>Ga0307373_10008837_pt1 | contig 15225 bp, 13 predicted proteins | sample OX2MG_FD_202534 | JGI IMG/M metagenome (GOLD analysis project Ga0307373, IMG submission 202534) | Soil microbial communities from Risofladan, Vaasa, Finland - OX-2 | ecosystem: Environmental > Terrestrial > Soil > Coastal area > Acid sulfate soil | place: Finland: Risofladan, Vaasa | collected... | reverse complement strand
TTTGCGGGGGCGGGACCACCAAAAGGCTTCACGCTAACGACGGCCGGGGCGCAGGCGCTGCGCGCGGCGGCTGGACCTCGACTGGCCGGCCGGCCGTCAGGCCCAGCGGCCCGAGGAACTCATGACCAAAGCGGCCGCGACCGCCCCCGCCGAGGAAGCGCGCAGCACCGTCAGCCCGAGTCGCGCGCCGACCGCGCCGGCCTGCGCCAGCAGGGCAGCTTCCCTCTCGGAGATGCCGCCCTCCGGCCCGACAACCAGAACGATGTCCCTCGCTCCGTCCCCGTCACGACCGCTGCCGACGTCCCTGGCAGCGCACGTAACGATCGATGCCAGCGGCTGCGGCGCGTCCGGGTCCAGCAGCAGCGCCAGGGCCGCGGCCTGGACCAGCTCGGCGACGGCAGCGGTCCCCGCGCCGGCCGTGACCTCGGGGAACCAGGACCGGCGCGACTGCTTAGCGGCCGCGAGCGCGGTGGATCGCCAGCGGGCGACCCCCTTGTCCGCCCGGTCGCCCCGCCATCTGACCACGCAGCGCTCGGCCGACCACGGTACCACCACGTCCACGCCGACCTCGGTCATCGTCTCCACGGCCAGCTCGCCCCGGTCGCCCTTGGGGATGGCCTGGACGACGACGACCCTGGGGCTGGGCGCCGGCTGCGTGTGCCGCGCCAGCACCGTCAGCTCCAGCACGCCGGGCCGGGCGGACTTGACGACGCATTCAGCGACCGTTCCCGCCCCGTCGGTGAGATCCGCGCGCTCACCCGCGGATAGCCTGCGGACGGTCGTGGCGTGGCGGCCTTCGGCTCCGGCCAGCACGACCGTGTCACGGGCCAGCTCGGCGCCGTCAGCGAGGAATACGGGCGGTCTCAGGGCTAGTGCTCGTTCCGGGTATCAGCGCCCGTTAAAGGCGTCCCGGAGCCGGGAAAAAAAACCCTGCTGTCCCGGTGCGAATCTGCCGGGCGGGGCCTCCTCGCCGCGAAGTTTGGCCAGCTCGCGCAGCAGGTTTTCCTGCTCCGGCTCCAGCTTGATGGGCGTTTCCACCGTGACGTGGATCACCAGGTCGCCGCGGCCAGAGGAGTTCAGGTGCGCGGTGCCCTGGCCGTAGAGGGGGATCGCCTGGCCCGACTGCGTGCCCGGCCGGATATCGATGTCGGCCGGCCCGTCCAGCGTCTCCACCTGCAGCGTCGCGCCGAGCGCCGCCGCCACCATCGGGATCGTAACCGTGCAGTGCAGGTCATCCCCCTGGCGCTCGAAGATGGCGTGCGGCCGCTGCACGATCTCCAGGAACAGGTCTCCTGGCGGCCCGCCGCCCGGCCCGGTCTCGCCCTCGCCGGCCAGCTGGATGTGCGTGCCGTCCTCGACTCCCGCCGGGATCCGCACCTTGATCGTGCGGCGGGTCCTGACCCGGCCGTCGCCGTCGCATTCCGGGCACGGCTTGCGGATCACGGTGCCGAAGCCGCCGCAGCCGGGGCACGGCCGGGACGTCATCACCTGGCCGAGGAAGGACCGGGTGACCTGGCTCACCTCGCCGCGGCCGTTGCAGACCTCGCAGGTGGTCGGGTGCGTTCCGGGCGCCGTGCCCTCGCCCGAGCAGGTCGGGCAGACCACGGCCGTGTCCACCACCAGCTCCTTGGTGGCGCCGAACGCGCACTCCGACAGGTCGAGCTCGACCCGGATCGTGGCGTTCCGGCCGCGGCGAGCCCTGGTACGCGGGCCGCGCGGGCCGGCGCCACCGCCGAAGAAGGCGTCCATGATGTCGCTGAAGGGGAATCCGGCGGCGTTACCGAAGCCGCCCGCCCCGGCGCCGCCGCCCGGCGCGAACGGGTCAGCGCCCAGGTCATACATCTGGCGCTTCTCCGGGTCGGAGAGCACCTCGTAGGCCTGAGTGATCTCCTTGAACCGCTCCTGAGTCTGCGGGTCGGGGTTCACGTCGGGATGCAGCTCGCGCGCGAGCCTCCGGTATGCCTTCTTGATCTCGTCGGCTTGCGCGTCCCTGCGAACGCCCAGGACGCCGTAATAGTCGTTCACGACCGGCATACCCTATGCCCCTGCCAGGATCTGACCTACATACCGTGCCACCGCGCGCACCGCTCCCATCGCCGTCGGGTAGTCCATCCGTGTCGGGCCAAGCACTCCGAGCCTGGCCAGTGCCTGCTCCCCGGAGCCGTAGCCCGCCGCCACCAGCGAGGTGCTCTGCAGCCCCTCGACCTGGTTCTCCGCGCCGATACGCACCGTCACCGAGGCCTGATCGCCCGACTCGCCCAGCAGGCGCATCAGGACCACCTGTTCTTCCAACGCCTCCAGGACCTCGTGCAATCCCTTGGAGAAATCCGCCGAGGCCAGGTTGGCCGCTCCGCCGACCACCACGCGCTCCTCATGCCGTTCGACCAGCGTCTCCAGGATCACGGAGAACACCGCCGCGGCGGTGGGCCGCTCGACGGGGTCAACGCGCTCGGGCAGCTCATCGACCACCGACGCCACCTCGGTGAGCCTACGTCCATCGAGGTAGGCGTTGAGCACTGCCCGCAGGTGGGTGATCGAGTCATCACCGACCGGACCGGGCAGCTCCACCGCCCGCTGCTCAACCCGGCCGGTGTCAGTGATCAGCACCAGCAGCAGCCGCTGGTCGGTCAGCGGAACGAGCTCGATATGCCGGACGACCGACCGGCTCAGCGATGGATACTGCACCACTGCCACCTGCCGGGTGAGCTGGGCGAGGAGCCGGACCGTCCGCATGACGACGTCATCGAGGTCGTAGGCGCCGGCGAGGAACGTCTCGACCGCGCGGCGCTCCGCCGAGGAGAACGGCTTGACCCCCGACAGCCGGTCCACGAACAGCCGGTATCCCTTGTCGGTCGGCACCCGGCCCGCACTGGTATGCGGCTGGACGATGAACCCCTGCTCCTCCAGCACGGCCATGTCGTTACGGATGGTGGCCGGGGACACATCCAGGCTGTGCCTGTCCACAAGGTTCTTGGACCCTACGGGCTCATTCGTGGAGACATAGTCCTCCACGATGGCGCGCAGGACAGCAAGTTTCCTGTCGTCGAGCACGCTGCCCACCTCCCTGGCACTCCCGCATCTAGAGTGCCAATTCTATTGCGCGAAGAATACTGTGGCGGCGGCCCGCAGGGCAGTGCTCTAGGGCGCCCAATCGCCGCGCACCGGCTAGCGTGTGCGCAAGACACGACGAACGAGGGCGGATGACAAGCTTCTCACCCCTTCCGGAGCCGCGGCGACCGGCTGGAGGGCGACCGGCTGGAGGGTCCGACGGCGGCTGGCGCACGGGACCCGATGAGGACTGGCACACCGCGCCGCAGCCGGCCGTCCCGGCCCCGCGGCCGGGGGTGCCGGCCCCGCCGTGGGTGGCCGCGCCCGCCCCGGAGCCCGCGGTGCCGCAGTGGGCGGCCGTCCCGGCCCCGCAGACCCCGGCCCCGCAGACCCCGGCCCCGCGGCCGCCTGAGGAGGCGGCACAGGCCAGCCAGCCGGTCCGGGATGGCGACGAGGCCTGGGCCATGCTCAGCTACCTGGGAGTGCCATTCGTCAGCATCCTGGCCCCGCTGGCGGTCTTCCTCGTCCGGGCCCGCAGCTCCGACTACGTCCGGCAGCACGCGACCCAGGCACTGAACCTGTCGATCACGATCGCGCTCTACAACATCTGCGCCGTGATCGTGGCCGCCATGCTCTCGCTGGATGCCGTCGGCGTGGCCCTGGAGGTCGCGGTGCCAGCGGCGCTGGCGCTGTGGCTGGTGACGCTGGCCTACCTGCTGCGGGCCGCCATCTGGGCCAGCCTCGGGGAGTTCTACCAGCTTCCCCGCTGGATCTGCGCGACGATCGCCCGCTAGTCGGTCAGGGCGCGGATCACGGCGTCGGCCAGCAGCCGCCCGCGGGTGGTCAGCACCACCCGTCCGGCCGCGTAAGCCTCCGGCTGCGCCAGTCCGTCGGCCACGGCCTGCGCGGCGGCCTTGCGCCCGGTCGGCGTCAGGTCCGCCAGCGGGCAGCCCTCCGACAGCCGGGTGGTGAGCATCACCCGCTCCATGGCTCGCTCCGCCCCGGTCAGGATCTCCCGGGCCTGGCCAGGACTGCGTCCCGCGCTGATCCGCTCGGCGTAGGCGGCCGGATGCCGCACGTTCCACCAGCGGGTGCCGCCGACGTGGCTGTGCGCCCCCGGCCCGATCCCCCACCAGTCGCCGCCGGTCCAGTAGAGCTGGTTGTGGCGGCACCTGGCGGACTCCCCCGCGGCCCAGTTGGAGATCTCGTACCAGCCCAGCCCGGCCGACGCCAGGTAGGCGTCGGCCGCCAGGTAGCGATCGGCCAGCTCGTCGTCGTCGGGCGCGGCCAGCTCACCGCGCCGGATCCGGGCGGCCAGCCGGGTGCCCTCCTCGACGATCAGCGCATAGGCCGAGATGTGGTCGGGACCGGCGGCGGCGGCGCTGTCCAGCGACCGCGCCCAGTCGGCGTCGGTCTCGCCGGGAGTGCCGTAGATCAGGTCCAGGCTGACATGCTCGAACCCGGCCGCGCGGGCCCAGGCCACGCACTGCTGCGGACGGCCCGGCTGATGGACCCGGTCCAGCACGCTCAGCACGTGCGGCGCGGCGCTCTGCATGCCCAGCGAGATCCGGGTGAACCCGCCGCGGCGCAACTGCTCCAGCATCCGCTGGTCCACGGTCTCCGGGTTGGCTTCCGCCGTTACCTCGGCGCCGCGCGCGAGCCCGAACTCCTCATCGATGGACCGCAGGATCGCCGCCAGGTCGGCCGCGGGCAGCAGCGTCGGCGTGCCACCGCCGAAGAACACGGTCTGCACCGGCCCCGCCTGCACCGGCCCCGCGCGCCCCGCGCGCCCGCCCAGCACCCGCCCCGCTTGCCGGACCTCGGCGATCGCCAGCCCGGCGTAGGACTCCCGGGACGCGCCTGAGCCGAGCTCGGTGGCGGTATAGGTGTTGAAGTCGCAGTAACCGCACCGGGTCATGCAGAACGGGACATGCACGTAGACGCCGAATGGGCGACTGCCGAGCTGAGCCACCGCGTCCGGGGGCAGCGCCCCGTCGGCGGGCACCGGCTGGCCATCGGGCGGCTGGCCGGCCACCGTCAGCTCGGCCCGCGGGCCAGGCACCAGCCCCGCTGAGAACCGCCGCGCCGAGAACCGCCGCGCCGATCTGGTCCCACTTCTGGCTTCGTCCTTCCACCTCAAGCAGCCTGCGCATGATCTGCGCGTCACCGTCATAGGCGCGCATGGATTCTGCCACCGTAACCCGGTGGGCCGGGCGGTCGAGCACGCTCGCCGGCGCACCGGCGCTGAGCACGCCCTCGGACAGCACCCGCAGGCAGGCCCCGGCCCCGGCCCGGCTGGAGCGCATTCCGCGCGTGGCGGGACATCCCTCGCGGTCGCGGTTATCCTAGAAGATGAGCTACGCAGGTCCTGGACAGTAGCAGGCGAAACCCGATCAGGTGGGCACGGGGACGATGACAAACGAGCGGGCTCCGGGTGGCTTCAGGTTCACGCAGCCACAGGCGCCAGTCGCGCCGATCCGGGCCACCGACCGGGACCGGGACGCGGCCATCGGCGTTCTGCAGGCCTCCTACACCGTGGGCCGGCTCACCAAGGCCGAGTACGACACCCGGATCGGCCGCGCACTGACCGCTCAGACCTACGCCGAGCTCGACGTGCTGACGGCCGATCTGCCGGGGCAGCCGGGCTACCCGGACGCGCCCGCCCTGCCCCAGCCGCGGCATACGAACGGGCTGGCGATCGCCGCGCTACTGTGCGGCGTGGCGCAGCCATTCACCGGGATGCTCACCACCATCCCGGCCATTGCCCTCGGACATATAGCTCGCGGCAAGATCCGGCGCACTGGCGAGGACGGCCGGTCCATGGCCACCTGGGGCCTGGCCCTGGGCTGGGCTGGGCTGGCGGCCCTCGTCGCGTTCGTCCTAGTGATTCTCGCGTTCGTCGTCCTTGTGTCTGGGCCGGCGCAAGGCACCTAACGACGGGACGAGCAGACCATGACACCGTAAACCCGGCGGTCACGACCACCATCAGCGGCGTCAAGATCAGGGCGGCTCAGCCACCGCCACGACGGTGCAGGGCGGCGGCGGTCACCAGCGGCGGCGCGAGTCGGACTCCACGAGCGCCGACGCCGTGAGCGGCAGCACGCTCACCAGGAACCATGCCACCGCCGCGACGACCGGGGCTGGCCAGGCCACCGCGGCCGGCGGCGGGCTGGCCGAGGCCGAGGGCGGCGGGGCGGGGATCTTCGAATCCGTCACGCAGGACGCACTGACCGGCCTGACGGCCGCCGGCAACGCCGTCTCGGCGCGCAGCACCACCGCGGGTGCAGCCATGCTGGGCGGCGGCGTGCTCGGAGTGGCGTCGGGCAGCGGCGCGGCCATCAGCGACTCCACGATCTCGGATAACGAGGCATCATCGGCCGATGCCAGCCGCAAGCCGGGCCCGCGCTCAGCGTTTCTTGTCGGGCGCCTGCTCGGTCGACAGGGCGGCGACGAAGGCCTCCTGCGGGACGTCCACCCGGCCGATGGTCTTCATCCGCCGCTTGCCCTCTTTCTGCTTCTCCAGCAGCTTGCGCTTGCGGCTGATGTCACCGCCGTAGCACTTGGCCAGCACGTCCTTGCGCATCGCGCGGATATTCTCCCGCGCGATGATCCGCGAGCCGATGGCCGCCTGGATCGGCACCTCGAACTGCTGGCGCGGGATGAGCTCCTTCAGCCGGGCGGTCATGGCCAGGCCGTAATCGCGCGCCTTGTCGGCGTGCACGATCTGGCTGAAGGCGTCGACCGGGATGCCCTGCAGCAGGATGTCCACCTTGACCAGGCTCGCGTCCTGCTCGCCGTCTGGCTCGTAGTCCAGCGAGGCATAGCCGCGGGTCCGCGACTTGAGCTGGTCGAAGAAGTCAAAGATGATCTCCGCCAGCGGCATCGTGTAGCGGATCTCCACCCGGTCGGCCGACAGGTACTCCATGCCGAGCAGCACGCCGCGCCTGGACTGGCACAGTTCCATGATCGCGCCGATGTAGTCACTGGGCGCCAGCAAGGTCGCCCGGACCACGGGCTCGAAGATCTGGCCGATCTTGCCCTCGGGGAACTCACTGGGATTGGTCACGACGAGCTCGGTCCCGGACTCGGTGACCACCCGGTAGACGACGTTGGGCGCGGTCGAGATGAGCACGAGGTCGAACTCGCGCTCCAGCCGCTCGCGGACGATCTCCATGTGCAGCAGGCCGAGAAAGCCGCAGCGGAAGCCGAAGCCGAGCGCGGTGGAGGTCTCGGGCTCGTAGACCAGCGCGGCGTCGTTCAGCCGCAGCTTGTCCAGCGCGTCGCGCAGTTCGGGGTAGTCGTCGCCGTCCACCGGGAACAGGCCGGAGAACACCATCGGCCGGGGGGTGGCGTAGCCGGGCAGCGCCTGGCTGGCCGGGTGCGCCGCGGTCGTCACCGTGTCGCCCACCCGCGCCTGGCGGACGTCCTTGACGCCGGTGATCAGGTAGCCGACCTCGCCCGCCACTAGGCCGTCGGACGGCACCGGGTCCGGCGAGATCACGCCGACCTCGAGGGTCTCGTGCACGGTCCTGGTCGAGAGCATCAGCGTGCGCTCCCGCGGAGTCAGCCGCCCGTCCACGACCCGGACGTAGGTGACCACGCCGCGGTAGGTGTCGTAGACCGAGTCGAAGATCAGCGCGCGGGCGGGGGCGTCGGGATCACCGCTGGGCGGCGGGACCTGCTCGACCACCGCGTGCAGCAGTTCTCGCACGCCCTCGCCGGTCTTGGCCGAGACCCGGAGCACGTCTGACTCGGCGCAGCCGATGATGCCGGCCAGCTCGGCGGCGTACTTGTCCGGCTGCGCGGCGGGCAGGTCGATCTTGTTCAGGACCGGGATCAGGTGCAGGTCCGCCGCGAGCGCCAGGTACAGGTTGGCCAGGGTCTGCGCCTCGATCCCCTGCGAGGCGTCGACCAGCAGGATGGCCCCCTCGCAGGCGGCCAGTGAGCGGGAGACCTCGTAGGAGAAGTCGACGTGGCCGGGAGTGTCGATGAGGTTGAGTACGTAGTGGCGGCCATCGGTGCCGCGCCAGGGCAGCCGGACGGCCTGGCTCTTGATGGTGATGCCGCGCTCGCGCTCGATGTCCATCCGGTCCAGGTACTGCGCGCGCATCTGCCGGCCCTCGACGACCCCGGTCAGCTGCAGCATCCGGTCGGCGAGGGTGGACTTACCGTGATCGATGTGCGCGATAATGCAGAAATTGCGGATGATCGCCTGATCGGTGCGACCCGTCTCGGGCAGCTCCGACATCGATCCCCCGGTCGCAGGTGGCCCGGTCGCGGATGGCCCCGTGGTGGGTGGCCCCGTGGTGGATGGCACAGAGATCTTCCAGGTGGTAGTCCGTTGCTCCAGCGATCTATGGTTGCACGCCGGGGCTGATGCCCACGCCAGCAGGAGCGGGCGCCCACGTCGGCCGGCGTGCGGGCGGGTATCGGTTTGGGTGCCCGGTCATATCTCGGCTATCCTTGGGCGCTGGTTGCCTGCATGCCCGCGTGCGCAACGCCGGGCGCGACGCCGCAGCACCGTCTCGGCTCGTGCCGGGCACCACCTGACCGCACAGCTCACCACACCTAGCGAGGCACACGCGTGGCAAACATCAAGTCCCAGATCAAGCGCAACAAGCAGAACGAGAAGGCACGGCTGCGCAACAAGGCCGTGAAGTCCGAGCTGAAGACCTCCGTTCGCAAGTTCCGCGAGGCCGCCGAGGCCGGCAACGTGGAAGAGGCAACGCTGGCCATGCGCGCTGCCGCCGTCAAGCTCGACAAGGCGGCCAGCAAGGGTGTCATCCACAAGAACCAGGCTGCCAATCGCAAGTCCGCGATCGCCAAGCGCACCGAGCAGCTCAAGCAGGCATAGCCAGGACTCCCCGCTCCCCGCTCCCCGCTCCCCGGGCGCGGTACGTCACGACCCTCCGCCCGACGGGTCAGCGCCCGACAGGTCAGCGCCCGACAGGTCAGCGCCCGACAGGTCAGCTGTGGGAGCGAGAGGCGACGATCGTGGTGATCGCTCGTTCCAGGGCATAGCCGGCGCTGGCGCCCTCGCCCTTGACCTGGGCGTCCGCCTCGGCGACGGCGGCGTGAGCCGTGGCCAGACCCGCGGCCGTCCAGCCGTGCAGCTGCTGGCGGGTGCGGTCGATCTTCCAGGGCGGCATGCCCAGCTCGGCGGCGAGCGCCTCGGGCCGCTTGGTGCGCGAGGCCGAGCCCACCCGGCCCAGGGCCCGCACGCCCTGGGCGAGCGCGCTGGAGATGAGCACCGGGGAGGTGCCGGTGGCCAGCGCCCAGCGCAGCTGCTCCAGGGCGTCGGCCAGCTTCCCCTCGACCGCGCGGTCGGCGACCGTGAATCCGGTCGCCTCCGCGCGTCCGCGGTAGTACCGGGCGACGACCGCCTGGCTGATGACGCCCTCGGTGTCGGAGGAGAGCTGGCTGCAGGCGGCGGCCAGGTCGCGCAGGTCGTTCCCGACGGCGTCCAGGAGCGCGCGCAGCCCGCCGTCGTCGGCCTTGCGCCCGGCGGTGCGGAACTCGCCGCGCAGGAAGTCCATGCGATCGCTGAACCGCTTGATGCTGGGGCAGTCCACCCGAGCCGCGCCCGCGCTCGCCAGGGAGGTCAGCAGCGCCTTGCCCTTGGCGCCGCCCGCGCCGGAGTGGGTGATCACCAGGACGACGTCGGGGACCGGTGCGGCGGCGAGCCGGACCATCTCGGCGGCTAGGTCCTTGACGGCGTCCTGGGCGGCGCGGATCACGACCACGCAGCCGCCGCCGAACAGCGAGGGCGCGGTCAGCGCCGTGAGCTCACCGGGAGCCAGGCCGGCGGCGGCCACATCATGGACGTCGGTGCCCTCGGCGTCCGGCGGCCGGTCGCGGGCGCCAGGCGGGCTGGCCGCCGTCACGATGGCGCGGATGGCTCGCTCGACGAGCAGCTCCTCCTCACCGACGACGACGGTGACCGGCGGCGGGGGCGAGCCCGGGGTCGAACCAGGAGGCATACCCGCAGCATGCCACGTTGTGGGCCGGCCCCGCGCGGCCGTTACTGCTAGAGGCTGACGGGTTCGCCACCGCGCCAGAGGCGGTAGGGCTTGAGGCCGTAGGCCCAGGCGAAGGCCCCTTCATGGTCGGCGTCCCAGGCCACGATGTCGGCGTAGCGTCCGCGGACCAGGCCGCCGCGATCCGGCGCGCGCAGCGCCTGGGCGCCGCCGAGCGTCGCGGCCCGCAGCGCCTCGGTGACGCTCATCCCGAAATTCGATATCGCCATGCTGATGATCAGCGGCATGGAGGTGATCCCGTTGCCGCCCGGCGAGTGATCGGAGCCGAGCGCCACGGCCACGCCCTTGTCGAGCAGCTGGCGGACTGGCGGGGCCTTGTCCGTCCCGGCCGCCACCGCCGGGCACAGCACCGCGGCCACGCCGGCCTGGGCGAGCGCTGCCACGTCGTCGTCACCGGCGCCGTGCAGCAGGTCCGCGGAGGCGCAGCCGATCTCCGCGGCCAGCTGGGCGGCTGCGGCTCCGCTGCCGGACTCGCCGCAGGCGTGCAGCCGGGGCAGCAGGCCGGCCGCCCGGCCCGCGGCCAGGATCCAGTGCGCCTCGCGGGTGGTGAACCGGCCGTCGTCGCAGTAGACATCCACGCTGTCCGCCCCGGCCGCGGCGGCGTCGGCGCACCAGCTGCCGACCGCGTCGACGTAATCGTGGCGCCTGCCGAAGTACTCGGGCGGGATCGCGTGCGCGGCAAGCAGGGTCACATGCACCCGCGGCATGCCCGGCTCGCCCTCCAGCGAGCGCAGCAGCCGCACATCGGCCAGCTCGCCGTCCCTGGTCAGGTGATAGCCGGTCTTGGCCTCGATCGTCGTGGTGCCGCTCAGCAGCCAGGCCCGCAGCCGCTCCCGCACGCCGTTGCACAGGGTCCAGGGGTCGGTGCCCCGGGTGACAGTGACCGTGGATGCCATCCCGCCGCCGGCCGCGGCGATGTCGGTGGCCGACGAGCCGCCGGCGCGCATGGCCAGCTCGGCCCAGCGGTTGCCGGCGTAGACCGGGTGGGTGTGCGCGTCGATGAGGCCCGGCGTGACGAACGCGCCGTTGAGGTTGTCCACATGGTCGACGTCAACGATGTCGGAGATGACGCCCGGGATGCTGGCGGGAAGCTCGGCGGCCGACCCGACCCACGCGATCTGGTCATCCTGCACCAAGATGGCGGCGTTGCTCCACACCTCGGAACCGGTCCACAACCGGCCGATGTTGGTGAGAAGCCGAACGGTCATCCCGCGCACATCCTCGCGCTACCCCGTAGGTCCCGGCGCCCGCGCGCTGAACGCTGAGGTCGCCATACGCGGTCACCTGCCGTGTGGTCATGCCAATGGATGCAAGCCGGAAGGGCCGGTGCAGCGGATCGCCTGCGGTGCCGTGGCGACCGGTCCCCTGCGGATGGTGCTAGCTAACATATCGGTTCAGTCACGCTATTGCACAAGTGGATCCCTGTACAGGGTCATTTTTGGCTGCCGCCTCGCAGGTGAGAGACGATGGACGCCGCAATTGCGTCCGGCAATTCGACACTGCGACCGACCTAGGACGAAGATCCCATTTACATCTCGTTAACGCATCCGTAGCGTTACCGAAAATGTGATCCGCAAGACGTGATCCGCAGCTCTCCGGAGATCTGGTTCACTGCGGGGGCCCGCGAGGTCTCGCGGGAGCCCGCGGGGTCTCGCGGGAGCCCGCGAGGGCCCGCTCAGCCTGCCGTGGCTGGCACCGCGAACCGGTCGAGCTGCGCCGCCAGGCCCAGCGGGACCCGCGCGGTGAGCTCGGTGCCGTTCTCACCGTGGCTGACCTGCAGTACCTCGCCCTCGCGATGGGCGCGGGACACCAGGTCACCCCGGTCGTAGGGCAGGGTCACCGTCAGCTCCCGCTGCTTGCGCGGCAGTAGCTGCTCCAGCTCGGCGAGGAGCTTATCGATCCCCGCGCCGGTCCGGGCCGACACCACCACCGACTTGGGCTCGGCCAGCCGCAGGCCCTCGATCTCGATCGGGTCCGCCGCGTCCGACTTGTTGATCACGACCAGCTCCGGCACGTCCCTGGCGCCAATCTGGCTCAGCACCTCCCGGACCGCGGCGAGCTGCGCTCGCGGGTCGGGGTCGGAGCCGTCGACGACATGCAGCACCAGGTCGGCGTCGGCGACCTCCTCCAGCGTTGAGCGGAACGCGTCGACCAGCTGATGCGGCAGGTGCCGGACGAAGCCGACGGTGTCGGTCAGCGTGAACGGCCAGCCCTGCGCGGTCCGCGCCTTGCGTACGGACGGATCAAGAGTGGCGAACAGCGAGTTGTCCACCAGCACATGGGCGCCGGTCAGCCGGTTGAGCAGGCTCGACTTCCCAGCGTTGGTGTAGCCGGCGATCGCCACCGACGGCACGTCACCCCGGCGCCGCTGGCCGCGCTGGACATCGCGGCCCACCGTCATCCCGGCGATCTCCCGGCGCAGCCGGGAGATGCGGGTCCGGATCCGGCGCCGGTCAGTCTCGATCTTGGTCTCGCCGGGACCGCGGGTCCCGATGCCGCCGCCCGCGGCCGAGCCGCCGCCACCCCGGCCGCCCGTCTGCCGGGACAGCGACTCGCCCCAGCCACGCAGCCGGGGCATGAGGTACTGAAGCTGGGCCAGCTCGACCTGCGCCTTGCCCTCCTTGCTCCGCGCGTGCTGCGCGAAGATGTCCAGGATCAGCGCGGTCCGGTCGATCACCTTGACCTTGACGACGCCCTCCAGCCGGCGCAGCTGGCCGGGGGTGAGCTCGCCGTCGCAGATCACGGTGTCCGCGCCGTGGGCTGCCACGACCTCGGCCAGCTCGGCCGCCTTGCCGGCGCCCACGTAGGTGGCGGCGTCCGGCCGGCCACGGCGCTGGATGAGCCCGTCGAGCACCTCGGAGCCGGCGGTCTCCGCCAGCAGCGATAGCTCACGCAGGGAGTTCTCCGCCTCGGCGAGCGTGCCCTCGGTCCACACGCCCATCAGCACGACGCGCTCCAGGCGCAGGGTCCGGTACTCAACCTCGCTGACGTCCTGCAGCTCGGTGGACAGCCCGGCGACCCGGCGCAGCGCGTGCCGCTCCGCCAGATCCAGCTGGCCATCGTCGGGACCGGTCGTGTGGTCGGGATACTGGTGAGAAGTTACTGTCATCGCCATCCAAGCCGGGGCATTTCGGGCCCGGCTGCATCGGTGAGATCGGCCCGCCGTTGCGGGCTGATGAGGTTGATGGTGCCATGCGGGGCACTCATCCTCACCTGAATAACGCCGGGGCGCGCCAGGATGTGCCCGAGGCTCGGCTGGGTAGATGCCGGGAAGGACCGTTCACCTGGATCGGGCGGGCGGGGTGACGGGGCTCGGCGGGCGGCGCGGCGGGCGGGCGGCGCGGCGGGCGGGCGGCGCGGCGGGCGGGCGGCGCGGCGGGCGGGCGGCGCGTGAGCTAGCGTCTTTACCCACCGGTAACCCGCCGGCGCAGGCCCACGGGAGGAGCAAGCGACGTGAATTACCCCGACGGCGTGGAGGTCACCGGCCCGGCCGGTCCCCGGTACGACGAGATTCTCACCCCGCGGGCCCTGAGCCTGGTCGCCGCGCTGCAGCGCGAACTAGGCGCCCGCCGGGCCGAGCTCCTGCGTGCCCGGGTGGCGCGACAGGAGGAGCTCAGCGCGGGCGGACAGCTCGACTTCCTGCGCCAGACCGCCGCGATCCGCGCCGATCGCGCCTGGCGGGTGGCGCAGCCCGCGCCGGGCCTGGCCGACCGCCGGGTCGAGATCACCGGCCCGACCGACCAGAAGATGACGATCAACGCGCTGAACTCGGGCGCCAAGGTGTGGCTGGCCGACTTCGAGGACGCCAACACGCCATTGTGGGACAACATGGTCACCGGCCAGCTGAACCTGAAGGACGCGCTGGACCGCAAGATCGGCTTCACCAGCGCGGAGGGCAAGTCCTACGACCTGCGGCCCAACGACGAGCTGGCGACGATCGTCGTCCGGCCGCGCGGCTGGCACCTGGATGAGAAGCACCTGCTCGTCGACGGCCAGCGGGTGTCGGGCAGCCTCTTCGACTTCGCGCTGTACTTCACCCACTGCGCCCAGCGCCAGCTCGATCAGGGCAAGGGCCCCTACTTCTACCTGGCCAAGCTGGAAAGCCACCTGGAGGCGCGGCTGTGGAACGACGCCTTCAGCCTGGCGCAGGACGCCCTGGGCATCCCGCGCGGCACGATCCGCGCGACGGTGCTGATCGAGACCATCCCGGCCGCGTTCGAGATGGAGGAGATCCTCTACGAGCTGCGTGAGCACAGCGCCGGGCTGAACGCCGGCCGCTGGGACTACCTGTTCAGCATCATCAAGAAGTTCCGGACCAGGGGCCGCGACTTCGTGCTGCCCGAGCGCAACTCGGTGACGATGACCGCCCCGTTCATGCGCGCCTACACCGAGCTGCTGGTCTCGACCTGCCACGGCCGCGGCGCCCACGCGATGGGCGGAATGGCGGCCTTCATCCCGAGCCGGCGCGACCCCGAGGTCAATCAGCAGGCGCTGGCCAAGGTGCGCGACGACAAGACCCGGGAGTCCGAAGACGGGTTCGACGGCTCGTGGGTGGCCCACCCGGACCTGGTGCCGATCTGCCGAGAGGTGTTCGACGGCGTGCTCGGCGATGCCCCCAACCAGCTCGGCAAGCTGCGCGAGGACGTGCGCGTGAGCGCCGCCGACCTGCTGGCCATCGACCAGACGCCCGGTGTCATCACTGAGGCCGGGCTGCGTAACAACGTGAGTGTCGGCCTGCAGTACCTGGCCAACTGGCTCGCGGGTAACGGCGCCGTGGCGATCTTCAACCTCATGGAGGACGCGGCGACCGCCGAGATATCCCGGTCGCAGGTGTGGCAGTGGCTGCACAACGACATCACTCTCGACGATGGCCCCCAGGTGACCAGGGAGTTCGTGGAGCGCATCATCGGCGAGGAGCTGACCACGATCCGCGGCCAGGCCGGCGCCGCCTTCGACCAGGCCCGTTACGACCAGGCCGTGGCCCTGTTCACGGAAGTGGCCCTGGCCGACGACTACGCCGACTTCCTCACCATCCCCGCCTACGAGCGCATGCCGTAGCCGCCCGCCGCTGGTGGCGCCCGGCGGACGCTGGCGCCGTCCGGCACTCGGGCCACTCGCGCCCGGGCGCTCGACGGCCGCC
>Ga0307373_10008834_pt1 | contig 15230 bp, 13 predicted proteins | sample OX2MG_FD_202534 | JGI IMG/M metagenome (GOLD analysis project Ga0307373, IMG submission 202534) | Soil microbial communities from Risofladan, Vaasa, Finland - OX-2 | ecosystem: Environmental > Terrestrial > Soil > Coastal area > Acid sulfate soil | place: Finland: Risofladan, Vaasa | collected... | reverse complement strand
CGGCGGGGCTCGATCTCGCTCTTGATGTCCTCGAGCCGGATCAGGTTCAGAGCCAGCTCGCGCAGGCGCTCAGCAGCTTCGGCGCGCTTGGCCTTCACCCCCCGCACCCGGGCCGCCTCCTCGATCAGCTGCCGGCGCTGCTCCGCCCCCGAGGTGATGATCGATTCGATGTCACGCTGGTCGACGATGGCATAACCGTCGGTCGTGAGTCCGGTCGAGGAGAGCAGCTCCATGAGCTCCCGGCGCCGGATCCGGGTCTCGTTCAAAAAGTACTCGCTGGAGCCGCTGCGGTCCACCCGGCGCCGGATCGCCACCTCGACGAAGTCGACCGGAATGCGATGGTCCGCGTTGTCGATGACCACGGTCACCTCGGCCGCCGCCGCCCGTCCCCGATGCTCGCCGCCGGCGTAGATGACCTCCTCCATCCGCCGCCCTCGGAGGTCGCGCGCCTGGCTCTCCCCCAGCACCCATTTGAACGCATCGACGCTGTTGCTCTTGCCGGACCCGTTGGGGCCCACGATCGCGGTCACCCCGGCGTCGAACACGATCTCGGTCCGGCGGGCGAAGGTCTTGAATCCGCTCAGGGCGATTGATCGAAGGTGCACGTTGGGGCCAAGTTAGCAGATGTGGTGCCCAGCGGCCAGCGAGACACAAAATACAGAGGCCTTGAGTGCCAAGATCACGCCTGGCGATCGCATCCGCCCGGCCTCAGGTGCGCGCTCGGCCCCGCCGGGCGCCCCGTTAGGGGCCCGGCGGAGCTTTCTGACTTCCCGCGCCTCAGGCGCCGGCGGTCAGACCGGCTTTGACCACGGTCGGCGTGAACGGCAGCGTGCGCAGGCGGACGCCAGTGGCGTCGAAAATGGCGCTGGAGATGGCCGGTGCCATCAGGTTCACAGCCGGCTCGCCGACGCCCGTGGACGGGATCTCGGGATGGTTGATGAGCACCGAATTGATCACCTGTGGTGCCTCCGCCATGGTCAGCAGCGGGTAGCTGGCCCAATCGGTGCTGGTCACGTTGGAGGTGTCGAATGTGACCTCCTCGTGGATGGCGCGACTCGCGGTCTGAATCACGCAGGACTCGATCTGATGCTTGATCGCCATCGGATTGATGATCAGGCCTGAATCCTGGGCCACGGTCACGCTCTGGAGCTGGATCTTGCCCGTGCTCGGATCGAGCGCAAGCTTGACCACGCTTGCCGCGTAGGTGCCGTCCCGCAGGACCAATGCGATGCCCTGCCCCGAGGCCCCGTTCTGGGTCGGGCTCGCTGCCGGCCGGGGGGACGTGCGTGCCTCCCAACCAGCGGCGCTGGCGGCCGCCTTCAGGACCGCGATGGCGCGGGGATCGGTTAGATGCTGAAGTCGGAACTGCAGCGGATCCTGTTTGGCCGCGGCGGCCATCTCGTCCACGAATGCCTCCTGGGCGAAGGTGATCTGGTATTGGCCGGGAGAACGCAGGAAGGTGGTCCGGAGCCCGAATCCGTAGGGAGAGGTCGCCGCCCCCAGTTCGGGTAGCGCGTGAGCGAGCTCAAGCGCGTTGGCAAAGGTGTACAGATTGGGGCCGGTCCAGCCGCCGATGGCCGCTCGGCCGGCCATTTTGAGGCCGGCCAGGGCCGGTCCGAGCGCGGTGCTGTCGTTGTTGGGCGGCATCCACGCCTCGTGCTTCCACGCCACCGGGTTCCCACTGGCGTCCAGGCCGCCGCTCATGTCGTGCAGCGTTCCGGGGCCGTGTGGCTCCCAGATGTTCTCGTCCTGGCGCATCCACTGCACCCGTACCGGCCGGCCGACCTTCTTCGACAGCAACACCGCTTCGGAGGCGGCATCGTCGTAGACCGCGCTCAACCGCCCGTAGCAGCCCGGTCCCTCGAACCAGAGCACTTCCACCTGTTGCGGAGAGGTGCCCAACATGGTGGCCACCTGCGCCTGCAGCCCCTGCGGGTACTGCGTGGACGAGTAGACCGTGGCCGTTCCATCCGAGCGCACGTCGGCCACGGCGCAGCTCGGTCCCAGCATCCCGTGGTTTTCAAAGGGGGTCTGATAGGTCGCGCTCACCTTCTTGGCCGAGGCGTCGTAGGAGCTCTGGAAACTTCCCCGGTCGGTCACGCTCTTGATCGGGGCGGTGGCCGCGCGCAGCGCCGCCGCCATGTTGCTGCTGAGGGGTAGCCCATTCCAGCTCGACCACTTGACGGAGAGCGTCGAGGCGCCCTTGATGGCGTCCCATTCCCGCTCAGCCAGGACCGCGACCAGGTTGCCGATCTGCACCACCTGAGCCGCGCTGCCGGACAGAGTTCCGACCGAGGTCACCGTGGATCCGATCCCCTGGGGGTGGATTACCCGGGCGTGCAGCATGCCGGGCACCTTGACGTCTTGAACGTAGGTCGCCGCGGTGGTCACCTTGTCGGGAATATCAACCCGCGGGATTGACTGTCCGACGGTGGTGTATTGCGTTGGACTCTTGGGCTTGGCCGTCACGCTCACCTGCATCCCGAAACCGCCGTAGCCCTTGATCTCGATCGGAGTGGCCGCGGTCAGGATCTGGCCCTCGACCAATGAGCCGTAACTGGCGGTCTTGGTCCCGGCCGTCACCACTCCATTGCTGACGGTGAGGCCTGACACCGGCGTGGCCAGCTTTGCTGACGCCAGGGTCAGCAGTGAGGCGCGCGCCTCGGCCGCGATCAGGCGGAGCTGAGCTCCGGCCAGGCGGATCGTGGTGCTGCCGGCGGTCACCCCCTGATTGGGCGTGGCGTTGGTGTTGCCCAGGATCATGGTGACCTTGCTGAACGCGACGTCGAGCTCCTCGGCGATTATCTGCGCCAGCGCCGTACGGTTGCCCTGGCCCAGGTCGACGTGACCAGAGCGGGCAGTCACGGTGCCGTCGGCGTGAACGGTGATCCAGGTTGAGAGTTGGGTCGGATCGAGCGCGGGGTAGGCCACGCCGGCCGCGATCGCTTCGGCCACGTCCAGGCGCAGCGCCGCCGGGATCGACGCCGCCATCACGACCAGGGCACCCCCGGTCTTCAGGAATCCGCGACGGCTCACCGGACGTTCGTAGATGAGACTCATGGCTCGACTCCTCAGGCCATCATCGAGGAGGCGCGCTGCACCGCCTTGATGATGCTGTCGTAGGTGCCGCAGCGACACAGGTGCGCCGACGGCGGGGTGTTGGTGAAGGCGTCTCTAATCTCTGCCGCGCTGGGCTTGGCGTTCCGGGTCAGCAGGTCGACTGCCATCACCATCATGCCGTTCTGGCAATAACCGCACTGGGGCACCTGTTCATCGATCCAGGCCTGCTGAACGGGATGAAGGGCGACGGTGGCGACCCCCTTGTGCTGCGCCCAGAGCCCCGGCAGACCCTCCAGTGTGGTCACCGCGGCTTTGACCTGCGAGACCGGCAGCATGCAGGACCGAGTCTCCTTGGAGCCCATCAGAACCGCGCAGGCGCCGCACTGCTGGAGCCCGCAACCAAACTTTGGTCCTCTCAGTCCCATCTCGTCACGCAGGACGTAGAGCAGGGGAGTGTCGGGGCTCGAGGCCACCCGATGGGATTTGCCGTTAACGGTGATGGCCAGCGGACCGCCCTGCGCGGACGCTCCCCGCTCTGCCAGCAGGGCCGCTCCACCGACCACGACAACGCCAGCGGCCACGCCCCCGGCGATGGCCGAACGGCGTCTTCGGCGTCCTTTCGGGCTGGACCCGGCGGCCGACTCCGACTCCGTACTGCTCGCGTTCGGCTCCTCAGACACTCGCTTCCCCCCTGCTGGCCCCGCTGCCTCAAGCGTGCTGGGACCGGTCCTTCAATCTGCCCCGAGGCTACGGAGGGTCCCAACAATCGGACTCAGACCGAAACCTGGAGTTGACAACTTGAGGTTTGTACGCCTCAGCCAACCCAGAGTCAAGTCCATTGGCCCTTGTGGCCCTCTACCTCACCTGGCAGTCAGGGGCGCCCACCGCGCTGGCTCGCCCCGGTGACTCGGGCCCCGATCTGGGCTCTAGTCGGAGTCGACGTCGACCTTGGGTTGGGGCGGTCGCCGCCGCCGCGGCCGGGCCGGCGCCACCGGAGCGGAGGGGTCGGGATCAGATGCGCGGGGGGTGGGCGCGGATATGACCAGCGGCGCCGGCAATCCCCACTGGGACTGGCCCGGCGGCGGCGGGAGCGGGGCGGGGACGTCCCCCCAGGCGGTGGAGGCCGGCGCAGGTGGTGCGGGCGGTGCCAGCGCAGCGGCGGGTAAGGCCGTCCTCGCGCTCAAGGGCGAGGCGGCGGGAGCGCTCTCCGCGCTGTGTCCCCAGCGCCTCGGGCCTGTGGGCGCGGGCAGCGCCGCGGGTTTGGGGTCGGTCGCCAAATCGGCATCGACGGACCCGGACTCGGCGCCGGCGGGGGAAGCGGTGGGGGCGGGTAGTGCCGCCGTCTCGCCCTCGCGTCCGGGCTCGGACGCTGGAATCGGCTCGATGAGCCCGGCCGCGGGACGCGGACTCCGGCGCCGGGGCGCACGCGGCGCGAGGGGCTGCTCCTGGCTCACGATCGCGCTCGCGACCTCGGCTGCGATACCGATCTCAACCGACTCCCCCTCCGGCGGTTCGGGCAACCCCGCCGCCGCAATGCTCTGGGAGCGGGTCCGGCGGCGCGCAACCGGAGCGGCGGACCGGGCCTCGATCTTCAGCAGGGCGTCCTTGGCCGCCTGCTGCTCCGCCTCCTGCTTGCTCGCCCCGTGGCCGGTGCCCAGTGCCTCGGGTCCGGCGTAGACCACCGCTGTGTACTCGCGCAGCCTGGTACCCCGAGCTCCGGCGGCGTCGTAGTAGGGAGTCTGGCCGAAAAGCTCCTGGACCACCTGCTGCAGCCGCCCCTTGTAGTTCTCGTTCTCGAGCTGGACGGGCAGAGCCCGAAAGCGATCCAGGTAGTAGTGATAGGCGGCGTCGAAACCGGCGTCCAAGAAGACGGCGCCGAGCACGGCCTCAAAGGCGTTGGCCAAAAGCGAGCGCAGGTTGCGCCCGCCGCCCTTGGCAATGCCGCGGCCCAAATACAGGTAATCCCCGATGTTGAGCTCCTCAGAGAGGGCGGCGAGGGTGTTGGTGTTGACCATGGCCGAGCGGACCTGGGTCATCTCCCCCTCCTGCGCGTCGGGGCGGTTGCGGAACAGATAGTCGGCCGTGATCAGCTGCAGCACCGCGTCGCCCAGGTATTCCAGGCGCTCGTTGTCGCGCGGTGACACGTGGGGGCTCTCATTGGCGAACGAGCTGTGGGTCAAAGCCTCGCGGAGCAGCGACGGATCCTTAAAGGCGATGCCGATCGTCGCCTGTAATTGCTCCAGGCTCCCGGCCGGGATCTGCGGATCCGCGACCAGGCGCCGACCGCGGACGCCCTCGGTTCTGGCTATGAGCCGGACTTCTCCTGGATGTACTCCCAGGCCTGGCCCACGGTCGTGATCCGCTCGGCGTCCTCGTCGGGGATCTCCAAACCCGTGTTCTCCTCGAAGGCGTAGATCAGCTCCACCAGATCCAAAGAGTCGGCGTTGAGGTCCTCCTGGAAGGATGCATCCATGGTCACCTGCTCGGGCTCACAGCCGAGCCTTTCGACCACGATGTTCTTGAAGTCCTCGAGACTGAGCTTGTTATCCAAATCGGTGGGCCCCTCCTTGATGGGTCAAAATCGCTGCCCTAATGTATCAGTCACCTCCACGCCAGCGCCGCCCTCCCAACGCCACCTCACCCGGGCGGGCTCAACTCGTCCACGGCCGCGGGTGTGGACACGGGTCGAGCCTCGGCCTGGGGCGCCAGCTCGCGCATCATGCCGCTCAGCGCCCGCTTGGGGCCGAGTTCATAGAACGTCGTGCAACCCATGGCGCAGAGACGAGCGATGCAATCGCTCCAGCGCACGGCGCTGCTGAGCTGGGCTGAGAGGACGCCCGCGATGCGCTCTGGCTCGAGGTGGGGCTCAGCATCAAGGTTGGCCACGACCGCAAACGCGGGCCTTCGCCACTCGACCTGCTCCAGGACGGCGCGCAGCCCGTCGGCGGCGGGAGCCATGAGCGGGGTGTGGAATGCCGCCGCCACGTTCAAGGGCAGTGCGCGCCGCGCCCCTGCCGCCAGCAGGGCTTCGCTGGCCAGCTGAAGCGGCGCCGTGCGCCCACCGACCACGGTCTGGGTCGGAGTGTTGTAGTTGGCCGGCCAGACCGCGTCCAGCCCGTCCAGCACCCTTTCGACCTCGACCGCGGGCAATCCCAGCACCGCAACCAGGCCACCCTCGCCCGGGCCCGCCGCGCGCGCCATGGCGCGACCGCGCTCGGCGACCACGCGCACGCCCTCCTCGGGAGTGAGCGCGCCCGCCACCACCAGGGCGCAGTACTCCCCAACTGAGTGGCCGGCTGCCGCCCGGGGCTCGATCCCGCGCCGAGCCATGAGGCGGGCCAGCGCCAGACCGGTGAAAAGGAGCGCGGGCTGGGCGTTTTGCGTGAGCTTCAACTCGTCGTCGCCGGCCGTGCACAGAAGATGGCGCAGGTCGACGCCGGAGGCATTGGAACAGCGCTCAGCCAGATCGCTTAGCTCTGGATCGGAGAAGAACTCTCTCCCCATCCCGGGCTCCTGGGAGCCCTGGCCGGGAAAGATGAATGCGACACCACCCGCGGTGGGAGGAGCGGAGCTAATCGGTCTTCAGTACCTCACGCCCGGCGTAGTAGCCGCAATTGGGGCAGATGGTGTGCTGGCGCCGCATGTGCCGACACTGGGCGCAGGGCTGCAGGGAGACCAGCGCCAGCGCCAAATGCGAGCGCCGACGCCCCTTTCGTCCCTTCGATAGCTTGACTTTTGGCAGTCCCATGAGCGAGTAGGGAAGTCTACCTGAACCCGAGCCCCAGGGTTAGAAGAGGGTGTGGCCGGAGGTTTCGCTCGGGCCGCCGGCAGGCTCGGTCGCGGCCGTGGGCTGGCCCGCCTGCAGGGCCTCCACGCCGCGCTTGACCGTCGCCAGGGTGCGCCCGAGGTGAGCCTCCAACTGCTGGAGCTGCTCCAGGGCGTACTCCTCGGCTTCGCGGATGATTTGATCCGCACGGGCCTGAGAGTCGCGCAGCGTCTGCTGCGACTGGCGCTCGGCCCGACGCACGATCTCGTGCTCGGTGACCGCGGCCTCGGAGCGCTCGTTGGCCCGGCTCATGATCCGGGCGGACTCTGCGTGGGCCTCAGCGATCAGGCGCTGCTGCTCCTGCACGGTCCAGTTGGCCTGCTTGATCTCCTCCGGCAGGTTGAAGCGAAGTTGGTCGATCAGATCCATGATCTCGTCCTCGTCGACCATCACCTGGCTCGAGAAGGGGACGTGCCGAGCGTGGTGGATCAGATACTCGAATCGGTCCAGGACTTCGTCGACCTTCAGCGGAATCTCTCCTTCAGCCGGCGCGCCGCCCCGGCGGGAACGAATGGGGACACATCGCCTCGGTGACTGGCGACGTCCTTGAGAATACTCGACGCCAGGTGGGCGTGGGCCGCGCTGGCGAGCAGGCACACCGTCTCCACCTCGGGAGCCAGGGCACGGTTCATCATCGCCTGCCGGTGCTCTGAGGGGAGATCCGAGGCGTCGCGGAGGCCTCGGATCAGCGCCACCGCGCCGACCTCACGCGCCGCCTCCACGGCCAGACCTCGAAAGCTCAGCACCCGCACCCGCGCCTCCCCGCCAAGGGATTCGGACAGCATCGCGATGCGCTCGTCCAGGGAGAAGAGCGGCTGGAGCTTGTCGGGATTGTCGAGCACCGCCACCACCACCTGGTCGAAAAGGCGGAGGGCGCGCTCGACGATGTCCAGGTGCCCGTTGGTGAGCGGATCAAAGCTGCCCGGATAGAGCGCGGTCCGGCTCATGCCGCGATCCAGATGCTGAGTCGAGTGCTGCCGTAGTCGCGCTCTCGATGGAGCCTTAAGCGCTCGATTTGAGGCAGCACGCTGGCGCGATGGTGCTCGGCGAGCACCACGGTGCCCGGAGTGCAGAATCGGTCCAGGCTCACCAGCGCCAGCTCCAAGACGGGGTCATTGTAGGGCGGGTCCAACAACACCAGGTCCGCCTCGAGCAGGGCGGGCGGCCCGGACTGTAGCCAGCGCGGGCAGTCGCTCTGGACCACCTTGCCCCGTTCCTGCCAGGCCAGCAGTTCCAGGTTCTTGGAGATGGCCAGAAGAGCGGGGCGGGAGGAGTCGACAAAGGTCGCGAACACGGCGCCGCGGGATAGCGCCTCGAGCCCCAGCGCGCCCGATCCGGCGAACAGATCCAGCACCCGCATCCCCTCCACCCGCTGACCCAGGATGTCGAATGCGGCCTCGCGCACCAGACCCTGGGTGGGTCGGATTCCGGCCGGTGCCACCAGACGCCGCCCTCCGGCCTCGCCCCCGATCAAATGCAGCCCGGCACCTCGCTGCCGGCCGGCCGGCGCGTGGCCGGGCGGGCGCCGACTCGATTCGCGGCTGGGCCTCATTCCGCCCGTGATCATGACGCAGGCGCGAGCGGACCGTAGATCCGGGTTGGAGGGAGGGACGTTCCCTCCCTCCTGGGCTGGGGGGTCAGCCCGCGCTGGCACCCACGTCGAGTCCAGATCCGCCCTGCACGTCCGGTCCCTGCTGCAGGTTGGCGCCCGACTGAAGATCGGGTCCGCCTGGGGCGTCGGCCACATTCGTAGCGGATTCGGGGGCTACGCTCGTGGTCTTGCTGTGGCTGACCGAGGCCGCCGGAGCGATGGCCAAGGTGGGCGCGCTACTCCCGACCAGGGCCATACCGGCGACGAATGCGGCCGGAACTCCCAACAGGACCAACTTGCGCTTTAAGTGCATCACGTCGTGCACCTCCTAGATTGAATTCGGCCCCGATTGATCAGGACCGTCATCAACACACTGACCCCCCGAACTGAACCCCCCCTGAACCGAAGGCGTGAGTTGGGCTTCAGGAATCCTTCAGGTCCGGCCACGATACTCTGGCGATGAGGGTCTTGGTGGTCGAAGACGACGCCAGACTCGCGGCCAGCCTGCGCCGGGGCTTGGGCGAGGAGGGGTTTGCGGTCGACACCGCGAGTGACGGCGAGGAGGCCTGGAGCGCGACCCTGGCTACGTCCCACGATCTGATCGTGTTGGACGTGATGCTGCCCCGCCTCGACGGCCTCGAGCTCACGCGCCGCCTGCGCGAGCGCTCGATCAAGACCCCGATCCTGATGCTGACGGCGCGGGACTCGATCGACGACCGTGTCCGCGGCCTGGAGGCGGGAGCCGACGACTACCTGGTTAAGCCCTTCGCGCTGCGCGAACTCGTCGCCCGCCTCCGGGCCCTGGCGCGGCGCCACGTGCCTGAGCGGGGATCTCAACTCTCCAGCGGCGGGATCTGCCTGGACACCGCTGGCCATCGGTTGGAGGTGAACGGCGGCGAGGTCCGGCTAACCGCCAAGGAGTTCGCCATCCTGGAGCTATTCATGCTCCATCGGGGACGGCTGCTGACCCGGACCCAGATCATCGAACACGTGTGGAACTACGATTTTGAAGGCACCGGGAACCTGGTCGAGGTTTACATCGGAAGGCTGCGGCGCAAGCTTCAGGAGGCGGGCGAGTCCGACCCCTTCGTCACCGTGCGGGGCTCTGGGTATCGCTTTCAAGCGGGCCGTAATTGAGGCTCTGGGGCGTCAGCACTCGCGGCCGGTTAACGCTCCTCGCGCTCACCGTCCTAGTATTGGCCGCCGCCATCGCCGACGTCGCCATCTACGTCTCCTTCTCCGTCGTCGCCACCTCGGGCGCAGATTCGAGCCTGACCGGCCAGGCCGCCGCGCTGGGCTCGGGCCTGGAGGAGAGCCGGCATCAGGTCACCTTCGCGGGCGGCGAGGTGCCCAATGAGACCAGCGGCGGAGTCGCGGTCGACGTCGCCGTGGTGAGTGGGCAGGGCATCATATACCGCTCGCCGCAGGAGACGCTCTCGGGCTCCCTGCTGCACTCCATCGCCGCCCAGGTCCGATCCGGACGGCCCGGTTTCTGGAGTGTCGAGGGACCCGCCCGAGTCCCCTGGCGCGTGTACGCCGAGCCCCTGCCCGGGGGCCAGGGCTCCGGTGACGTGCTCGTCGTGAGTCGCTCCGTGGCCGAGCTGGCCTCGACCCTGCACGGCCTGATCCTGGTCCTGGTTGCGGCGTCGATCGCGGCCGCAGGCCTGGGCGCATGGCTCGTGCACTGGGTGGTGGGCCGGATCCTAAGCCCGGTCCACATCATCGCCCAGACCGCCCGTGAGCTCAGCGAGCGCGATCTCCATCGCCGGGTGGAGGCCGCGGCCGGCAGTGACGAGCTGGGCGAGTTGGTGGCCACCTTTAACGGCATGCTGGGACGCCTAGAGGGCGGCTTTAACAGTCTTCAGCGCTTTACCGCCGACGCCTCGCACGAACTCCGTCACCCCCTGGCCATTATCCGCAGCGAGGTCGAGGTGGCCCTCAGATCACCGCGCGTAGGGACCGAGTACCGCCGTGTCCTGGAGGCAGTCCGACAGGAGGTCGAGCACCTGGGCCGGATCACCGACCAGCTCCTGCTCCTGGCCCGGACCGACGCCGGAGTCTTGGTCCCGGCGCGCGAGTCGGTCGACGTCTCCGACCTGCTCCACGAGACCTGGGCGCGGTGGAGCATCAGAGCCCAAATGGTGAGGGTGGAAATCCTGCTCAGCGCTCCCGCCTCAGGTTCGCTTGAGGCTGATCCGGGCCTGCTTCGGCGCATACTGGACAATCTCCTCGACAACGCCGTCAGGCACTCACCCCTCGGAGGCCAGGTGCGGCTCAGCGCCGCCCCGGGGCCACAGCTCTGGACCGTCGAGGTCGGCGACTCGGGCCCCGGGGTCGACTCCAACTTCGCCGAGCACCTGTTCACCCGCTTTGGCCGCCCCGACGGCGCCCGCACGCCCGCGGCCGGCGGCGCGGGTCTTGGCCTGGCGCTGAGCCGCGCCCTGGCGCGCGCCCACGGGGGAGAGCTGGAGTTGGTCGGCTCGCCCCCGGGCGCGGTCTTCAGGCTCTCGCTGCCCGCAGGCTCCAGGGTCTCCCTCAGCTCAGCGCCCAGCCCTCCAGGCGCCGCTCCAGCGCAGCCCGAAGTTCGGGCCAGGTGGCGAAAGTGGGATCGATGGCGGCAAGGGCCTCGGCCTCCTCTCGCGCCTCGCTCAAAAGCTGGGGATTGAGCAGCGCGTCCATGGCCAGGTCGGGGGCGCCGTGCTGGCGCACGCCCATCAGCTCGCCGCTGCCCCGCAGCGTGAGATCGCGCCGGGCGAGCTCGAATCCGTCGTGGATGCTGGCCATGAGCTGGAGCCGCTCCAGGGCCGCCTCTGACGCATCGTCGGCCAGGAGCAGGCAGTGTGAGGCCCGGCTGCCGCGTCCCACCCGGCCCCGAAACTGGTGCAGCTGGGCCAACCCGAAGCGGTCGGCGCCCTCGATCAGCATCACGGTCGCGTTGGGGACGTCGACCCCGACCTCGATGACGGGGGTGGCGACCAGGACGTCGCCACCGCCGGCTCCGAACTCTTCCATCACCACGTCTTTGTCGCGCATCCGCCCATGCACCATGAGCACCTTCAGGTCGGGAAAGACACGGTCGCGCAGGCGCTCGAATTCGGCGCTGGCCGCGCGCACCTGCAGGCTCTCCGACTCCTCCACGATGGGGCAGATGACGAAGGCCTGGTGACCCGAGGCCACCTCGCTCCGGATCAGCGCGTACGCCTCCTCCCGGCCCCCAGCGGCGATCACCCGGGTGGAGACCGGAACCCGCCCCGGGGGCAGTTCGTCGATCGTGGACAGGTTCATCTCGCCGTACAGGGCCAGGGCGAGGGTGCGCGGAATCGGAGTCGCGGTCATGGCCAGGAAGTGGGGCTGGGAGGAGGGGCTCTTGGCGCGCAGCAATTCGCGCTGCCGGGTTCCGAAGCGATGCTGCTCATCCACCACCACCAGGCCCAGCGCGGCCATCTCCACCGCATCCTCGATCAGGGCCTGGGTGCCGACCAGGAGCGCGAGCTGACCGGCGGCAGCCGCCCCCAGCACCGCCCGGCGCTGGGCCGCACTCTGGCGGCCAACCAAGAGCTCGACTCGCAGGCCGGGGAAGGCTCCCTCCAGGTAGGCCCGGAACCGCTGCAGGTGCTGGCGGGCGAGGATGTCGGTCGGTGCCATCACCACCGACTGCAGCCCGGCGGAGTGGGCCATGGCGATGGCGGCGGCGGCGACCGCCGTCTTGCCCGACCCCACATCGCCGTTCAGGAGCCGGTTCATGGGCTGGCTGCGCTCCAGATCCTGGAAGACCTCCCAGATCGCCCGGCGCTGGGCCCGGGTGAGCTCGAAGCCGAGCTCAGCCTTGAAGCGCTCGATCACCTCCTGCCGATACGCGATCGGACTGGCGGGCTCACCCTGGAGGCGGCTGCGGGTCAGGATGAAGGCCGCCTGCAGCCCGAAGAGCTCGGCGAACGCCATCCGGCGTCGGGCCCGGTGCCACTGGTCGTTATCTGAGGGCCGGTGCAACCAGCGCAGCGCGTCTGCCACCGGGACCAGATCCTGGCGCCGGCGCACAACGTCTGGGACCTCGTCCTGAACCTGCTGAGCCAGATCCAGGACCAAACCCACCAGGTTCTCCACGCGATCCCGCGTCAGGCCCTGGGTCAGGTGATAACGAGGCTTGATTCCGCCTACGCGCCCAGCCCCCTCGGAGGCGAAGCGCGGATTGACCATCTCGGCGCCAAAGGCCGAGCGCTTGATCTTCCCCGCGACCGTGACCCGGGTCCCGATTTCGAGGCGCTTGGCCACGTAGTCCTGGTTGAACCAGACCAGGCGCAGGCGGTGACCGCCGTCGATCAGTTCCGCCTCAACCCGGCGCCGGCCCCGGGGAGAGCGTGGGTGACCCAGGGTCCGAACGCCAGCGAGCTCGCCGGTAACCACGCCCAGGGCTCCGTCCGTGAGTGCCGCCACGGACTGCGGCGCCCCATAGTCGTCCACGTCGTAGGGGAGGAAGAAGATCAGATCGCGCACCGTCGCCAGCCCCAGACGTTCCAGACGCCGGAGTTCAGCCGGTCCCACCTTGGGCAGATCCGACAGCGAACTGTCAAGCCCGAGTGTCGCGCTCACCGCCCCCAAGCATCGGGCATGCGAGCAAGCCTGGCCAGCAACCAGTCGCAGGCCTTAAGACTTGATGTAGGCGAGGCCCAGGGCTCCGGGACCGGTGTGAGTGGCAAGGACGGTGCCCAGGGCTGCGACCTGGACTTCGAGCGCAGGCAGCACCGACTCGATCCGGCGGCCCAGCTCTTCGGCCTCGGCCTGCGCGTTGCCGTGCATGACGGCCACCTGCTCGAGCGGCGCGGCCTCCAGCAGCAGGCTCAGGATCCGCTCCGTGCCCCGGCTCCGAGTCCGGACGCGATCGAGCGGGCTGATCACACCATCAGAGACTCCGAGGATGGGTTTGAGGTCCAAAACCGTGCCCAAAAAGGCCTGAGCCCGGCCCACCCTACCCCCCATCTCGATGTAGCGCAGGGTGTCGAGGAGGGCGATTATGCCGAGTTTGGGCAGGCGCTCACCGACCAGGGCCAGGGCCTGATCGAGGGAGGGCGCTTCGGCCGCCAGGCGGCAGAGAAACCCGACGCACATGGTGACCGAACGCGTGTCGACAACCTCTACCCGAAGGCCCGGCACCGATTCCGCGCCCAGACGTGCCGCCTCTACCGTCCCTGACAGCTGGGCCCCGATGTGAATCGATATCACCCCATCGCAATCCCGACCCAGACGCTCGTAGACGGCGGCGAAGTCACCCGGGGAGGGAGCCGATGTGGTGGGCAGACGCCGGGCCTTGGACAGACGGGCGAAGAATTCAGCCTCATCGAGGTCGACGCGGTCGCGGAAGCTCTCCTCCCCGAACAGAACCCGCAGGGGCACCACCTCGATGCCGTAGCGCTGGCCCCAGGAGGGGGGCAGATCGGCGGTGGAGTCCGTCACCACCCGGAAGGATCCGGCCAAAGTCCTACTCGACCGAGAGGATGAAGGGATACAGCTCCTGGCCCCCGGGCTGCACCTCGACGTCTACGCGCTCGAATCCACCCTTGACCGCAGCAACCACGCTCTGGGTGTCGGCCTCGCTGGCGTCCTTGCCTGGGTAGACGGTGACCAGCTCGTACCTGTCCGCCCCCAACTGGGTCAGGGCCGAGGTCACGACCTGGGCGTAGTCCTCACCCTTCTGCGCCAGCTCGTCATTGATGAGAGCGATGGGCTGACCGGCGCGCACGCTGAGCCCGTTGGAAGAGCTGTCGCGGACGGCGTGCGTCACCTCGATGGTCTGGATGTGGGCGCGCGCTCTCTCCATCGCGTCCAGGTTGTCCTCCAGGCTGCGCTCGGAACTGAACGCCACCACCGCCGCCACGCCCTCGGGCATGGTCTTGGTCGGCAGCACGCAGACCCGCTTGGGGGTCAACTCGCCCACCTGGTTGGCGGCCAGGACCACGTTCTTGTTGTTGGGGAGCAGGATGACGCTCTCGTAGCCGACCGCCTCCACCGCGCGGACCATGTCCTTGGTGCTCGGATTCATGGTCTGACCGCCCTCGACGATGGCGTCCACGCCCAAACTGAGCAATATCCCGGCCAGGCCCGGCCCCGAGGCCACCGCCACGATACCCAGGGCATTGGCACGAACCGGGCGCGGGCCCGACCCCGAGGTGTCGCGGATGCGCTGGTGCTGACTCGACATGTCGCCCACGTTGAGGTTGACGAGACGGCCGTAGTTGGAGGCGAAGGCGATGACCCGAGTCGGATCGTTGCTGTGCACGTGGACCTTCAGCAACTCTGGATCTCCCACCACCAGTGCGGAGTCACCCAGGCCCTCGATGCCCTGCCGAACCCGCTCCAGATCCAGCCCCTCGCCCTCGATCAAGAACTCCGTGCAGTATCCCCAGCCCTCCTCCGGGAGATCGATCGAGGTCTGCGCGGCCACGATTCGAGGCGGCGCGCTGAGGGTCGGGGGCGTGGCCAAATCCAGGTCCTCGACCGACTTCAGCATGCCCTCGAGCATGATCTGCAGGCCATAGCCGCCGGCGTCCACCACCCCGGCCTCGCGCAACACCGAGAGCTGCGAGGGAGTCTGCTCGACCGCCCGGGCGGCGGCCGCGGCGGCCGCGCGGATGACGCTGGAGGCGCTCGCGCCCTCCTCTTCCGAGGCTTCCACCGCCGCCCGACCAACCTCACGGGCAACGGTCAGGATGGTGCCCTCGGTGGGATTGCGCACCGCTCGATAGGCGGCGTTAGCCG
>Ga0307373_10008833_pt1 | contig 15230 bp, 6 predicted proteins | sample OX2MG_FD_202534 | JGI IMG/M metagenome (GOLD analysis project Ga0307373, IMG submission 202534) | Soil microbial communities from Risofladan, Vaasa, Finland - OX-2 | ecosystem: Environmental > Terrestrial > Soil > Coastal area > Acid sulfate soil | place: Finland: Risofladan, Vaasa | collected... | reverse complement strand
TACCCGGTGGCGATCTCGTGCCCGACCGACGCCGTCCAGAGCGTCAGCATCCACCTCCGGGTGGCGAAGCCCGGCGCCAACGCGAACACCGTGGTCGAGAACAGCCTCGTCGTCTACCGCTACGCCCCGAGCCCGGGCGCGGCGAGTGCTCCCTACCAGTACTCGGCGGTCGTGGGATGACCCGGTCGCCGACGGGCCGCTCCGGAGGGATCCGGTTGACGGGCAGGCCGGACTCCCCGCGACGCGGCCCGTGGCGCTCGGACCTCGGCCAGACGGCCATCGTCGCCGTGCTCGCCGTCACCCTGATCATCGCCATCATCGGGGCGACGCTGGTGGCCGCCGTGGTGCAGTCCGCGCCGCTCCAGCAGACCGTCGCCGTCGCCGTGTACGCCCACCGCGCCCTCCAGGCCGGAGAGAACGCGTACCTCACCGCCGTCAACGCCAATCCGAGCCTGGCCCAGTGCAACGTCAACACCAACGGCGCCGGCACCTGCAGCGGGATCAACTACGGACAGTGGAACCTCGTGAGCGGCTCGGACTCGAACGACAGCTACGCCGAGTACTACGCGTTCGGCAACCCGCAGCCGACCTTCGACCCGACCACGCACGCCCTCACCAATCTGGCCATCCAGGTGGTCGGCGCGGCCCACAGCCCGTCGGCGACGAATCACTACTTCTTCAACTCCGAGACCATGAACCTGGCCGCCACGAACGGCTTCCTCACCAACGTGTGGTGGTCGAACTTCGAGTCCTACAACCCGAACGGCAACTACTCGAACTGCAACTACAACTGGAAGCTGAACTACAACATCGACGGTGGTGGCTCCGGCTGCTCGCCGGTCTACTTCGGACCGGGCGACTACCTGTTCGGGCCCGTCTTCACCAACGACTCGATCTTCGTCTCCGGGAACGGCTCCGCGAGCGGCTCGCCGTCGTTCGGCAATCCGACCCCGTCGCCCATGGTCCCCTCGGACGTCCACACCGCCGACCCCAACTGCCAATTCGTGACCGACAGCTACGGCATGTCCGGCATCCGCGGGGGCAGCACGGCCGCCCAGACGTGTGCCCCCGCCAGCGGTGCCGTGTACCTCTACGCCAACTCCTCCAACACGACGGGATCGCTGCCGGTCAGCACCTACAACCATGCCGTCGAGCCGCCACCGCAGAGCAACGCGCAGCTCGGGACCATCGCCAGTGAGAACGGGTGTCTCTACGAAGGCCCCACCCAGATCACCCTGACGACGGACGCGTCCGGAAAGGGCGAGATGACGGTGGTCAGCCCGGACACGCCCGTGAGCCCGGCGACGGTCAACGGCCAGTCCATCACCCGTTCGGACGACAACGTGGCCGCCAACAACAACGACTGCCCGAACGACGGCACGGCCTACCTCCCCGCGAACGGGGTCGTCTACGTCCAGAACGCCACGGCGGCGGACACGGTCGCCGGCGCCAACCCGTTCGACGACCTGGTGAACAACTCGGTCACCAACCTCACCTCGAATCCCGCCAGCCCGGTGGCGGGCAGCCCGGTGACACTGACGGCCACCGTCACGTCGGCCTCGAGCAAGATCGCCACCAACGCCACGGTCACCTTCAGCCAGACCACGGACCAGCAGACCTGGGTGTGCAACTGGAGAGGGCGGAACTGCCGGTGGGTGACCCAGTCGTCCACCGACCCGATCCCGGGGTGCACGGGCCTGTCCGGCTGGTCCGCACCCGTCAAGGTCGGTTCGTACTGGCAGGCCACGGTCACCTGCTCGACCACCGAGTCCTCCAACGGCACCGGTGCGTTCTCGGCCACCTACAGCGGCGGCGACGTCACGTCGTCGTCCCAGGGCAACCTGGGTCAGACCAACACCCTCCTTCCGTCGGTCTCGTACGGGGCGAAGTCCCAGACCAACGACGGCAACTGCTCCAACTGCTACTTCGGCGAGAAGGGCACCCCGGACGCCGAGGGCGACGCGTTCGTCAACGGGAACCTGTCGGGCGTGCTCACCATCGGTACCGCCAACAACGTCATCGTCGACGGCGACATCACCTACGCCGACTGCTCGGGACGCTGGACCACCGGCCAGAGCGGTGCCACCGACTTCTGCCCGTACAACATCGGGGGCACCAACGACTCGCTGGGACTCATCGCCAACAACTACGTCGAGGTCAACCACCCGATCTCCAAGTCGACCGGGGCGGTGCTCCCCTCGTGCGCCGGCACCCCCGGGGCGCTGTGCGACCCGTCGACCGCCTCGGGCGGTGTCACCATCGACGCCGCCATCCTGGCGCTCACCCAGTCGTTCGTGGTGAACAACTACCAATACGGCTCCAACGAGGGCAAGCTCAACGTCTACGGATCGATCCAGCAGAACGCGCGCGGACCGGTGGGCACCTTCGACCCCTACACCTTCACGGCGGCGTCCGGATACACGAAGCACTACACGTGGAACCCGCTCCTCGACTACATCTCGCCGCCCAGCTACCTGGTGCCGTCCACCGCCCCCTGGACGCTCACCTCGGTCAACGGCAACGGCGGCCAGCACGGGACCAGCGTGTGCCCGGTCCTGACCGGCGTCTACGACGGGACCCCGTCGCCGGCACCGATGACCCAGTACTGCTCGCAGGCCACCGGCGGGCTCCCCGGCTACCCGGCCATCACCGCCCCGTCGCCGCCGACCGACGTCCACGCGACGGCGAACGCCGGCGGTCTCGCCACGGTCAGCTGGACCGACCCGTCGGACAACGGCGGCCCTATCCGCCACTACGACGTGCACCCCAGCCCGGCCTGCTCCACCTGCTCCGGTATGGACGTCGCCGGACCCACGGCGACCTCGGCATCGCTCAGCGGGCTCGTTCCCGGGGTCAGCTACGTCTTCACCGTCACCGCCACCAACGACTACGGCACGAGTGACCCGTCCGCGCCGTCCTCGTCGGTCGCCACGCCCAACGCCCCCTATGCGCCCACCCTGGTGACCGCCGTCGGCAACATCAACGACTCCGTCGCCGTGAGCTGGACCGACCCGGCGTCGCCGAGCGGCCCGATCACCGGCTACACGGTGACGCCCTCGCCGGCGTGCCCGGCCTGCACCGGCTTGACCCAGTCCGGCGCGACGGCGACGTCGACCACGATCAACGGCCTCACCCCCGGGGGTACCTACACCTTCACCGTCACCGCCTCCAACGCCAACGGGACGGGCCCGGCCTCGGCCCCGTCCAATGCGGTCGTGGTCCCGACCAAGCCCGGTGCGCCGGTGAACGTGACGGCCACGTCCTATGCCAGCGGCCAGTCCGTCGTCTCCTGGTCGGCGCCGCCGTTCACCGGCGGGCTCTCCATCTCCGGCTACACGGTGACGTCGTCGCCCGGGGGCAGGACCTGCACCACCAACGGGATCACCTCGTGCACCGTGACCGGGCTCGCCAACGGCACGGCGTACACGTTCACCGTCACCGCCACCAACGCACTGGGGACCGGACCGGCCTCGGCGCCGTCGCCGTCCGTCACTCCCTCGACCTTCCCCGGTGCCCCCACCATCGGGACGGCCACGGCCGGGAACGGTTCGGCCAGCGTGACCTTCACCGCCCCCGCCTCCAACGGCGGCGCACCGATCACGGGGTACACGGTGACCTCGTCGCCGGGTGGCATCACCGCCACCTGCGCATCCTCGCCGTGCACGGTGACCGGACTGACCAACGGCACCACGTACACGTTCACGGTGACCGCCACCAACGGGACCGGGGCCGGTCCGGCGTCCGCCTCGTCGAACTCGGTCACGCCGTCGGGCCCCCCCGGCCCGCCGAGGAGCGTGGCGGCCACGTCGTACGCCAACGCGCAGTCCGTGGTCACGTGGACGGCGCCCGCCAACAACGGGGGCTCGGCGATCACCAAGTACACCGTCACCTCGAGCGGCGGCCAGACGTGCACGACGCCCAACGGCACCACCACCTCCTGCACTGTGACCGGGCTCACCAACGGGACCACCTACACCTTCACCGTCACCGCCACCAACGGCCTCGGCACCGGCACGCCGTCGTCACCGGCGTCGGCGACCCCGGCCACGGCGCCCGGCGCGCCGACGGGAGCCACCGCGGTGCGCGGCTACACCCAGGCCACGGTGTCGTGGACGGCCCCGGTGGCGACCGGCGGCCTGCCCGTCACCTCGTACACCGTGACCTCGTCGCCTGGCGGCAGGACGTGCACGACGGCTTCCACCAGCTGCACCGTCACCGGGCTCACCAACGGCACCGCCTACACCTTCACGGTCACGGCGACCAACGCCGCCGGCACCGGTCTGGCGTCCGCGCCCTCGAACTCGGTGACCCCGTCCAACACCGTCCCCGGCGCGCCGACCGGCGTGGCCGCCACCTCGTTCGCCAACACGCAGTCGGTGGTCACCTGGACCGCGGCCGCCGCGAACGGCTCGGCCATCTCCAAGTACACCGTCACCTCGAGCGGCGGCCAGACGTGCACGACCACGGGTGCCACCAGCTGCACCGTCACCGGTCTCACCAACGGCACCGCCTACACCTTCACGGTGACCGCCACCAACGGGCTCGGCACCGGCCCGGCCTCCAGCCCGTCGGCTCCGGCGACCCCCTCCACCATCCCGGGCGCGCCCACCGGCGTGGCGGCCACCTCGCTCGGCAACGCCCAGTCGGTCGTGTCCTGGACCGCTCCGGCCTCGAACGGCGGCGCCCCCATCACCTCCTACACGGTGACCTCGACCCCCGGTACCAAGACCTGCACGACCAGCTCCACCAGCTGCACCGTCACCGGCCTGACCAACGGCACCGCCTATACCTTCACGGTGACCGCCACCAACGGGTCCGGTACCAGCCCGGCCTCCAGCCCCTCCGCCCCGGTCACACCCTCCTCCGTGCCGGGCGCGCCCACCGGGGTGACCGGCACCAACAACGGCGCCAGCCAGTCGGTCGTGTCCTGGACGGCCCCGGCCTCCAACGGCGGCACGCCGATCACCAGCTACACGGTGACCTCCAGCGGCGGCCAGACCTGCACGACGCCGAACGGCTCGACCACCACCTGCACCGTGACCGGGCTGACCAACGGCACCTCCTACACCTTCACGGTGACCGCCACCAACGCCGTCGGCACCGGGCCGGCCTCGTCGCCCTCGGCGCCGATCGTGCCGGCCACCACGCCGGGCGCGCCCACGGGCGTGTCGGGCACCACCCATGACAACGCCCAGTCCGTGGTGTCCTGGACGGCCCCGGCGTCCGACGGCGGCTCGCCGATCACCGGTTACACGGTGACCTCGTCGCCCGGCGGCCTGACCTGCACCACCAGTTCCACCACCTGCACCGTGACCGGACTGACCAACGGAACCTCCTACACCTTCACGGTGACCGCCGCCAACGCCGTCGGCACCGGGACGGCATCGACGCCCTCGGCCCCGATCGTCCCGGCCACCATCCCGGGCGCCCCGATCAACGTGACGGCGACATCGTTCGCCAACACCCGGTCGAGCGTCTCCTGGTCCGCCCCGACATCCACGGGCGGCCTGCCGCTCACCAGCTACACCGTCACCGCCAACAGCGGCCAGACCTGCACCACGGCCAACAGTGCCACCACGTCGTGCACCTTCCTGGGCCTCACCAACGGCACCGCCTACACCTTCACCGTGACGGCCACCAACGCCGTCGGGGTCGGCCCGGCGTCGGCACCGGCCACCGGGACCCCGTCGACCGTCCCGGACCCGCCGACCGGCGTGGCGGCCACCGCCGGCGGGGGGACCCAGTCGGTGGTGTCGTGGACCGCACCCGTCTCGAACGGGGGCGCGGCGATCACCAATTACACCGTCACCTCGAGCGGTGGGCAGACGTGCACCACGGCCAACGGCACCACGACCTCGTGCACCGTGACCGGTCTGACCACCGGAACCCTGTACACGTTCACCGTGACGGCCACCAACGGCTCGGGCACGAGCACTGCCTCGGCACCGTCCTCCGCGGTGGCACCGGCCCGGTCGCTCGGACGGCCCGGAGCCCCGACCGCCCCGGTCGTCGTCGCCACGTCGTCCGCCACCACGGCATCGGCGAGCTGGTCGGCCCCGGCCACCGACGGCGGTTCGGCGATCACCAGCTACACGGTGACCTCGTCGCCGGGCGGCCCGACCTGCACGACGGCCTCCACCAGCTGCACCGTGACCGGCCTGACCACCGGGACCACCTACACGTTCACCGTGACCGCGACCAACCGGGTGGGCGCCGGCACGGCCTCCGGGGAGTCCCTGCCGCTTGAGGTGGGCACGCCGGGGGCACCTACCGGGGTGACGGCCGGCGCCGGCGGCAACACCCAGTCGGTCGTGACGTGGGACGCACCCGCAGCCGACGGCGGCAGCGGCGTCACCGACTACACGGTGACCTCGTCGCCGGGCGGCCTCCACTGCTCGACGAGCACGACCGGCTGCACGGTGGCCGGGCTGGCCAACGGCACCTCGTACACCTTCACCGTCTCCGCCACCAACGCCGTGGGCACCGGGCCGGCCTCGCGCCCGTCCGCCCCGGTCGTCCCGTCGACCGTCCCCGGATCGCCGACGTCGGTGACCGCCACCTCGGACGCCGACTCCCGGTCGGTGGTGTCGTGGACGGCACCGGCCTCGGACGGCGGCACGGCGATCACCGGCTACACGGTGAGTGCGAGCCCGGGCGGCGCCACGTGCTCGACCGCCTCGACCGCCTGCACGGTGACCGGACTCGCCAACGGCACCGCCTATGACTTCACCGTCACCGCGGTCAACTCGGCCGGCGCCGGCGCCGGCTCGGTCCCGGCGACGGCCACGCCGGCCGTCCTCCCCGGGGCGCCGACCTCGGCGACGGCTACCTCGAACGCCGACTCCCGCTCGGTGGTGTCGTGGACGGCACCCGCCTCGGACGGCGGGGCACCCGTCACCGGCTACACGGTGACCGCGTCGCCGGGCACCGGGACGTGCACCACGACCTCGACCTCCTGTGCGGTGACCGGCCTCGTCAACGGCACGCCCTACACCTTCACGGTGACGGCGACCAACGCCGTCGGCACCGGACCGGCCTCGGGGACGACGCGCGCCGCCGTCCCCGCCGCCGTGGCCGGCGCGCCGACCGGGGCGACGGCCGTGACCACCACCTCGGCCTCCGCCGCCACGGTCACCTGGAGGGCACCTGCCGCCGACGGAGGGGCCCCCGTCACCAGCTACACGGCGACCGCCACGCCCGGTGGGGCCACCTGCTACACCAGCACCACCACCTGCACCTTCACCGGCCTCACGTCGGGGTCGGCCGAATCGTTCACGGTGACGGCGAACAACTCGGCCGGGACCGGCCCGGCCTCGGCACCGACGAACACGGTCACCGTCGGGGCACCGTGGGCACCGACCGCGGTGACCGCCACGTCCTACGCCGACAGCCGGTCGGTCGTGTCCTGGACCGCCCCGTCGGTCGCCGGCGGCTCGGCCGTCTCCGGCTACACGGTGTCCTCCAGCCCGGCGGTGGCCACGCCCGCCTCCTGCTCGACGTCCCTGACCGGTGCGTCGCACCAGTGCACCTTCACGGGGCTCACCGACGGCACCAGCTACACGTTCACGGTGTCGGCCGTCAACGCCAGCGGGAGCAGCGCGGCCTCCGCGCCGTCGGCGCCGGCACTCCCGGCGGCGCCCCCGGGATCGCCGACCGGTGTGGTGGCGACGTCCGACGCCAACACCCAGTCTGTCGTCTCGTGGACGGCCCCGGCCTCGGACGGCGGCGCTGCCGTCTCGGGGTACACGGTCACCTCGTCGCCCGGCGGCCTCACCTGCACCACCGCCTCCACCACCTGCACGATGACGGGTCTGACCAACGGCACCGCGTACACGTTCACCGTGACCGCCACCAACGGTGCCGGAGCGGGGAGCGCCTCGGCGCCGTCGGCACCGGCGATCCCGGCGACCGTGCCGGACTCGCCCACCGGCGTGACGGCGACGGCCACCTCGTCGCCGACGTCGGCCGCCATCCGCTGGACCGCCCCGGGGAGCGACGGTGGCTCGTCCGTCACCGGCTACACCGTGTCGTCCAGCCCGGCCGTCGCCACCCCGGCCGACTGCTCGACGTCGCTCACCGGCGCCTCGACCGGCTGCACGTTCACCGGCCTCACCCCCGGCGTCGGCTACACGTTCACCGTGACGGCGACCAACGGGGTCGGCACCGGCCCGGCTTCGGCCACGACCGACCCGCTCACGATGGGCACCGCCGCCGCACCGACCGGCGTGACGGCCGTGGCCACGGCGTCGTCCACCGCGGTCGCCCTCTCGTGGTCGGCGAACGCCGCCGACGGCGGCTCGGCCGTCACCGGCTACACCGTGTCGTCCACCCCGGCCGTCGCCGTACCGGCCGCCTGCTCGACCTCGCTGACGGGGACCTCGACGGGCTGCACCTTCACCGGCCTGGCCAAGGGGACCGCGTACACGTTCACGGTGTCGGCCATCAACGCCGTCGGCACCGGCCTGCCGTCGGTCGCCACCGGCCCGCTCAAGGTGGGCACCGCGGCCGCACCGACCGGCGCGACGGCCCTGGCCACGGCGTCGTCCACCGCGGTCGCCCTCTCGTGGGCCGCGCCCGCCGCCGACGGCGGCTCGGCCGTCACCGGCTACACCGTGTCGTCCACCCCGGCCGTCGCCGCACCGGCCGCCTGCTCGACCTCGCTGACGGGGACCTCGACGGGCTGCACCTTCACCGGCCTGGCCAGCGGGACCGCGTACACGTTCACGGTGTCGGCCATCAACGCCGTCGGCACCGGCCTGCCGTCGGTCGCCACCGGTGCGATCGCGGCGGGCACCCCGGGAGCACCGACAGGTGTGACGGGGACCTCGGGCGGCGGCACCTCGTCCGTCGTGTCGTGGGCGTCCCCGGCGGCCGACGGGGGCTCCCCCGTGACCGGCTACACGGTCACCGCCGACCCCGGGGGCCTCGGGTGCACCGGTACCACCACCAGCTGCGCGGTGGCCGGACTGACCCCGGGCACGGCCTACCGGTTCACGGTCACGGCCACCAACGCCACCGGCACCGGCCCCTCGTCGACGCGCTCCGCCCCGGTCACACCCTGACCCGGCGTGCCCCGGCGCGCCGGCCGCCCGGGCCGTCCGGGCCGGTCGGGGCACCGACACCGGGCCACTAGCCTTGACCCATCATGCCGATCAAGACCCGGGACGACATCCGCAACGTGGCCATCGTGGCCCACGTCGACCACGGGAAGACCACGCTGGTGGACGCCATGCTGTGGCAGTCCGGGGCCTTCCGCGACAACCAGTCGGTGAACGAGCGGGTCATGGACTCCGGCGACCTCGAACGCGAGAAGGGCATCACGATCCTCGCCAAGAACACCGCGGTGCTCCACGGCGGCGTGAAGATCAACATCATCGACACCCCGGGCCACGCCGACTTCGGCGGCGAGGTGGAGCGCGGCCTGACCATGGTCGACGGCGTGCTCCTCCTGGTCGACGCCTCGGAGGGACCCCTCCCCCAGACCCGGTTCGTGCTGCGCAAGGCGCTCGAGGCGCGACTGCCGGTCGTGCTCGTCGTCAACAAGGTGGACCGCCCCGACGCCCGCATCGACGAGGTCGTGCACGAGGTGGAGGAACTCTTCCTCGACCTCGACGCCGACGAGGAGCAGATCGACTTCCCGATCCTCTACTCGAACGCCCGGGCCGGCTGGGCCGCCACCGAGCAAGGGGTCGAGGGGACCGACCTCGAGCCCCTGTTCCAGGCCATCCTGGACCGCATCCCCGCCCCCCACTTCGAGGAGGGCGCGCCGCTCCAGGCCATCGTCTCGAACCTCGACGCCTCCCCCTATCTCGGGCGGCTGGCGGTGTGCCGCGTGCACAACGGGACGCTCACCAAGGGCGCCACGGTGGCCTGGTGCAAGCTCGACGGCACCATCGAACGGACGAAGATCACCGAGCTGTTCATCACCGACGCCCTCGACCGCGTCGAGTGCGACTCGGCGGGGCCCGGCGAGATCGCCGCCGTGGCCGGGATGGCGGAGATCACGATCGGCGAGACCCTGGCCGACCCCGACGAGCCCCACGCACTGCCGGTCATCACCGTCGACGAGCCGAGCCTGGCCATGACCATCGGCATCAACACCTCGCCGCTGGCCGGCACCGACGGGAAGAAGCTGACCGCCCGCCAGGTGCTCGGTCGCCTGGAGAGCGAGCTGATCGGCAACGTGTCCCTCCGGGTGAACCCCACCGAGCGGCCCGACACGTGGGAGGTCCAGGGCCGCGGCGAACTCCAGCTCGCCGTCCTGGTCGAGACCATGCGCCGCGAGGGCTTCGAGCTCACCGTCGGCAAGCCGCAGGTGGTCACCCGCGAAATCGACGGCAAGCTGCACGAGCCCATGGAGCGGGTCGCCATCGACGTGCCCGACGACTACCTCGGCGTGGTCACCCAGCTCATGGCTCTCCGGAAGGGCACCCTGGTCGAGATGGTCAACCACGGGACCGGCTGGGTCCGGATGGACTACCGGATCCCGGCACGCGGGCTGGTCGGCTTCCGCACCGAGTTCATGACCGAGACCCGGGGCACCGGCATGCTCCACCACGTCTTCGACGGCTGGGAACCGTGGCACGGCGAGCTCAAGACCAAGCGGAACGGCTCGATGGTCGCCGACCGCCGGGGCGTCACCACCGGCTACACGCTGATGAGCCTCCAGGAGCGGGGCCTGCTCCTGGTCGGCCCCGGGACCGAGGTCTACGAGGGCATGGTCGTGGGCGAGAACGCGCGCGACGAGGAGATGGACGTCAACCCGACCAAGGAGAAGAAGCAGACCAACATCCGGTCCGCCTCCGCCGACGAGGCCATCCGCCTCACCCCGCCCCTGCTCCTCTCCCTCGAGCAGGCGCTGGAGTTCATCGCCGACGACGAGTGCGTCGAGGTCACGCCCAAGGCCGTGCGGCTGCGCAAGGTCATCCTGGACCAGACCACCCGCGGCCGGCTCCGCAGCCGGGCCCGCAAGGGCTGACGCCCCGCTGCGGCGCCGAGCTCCGAGGGGAGGGCTCGAACCTCCAACATCCGGCTCCAAAGGCCGGCGTTCTGCCAATTGAACTACCTCGGAAGGGCACGGCACCGACGGCGCGCTCCACGCGCGACCCGGCCACCGGCCGGACCCAAGGCTAGTACCGGGGCCCGTCCGCACCCGGATGTGCCACGGGGGCGACGCACGACCCCGATAGGCTCCCGGTCCGATGCGAGTCCTCGTCGTCGATGACGATCCAGCGGTCAGCGGGGCGCTCCAGCGCGCGCTCCGCCTCGAGGGGTACGAGGTCACCCTGGCCGGCGACGGCCCCCAGGCACTGGAGGAGGTGGCCGTCCGCCCCCCGGACGCGGTGGTGCTCGACATCGGTCTCCCGACCATCGACGGCCTCGACGTGTGCCGTCGGATGCGGGCCGCAGGCGACGACACGCCGGTGCTCATGCTGACCGCCCGCGACGCCGTCCACGACCGCGTCCAGGGGCTCGACGCCGGAGCGGACGACTACCTGGTGAAGCCCTTCGCCCTGGCCGAGCTCCTGGCCCGCCTGCGCGCCCTGCTGCGGCGGCGCCCCGAGGATCCCGGCGAGACGCTGTCCTTCGCCGACCTGCGCCTCGATCCCGTCACCCGGGAGGCGCACCGGGGCGACCGGGCCTTCACGGTCACCCGCATCGAGTTCGACCTGCTCGAGCTCCTGCTGCGCCACCCGCGCCAGGTGCTCACCCGCGAGCTGATCCTCGACCGGGTGTGGGGCTACACCTTCGACTCGGGTACCAACTCGCTGGCCGTCTACGTGGGCTATCTCCGTCGCAAGACGGAGGAGAACGGGGAGCCCCGGCTCATCCACACGGCCCGGGGGGTCGGCTATGTCCTGCGTGAGCCCTGAGCCGCCGGGCGGCCGGCACCGGTGACGTTCCGGACCCGACTCGTGCTGGTGGCCACCGCGGCCGTACTGGTGGTCCTGGTCATCGGCTCGGTGGCGACCTACGCCGTCGCCTACGACTCACTGGTGGGCTCGACCGACGTCAACCTCGAACAGAGCGCCCGGACTCTGATCAGCGGCAACGAGGTCGGCCAGCTGCCGAAGATCTACAACACCTGCGGCCGGGCCGCGGGCTACTGCTCCCAGATGGTCTGGGCCGGGGGCCAGGTCCACCCCGGCGATCCCCAGGTGCTCGCCATCCCCCCGGCGGTCTCCCGGGTGGCCAACAGCCTCGGCGCCGGCCAGGAACTCCTCTTCACCACGAGCGTCGACAACATCTCCGTGCGCGAGATCGTCTACCCGCTCGGCCCCAACTACCACTACAGCAACGGGACCCAGGTCCTCACCTTGGACCTCGGAGGCGCCCTCCAGCTGACCGCACCCCTCACCGGCGTCCAGCGTGGACTGCACCGACTGGCCGTCGCCCTCTGGCTCATCATCATCGTCGGCGTCGGCCTGGCCGTGCTCCTCGGCCTGGCCGTGGGCCGGGCCGTACTGTCGCCGCTCGACGACCTGACCGGCTCGATCGAGGAGCTGGCCCGGACCACCGACGTGTCCCGCCGACTGGACCCCGGCGGCCCCGACGAGCTCGGCCGCCTGCGCCGGGCCTTCAACCGCCTGCTCGCCGCGCTCGACGTCTCGCGGGAGAGCCAGCGCCAGCTGGTGATGGACGCGTCCCACGAGCTCCGCACGCCGCTGACCAGCCTGCGCACCAACATGGAGGTGGCCCGGCGCATGGACGAGCTGGACCCCGACGAGCGGGACGTCCTCGTCGGCGACGTCCTCACCCAGCTCGACGAGCTGACGTCCCTGGTGGCGGACATGGCCGAGCTGGCACGGGGGGGCCAGCCCGACCGGTCACCCGGCCCGGTCCGCTTCGACGAACTGGTGCTGGCCGCCGTCGAGGTGGCCACCACCCACGGGCGCAGCCGCGGCGTCACGTTCGCGACGTCCACGGCACCGTGCTGGGTGTCGGGCTCCTCGACGCGGATCGAGCGCGCCGTCGACAACCTGCTGGACAACGCCCTCAAGTACAGCCCGGACGGAGCCGTCGTGGAGGTGACCTGTTCCGACGGCGTCCTCGTCGTGCGGGACCACGGTCACGGGGTGGCCGACCGGGACCTCGAGCACATCTTCGACCGGTTCTACCGTGCCCCCGAGGCCCGCAGCCGGCCCGGGTCCGGACTGGGCCTGGCCATCGTGGCACAGGTGGCGATCGACGAGGGCGGCCACGTCAGTGCCCACCACGCCCCCGGGGGCGGCGCGCTGTTCCGCTTCGCACTGCCGACCATCGCTCCCCCTCATCCGTCCCAGCCGTCGAGCCGCTGAGCCGTCGCAGCCGTCGAGCCGTCGAGCCGCTGGGCGCACCGGCCGGCCGGGGCTGCCGGGCCTGCGGGGGCTGCCGGCGGGCGGGGCGGCGTATGGCGCCATCGGCCCTGCTCGGCTAGGGTGCCCACCGACATGGGATCACTGATCAAGAAGCGCCGCAAGCGCATGCGCAAGAAGAAGCACAAGAAGATGTTGAAGGCCACCCGTTGGCAGAGGCGGGCCGCGGGCAAGTAGCAGCCCCGCCCCCGGCGGACGGCCCGGTCACCCGGTCCCGATCGTCACGGCAGCACCCCACCCGGCGCAGGCGTCGTCCTCGTCGCCACCAGCGGTGCGCGCTCGTCGCCGAGCTCCAACCATCCGACGCCGTCGACCCCGAGGTCCGACGCGTCCCCCTCGACGAACCACGTCGAACCGCTGCCGGCCAGATGCGCCGTCCGGCCGGTGGCGTCCTCCAGGACCTTCCGCCAGCCGGCCAGGCGCGGCTCGACGTCCAGGGCCGCCGCCTCGAGTCCGTTGGACCCGGCGCCGGTCGGGAGCCCACCCCCGGCGGCCGCCCGGACGTCCCAGGCGCGGTAGACGGCGGCCGTGTCCACGCCGAAGGGCGGCAGCAGCAGGACGAAGGACTGCGCCGCATACGGCAACGGCTCCACGAGCTCGCCGATGCCCGACACCCGGGCCCGCCCCCCGACGAGGCAGAACGGGACGTCGGCGCCCAGGCCCGCGGCCACCCCGGGGTCGGTGCACCCGGCCCACCGCAGCACGGCGGCGGCATCGGCCGACCCTCCTCCGAGCCCCGCCCCGGGCGGGATGCACTTGACCAGCCGCACCCGCGCCGCTCGGCCGGTGGCGGCCAGCGCCCGGGTCACCAGGTTGTCGGCCGGGGGTCCGACCGACAGGTCCCGCCAGGGTCCGGCGCCCCGGGGCCAGTCCGGGACGACCTCCAGACGGCTCCGTCCGTCCGGGGCCTCGGAGATCTCCAGGGTGTCGGCCAGGTCGAGGGTGACCATGACCGAGTCGAGGAGGTGGTAGCCGTCGTCCCGGACCCCGGTGACCTGCAACGACACGGTCAGCTTGGCCGGCGCCGTCCATCCGGCCGCCCCCGGCCGGTCGTCGCTCACGGGGCCGCCGGCGCGTCGGGGCGCCACCAGGCCAGGCGCTCCCACTCGGCCAGGTCGAGCTCCTCGGCCCGGGAGGTCGGCGCGATGCCGGCCCCGGTGAAGGCCTCGGGGGACACCAGGTCCCCGAGGGAGCGACGGAGCATCTTGCGGCGGTGGGCGAACCCGCCCTTCACCACCGCGAACAGGCGGTCGTACCCGGGCGAGCCCGGGCCCATCGGGGACCCGTCGGGCCCGGTGGGCACGTCGGCGCGTCGGTCCAGCCGCACCAGGACCGACTCGACCCGCGGTTTCGGGATGAAGACGCTCGAGGGCACCCTGCCGACCACTGCGGCCGAGGCCCAGTAGGCGACCTTGACCGACACGGCCCCGTAGGCCTCGTCGCGGGCACGGGCCGCCAGCCGCTCCCCCACCTCCCGCTGGACCATCACCAGGAGCGACGCCACCTGCGGGGCCTCCTCCAGCACCCGCATCACCAGTGGCACGGCCACGTTGTAGGGGAGGTTGGCCACGAGCGACCAGCCCGGCTCGCTCCCGAGCAACGCGGCGAAGTCGACGTGAAGCGCGTCGGCCCCGACCACCTCGACGCCGAGCGGCCCGACCACCCCCTCCAGGACGGGCAGGACGTGCCGGTCGACCTCCACCGCCGTCACCGCGGCGCCGGCCTCGACCAGGGCGAGCGTCAGCGATCCCAGTCCGGCCCCGATCTCGACCACCCGCGATCCCGGCTCCACGCCGGCGAGGCGCACGATCCGGCGCACCGTGTTCCCGTCGGCGACGAAGTTCTGCCCCAGGGCCCGGCTGGGGTGCAGGTCGT
>Ga0307373_10008831_pt1 | contig 15234 bp, 14 predicted proteins | sample OX2MG_FD_202534 | JGI IMG/M metagenome (GOLD analysis project Ga0307373, IMG submission 202534) | Soil microbial communities from Risofladan, Vaasa, Finland - OX-2 | ecosystem: Environmental > Terrestrial > Soil > Coastal area > Acid sulfate soil | place: Finland: Risofladan, Vaasa | collected... | reverse complement strand
ATCCCGGCTCTCCCATATCTCAGACACGTGAAACTCGCCGTCTCCCACGAAGGCCACGTGGGCGACGAATCCCGCCGCGGCCAGAAGGGGGGGCGTCAGTTGCTCTGACACGTTGTCGTACGAGTCCGTCGTCATTCCTGAAACAGACAACCTCGCCAATACCGACATGTTCGCTCCTCTGGGTTCGTGGTTCATGTACTGCGAGAAGGACCCTACTCACATGCACCACTTCGTGCACCAGGTCTGTGGCGGTCGCCGGATGCACATCTAAGGTGCCGACGCGTGTCCTCTATCCGGCCGTGCCGACGTCGCACGACCCGCCAACTTGCCCGCGTATGGGTGCCGGCGCGGGATACTGCCCACGACCCGCGAATAGAGACACTTCAGCGACGATCTATGGAGTTGTTGGATTCAGACTTCGCCGCAACCCTCCACGGTAGGTTCTGGCCCGCTGCGACGTATTCGGGTGCCAAGTGAGAGGATCGATCCATGAGTAATGCCATAGTTCGCTTGACACGCGTATCGGCGCCGGTGCGCGACAGATTGCGGTCGTACAGGATTGAGCTGGACGGAACGGTAGTTGGAAAGCTGCGTTCAGGAGAGATCACCGACATCGATGTCGAGCCTGGTCATCACCGGCTACGCATGATGGGCGACTTGACTGGAAGTCAAACGCTTTCGTTCGAGATCAAAAGGGGTGCCGTGGCGCATTTCGAGTGCCAGCCAAACGGTCACTCGTTGACTGCCTTGATCGACACGTTTAAGTCCTTTCGCAAGCACGGGGATCCTTGGATCGACCTACGGGAAGTAACTGGAGAGGACATCGAGGGCACCTAACGTTCTAAATCCTCACTCCCAGAACCGGTACGGGGCTCCCTACTCCGGGATTGGCTCTGAACCCTCGGCGCCCTCTGCCACGCGGTCTTCCGATTCTTGCAAGATGGCCTCAGCCTGCTCTGACGGGTCATCGCTGGATAGCTCTTCGGGTGGCCTCCCTCCTGCACGACGTGCGACGCTATCGGGACTAGGGGTGCCACCAAGTTGCTCGCCAGCCTTGTCCGCTGGCTCCGCTCCATCGCTCATGAGAGTCCTTTCAGGGGCGTGTATGTCTTCACCACCGCGTGAATAGATGATGCCTCGAGCCCGGCGAACTGGGGCACGCTACGAATACTCTGTCAGCGCCCGCTTTGACGGCCCGGAGAACACTTTCCGCTACCTGAGACCTTCAACCTTCAGTCGAGAAGCCAACATCGCCAATCCGGGGGCGCTCTTGTTCTCCACGAACTCTACGAACGCCACGAAGACTTCGATCATGTCGTCCTTAATCTCGACGTAGTTCCAGGCCTTCGTGATTCGGTCCGGCTTCATCCAGGCGACACGTTCCCAACTCAGGTGGGACAATTGCTGGTCAATGTCTGGTAGCCGCTCGCTCAAACGTTGAGTCGCTTCAGTTTCAGGAGCACGCCAGCCAGAGGCGAAATCGTTGGGCGTGATGTCATTCGGGTGCCGCCTACCACGCCCAATCAAGAATTTGATGAGATTTCGCGCGTGGAGCAGGTACGCCTCCAAAAAGGCATTGTCATTGTGTATCCGTGTGGAGTTGCGTAAGAACTCGCTGAACTCGTAGTCCAGATGACCGGCAGCGATTTCGACATCATTCTGATCCCGTGGTGGCATTGACGTCCCTTCTTTCCGCTTCCCCACAACCGTAGTAAGGGGTGTGGATTGTGGATGCCGAGGCGAGTCGACTCAAAGAGGCTTGGGAGATCAGCCAGTGAGCCCGACCGCGGGGATTGATGGTGCCGCTTGTCCAGTTCCGACACTGCACAAGAACTACGCGATGCGTGTGCCTACGGCCAGGTTGTCAGGGTGATAACCGCTCGATCCTCCAGCTTCCGCCGTGAGCCTCGTAGCGGAGCCGATCGTGCAGGCGGTCCGCTCCTTCTTCCCACAATTCGACGACTTCAAGCCGGATGCGGTAACCGCCCCATCGAGGAGGGCGGGGTGGCCCCGTTTCGTCGGGGAACGCTTCGGCCAAGTCGGCCACCCGCTGTTCGAGCACCGCTCGACTAACGACAACCTCACTCTGGTGGCTTGCGACGGCGCTACGACGAGCCCCTGGTGGCCGCGACCGCCAGTAGGCGTCCGACTGATCGTCATCGACCTCCTCCACTGCTCCAGTCACCCGGACCTGTCGGTGCACTGGGAGGAACCAATGGAAGAGGGCAGCGGCGAATGGATTCGCCCTCAGCTCCCGGCCCTTGTCGCTTTCCCGGTCGGTGTAGAAGACGAGACCTCGGTGATCGATGCCTCGGAGCAGCACCATTCTGGAGGACGGGCGACCATCGGTCGTGGCTGTGGCGACTGCCATCGCCTCGGGCATGGGCTCGCCAGCTGTCCGCGCAACCTCGAGCCACCGGGACAGCTGGGTCATCGGATCGGGATCGACGGACGCTTCGTCCACCGCCACAGTCTGCTCCCTCGGGAGTAGTGGGGCATTTTGAGATCATGAAAGCCCGCCGCTCGAGTCGCCGTCACGGGCCTGGCAAGGTGAGCCTCCCCCGGTATTGCGGCTCTACGCGCTGGAGTGGGGGGAACGGATTCTGATCTCTGGCGGCACTTCGGAGATGAGCGGTTTGCGCCGCTGGCGACAGCAACTACACCGATGAACGGTGTGCCGGAATATGCCCCACCGATCCGATGCTCCTATGGATGATGTCAAGTCCTTCCGAGGGGATTTTCGGGTGTGGAGACAGCGGACAGACCAATGATGGGCCACTCGATTGATTGGGCAAGCTCTTATCAGGTCACGCGTCTTCGCGTTCGGTGAACCTGGATCATGGACCGGCAAATCGGGACGAGGTCAGTCCTAAAGGACGACAGGCGTACATGCGGGCCAAGTCCATGCTCCAGGGATCTAGCCGCGAGGCAAGTAGCGGTAGACCTCGCGGGCGACGTAGCGCTTGAGCATGCGGATGGCTTCGCGCTTGGAGCGTCCGTCTTTGACCCGTCGCTCCATGTAGGCCTGCGTCTTCGGATCAGACGCGAGTCTCGTGATCACTATGTGCCAGAGCGCCCTATTGGCCTGACGGTCCCCGCCGCGATTGAGTCGGTGCCGTGTCACCTTGCCCGAGGAGGCCTCGAGCGGTGAGACGCCGCACAGGTGGGCCCAAGCCGCTTCAGAACGCAGACGCTCGGGGTTGTCGCCGGCCGCGACGAGTAAGGCGGCAGCGGTGTCGATGCCGACGCCATAGACCGCCAGCAGCTCAGGCGCGGTGGCTTCGAGAAGTGGGGTGATCATGGCGTCAAGCCTGGTGATCTCGTCCTCGAGGTCGGCCACTCGGTGCGCTAGCGATGACAAAGAGGCCTTGGTGGCTGCGGTCACTGGGTCGGCGGACCGGGCAGGCCGCAGCCCTTGGGCCACGGAAACGAACCGCGCGATGGGAAGGGCGACCCTTTCCACTTACGCTCGGTCTGGTTATTGAGGTATCCCCTCATCTGATCGGCCCGGCGCCTGGACGGCGCACCTGGGCGGGGTGATCGCCCGTCGCGCCAGGAAGTCGACGATGGCTGCGGCGACCTCGTCCGGCGCCTCGATCGGGAGCAGGTGGCCGGCGTCGTCGAACCAGATGAGCTCATTGTCGGGGATCAAGTCTGCCATGCGTTGCTGCACGCTGGCCGGAGTGAAGTGGTCGCGCCGGCCGGCGAGAACCAGGGTGGGGACGGCGATCTGAGGCAGGAACTCCGCGGTATGGTGCCGGCGGAGCCCGCTCATCATTTTGAACAGCACCGAGATGTTGACCTCGCCGAAGTGCGCGATGTGCGAGGCAATGTCCTTCTCCTGCACGTTCGGTCCGCCAACGCCGATGCCCTGGATGATGCGCCGTCCCAAGCGTGGGCGCACGGTCCGTCGGAGGACCGGACGGATCCCTTCAAATGGGACGAAACGGAAGATGACATCTGCAATGGGGTAGAGGCGGTCGAGAACGGGCTTGTCGGCGAAGGTCTTCACGGGGTTTTCGAACGTGCCGGCGATCGGGACGAGGCCGGCCACCCGCTCAGGCGCCACCCGACAGGTCTCCACAATGACCTGCACCCCCATGGAGTGCCCCACGAGCACAGCGCGCTCCACGCCGGCGTCGTCGAGAACCTCTACGATGTCGGCCGCGAGCCGCTCCGGTGCTACGTTCTCGGCCCGGAGATCGCGTGCCGCGATTCCCGGCCGGCGCGGCAACCCGGACTCTCCGTGGCCCCGCATGTCCAGAAAGATCGTCTGATGTCCGGCAGCGGCGACGGCGGGCCCGATCGTGGTCCAGTAGCAGTCGGTGCACGACCAGCCGTTCACGAAGACGACCGGCATGCCCGGACCGTCACCACGAACCGTGTAGGCGATCCTGGTCCCGTCAGACACGGTGAGGTCGTGGTCCTTCGGGAAGGCAGCTCGCTTGTGGGCCTTGGCTCGACGCGCGCCGTGCATGAGCCAAATAGTAGGATGCACGCGCCCAACCGAGTTGAATCCCGACCGGCAATGGTGGCGGATTCAGGGGTGGTCCTAAGTCGGTGGTGAAGCCACAAGTCAAGTGGTCCCATCTTGCTGGCGGCTGACTCTGTCGCTCCCCGATGAGACCCGAAGTGCTTGATATGCCTTCGGCCCGGCGTTGATGTGGAGACACCCCCAGCACGGTTGACGGACGCGCGTTATGGGGCATTTAGCGGGTCCCCAGATCCGTCGTTCTGGCGCGTCCCGGCGCTGCGCTCGAGCGTCCTTCAGGGCGTTGTTATGGGCAGCCCTCGCGCTCTCGCTGGGCGACACTGGCGCATCTCAAGGGCCGGCTACAGGACTTGCTACTCGTGCGTTGCAAGAGAGCAGAATGGGGCCGTGACCGAGCAGCCAGGACGCGAGGACCTCGCCCGGTGGATGGGATCGCGTCCGACCAACTACTACGAGGCGACACCCAACCTGCGGTCGGTGCTCGACATCCGGGCCGGCGCCACGCGTACGACCGCCATGGAGCCCGGCCTTACGGACTTCGGCCGTGTAGTCGCCGAGGTCATCGATCCCGCCGTGGAGGCGCTTGAGCGTCACCGCGAGTTGCCCGCCCACGTGCCCTACGACGGCATCGGCCGGCGGGTTGAGCGGGTCGAGTTCCACCCCGACTACCGGCGCTCCGGCCAGGCGGTGTGGGCGTCGGGGATCCTGGCGGTGAATCAGGGCGGCCGCGGTGCCTTCGAGCAGGCGGCCTTGTTCTACCTGCTGGCACAAGCGGGCGAAGGCGGCCACAGCTGCCCGGTCGTGTGCACCGCAGGTCTGGCGCGGGCGGTCGAGCGCCGGGGCTCGCCCGAGCTCAAGGCGCGTTACCTCGCCGGCCTCTTCGAGGTCGACTACAACCGCTGCCTGCGGGGATCGCAGTTCCTCACTGAGGTCCAAGGGGGATCGGACGTCGGCGCCAACGTGGCGCGTGCCGTACCCGACCTGACCGAGCGCGGCGCATGGCGGATCACTGGCGAGAAGTGGTTCTGCTCCGTAGCCGATGCCGACCTCTTCGCCGTGACCGCCCGCCCCGACGGTGCCGGCGCGGGTACCCGCGGTCTTGGGTGCTTTCTCGTGCCCCGCAGTCTCGGCGCCGCCATCCCCAACGGCTTTCGCATCCGGCGGCTGAAGGACAAGCTCGGGACCCGATGTCTCGCTTCGGCAGAGATCGATTTTGACGACGCCCTTGGCTGGCCCATTGGTGGCGTTGAGGAGGGGTTCCATGTCGCCGTGGAGGAACTGCTCAACACCTCCCGTTGGCTCAACGCCGTGGGCTCGACCGGGATCATGCGCCGCGCCTATCTGGAGGCCTCGACCTTCGCGCGCCACCGCCAGGCGTTCAGGCAGGCCGTCGGGTCGTTCCCAGCTGTGCGTGAGCAGCTGTCGGTGATGAAGGTCGAAGAGCAGGCCGCGCTGGCCTCGACGATGGCGCTCACCGGGCTGCTCGACCAACTCGACAACGGTCGGGCCTCCGAGACGGAGGTCGCCTGCTACCGGTTCCTCGTCAACGCCAACAAGTACCTCACCTCGATCACGGCCACCGATGTCGTGCACCGTGGGATCGAAGTGCTCGGCGGTAACGGCACGATCGAAGACTTCTCCCCGCTTCCGCGCCTCTATCGCGATGCTGTCGTGTTCGAGAGCTGGGAAGGTACCCATAACGTGCTGTGTGCCCAGGTGCAGCGAGACTGCACCCGCCTCGGCCTCCTCGACCACGTGCTGGCGTGGGTCCGCGGCGAGCTGGCCGCAGCCGGCGGAAACGACGGCGCGGCGGTCACCGCCTCACTGGATGCGCTCGAACCCCGCCTGCGACGCTCCCTTGCGGACCCCGAGCACGCTGCCGCCCATTTCCGTCGCCACCTCGACCACCTAACCCGCGTCATCCAGGCATCGTGCTTGCTCACGGAGGCGGTCAAAGGGGGCGACGCCCAGAAGCAGGCCGCAGCCGCGCTGTTTGTGGGTCGCCATCTGGCTCCCGACCACCATCCCGAGGACGATCCGGGATGGCCACAGCTCGTGGAGACGGCTGTCGGCGACGACTTCGGGTGATGCTTGCCAGACGCGATCACCGGACCATGCACGTCAGGCGGTCCTCCTAGCCGAGACCGCATAGTCACAACAAGCGACCGGATTACTCGCCGGCTCTTGCTCGGGTTGGTCTCAGCCGCGCCAGGCCCGAAGCCACCCGATATGACGCCAGCGGTCGTGACCCACCCATTCCGAGGGCAGTACAGAACGACCCGCCGCATCAAGTCCCGGTCGTCTGAAAAAGCGCCCGTAATCGGCGATCTGCGCTCGGATAGGTGAGTCCCATAATGCGTACGTCATTGCGGGCCGAGGGTGCCTCCAGGGTGCCGGTTGGCCACGGTCGATAACTGCTGCTGACCCGGCGGACGGGGGCACTGATGGTTGGCGCTAGAGAAAGCTTTGTGCCTGAGCATTTCGAATGGTGCTGCGCTTCTTGCGCTGAATGACGACCATCACCGCGATGCAGGCGATCTGAATGCCGTAACCAGCTCCAACGACGATGTCAGCGCCAAGAGAGTTGAACAAAGGTCCGGGAAAGATAAGGACCAAAAAAGCGCCGAACGGAAACCCCCCCGAGCAGCACCTTTCGGAAAAGGGATTTCGATCCAGGATGTTCACTATCAAACTGCGTCTCGGCCTCTCTGACTCTCTGTCGGAGTGCCAGCCGCTCGGCCTCACTCATGCGCTTCAAGTCGTTTCCATGCGCAATCGCATCACTGTAGGCAAGGAGCGTTGCCCCTAGAAGGCACAACGCCAGTACCGCCTCAGCGATTAGCGCCTTGTCCAGCATCCAACCATTCTGACTTGCTTTTCCCCTAGCCCCATGGTGCGAACAGCAACGGGTCAACAGCAGCAAGCACTGACAGTCCTCAGGATGACCTCAGCCCGGCGGTCGGGGATACTCCGAACCCGCCCGAGACGTCGCACTTTGCGCGTGGTCGTCAACCGGGAGCCATGGCGGTCGATCCAGTGGGACAATCGGAACATGGAAATGCGTTGCGCCGAGTGCGGCTGCCTGGTTGATGCCGGGAAGGTTGTCGAACGCTGTGGGGATCCCGAGTGTTGCTGTCGGGACCTCCCCGACAAGTCGTGAATCGGTGCCGATACCGGGCCACCGGGCGGATCGACTCGGCCAAGAACACGATATCGGCGGCACTTATCGGATGGGCACCGAATCATCCTGAGGGCCGGGTACCGGGTCTTCGGCAGCAACACGATCCACGATCAGGATCGGTTCACTCTGGATCGAATCCAGAAGCGGTAGAGCCACAGTCTCGACATCTTCGCCTGACACCTCTTCGAGGCTCCGCCGTGCCGGTTCGGGCAGCACGGTGGTCAGGAGGAAGCCGAGGATCGCCGCGACGCCGGCCACGAGGAGCATTCCTCGCAGGTGTATCTGCTTCTGCAACTGCGGTACCACGAAGACACCCACGAATGCGCCGAGCTTCCCGATGCCGGCGGCCATACCGTGCCCGGTGGTGCGCATGCTGACTGGAAAGACCTCGGATGGCATAACGAAAGTCGTAGTGTTTGGCCCGAACTCGATGAAGAAGTAGCTCAGGCCGAAAATGAGCAGGAACGGCGCTGCGGTGGTGGTGAGGGCGGGAAAGGCCGCAAGGACCACAAAGCACAACGCCATCACGGCAAAGCCGATGAATTGCAAGCGACGGTGGCCGATGCGATCCATTTTCGCCACCGCCAACAGGTATCCCGGCAAGGCAAAGACCACGAAGATACCGAGCGTCCATATCAACTTCGTTTCCAGGCTGGCATGCGGAGCAACTTCCTTCAAAATGCTCGGCAGCGAGAGGGTGTTGCCGTAGTACGCGTAGTCGAAGAGGAACCACGTCCCAGCCGTCCCGATGACCAAGAGCAGCATGCGCCGGTTCCTGAGGAACTGGCTGAGGTTCATGAGCCGGGTCCCCTCATCGGAGACCGCACCAGACGCGTCGATCGCGCCGTCGGCGAACACGTGGAGTTGTTCGGCGGCGAGGGCCGCCTTGCCTTGCACTCTCGCCTGGAATCGGGGGGACTCGGGCATCTTGGCTCGCAGATAGACCACCGCCGCCGCGGGTACCGCGCCAAGACCCAGCAGGATGCGCCAGGTGACAGTGCCGCTAATGCCTGAGGAAAGAAGCACGAGGGCAACCAATGGACCCACAATGAGGCCAAGTGCCTGCATCGAGAACACAAGTCCCACCAGGCGCCCGCGGTCCTTGCGGTTGGCGTACTCGCTCATGAGGACCGCCGACACCGGGTAGTCGCCGCCAATGCCCAGGCCGAGCACGAAGCGGGCCACCACTAGGAACAAGAACCCAGGTGCCAGGGCCGAAGCGATGGCTCCGACAATCATGATCAGAGCGACCACGGTGTAGATCGTCTTGCGTCCGATCACGTCGGCAATCCGACCGAAGATCAGAGCGCCGAAGAATGCGGCCAGGATGGCTGATCCGGTGAGCCAACTTGTCTGCGTCGTGGTCAGGTGCCACTGCGTCTTCACGAGAGTCGCCACCGTGGCGATGACAAAGAGGTCGTAGGCGTCCGTGAAGAAGCCCATTCCCGAGATAAGGACGGCTCGGCGGTGGAACCTGCTGGTCGGCGCCTCGTTCAGGAGATCGGCCACGGTCGGCCCCGGGGCGGCGAGGCCCGTCTGTGGCAGCGGTTCTCCGAGATCCGGGGTCCCAGTTTCCGACGCCTTCAGATCGGTCACTTGGTCTTTGCCCTCCTCATACGGGTAGTTCTGCCTGCAATCTCCCAGGCCAGCGTGACAAATAGGCAGACTTTAGGTAATCGGAAGGTGAACAAACCGCGAACATTTGGCAAACTGACCTCGCCTGACTTGCCTATATTCCTCGGATGCGCAGCGACCCCGAACTGGACGTTGCCAGGCGCAGATGGGCCGCCACAGCCGCCGAACACCTCACCGCAGTCGTTGACGCTGCGGTCCCTCTCCGAAAGGCGTTTGATGCGGACGCAGAGATTGCGCCGGCGATAGGTGCCGTCCTGGCATCGGAGGTGATCAACGCCTGTAGCGTCCTGACCGACTGGCTCACAGGCGTGCGTGCCCCGAAGGGTTTGGGGAAGGCCGAAGGTGAGCTCGGGGCGGTCGCCGGCGTCTATCGGAACGCCGCAGTCGCCTTCCGAAGCCTGGCCGATGCGGAGATAGATCAGCTAGAGGCTCGGTCAACCGCCTGCGCCACGATGTTGGATCAGGGTGACCATCACGTCGGGATCTTCATAGCAATCCTCGAGAAGAAGGTGGGCGTCCAAGGGAGGAGGGGCGACGGTCAGAGTCCCGCCCGATGATCGGCTACCGAGCCGGACTCCCCTTGGCTCCACGGACTATCCCCGAAGTGCCTGATTGAGACTCTCGTGACGGTCGAATCACCGCGCCCTGGCGGCGCCGAAATTGGGTCTTGACTCAAAGAGGATTCGGTTGTGGGCAGGCAACTATCGCGAGCATCGACGTGGCCAGCCCACGGCGCCCCCGTGGAATCTGAAGAGCAAAGCGGAGAGCAGAGCGAGCGAGCGGAGGGAGTGGGATTCGAACCCACGGAGGCTTGCACCTCACAGCTTTTCAAGAGCTGCGCATTTGTCCGCTCTGCCATCCCTCCAAGGGTTCGACGGGTCCAGCGGATTGAACGGGACAATGCTAGGTGAGGGCGGCCGCCACCCGGTGAGACGCCTCTAACCCGGTGACGCGGCCTGGTCGCGGAGGCGGCTCCGGGCCCGGCCCCGGATGGCCTGGTCGAGAACGACCTTGCGCAGGCGGACGATCTTGGGTGTCACCTCAACGCATTCGTCGTCGGAAATGAACTCCAGAGCGTGCTCCAGTGAGAAGTTCATCACCGGGGTCAGGCGCTCGAACTCCTCCGCGGTGGAGGAGCGGATGTTGTTGAGTTTCTTCTCCTTCGTGGGATTGACGTCCATCTCCTCCTGGCGGGCGTTCTCGCCCACGACCATCCCTTCGTACACGTCCTCACCCGGTCCGACAATGAGGGTGCCACGCTCCTGCAGGTTCATGAGGGCGAAGGTCGTGGTCACGCCGCGCCGGTCGGCCACCATTGAACCGTTGCGGCGCGTCTTGAGCTCCCCGTGCCACGGACCCCATCCGTCGAAGATGTGGTGCAGCACCCCGGTTCCACGCGTCTCGGTCAAGAACTCGGTCCGGAAGCCGATGAGGCCTCGGGCCGGGACCCGGTAGTCCAGCCGGACCCAGCCCGTCCCGTGGTTGACCATCTCGACCATGGTGCCCTTACGAAGGGCCAGCAGTTGGGTGACCACGCCGAGATAGTCGTCGGGCACATCAATGGAGACCCGCTCTATCGGCTCCAGCAGCTTGCCGTCCTCCTCACGGGTCACCACCTGGGGCTTGCCGACGGTCAGCTCGAACCCCTCGCGCCGCATCGTCTCGACCAGGACGGCGAGCTGGAGCTCACCCCGCCCGAGGACCTCCCAGGTGTCGGGGCGTTCGGTGGTCGACACACGGATGGCCACGTTGCCCACGAGCTCCGCGTCCAGGCGGTTCTTCAACAGCCGCGCCGTGAGCTTGGTGCCGTCGGCGCCGGACAGGGGAGATGTGTTGATACCGATCGTCATGGCCAAGCTGGGCTCGTCGACGGTGATGGCGGGGAGGGCAACCGGATTGTCGGCGTCAGCCAGGGTCTCGCCGATCGTCACGTCGGCGAGGCCGGCGATGGAGACGATCTCGCCCGGTCCCGCCGATTCTGCGGCCACCTGCTCCAGCGCCTCGGTCACGTACATCTCTGTGATTTTGGATTTCTCAATGGTGCCGTCGATCTTGCACCAGGCGATGGTGCCGCCCTTTATGAGCTCGCCGTTGTAGATGCGGCAGATGGCGAGGCGCCCGACGTAGGGCGAGGCGCTCAGGTTGCAGACGAGCGCCTGGGTGGGTACCGCCTCGTCGAACTGCGGCGCCGGCACGTGGTCGATGATGGCCTGGAAGAGCGGTCGGAGGTCCGTGCCTTCCACGCCCCGCTCTGTGCTGACCCAACCCGCGCGGGCGTTCGAGTACAGGATGGGAAACGAGATCTGATGCTCGTCGGCGTCCAGGTCCAGGAAGAGCTCCTCCACCTGGTGCACGACCTCTTCACTGCGGGCATCGGCTCGGTCGACCTTGTTGATCACGAGCACCACGGGTAGCCGGGCTTCCAGGGCCTTGCGCAGCACGAAGCGGGTCTGGGGGAGTGGTCCCTCCGACGCATCGACAAGGAGGAGGACACCGTCGACCATGGTCAGGCCGCGCTCGACCTCACCGCCGAAGTCGGCGTGGCCGGGTGTGTCGACAATGTTCATCTTCACGCCACCCCAGCGCACGGCGGTGTTCTTGGCCAGGATGGTGATGCCCTTCTCACGCTCGAGGTCGCCCGAGTCCATGACCCGATCGGTCAGTTCCTGGTGGGCACCGAACGCACCGGTCTGGCGCAGCATGGCGTCCACCAGCGTGGTCTTGCCGTGATCGACGTGGGCCACGATGGCGACGTTGCGTATGTCGTTGCGGTTCTGCATGGGGGAAGCCACGATAGGCGAGCCTGGCGGCCCCTCATGCCGCCTTGCCGGTGCCGCCTCCTGTCCGTGCCCGGGGGCTCCCCGTACCGAGCGTCTGTGCCACCGCCGCGACCCCTTCGTCCAACGCGGCTCGGTTCACGTCGACACGGGCGATGTGGCCGGAGTCGGGCCACCACCCCACGACCCTCCCTGGAGGGGCCGACCGCCCGGCCCGGAGCGCCTCCACCAGGGCCACCACGCACAACTCCGAGCGGACGGTCGGCCGGCGAGTGCCTCCGAGCACGACGAGATGCACCGTGGCCGGTTGCTCTCCGGGCACGACTGATCGCACCTCGGCGCGGCTGCGGAGGGCGAGCAACGAGGAGTGCGGGCTGTCCCACCAGTGGTCTCGCCCGATGAGGGGCGGGCTGGGGAAGGCGGTCCAGTCCAGGGCATTCCAGAGTCGGGTGGCCCAGGTCACGGCCTCGGCCTCGGCCGCCGACCTCGCCCCGGCGGGCAGTCCGGCCACCCAGACCTCCATGGACGAGCTGGGTCGATCGCCCGAGCGCACCCGGGCCATCCGGGCGAGGGTGGCGCCTACGGCGTGCGCGGGCGTCTTCGCCTCACCGGAGAGGAGGGACCGCACGGCGTCGAGGCCGAGGGCGCGCCGGGCGGTGCGGGCCGACCAGGAGAAGGGCAAGCCGGTGGCGACGGATCCGTCGGAGGAAAGGGCCGACCTGATGTCGTGATCGGTCAGGCGGAGCGGGCCAGCGCCCCTGCTCGACACCGCGAGGGCGGCCAGCGTTCGCGGGATCGACCGGACGGCGGCGGGCACATCATCTGTTCCATCCACCGGTTCGAGGAGGACGCTGGTGAGGCATCTGCCGTCCACGAGGTCAGGCACGGTCCTGAGCCAGCGCGGTGAGGTGGGCAGCCAGGTGGGCCACAAGGGCGCGCAGGTGCTCCTCGCGTACGTCCTCCACTGCGTAACGCCCTGCCCCGGAGTGCACCAGTGCGAGCCGGAACGGTGGGGCGCCGTTGCGCAGCGTTTCGAGCAGCGACAGGTAGTGGAGTGTCATGCGCCCGCGCGCCCAGCGGCCACTCGTGGTGAGCCCGATCGCACAGACCGAGGCTGTCCCGGGTACGGGCGCACCCACCAGGAGATCGAACACCCCGCTGAGGACCACCCGACCACCGGCCAGCGGGATGGCGACGCGGTCACCGGTCCGGGGCAACCAGCCTGGGGAGAAGCGTGGGGTGATGTCAGCGACATGCGCGAGGTGGATGCCCACCGTGTCGGCGAGTTCAGCTCGCCGCGTCGTCCCCAGCGTCTCAATGAACGACACGAGCTCGGCGCGCGCCGGATCGACGCGCAGCGCGTCGAGCCCGTCGGTGAGCGGATCACCCACTGATCCGGCGATCACCAGTTGGCGGAAGAGGGCGCGCACGAGCGATGACGTGGCCAGCTCCAGGGAGAAAGGGTCCGCCCGCCCCTCCCATGCTGCCGGAGCAGGCGCGGCCAGCAGGGTCCGGGGTCCGAGGAACAGCGGTGAAGCACTCTCCCCGCGTGCGCACGACAACTCGCCCGCGGCATCCTCCAACCAGGCGCGCAATCCCCCGGCCAGGCCCGGGTCGACGCTCGGTCGATGTCCCGATCCCTCGCGGAGGAGGGTCAGCATCTGGTTCCGGGCGGCCGGCCGGGATGCGGCGGCCGGGGCCGCGCCCACGCGGCGCTCACTCCTCCGCACCGCCGTCACTCTGGACTCCACCAGGACCATGGCCCCACTCTGCACCGGCGTTGTGACACCGCCTCGGAGGACAGTGACTTCCTCTACCCTGGCTGGTGCATGCGTGCCGCCTCACTTCACCCGCTGGTGGCCACCGACGTCGCCTTCTACGTGACGTTCGCCATCTTCGTCGTCGCCATCCTGGTGCTGATCGTCGTCACCCTGATGTGGGTCGTCCGGCGTGATCGCGATTTGCGCAAGGCCTGGCGACAGCGCCAGGGAGGCCCGTTCGGCATTGGGGCGGACACCGAAGAGCCACCGGAGACGGGGCGGTCGTGATGGTGTCCTTATGAGCACGTGGTCCGAGCGGATGCGGACCCGGTGGGCCCGGCGCAGCGCGCCGCGCTTCCAACCGGGACCCGGCTTCGGTGCACCGAAGACCGCCTTCGTGCTCGCTGGTGGCGGGAGCCGCGGCGCCGTCCAGGTGGGCATGCTGCAGGAGCTGATTGCGCGGGGGATCGCGGCCGATCGTGTCTACGGCGCGTCGGTCGGTGCCATCAACGGGGCGGCCTATGCCAGTAACCCGACGCTTGAGGGCATTGAGAAGATGGCCGACATCTGGCGCGGCATCACGGGCACCGACATCTTCCCCCGCGGCACGTTCGACGGTCCTTGGGCCTTCTTGCAGAAGCGCGCTGCCGTCCACGCCAACACCGGGTTGCGCGCCATCATTGAAGCAGGCGTCGATTTCCAGAACATTGAAGAGGCCTCCGTGCCCTTCGAGTGCGTGACGACCTCCCTCACCGACGGCCGTGAGCGCTGGATCGCCCACGGCAACGCCTTGGAAGCGATCCTCGCCTCGTCGGCCATCCCCTCCATCTTCCCGCCCGTCGTCATTGACGGCGACATCCTCGTCGACGGTGGAGTCGTCAACAACGTCCCGATAAGCCGGGCCATTTCCGCGGGGTGCACCCGCCTGTACGTGCTGCTGTGCGGGCCGCTGCACTACCACCCGCCGCCCCCGAGGCGGCCGGCCGAGGCGGCGCTCACCGCGTTCTTCGTCGCCATTCACGCGCGTTTCGTCCGCGAGTTGACCATGCTTCCCGAGGGCATTGAGGTCGTCGTGTTCAGCGGCGGGGGCGAGCCGTCGGCGCAGTACCGCGACTTCTCCGGGACCGCCGCCCTCATTGACGAAGGCCGGACGGAGGTGGCCGACGTCCTCGACCGCTATGTCGGCACGTCGCAGGACCTGACATTGCAACAGTCACCCGGAAGGTGAGCGGGTACCTCCGCCCCTTGGGTTCCCGCTCCCGCACCCGGCGTGCCACCTGGGACAACGTCGCAGTCGGGACCCTTGATCTGACCCACCCCCCGCTGATCTGGGCCCGGGGGCAGCGACCGTCACAGCATCCTGGTGGAATGAGGTGGTGACCGACACGG
>Ga0307373_10008830_pt1 | contig 15234 bp, 10 predicted proteins | sample OX2MG_FD_202534 | JGI IMG/M metagenome (GOLD analysis project Ga0307373, IMG submission 202534) | Soil microbial communities from Risofladan, Vaasa, Finland - OX-2 | ecosystem: Environmental > Terrestrial > Soil > Coastal area > Acid sulfate soil | place: Finland: Risofladan, Vaasa | collected... | reverse complement strand
CGACTTCCTCGGGGCGCTCAGTGCTGCCCGGGTGCCGTACGTCATGGTCACCAACAACTCCACCCGCACTCCCGAGCAGTACGTCGAGAAGCTGGCGGGGATGGGGCTCACCACGACAGCCGACCGGGTCGTGACCTCCGGGCTGGCGACGCGTGCCTGGCTCGACGAGCGCTATCCGGCCGGCACGCGAATCTACCTCATTGGCATGCCGGCGCTGGTGGAGACGGTCTTCGGTGACGGGCGCTACCGGCCGGCCGGCGTCGACGCCGAGGTGGTGGTCAGCGGTGCCGACTGGGAGCTGACCTTCGAGAAGCTCAAGACCGCGACCATCGCGATCCGCCGGGGGGCCGACTGGGTCGCCACGAATCCGGACACGACCTTCCCCTCGGAGCAGGGGATCATCCCCGGCGCCGGCGCCATCCTGGCCGCCATCGCCGCGGCCACCAGCGCCACGCCGGTCGTCATCGGCAAGCCGGAGCCGGGCATGCTGATCGAGGCGGCGGCGATGATGCATACGTCGCCCGGCGAGACTGCCATGCTCGGCGATCGGCTGGATACCGACATTCTCGCGGGCCAGCGGGCTCAATTCGTCACGGTCCTGGTCCTCACCGGGGTCACGACCCCGGATGAGCTCGACGGCGCGAGTATCCAACCCGACGTGGTCGTGCCGGACCTCGCCCCGCTCGCGGCCTACTACGGAGCGCGTGGGTGAGACAGGTCGGTGGCTACGACATCGAGGACGTGCGCAAGATCCAGGGGCGTGACGAGGTCTACCTCTACGACCGGAGCCTGGCCGGCCTGCGGCTGCGCCACGCGCTGGACGCGCTCGCCCAGACACGCGGGCGACTGCTCGTGCTGGGCTGCGGCGCCGGGCGCTACGTGCGGGCGCTCGCCCGGGTGCGCACCGACCTCGAGCTCCACGGCGGAGACCTCAGTCTGACCGCGCTCCACGAGGCGCGTGGCCGCGAGGCGCGCCACCACTACGTCGGCCTCGACGCGTCGCGCCTACCGTACCGAGAGGCCTCATTCGACGCGGTCGTCTTCTTCGACCTGCTGGAGCACGTGCCGGACTACCGGCAGATGCTCGACGAGATCACCCGTGTACTCGTCCCGGGTGGTGTCCTCCACCTGTTCGTGCCGCTCGAGGCTCAGCGGGGCACGGTTTACTGGCTGCTACGCGGCAGCCGCCGCCTGCCGATCAACCGCTGGAAACGCGACCACGTCGGCCACGTCAACCGCTTTCGCGCGGAGGACGTGCTTCACGACGTGTGGGCCGCGGGGCTCGAAGTCACCGACATGTCCTATGGGTTCCACGCCGCCGGGCAGGTCCACGACGTCGTCGACTACTGGCAGCGCGAGCGGCTCTCGGGCGCGCCCGGACTGCTCCCGCCGTCCGCGGTCAACCTGCTGGCGCGCCTGACCTTCATCCCCACGTGGCGCCTCTCCTACCTGGAGGACCGGCTCTACTCGGGCCGGCTGCTCGCCTCGGGTCTCCACCTGACCGCCCACAAACCTGCGCCCGCGCACGCAAGCTGAGCGGAACGGGCCGCCGCGCCGGCAGCGAGCCGCGGCCGCGGTAACCGGGCGGCTTGTCGTCGCCTCGCGGGGCGGCTAGGATGCGCCATGCCCGGTCACGCGTGAATCCGAAGACTCCTGGATATCGGGCGCGGTCGGTCGGAGGTTCGGCGACGCCAGCCCGCGCCTGGGGAGGAAGGGGTGCTCATGTCCGCGGACGTTCGCTCGGTGCCCATCATCGACGGGCACACCGACTACCTGCTGTCGTTGACCAAGACGGGGCGTAGCTTCCTCGAGGAGTCGAGCATCGGGCACGTCGACCTGCCGCGCGCTCGGCGCGGCAACGTCGGCGCCATGCTGAGCGCGGTGTACCTTCCTGGTGAGTTCCTGCCACAGCACGCCTTGAGCGAGACGCTGCGCACGGTCGATCTGCTGAAGCGCATCGTGGTCGAGTCAAACGGCCAGATGGAGTTGGTGCGGAGTCATCGCCAGCTCGTTGACTGCCTGGAGCGCGGCGTGTTCGGCGCCATCCTGCACTACGAGGGCGCGGAGGCCATCGACCCCGACTTCGCGATCCTGCGCCTGTCCTACGAGCTGGGGCTGCGCTCACTCGGACTGGTCTGGAGCCGCCCGACGATCTTCGCTGAGGGCGTCGGCCCGACCAACGAGGGGCGCGGCCTCACCGGGCTGGGCCGCGAGCTGGTGCGCGAGTGCAACCGGATGGGCATCCTGATCGATGTGTCCCACCTGAACGAGCCCGGCTTCTGGGACGTGGTCGAGGTGACCGAGCGCCCGTTCGTCGCCAGCCACTCCAACGTGCGCGTGATCTGCGACCACGAGCGAAACCTGACCGACGAGCAGATCAAGGCGCTCGCCGGCAAGGGCGGGCTGATGGGGATCAACTACGCGGTGGGGTTCCTGGTCGAGGGCGCGAAGCGCGGCTCGGACGTACCGCTGAGCGTGCTGGTCGACCACATCGACTACATCGTGCATCTGGTCGGCATCGACTACGTGGCGCTCGGCTCCGACTACGACGGCGCGGGCGTGCCCGAATCGCTCAAGGATGTCGCTCACGACGGGCACATCGTCGAGGAGCTGGCGCGTCGCGGCTACGACGACGCGGCGATCGCGAAGATCTGCCGCGACAACTGGCTGCGGGTGCTGGGGGCCGTCTGGACCGACTAGAGAGATTTGTCGGGGAATCGGCGGACCGCCGAGTCGGCTCCGGGCACGCGGAGCAGGCGCGCGGGACTACAGCCGCCGCGCTGACGGGACGAAGCCCACTGAAGGGGCTGAGTTCCGGCCAATGGTTGCGAAAAATGCTGTAGGTTCCACCGAGTTAGGTCCGACGGAGGCGCTATCGCAGGGGAGGTTCACGCAGGCCCCGTGCGATGTCGCGGCGCATCATGACGCGCGCCGCAGGGTCGAACCCCATGGCTGCCTCGTGGTCGCGCACCTGCGCGAGCCCCGGTCCGATCCCGTCCTCAGACAGGACCCGAAAGCCGAGGTGCTCGTAGAGCGGCCGGTTCCACGGCACGTCGGCAAAGGTCGAGAGGGTGACCGCCGCGCGGCCCGTAGCGGCCGCCCACTGCTCCGCGCGGTCAATGAGGGCGCGGCCGACCCCTTGCCCCTGCCACGCGGGCACGACGCTCACCTGCTCGACGTGGGCCGCGCCGTCGACGTCGTCGACCAGCAGGTAGCCGCAGGGCGCCCCGTCCTCGCCGATGGCCACCCATGAGCGTCCGTCGCCGGCGTAGCTGACGAGCGTCTCGATCGACATCGGCTCGTCGTCCGCGACGGCATCGAGCCCGACCTCGCGGAACCGCTCACCGGCCAGCCGTTCGATTGACTGCAAGACCGGCGCGTCTTCGGGCCTCGCCGGGCGAATTGTGAACCTCATGGCTCGCGCCCCATCCTGGCCGGCGCCGGCAGCGCCCCGAGGCGCTGCCGGCGTGCCCGTTTCTGGAATGTCTTCAGCTCGCGGCCGGCGTCGGCGTCAGTTCCAGCGACTTGAGGTCCGCGACCTCCAATGCCAGCTTGACGAACTCGTCCAGCGGCACGGCACCCAGGTTCTCGTTGGTGCGCAACCGCAGCGACACGGCGCCCGCCTCGGCCTCCTTATCGCCCACGACCAGCATGTAGGGGACGCGCTCTAACTGGGCGCGTCGGATCTTGGCCTGCATCCGGTCACCGCCGGCATCGATCTCGACCCGCAGGCCGGCGGCTTTGAGCTGCTCCCGAACCGACTCGGCATAGCCCAGGTGGCGATCGGCGATGGGGATCACGATCGCCTGGACGGGAGCCAGCCAGACAGGGAAGGCACCGGCGAAGTGCTCGATCAGCCCGCCGACGAAGCGCTCCATCGAGCCGAGCACCGTGCGGTGGATCATCACGCCTCGATGCCGCTGGCCGTCCTCACCGACGTACGTCACGTCGAAGCGCTCCGGCAGGTTGAAGTCGCACTGGATCGTCGGCCCCGTCCACTCGCGTCCGAGCGAGTCGAGGAACTTGATGTCGATCTTCGGTCCGTAGAAGGCGCCCGCGCCGGGATCGATCTCGTACGCGATGCCCATCGAGCGCATTGCCTCGGCCAGCGTCTCCGTCGCCAGCTCCCAGTTCTCGTCGCTGCCGATCGCCTTCTCGGGGCGCGTGGCCAGGAACGCCCGGTACTCGTAGCCGAAGACCTTCGCGAAGTAGAGCGCCAGGTCGAGCACGTCCGCGATCTCGTCGTGCATCTGGTCGGGCCGGCAGAAGATGTGCGCGTCGTCCTGCGTAAAGCCGCGCACGCGCAGCATGCCGTGGAGCGTGCCGCTACGCTCGTAGCGGTAGACCGTGCCCAGCTCGGCCAGGCGGATCGGCAGGTCGCGGTAGGAGCGGACCTGCGAGTTGTAGATCATGATGTGGCCGGGACAGTTCATCGGCTTCAGGTAGTAGGGGGCGCCCTCGATGTCCATCGGCGAGTACATGTTCTCCTGGTACGTCTCGAGGTGCCCGCTCTTCTTGTAGATGTTGCCGCTGGCGATGTGCGGCGTGTAGACGAGCTGGTAGCCGCGGGCCAGGTGCTCGTCCGTCTCGAAGCGCTCGATCAGGTGGCGCACCATCGCGCCCTTGGGGTGCCACAGGATCAGGCCCGCCCCGATGTCCTCGCTCACCGAGAAGAGATCGAGCTCACGACCCAGCCGGCGATGGTCGCGCCGCTGCGCCTCTTCCAGCCGCTGGAGATACCCGGCGAGCTCGTCGTCGTTGCGCCAGGCTGTGCCGTAGATCCGCTGCAGCATCGGGCGCTTCTCGTCGCCCCGCCAGTAGGCGCCGGCGACGCTGAGCAGCTTGACGCTGCCGATCCGCGATGTGTCGGCCACGTGCGGTCCGCGGCAGAGGTCCGTGAACGTGTCCTGCGTGTAGCGCGAGATCACGGCGTCGGCGGGCAGGTCGTCGATGATCTCGACCTTGTAGGGCTGATCGGCGAAGTAGGCAAGGGCGTCCGCGCGCGAGATCTCGTCGCGCTTGAACGGGAACTTCCCCTGCCTGATGCGGCCCATCCGCTGCTCGATCTCCGCCAGGTCGTCGGGTGTGAGCGAGCGGGGCAGGTCGAAGTCGTAGTAGAAGCCGTTCTCGATGGCGGGACCGATGGCGAGTCTGGCATCCGGGAACATCTCCAGGACCGCCTCGGCCATCACGTGCGCGGCGGAGTGCCGCATCGTGGCGAGCTGCAACTCCTCCTGATTCTCGACGTCGAGCTGGATGTCCATGTCCTCGGCGAGTTGGGACATCGTGTGGTCCTCCCGATCGTGGGCGCCGCAGCGCCGCCGGCGCGTCAATGTTCGCCAGTGGACCGCCCGGGAGCGGTCCCGGCAGTGCCGTCGTCGGGCATGTGCCACCGTCCTTTCGCGGTCGAAAACAAAAAAGGCCCGTCGTCCAGAGGGACGACAGGCTGCCCTGACGTGGTTCCACCCAGCTTCCGCCGCGAGCCTGGGGCCGCGCGACGCTCGTTGGCGCCCGATAACGGGGGCGACCGGAGCCGGCTACTTAACCACTCAACCGTGGAGTTCGCCGGTCGGCTCACGGGGGGTATTCGCCGGGCTCGTGCCGTGCGGGGCTCTCAGCCGATGACCCCGCCTCGCTGTCGGCCTGGTCCGGGTACTCGTCCCGATCGACGCCGAAACCGTCTCGATGTTCCAGTGTTACCCAGCCGGCAGATCTGGCTGCCGGTCGGGTCGGGTCGGGTGGGCGGTACTAGACTCGAACTAGTGACCTCCACGATGTCAACGTGGCGCTCTAACCGACTGAGCTAACCGCCCCGGCTGGCTACCCGGCGAGTATAGCATGGCGCCCATTTTCCCGCCAAGCGCACCCCGCGGCCGCGGGCCGGCATGGCAGGACGGTGGTGGTGGCCACCTTGCGTGACGGGTTTGCACCCCGATATCATGATGTCCGCACGAACGTGAAGCGCCAGAGCCGTGCCGGATCGCGGGCCACCCGGCCCGTCAGGGAGTGGACCGGTGTCGAGCTACTACGACCTCGGCCAGTATCGCCGTATCGTCTCCACGTCGTCGCTCGACGCGCAGCAATGGTTCGACCGCGGCCTGAACTGGACGTATGCCTTCAACCACGAGGAGGCGGTGCGATGCTTCGAGCATGTCCTCGAGCACGACCCGGAGTGTGCCATGGCGCACTGGGGCATCGCCTACGCCGCCGGCCCCAACTACAACCTCCGCTGGGACATGTTCGACGAGGAGACGCTGGTGCACGTCGTCGACACCTGCTACGCCGCGGTGCAGCGGGCCGGCGCCCTCGCCGACAGAGCCACGCCGGTCGAGCGGGCATTGATCGCGGCGCTGCAGGCCCGCTACCCTGAACCGGTGCCCGCCGCGGACTGCGCGGTCTGGAACGATGACTTTGCCGACGCGATGCGGGCGGTCTACCGGGAATACGGCGATGACCTGGACGTGGCCACGGTTTTCGCCGACGCGCTCATGAACCGGACCCCCTGGCAGTTGTGGGATCTGGAGGCGGGAGAGCCCGCTGAGGGCGCCGACACCGCCGAGGCCATGGAGGCGCTCGAGCGGGCGCTGACCGACCCGGCCAGTCGTGTCCACCCCGGGGTGCTCCACATGTACATCCACCTGATGGAGATGTCGCCCTTCCCGGAGCGAGCGCTGCGGGCGGCCGACTGGCTGCGCGACCTGGTGCCCGACGGTGGGCACCTGCGGCACATGCCGACCCACATCGACGTGCTCTGCGGCCAGTACCACGACGTGGTGGTCTCCAACAGCGCCGCCATCGCGGCCGACGAGCGCTACCGGGAGCGTGAGGGTGCGATGAACTTCTACACGCTCTATCGGATCCACGACTACCACTTCAAGCTCTACGGGGCGATGCTCCTCGGCCAGCAGGAGATGGCGCTGCGGACGGCCGACGAGCTCGTCGCGGCGATTCCGCCCGAGCTCCTCCGGCAGCAGACGCCAATCGACATGGCGGACCAGCTCGAGAGCTTCATGGGCATGAAGCTGCACGCCCTGATCCGCTTTGGCCGATGGCAGGAGATCATCGACACGCCGCTGCCGGAGGACGCCGGGATGTTCTGCGTCACGACCGCGCTGATCCACTACGCCAGGGGCGTGGCGTTCGCCGCGACCGGCCGGATCGCGGAGGCCGAGAAGCAGCAGGGGCGGTTTCAGGACGCCGTGCGCCGGGTGCCGAAGAGCCGCTATCAGTTCAACAACCGGTGTCTGGATCTGCTGGCGATCGCGGCGGAGATGCTGGCGGGCGAGCTCGAGTACCGTAAGGGCAACCATGACGTCGCTTTCGCTCACCTGCGCCGCTCAATCGAGCTCGATGACGGGCTCACGTACGATGAGCCGTGGGGGTGGATGCAGCCGGCCCGTCACGCCTACGGCGCGCTGCTGCTCGAGCAGGGTCGCCTCGAAGAGGCAGAGGCGGTCTACCGCGCGGACCTCGGCCTGGACGGCACCCTCGCCCGCGCCTACCAGCACCCCGAGAACGTCTGGAGCCTGCACGGCTACCACGAATGCCTGATGCGGCTGGGCAAGCACGACCTGTGCGGCATCGTGAAGCAGCGCCTCGATCTGGCGGCGGCCCGCGCCGACGTCCCGATCGCGTCCTCCTGCTTCTGCCGCACGACGAGGGCTACCTGACTCAAAGAGCGAAGGAGCGACTGAGTGGACGACTACTACGATCTGGGTAACCACCGGCGCACCGTGATGACGTCCTCGGCGGAGGCGCAGCTATGGTTCGACCGCGGCCTCAACTGGGCGTATGGCTTCAACCATGAGGAGGCGGTGCGCTGCTTCCGGCGCGCGATCGAGGCTGACCCCGGCTGCGCAATGGCCCACTGGGGTTTGGCTTTTTCCGCCGGGCCCTACTACAACCTGCGCTGGGACATGATGACTCCGGACGGGCTCGCGAGGACGGTGGCGACCTGCCACGCGGCGCTCGAGCGAGCGGCGGCCGCGGCGGAGCGGGCCACACCGGTCGAGCGCGCGCTGATCGCGGCGCTGCAGGCTCGCTTTCCCGCGGCGGTGCCGGCCGGCGACAGCGCGGCCTGGAGCGACGGCTACGCGAACGCCATGCGGGAGGTCTACCGGGAGTTCGGGGACGACCTCGACGTCGCCGCCCTGTTCGCCGACGCGCTGATGAACCGCACCCCCTGGCTGCTCTGGGACCTCCTGACGGGCACGCCGGTCGAGGGCGCCGACACTGTCGAGGCGATGGCGGTGCTGGAGCGCGCGATGGAGTGCCCATTCGGCCGCGCTCATCCAGGCGTGCTTCACATGTACATCCACCTGATGGAGATGTCACCGTTCCCCGAGCGGGCACTGAAGGCCGCTGACTGGCTGCGCAATCTCGTCCCGGACTCCGGGCACCTGCGACACATGGCGACCCACATCGACGTGCTCTGCGGCCACTACCACGACGTCGTTGCCGGAAACGACGCGGCCATTGAGGCGGACCGCAAGTTCCTCGAGCGCGAGGGCGCGGCGAACCTCTACACGATGTCGCGGCTCCACAACTACCACGTCAAGCTGTACGGCGCGATGTTCCTGGGCCAGGAGCAGTCCGCCCTGGAGGCGGCCGATGCAGTGCTGGCTACGATCCCGCGTGAACTGCTCGAGCGCACGGTGCCGACGGTGATGGCGGACCGTCTGGAGGGCTTTTTCGCCATCAAGCTGCACGCTCAGATTCGCTTCGGCCGCTGGGAGGAAATCATCGACACGCCGCTGCCGGAGGAGCCGGACCTCTTCTGTGTCACCACGGCGATGACGCACTACGCCAAGGGGGTCGCCTACGCCGCGACCGGTCACATCGACGAGGCAGAGGAGCAGCAGCGGTTGTTTGAGGGCGCGGTCCGCCGCGTGCCTGAGAGCCGCGCGGCAGGGCGCAACACATACCGGGAACTGCTGGCGATCGCGCGTGAGATGCTGGCGGGTGAACTGGAGTACCGCAAGGCGAACCACGACCAGGCATTCAGCCACCTGCGTCAGTCCATCGCGCTGTACGACGGACTGAAGTACGGCGAGCCCTGGGCCTGGATGCAGCCGGTGCGTCATGCCTACGGTGCGCTGCTGCTCGAGCAAGGGCGGGTCGAGGAGGCCGAGGCGGTCTACCGAGCCGACCTGGGCCTGGACGGGAGCCTGGCGCGGGCGCACCAGCACCCGGAGAACGTCTGGAGCCTGCACGGCTACCACGAGTGCGTGATGCGGCTGGGTAAGCACGACCTGTGCGGGATGATCAAGCAGCGGCTCGACCTGGCGGCGGCCCGCGCCGACGTCCCGATCGAGTCGTCGTGCTTCTGCCGAATGTCGGCCGTCGCCTGAGGCCGACGAGAGAGATGCCGGGCGGGTCAGCTCAGAGCCCGGCCAGCACCGGGCGAAACCGGTAGATGGCCAGTGCAGACAGCACGACCAACGCGCCGCATCCGGCGATGGTGAGGGGGGCGCCGGCCGACCCGGCGATGGCGCTGGCCGGTAACGCGCTCAACCCGCTGATGCCGAACGACATCTGGTAGAAGCTCATGACCCGGCCGCGCATCTCGTTAGGGATCAGCGTCTGGACGAGACTGCCGACCGTGGCCGAGTAGGCGACACCGGTGATGCCGACCAACGCCAGGCAGACGACGGCGATCTGCAGGCTGGGCGACAGGGCGAAGGCGCTCAATGACACCCCGTAGCCCACCACGGAGGCGAGCATGAGGCGTCCCTTGCTACGGTAGCGGCCGAGCGAGGCCACGCCGAGCGCGCCGACGAAACCCCCGATGCCGGGAGCCGCCGAGAGGATGCCGAAACCGGTGGCCCCGGAGTGCCAGATGCCTTCGGCAAAGACGGGCAGGAGCGGCACGTAGGGCATGGCGAAGAAGAGCGGCAGCGTGCCGAGCAGGAGGAGCCCGAAGACGGCCGGTTGCCGGTAGCTGAAGCTCACTCCGTCAACCAGGTCGGCCACTGGATTCCGCCGGCGCTCGGGGGGCGCGAACGGCTGGCGCGGCACCGGGATCAGCGCGGCGATGACCACCACGTAGCACACCACCAGCAGCACGTAGATCCCCGGAACGCCGATGACGCCGATCAGGAAGCCGGCGGCGGCCGGCCCAACGATGCGGACGAGATTCATGCCGCCGGAGTTCAGCGAGACGGCGTTCACCAGCAGGTCGGTGCCGACGAGCTGCGCCATGAGCGCCTGGCGGGCTGGACCATTGAGGCCGAAGGCGATGCCGAAGATCGCGGCGCCGATGACGAGCTCCGGATAGCTGATCCGATGCACGATGAGCAGCATCGCCAGCACGATAGCGGTCAGCACCGTGATCGAGCGCACGGCCATGATGTAGTTGCGCCGTTCCACCCGATCGGCGATCACGCCGCCGAACGGTGACGCGGCCATCTCGCAGATGGCCTGCGCCGAAGTGACCAGTCCGAGGTGCACGGCCGAGCCGGTCAGGACGTAGACGAGCCAGCCGAGCGCGACGCTCTGCATCTGGTAGCCGAGCGTGCCGGTCACGCTACTCAGGAGGAACCAGCGGAACGGGACGATCTTGAAGGCATCGAAGGTCGAGAGCGTGACGCGTCGGCGGATGATCCGGCGCGGTGCCGGCTGGGTGATCGGGGTCTCCGCGGGGTGGGGCGTGGCCTCGTCGGGGGCGACCGTGGTGGGGACAACGCGTTCCGTCACGGGTAGCAGAACCTTCGCTTGAACGTCGGGCGTGCGCGGCGCGGCACTACAGTTCGCCCAGCACGGGGCGCAGCCGGTAGATCAGGAGCCCCGACATGACTACCAGGATGCCACATCCCGCAACCGCCACCGGCGTCCCAATCGAGCTGGCGATGGCGCTGACCGGCAGCGCGCTCAGCCCGCTAATGCCGAAGGACATCTGGTAGAAGCTCATGACCCGGCCGCGCATCTCGTTCGGAATGATCGATTGAACCAGGCTGCTGACCGTGGCCGAGTAGGCCACGGCGGCGACGCCGGCCACCATCAGGAAGACGACCGCGACGTGGAAGCTCGGGGCCAGCGCGAAGGCCGAGAGCGACAGACCGTAGATCGACACCGACGCGATCGTCAGTCGCCCCTTGCGATGAAAGTTGGTGAAGGAGGCAACGGCCAGCGCCCCGATGAACCCGCCGATCCCCGGCGCCGCCGACAGAATGCCGAATCCAGTCGCGCCGGTGTGCCAGATACCTTCGGCGAAGACGGGCAAGAGCGGTACGTAGGGCATGGCGAAGAAGAGCGGCACGGTGCCGAGTAGGAGGAGCCCGAAGACGGCCGGATGGCGGTAGCTGTAGGAAATGCCATCGACCAGGTCGCCGACGGCGTTGCGCCCCGGATGGCGCGGTGCGACCGGCTGCGGCGGCACCGGCACCAGCGCGGCGATGACTCCGAGGTAGCACAGGACAAGCAGCACGTAGATGCCGGGCACGCCGATCGCGCCGATGAGGAACCCGGCGGCGGCCGGCCCGACGATGCGCATCAGGTTCATGCCGCCCGACATGAGCGAGACCGCGTTGATCAGTCGCTCGTTGCCGACGAGCTGCGCCAGGAGTGCCTGGCGGGCTGGCCCGTTGAGTCCGAACCCGACGCCGAAGATCGCGGCACCGATGACGAGCTCGGGAAAGGTGATCCGGTGCGTGACGATCAGCGCAGCCAGAACGGCCGCCGTGACGACCGTGATCAGGCGCACCAGCATGATGTAGGTGCGACGCTCCACGCGGTCGGCGATCACGCCGGCCATCGGCGACACCGCCACCTGACAGATCGCCTGGGTCGTGGTGATGAGTCCGAGATGGACGGCGGAGCCGGTCAGGATGTAGACAAGCCAGCCGAGCGCGACGCCCTGCATCTGGTAGCCCACAGTGCCCGCGATGCTGCTCAGGAAGAACCAGCGGTAGGCGGGAACCTCGAAGGCGCTGAAGGTGTTCGACGTCAACCTTCGCCCGAGTCGGACCGGTCGAACGGTTGGGGGCGCGACCGTGCTCACCCGTGCCGAGTCGGCGTGTTTCGGGTCTTCGCCGTCGGCGTCGATCAGTCGGTCCCCCGCCATTTACCTCGTCCTCACGCGCCAGGCCGCACCCGCGCTCGGCCGGCGCGCCAATTACCCGCGGGTCGGGCGTCGCATCCTCAGTGACCCAGCACCCTCACCGTGGCCGAGCGCGGCTGCCAGTCGATCTGCCACCTCCCGAACTGGCGCAGCAGGTCACGGACGCGGGAATGCAGCGGCTGCAGCTCTGGATGGCGCACCTTCCAGCGGCCCGCCACCTGTTCCACCAGCAGTTTGCTATCGGTGCGAATGGCCAGTGAGGCAGCCTCGGGCCGCACCCCGTCCGCCGCGGCATGCCGGGCAGCGGCCTCGATGGCCGCGATCAGGGTGCGGTACTCGGCCTGGTTGTTGGTGACGCCGTCTCCGAAGTCGAGGCGCGTGACCTCGTGGTAGCCGGCCGTGTCGGTGAGGCGGAAGCTCCCGTAGCCCTTGCCCGGATTGCCGAGCGACCCGCCGTCACAGACCAGCGTGAAGGCCGGCCCCGTGCCGGTCATGGCTCGTCCTCTCTCCACGGTTGGGAATCACCGGGCGGCGGCCGCTGTGACGTGCGGCCTCGCGTGCCGAGGGGCGCGGCCTCCCGCGCCCCTCCAAACCGAATTCCCTCTCGGAGCATCGTACACGATCGAGGGGTCAGGCGTGCGCTTCCTCCCGCGCTTTGGCGGCCGCGACGATCGTGTCGGTCAGATGCGCCGGTACGGGCTGGTAGTGGCTGAACTCGAGCGTGAACGACCCACGCCCCTGCGTGATCGAGCGCAGGTCGGTGGCGTAGCGCTGAACCTCGGCGGACGGGACCGAAGCCTCGATGGTGGTCATGCCGTCGTCTCGCGGGATCATTCCCTGAACCTGGGCGCGCTTGCCGTTCAGATCGCTCATCACGTCGCCCATGTAGGCCTCGGGCACCGTCACCTTGAGTGCCATCACCGGCTCCAGGATGATCGGCCGCGCCTGCAGGGCACCCTTCTTGAACGCCTGCGCCGCCGCGATCTTGAACGCCATCTCGGACGAGTCGACTGTGTGGTACGAGCCGTCGGTGAGGGTGACCCGGACCCCGACGATTGGGTACCCGGCGAGCAGTCCCTCGTCGAGCGCCTCGCGGACTCCCTTCTCCACCGCCGGGATGAAGCCTTTCGGCACCACCCCGCCCACCACCGACTCGCGGAACTCGAACGTGCCCTCGGCCATCGGCTCGATGTTGAGGAACACGTGTCCATACTGGCCGTGGCCGCCGGTCTGCTTCTTGTGCTTGTACTCGACCCCGTGCACCGGCGCCGAGATCGTCTCGCGGTACGCCACCAGCGGCAGGCCGACCTCGACGTTGACGCCGAATTTGCGGGCCATGCGCTCGAGGCCGATCTGAACGTGGGACTCGCCAAGACCGGAGACCAGCGTCTCGCCGGTCTGCGCGTCGCGCGAGACCTGCAGGGTTGGGTCCTCCTCCAGCAGGCGCTGGATGGCGGTCCCCATCTTGTCGAGGTCGCTCTTGGTGCGCGGATGCACGGCGGCGGCGAAGGCAGGGGAGGGGAAGGCGATGCTCGCCAGACTGAGGCGTTGCTGTGGGTCGCTGAGCGTGTCGCCGGTCGCGGCCACCTGCAGCTTGGCGACAGCGCCGATGTCACCGGCCGGGATCTCGGGGACGGCGATCTGCTCCTTGCCGCGCATGACGTAGAGCTGGCCGGTGCGCTCGTCGTGCGCCTTCTGGGTGTCCCAGACGTGCGAGTCCGACTTCAAGGTGCCGGAGTAGACGCGGTAGAAGGAGAGCTTGCCGACGTACGGGTCAGCGATCGTCTTGAACACGAGCGCGGCGAGCGGGCCGGCAGGATCCGACGGCAGTTCCACCGGGCTCCCGGCCCCATTGGTCGCGGTCGTGGCGTTCGGAGCGGGGAAGACGTCGACGATGCCGTCGAGGAGCGGCGTGACGCCCTTACAGGCGGTCGCCGCGGTGACGAAGACCGGCGCCGCCTGGCCGGCGCCCACCGCGGCTCGCAGTCCCGCGTTCAACTCGTCGACGCTGATCTCGTCGTCCTCGAGGTAGCGGAGCGTCAGGTCCTCGTCGTTCTCGCAGATCCGCTCGACCAACTGCGTCCGGTAGGTCTCGACGGCGTCGACCAGGTCGGCGGGGAGCTCAGTGGGGGAGAGCACGCCGTCACGGCCATCCGAGAAGCGGTAGGCCCGCCGGCTCAGCAGGTCGACGAGGCCGCGGAAGTCCTTCTCCGCACCGATGGGCAGCTGGACCGGGACCACCGCGCCGCCGAAGGCGGCCTGCGCGGCGCCCAGCGCCGCCTCGAAATTCGCGTTCTCACGATCCATCTTGTTGATGAGCAGCGCGCGCGGCACGCCGATGCTCTGGGCGGCTTTCCACATCTGCTCGGTGCCGACCTCGACGCCGGCCGAGGCGTCCATCAGCACGAGCGCCAGGTCGCAGACCCGCATCGCACCCTTGATCTCACCCAGGAAATCCGCGTAGCCGGGCGCATCGATGAGATTGATCTTGCAGTCGCGATACTCGAGCGGGATCAGGCTGGCGCTGATCGAGATGCCGCGCTTGATCTCATCCGGGTCCCAGTCCGAAACCGTGTTTCCTTCCTCGATACGGCCGAGGCGGGTCGTGGCATGGGTCACGAGAAGCGCCGCTTCGGTCAGGGACGTCTTCCCCGCACCACCATGGGAGAAGAGCCCGATGTTTCGAATCTGCCCGACCGCGTAGGTTCTCACGGATTCCCTCCACCCAGCCGCCCCGCACGGATGGTAAAGGCAGTCCCCCGGCCCGGCGCCGGTCGAGACGACCACCTAGCTGCAGGGCGGATACAGTCAGCGGTTCGTCACCGGGGTGACGCCTGCGACTCTTCGGCAGTGCCGTATTATAGTCCCTTGCCAAACGCGGGCAACAGCGTACGGCGGCTATGTGGGTGATGACGGGCAGGGAGGGACGGGAATGCCGCGCGGACGGGACGAGGTCAAGGGGTCGTTGAAGACGCTCCTGCGGGAGCTGGCGGCGCTGGACGGTGTGTCCGGCCACGAACAGCCGGTCGTGGCGCGTCTGGTGGAGCTCATCCAGCCGCTGGTGGATGAGGTCACCGTCGACAGCTACGGGAACCTCTACGCCAGCCGACAGGGTCCGCCGGGAGCTCCCAGCCTGATGGTTTCGGCGCACTCGGACGAGATCGGCGCGCTTGTCA
>Ga0307373_10008829_pt1 | contig 15234 bp, 20 predicted proteins | sample OX2MG_FD_202534 | JGI IMG/M metagenome (GOLD analysis project Ga0307373, IMG submission 202534) | Soil microbial communities from Risofladan, Vaasa, Finland - OX-2 | ecosystem: Environmental > Terrestrial > Soil > Coastal area > Acid sulfate soil | place: Finland: Risofladan, Vaasa | collected... | reverse complement strand
CTGCGGACTGGTCATCGGCGATATTGGGGCGTTGCCAAGTGGTAAGGCGCCTGACTCTGGATCAGGTAATCGGAGGTTCGAATCCTCCCGCCCCAGCCATCCACTTCCGGCGGTACGCCTAACCGCCGATAAAACGCGGTTGAAAGCACCTGAAAACCGGCGTATAGCAAGGGAGTGTTAGGCGCGGTAGAGCGGCGTAGTCCATTGATTAGGCGCACTGCCCCGTCCGAGGAGGTGATATGCCCAAGCTCTCGGCAGTTGAGACCGCGGTACCGTCGGCGCTCTCGACCCTGGCCGGTGACTTCCTGGCGGACCGGCGGGCTATCACTGCGCACCATCGAGGCATACGAGTTCCCGCTCACCCGCCAGTTCCTGCCTTGGTGCGCCAAGGAGGGGATTACCGAGACGTCACAGCTCACTGACCAGTTGGTGGGCCAATTCACCACCCACCTGCTGGAGGATGGCGGCAAGCACGGGCCGCTCAGCCGGGCGTCGGTGCGGTCCTACGTCCGCAATCTCCGGGTGTTCCTGACCTGGGCGGGGAAGGCGGACGGCGGTTCCACGGCGGTGGGAGCCAAGCCCCGGATGCCCCGACCCGAGAAGCGAATGCTCGACGTGCTCACGCGGTCGGAGATCCAGCGGATGGAGGATGCCGCCCCGGCCGAGCGGGACAAGTTGCTGATCCGCGTGCTGGCCGATACGGGAGTCCGGCTCGGCGAGTTGCTGGGGCTGAGGGTCGAGGACATCCTGGAGCAGCGCAAGGGCGAGTACGCCCTCAAGGTCGGCGGGAAGGGCAGCCGGGACCGCCTAGTGCCGCTGTCGCCAGCCCTCCAGCGTCGGCTCCGCCGCTACCTCACCGGGCGCCGCGCCGAGGCCAGGAGAGAGTGTTCGTGGGCCTCCGGCGCAACGCTGCCGGCCGGTACGAGCCGCTGTCGGCCCGAGGCGCCCAGGGAGCGGTCAAGGGGGCCGCCTTCCGGGCGGGGATCAGTAAAAGAGTCTATCCGCACCTTTTCCGGCACAGTTTCGCGACCGACTGGGTAAGGAAGGGCGGCTCGCTGATCTCGCTCCGGGATGTGATGGGCCACTCCGACCTCAGCCAGATTCAGAGTGTGTACGAGCCCCTAGATCCCAGCGACGACTACAAGGCCGCGATGGCGGTCCTGATGGGGAAGGACTAAGCGGGCAGTTCGCCCATACCCCACCGGCATGGCGCCTTCGCGTCGCGCCTTTCTCCTCCAGCAAGGTAAGCAGGCGGACCGCCAGCGCCGAGAGTTGACTGGTGCCTATCTGCCGCCGCTCCCGGTTGGCCGGGCCGACATCTGCCAGCCGGTGGGTTCGAGCGGGAGAACTCGACCGTCGGGCGGCACCCTTTGGTCAAAGCTCATCCTCTGAGGAGAGCACCCGAACCGGGTGAAAACTTCGATAGCTCAGAAATGGCGTTTGCGGGCCTGCATTCTCGATCCGGCGTCATCGTGGTGTCTAGGCGGATGTACGTCGGCTTAGACGGGATGACCTGTGCGGATTCACCTAGACACCGAGGCTCTGAGACGCGAACTTGCCCGGAGAGGCACGACCCAGGCCGAGTTCGCCTCGATCGCGGGCGTAAGCGAGGCCACTGTCTCACACGCTGTGACGGGCCGGCTCGTCGACTATCGCACCGTCCGGGCATTTGCCCGGGCGCTGACCGTGACCCCTGCCCTGCCGGGCACCGAGAGAATCATCGGCCCGAAATAAGAAGCCGCCATCGAGTCCCGAATCCAGGCGTCAGCGACGGAGGCGAGCCCTACTCATCGGCCGTTGTGTGATTCTGCCCCCAAGCTCGGCCACGTAGCCGAGGCCGCCCTTCTGGCACCGGAGTCCCGGCCGTGAGCTGGGGCCGCATCGACGACCAACTAGACGATGACCCGCGGTTCTGGGGGCTCGACCTCACGGCCCAGGGGCTGTGGCGGCGGTGCCCGCTACGCTGCCTCCGCAGCGAAAGTCCCGAGGTTATTCGTGCGCTCGTTGATCGCGAGGCAGGCGCAGATGCTGGCAGGCTGGCTCAGATCCTCGTGGATCGGGGACTCTGGCGTGAGGCCGGCAAAGGAGACGGATGGGAATACGCGTGTGGCGGTTTCGCGGGCTGGGACGCCATATCCCTGCCAGCCAGGCTGCGAGAGGCCAAGACAGCGCAGCAATCAGAAGCCGGCAAGGCGTCAGCCGAGGCCCGAAGGGCGAAGTGGGGCAGCCCTATCCCCAAAAACGCCCGAAACGCACCTACTCGGAGCCACGGGGGCCGAACGACTAACCGAACGGGTTGAAGCCAGCTGACCGAACGGCGATCCCGAACGTGCCGAACCCCGTACCCGATCCCGGCCCCGGTCCCGACCCCGAACTGGGTACGTTTATCGCTTGTTCTAACGAACAAGCTCACCATACCTCACGGCAGGTCGTTCGGCCGCCCGAGTGGCACTGAGTCACAGACGTTGATGGGTCTGAGCACTGGTATCAGAGCGGACTCGTGGGTTGACAAGGAGCGGTTGCATACGTGATCTAAGACTCCGAGCGGTAGCATCGATCCGTGGCCAACCGTAGAACGGGCAGCAACCTCCCCGCCGCAGGTCGTGGCAGCAAGCTCACGCCCTCCGTGCGGGAGCAGATCTGCGAGTCGATTCGGGACGGTAACTGGCCGAAAGTCGCCGCTCAGGCAGCAGGTGTCACTCCCCAGACCCTCTTCAATTGGCAGAAGTGGGGTCGGGAGGACCGGGAACTCGGCAGGACGGAGTCGATCTACTTTGAATTCCTTGAGGCCCTCGCGTGCGCGGAAGCTGAGGCCGAGGTAGCCGGCGTGGAGCACATCCTCAAGGCGGGCGAAAAGGATTGGCGCGCCGAACCCTGGTTCCTGGAGCGCCGCTTCCCCGACCGCTGGGTGCCGCGCCAGACCGTGACGGTGGAGGAAGCCGCCTACAGCGGGAAGCTCGACTCGACGGTGGTACAGGCGCCCGAGATGGTGCCGATCGTGTCGGCGCTGATGCGGAAGCTCGCCGCTGGAGCCGCACGACCGCGGCTGACGGACGGTCGGCCGGAGTAGCTGGCGAGAAACGGATACATGTTGTCCATCACCGCAGTGGTAAGCCGACAGGATCATCGAATTGGCGGCGAATTCTCGGGCCGCCGCGGGGCCATGGCGGCGGTGCTCCGACCCGGTCGGAGTAGGGTGCGGCCATGACCACCCGTGCCCGCCTCGACCGCTCGACCGTCTCCGAAGCCCGCGGCGGGTTGCGGAGGGTCCTGGAAGCGATCCGCAAGGAAGAGCTGACCGCTGGTCCGGGCTACGTGGCTCGGCTGGAGGGCGCGATAGCGGCGCTCGACGCGCTGCTGGGCGATCCGTTCGATGACGGAGCCCCCTCCCTCCTACCGTGAAATTCCAGCGGGATCTGGCTACCGCCCAGGCTACCCTTCGAGCGCGCTCGTGATTCGGACGGACGGTTAAGCGCTAGGCGCAGCCAGCCCTGCTGGGCCCGACAATCGGCCGGGTTCCGCCGCGTGAAGTCAAACTATGGTGTGCGTGCCACCCACGTCCGCGGCGGGGCTACCCGTCTCCAGCGGCTTACCCACCAGGCTCCAGTATTGGGGCCTGCCGCGGAGAAAGAGGGCGTAGTACAGGATTCCGACCCCGAATACGGACCCGCAGATCACCAGGTCGTGACCGGCTTGCTGGGTCAGCGCATACAGGAGCCCTGCCACGGCGATCACTGCCGGCAATGGCCACAGGGGCATCCGAAACGGTCGTGCTAGGTCGTGGTCCTGGAATCGACTGACCAGCCCCGCCACAGCGACGAGCCCGTAGGACACGGTGGAAAGCACCCCCGTGAATGTGATGACTGAGACTAGGCTCGACTGCAGGCAAAGGACCACGCCAACGCCACCCACGATCAGCGTCGCAACCCAGGGCGCACCTCGCCCGGTGCTGACCTTCCCAATCCAACTACTCACGGGCTCAGGCCAGGCCTTGTCGCGCCCACTGGCCCAGATGACTCTCGAGTACTGCAGGGTTAGGGCGAGAGCGGCATTGAGGATGGCAATGATTGCCCCGATCGTCAGGAATTTGACGAATCCTCCTCCAAAGGAGTCCCGGGCGACATCGGTGAAGGGTGTGCTCGACGCAACGAACGACGCCAAATGAGGGGCCCCGAACAGCACCGCCACGAAGGGGATGAGGATGAGGCCGATCCCTAAGGCGGCTGAGGTCATGACTGCCTTGCCAATGCCCCTTGCCGAGGTCTTGGTCTCCTCGGAAAAGTTGACTGCCCCTTCATAGCCCCCGATCGCGAACACGGCGACAGCGACGGCGGCGATCACAGCGCCGAATCCCACAGGGCCTAGTCCGCCGTGGCCGTTTGTCAAGACGGGGTGAATCAGCATCGATGCTGATTGGTGGACGTGGGATACTCCCGCGAGAAATAGTCCAACTACGACGAGCAACTCCAGCGCCAGCGAGATACCAGTGATGATGGCGTTGGACCGGATCTGGAGCAGGGCAATGAGTGTCATCACCGCCATCACCAGCCCCGCCGCCAGGTTAGTGGGAATGCTCGCATTGAGGGAAGAGAGGTAGGTGCCGATGCCAAGGGAGACTGCCGCGGGGACGAAGAGAGAAATTCCTACCAGAGCTAGCAGGGCCACGAACCCAGTCCCTCTTCCCAGAACCTTGGCAGTCATCGTGTAGAGTCCGCCCGCCACCGGAAACATCGACCCGAGCTCAGCCACGCAGCATGCGATGCAGATCGAAACCAGAGATCCGATCAACATGACCAAGAGCGAACCGGTACCAGCGGCCAATATGACTACCGGCCCGACCACCAGCAGCGAGGCTGTCGGCGAGATATCTGACAGGGTGAGGGACAGGTTGCCTATAAACCCCACCCGGCGCTGCAACTCCTGTCGGTACCCTAGCGTCTCCAGTTCGGCCGCGGCTTGGGGGTCGGCCGGGCTCACGCCGGGTGAGGGTGGCTCCCCCATTCCACGCCTTCGCTTGTTAGGAATCATCGATGCCACCGATAGGGGCAGGTCGTCAGTAGTTCCAAGCCAGCGGCTGTCACGATGCCATTCTGCTCCAACATTACCCCTCCAAGATCTGGACGACCTAGGAAATACTCAACCGAAATGACATCCCCTTCTTCGAGGATAGCCCCCGACCCTGGCATCAACCACGGACCTTCCCAGCCCATCCCGAGCCCGTGGCCGAAATAGGTCAACCTGGTCAACGGCGCCGTCGCTTCAAGCCGTCGCAAGGATGCCGACTCGTTCAACCATTGGTCGCCTGCCGCGTATAGGGTACCGGCGGTCACCTTCGGGCGGATCAAGGAACAGACGTGCTCGACAGCCGACGTCACCGAGTCGATTAGCGCAGCTTGGTCATCCGTCGGGTCGTCCCCTACGACTCGGGCCCGGGCGAAGTCCCAGTAGTAGCCTCCATAGGATCCGTAGAAGTCGACGTGAAACAAATCGCCGCGCTCGAGTGCGCGTATCGGGTCCCGAGATGGAAGACGAGCCCAGGTATAGTGATGCGCCGCCGGGCCAGATGAGCACGCCGCATCGAGGAGGACGGCGCCCGATCGCTCCAGGTGCTCTGCCGCGAAACTCACCACCTCTGACTCCGTGGCACCGGCCGTTAGACCGCTCATCATCCGGTCCATAGCCTCATTGGCAATGCCAATCGCCGCACGGGCCACGACTCGCTCAGAGTCCGATTTGTGAATGCGGAGCTCCTCCACCAAGGAGTCCAGTCGCTTAAATTTGATGGTCGCGGCGTGCTCGACGAGGCGGATGTAGGCGGCGGCGGTCATGAACTGGACACCGACTAGACCTACCCGTTTGCCGCTCAGCCCCGCGTCGTGGAGGGCTGCGGCCACGCTGTCGGCCACGTCATCGGTGACTCTGACCGTGTCGGCCACCACGAGGTCGTCGCGCCACCAGGACACGTCGGATATCAGGATGGTAGGCCCGTTGACCGGGAGGACGACCGCTGAATGGGTGCGCCCCAGACCTAGGCCGATGTGCTCAGCGGGAAACGGCCACTGGGAATAGTGGTTGACAAGGTAGAGCACGTCACCGCATCCATCGATCCCTCGCGAAAATACAACCAGGCCATCGAGCTTGGCGCTCTGGGCGGCTTCCCGCGCCCGCCGTTGGCGCTCAAGGAACTCAAGCCGGGGAACAACCTTCCACGGATCGAAGGCGCGGCCTCCCGACTCTCTCGCCGTCGGGGTGGCTCGGTCGGATGATGGCACGGTTGCCTACCTCACGATGGTCATGCGATGTCCGGAGCATGCTCCACTCCCATGCGGAACGGACGATAGTGTACGTGAACAGCTCCGAGCCCAACAGACGTGGTCGTCAAGGTCAAGCCGCGTGCGTGGGGCGGTACTCCGATGCCAAGCTTCGGAGGTGGGCGTCGGAGCCGCCCATTGCCTTGCCAGGTGGCAGGAATCGCTTGGGGAACTTGGCCACCGAAGCATAGTTGGTGTCGCAGACGTTGGCCAACGGCGCCAGCACCCCCTAGGTCACCAGCTGGTACGCATCCATAGTCTCAGGGCCGTAGCCTTCCTCCAGCCAGCGGATAAGATCGCTGTGGGCGATCCGGAAGGCATCCTCCAAAGGCCGGACCCAGCCAGTGGACACGATGTATTCCTCGCTCTCAAGTCGGGGCCACGGACACGACCGACCCTTGATCAAGTCGACGGCGATGACCGTGTTCATGGCACACTCCACGGATATGGCCCCGGTATTCTGGGCCGGGCAAATGCGAGTCAAGCAACGGTCGTGAACTCCCGATGGAGGTTCTCGTAGTCTACGGGCGTCAGCATCCCGAGGGAGCTGTGACGTCGGGTGCGGTTGAGGAAGATCTCAAGGTACTCGAAGAGCGCAGTGGATAGCTCGATCCGGGTACGCCATTTCTTCCGGTTGAGCAGTTCGGTCTGCAGCCGGCATCACTCCCCAGACACTCTCCAACTGGCAAAAGTGGGGTCGAGAGGACCGGGAACTCGGCAAGACGGGTTCGGTCTACTTTGAGTTCCTTGAGGCCCTCGCGTGCGCGGAAGCGGATGCTGAGACAGCAGGCGTCGAGCACATCCTCCAGGCGGGCGAGAAGGATTGGCGTGCCGAGGCGTGGTTTCTAGAGCGTCGCTTCCCTGACCGCTGGGCGCTGCGGCAGTCGGTGTCGGCCCCGAGGAGGAGGCGACCGGGTGGATCACGTCCGAAGTCGTGACCGCTCCGGAGATGGTCCCGGTGGTGAGCGAGCTGCTCCGCCAGCTGGCGGCCAAGAAGGAGCGGCGGCTGACGTCTGAGAACGGCCATAACGTGGTCGAGTAGCTGGTGATCTTCTTCTACGCCATGTACCAGACCTCGGAGGACAACTGACAGAAGTCGCCACGACCGCTCAGGCGGCCAGCCTTGGAAGGCTTCGCCGGGTCGGCACGTGGGAAGGGTAAGGTGCGGCCGTGACCTCCCACGCCCGCCTCGACCGCTCGACCGTCTCCGAAGCCCGCGACGGGTTGCGGAGGGTCCTGGAAGCGATCCGCAAGGAAGAGCTGACCGCTGGTCCGGGCTACGTGGCTCGGCTGGAGGGTGCGATTGCAGCGCTCGACCCACTACTGGAGCAGAGTCGCTCTCGAGACCCGGTCGACACCCCGTCCCTTTGACGGGGCTGGATGGTCATTCACCTATAGGCCGAGCTGCCAGCGAATACTCTTGCGCATCCACGGCTGAAACCATCTGCCGTTGACTCCCTCTGGTGGCGCCAGCTGCTCTGGTGTGAGAGCCACACCCGCCAACCGCTCAACCGGGGTGAGCTTTATCAGTTGATCAAGGAGCGGTACGACCGTCTCAAAGAGTCGCTCAACGATCACACCGGGGTCGACGTGAGTAAGTCCCGGGATGGTTGGCCGCACGCCCCACGAATCCTGTCCTCCGACAGCTTGCATCGCGACCAGCAAGGTGGACTGATCCCTCTCGGGGAGCCCGACCAGCGTCTCCTGCGGCCCGATGCGTCTGCGATAGCCGACGCTCTGCAGTGCGACGCCGTGGACGGAGTTTCGCATGAGGCGAACAATAGTCAGGATGTGGTCACCATCTGATCCTGCGGCGACCACGGCGGCGAGTGCGGGTTCGGCTGCTTGGACCCGCACCCACCACCCTCTGCGTCTTCGATTCTGCCACGCCGCCCGATATTCGTCGCCTCCGAGTTGCAGTACGCGGTGGGCCACCCTAGCCGCGACGTCGAAAGCTGCCATGAATGAAATCAAGATGACGTCAAGGTGGGCGAGAGCATCGTCCTGCAGGTCGTTGTCCTGCGCCCGATTGAGTGTGGCGTGGAGATGATCCCGGGTCTCCAGGGCGCGGTCGATCCGTTGTAGCAGCGACCCCGCCAACAAGAAGATCGACTCGTCGCCCGAATGAGTCGAGTGCTGAAGGCATGCAGCGACCCAGCGCCACGCCGCCGGCAGAATCTCACGAGTCCCAACCCAATAGAACAAACCACGATTGAACGTATGGTCGCTACGGACTCTGAAGTCGCCCTGGATGCGGAGATAAAGGCTGACGAGAGGAAGTGCTTCCGCAGGCGAGCACACGGTGACGCCGCTCGTGACATAGCCGCCGCGCCTGTGGAGGAATTCCCGCTCGGTGACGTAGATGTCGGCACCAACGGCCTGGATGGCGACTTGAGCAGCTAGCGCGTCTGCCTGCCTTCTAGCGCTGGCGCTCTCGGGGGAAAGGTCTCCATAGACGTCCGTGGTCAGGTCTCCGGCTGCTATGGAGGGAACGTTGCCGATGACCCCACCCTGCGAATACGAGTTGGGACCGTCCGTGAACACCACGCCATAGACACCGTCAGGGTAATCACTGCCTCGAACTACCCATCCGGGGTGGACCTCGACGCTTCCAGCACGAATCTCCGGCTGGCTGGTCGGCGGTGGTCCGCCATCGGCGAAGCGATATCGGCGAAAGAGCCCGTTGGTAAGTAGCCCCGAGAGCAGGCCGACTTGGTCAAGGTCGTCAGGACTCCGCTGAGCCTCCGCGGTGACCAAATCTAGTTCAGCGTCAATCATCACGACCATCTGCCGCAACGGTCTGCGCCGCGTAAAGAGCTGACCGTCTCGGGGGACTCCATCTGGCCACCGCGCCTGGTGGCGAGCCCGATCCGACAAGTCAAGCCGCTTGATCATCTCCTGGACTCGGACTCCTGCATCGCTCTCCGTGAGGATCGGAGTCTACGCGGCCCCCGGAGATCCAGAAATACACCAAACCTCCCTTTAGTGTAGGATATACCCATGGGAAGGGCCACCAAGAGTCCGGCTCGGATGGCGAGGGCGGTCGGCTATGTTCGGGTGTCAACACTTGAGCAGGCAGACTCCGGGCTCGGACTAGAGGCTCAGCGGCTCGCGATTCGCCAAGAGTGCAGCCGGCGTGGCTGGGAGCTTGTAAGCATCGAAGAAGACGCCGGGTGGTTCGGGAAAGTGGCCACCCGTCCCGGGCTTCAGCGGGCACTCGAAGCCTGCTCCACGGGTGCCACCGACAGTCTGGTGGTGGCCAAGTTGGACCGGCTCTCGCGGTCAGTCCAACAAGCGGCGGCTCTTTTGGCGGAGGCAGAACATGAGGGCTGGGCACTGGTGGCGCTCGACCTCGGGGCTGATCTCAGCACCCCCGCGGGTGAAGTGATGGCCCACGTTCTGGCGTCCATAGCCCAATTCGAGCGGCGCCTGATCGGACAGCGGACAAAGGACGCCCTAGCAGTAAAGAAGGCGCAAGGAGTCCGGCTGGGCCGGCCCCACGTGCTCCCGGCTGAGGTGGCGGCCCGGATCTCCAGGAAGCGGAAGGCAGGGCGGTCGCTGCAGGCCATCGCGGATGGACTCAACGGAGACGGCGTCGCCACAGCTCACGGCGGGTCGCGGTGGTGGCCAAGCACAGTTGCGAAGGTGCTCCGCACCAGCTACCGGCCAGCCGCCTGAGCCCAGGATCCCGTGCCTTCGGCTACGGCAAGGGATCAGCCGCTCGCCGAAGCCCCCGAACAGCACTATGAGGGCGGTCCAGCATCCGCTGCATCCGCACTGTTGTTGCTCATGACTGGCCCCGAGGCCGTTAGTTAGCCGAGCATCCGCTGCCGAGGTAATTCGGACCGACCTGCTCCAAGCAGCCTTGGTCTGCGCCCGTCGCGGTAGAGGAGAATGCCCTGCCGTTGACCGTGATGGTGCAAGTGATGGAGCCGCCCGCGCCGGTCAGAGTGGCGTCGAGTTCGTAGTCGAGGTTGCTGTCGCTGCTGGGATTGACGTAGGGCAGGGTGGCGCTCCAAGGAACGCTGGTCCCACCTGCGTCGCTGATGGTGTCTGAGCTGTAGTCGATGGAGATGGTGTCACCGAACTCATCCACTGGTGCGCTGCCGGTCACGGTGAAGGTCACCGTACTCGACGTAGCCTGGGGTGTCGGGGTGGGCGTGCTAACCGCCAAGGGGGTCCAGCTGTCGTTCCAATTCCATGTGGTTCGTGTGCCCGCCAGCACGGTTACGGTGACTTCCCCCACGCCGTTGCCGCTGCTGTCCTAAACGAAGCATTTGACTGTCGCTCCGGTCTTTCATTTCGACGGCATCACACACGAGGCCGACTTTGCAGTCGGCGTTCCAAACGTCTTGTGGGCGTCGCTGACCAGCGCCTTCTGGAGTTGCCCAGCGGTCGGTCCGTTGGCCTTCTTCTTCTTCTTGTGCCCCGCGGTGACCGCGTGAGCTGGAGACTGGGCCTGAACGATCGACCTAGCTGGGCTCTTGATCGTTCGGGCGCTGACGGTTGAGCCGAAGGACAATGCACCAGCCACGAGCATCGCGGCCACAATCGCGGCCAACAGGCGGACCGGGGTTCCACCAAGCATCGCCAACCTCCTTACCGAGTGGGCGCCGGCCTAGGGTCGCCGAAGGTCGATCCGAATCAACTGGCTTTCTTGGACCGTCCCACGGGGAGCCTGGCGTGCTGCTACTGTTCGACCTCGTTTCGGGATAGTCACTCGACGCGAGTTTCGGGGTTGGCCTCCTCCAGACAGACGCTGCACTCCGTCAGGGGGAGCAGCACCCTCAGCCCGCATCCGGTACAGGGAGCGAAGCCGGGTGGCAGGGTGGCCTTGAGTGGCCGCTGAGCGTCATAGCAGGACCGACAGCGGACGGTGGTGAGCTTGGCTGACAACGGCTGGCTACAGTCAATACAGAGCCGGGCGGAGCAGAGATGGCCAAGGCGACCTCCGAGCGCGGGGAACGGGTGTTCTGCCATTATCGCCGCCATGACGCTGGGAGCCAATCTAGGGCCCGGTAAGGCCGCTCCGCGACTCCAAGACCCCGACGCCGCGCTGCCGAGCGTGCATAACTGGCAGCGCTCCGATGGCTCGCTAGTGCGGCCGTGATCTCGACAGCCTCCGCGATCTGCCCGCGAGCGGCCCCGGCTCAGGCGCAGATTCTCAGGCTCCCGGGGATTGAGTTCCTGCTCCCTAGTCAACCCGGGTGACCTCTGCCAATAGACTACGCAAGCGTCAAAATGGGAGGCGGGGCGCCGGAAGGTCGTCCTGATGATTCCCCCGAGGTGTACCGTGACCGAGCCATGTCAGCCATAGCGACGCCCCGTCTGCGACCACTTCCCAGCGGGGACCCCCGTGTCGTCGACCCCCTGCTCACCATGCGGGAGGCAGCAGTCTACCTCGAAGTCAGCACCTCAACTTTCCAAACGTGGGCTCGCGGCTACAGTCGGCATCGCTCCGATGGGCAGCCACGGGTCGCGCGGCCGGTGGTCTACGCGCTCCCGTCCTTGGACGGCGGTCGGTCAGTGCCTTTCATTGGCCTCGTCGAGGGCTATGTCCTTCGAGCTATTCGCAGGACTGGAGTGCCGCTCCAGCGCATTCGGCCCGCGCTCGACAGCTTGGCGGAGGAGATCGGGGTTCCCCACGCTCTGGCGAGCCGTCACCTCTATTCGGATGGATGTGAAGTGCTCTACGACTATGCCGCTCGCCTGGGAGACGAAGTCGTGCAGTCACTCACGGTTGTGCGCTCGGGGCAGAATGTCTTCCCGGAACTGGTCGAGCCATATCTCCAAATGGTGACTTGGGACCAAGAGGATTGGCCGACAGCGCTCCGACTGCCGGCCTTTCATGCGACGAACGTCGTCGTCGATCCGGGCCGTTCCTTCGGCCGCCCGATCCTGGACGAAGAGGGGATCCGGGTCGAGGACATCCTGGACAGATTTGTCGGTGGAGATGGACTGAATGTGGTCGCGCAGGACTTCGGGGTGCCTCTCCGGGAGTGCGAAGACGTGATCCGTGTCGCCATCGCCAAAGCCGCTTGAGTTCTTCTGCGACCGGAGCTTAGGCAGGTACAAGGTCCCGGAAGGGCTTCGCGCGGCTGGCTGGCTAGTGTTCACGATGGTCGAGGTCTACGGTGAGGCTGCGGCCAGGAAGCTGCCAGACGCCCAGTGGCTTACTGAGGCTGGTGAACGAGACTGGGTTGTACTGCACAAAGACACGGACATTTCCCAACTACATGGAGGGAGACCTGGTCCGGAGCTGACGGCTCTCATTCGGGCTGGCGTGCGCTCATTTTGCCTGATGAGCGCGAAGATGAACGCAGCCGCCGAGACGGCGAGGTTCCTGCGTGAGAAGGCCGAGATCGAGCGGATCGCCAGTACGCGGCCAGGACCGTACGCGTATGGCCTCTACGCCCAAGAGATGCGGTGCATCTGGCCGCCGCCTGACGAACGCCAGCACGGTAGGCCAGGCTAGACCTCGACGTTTCCCCCTGGCAGTTCCAACTTCCGAGCGACCGCATCTCGGATCCGTTCCTTGAGCTCTTGGTCAAACCTTGGTTTGCCGCCCTCTCGGACCAGTTCGTAGGCGGCTCCCACGATGGCCCAGTTGAGATAACGCAGCTGACGCCTCACCTTGCCCACCTCTTCGGCCGTGATCCCCAGCCGTTGGGCAATCTCCTCCTGGCTCACACCTCGCCGAGTCAGTACCTCCAGGGGGTGGTAGGCGGTCGTGGGGACGCGAGAGGGCGGCATGGAGGGCATATGGTATCGAACATTCGTTCCCGCTGGTCAGCGGGAGTCGAGACGGACGCCCGGGGCCGGGAGGTATGTCCCCCCGCCACCATAGCTGGACCCCCCAGACGCCAGCATTAGCTTAGGAGCACGGTCAGCCCGAAAGAGCGCCTCATGCCTCGCTACAGTGGCGCGGTGTCCAGACAGCCGCAGCGATACGGAGGCGGGCGGGGCGACTTGACAGTCGTCGTCGATTGCTCGGACTTGGAACGGGCGGCCGAATTCTGGACAGGGGTCCTCGGATACCTCCGTGAGTACGAAGCCCAAGGCTCGTACCAGAGCCTGGTTCCGTCGGACGGCATCGGCGTGGAGTTGCTCTTACAGCGTGTCCCCGAAGCCAAGGACTCCAAGAACCGGTTGCACTTCGATCTGCGGACGCGAGACTTGGACGTGGAGGTGGCGAGGGTGCGCGCCCTCGGTGCCACGCTGCTCACGCCAGAGCCCGTTCTCGAGTACGGCTGGACTTGGCACATTCTCGCCGACCCGGACGGGAACGAGTTCTGCGTCATCCAGCCAGCCCCGGAGTACTGGGACACGCACGAAGGATGGTTGACTGGCGTTTAAGGAGGCGCCTATTGTTGGGTTACGGCTGCCCGCACCAAGTGGCCACAGCATTGGCAGGGTCCGACCGAGGCGGCCACCGCGGGGACCGCTCAATCAGAGTTGCCCGCACCGACCTCGACGGCTAATGCAAGGCCAGGCGGGACAGTCGCTGAGGGCAGCTTTATAGCCGGGTTCAGTATCTGGATCAGATGGCTACGATCAGCAGATTCGGATACTCAGGCCCTGCTGCTGATCTCGGTGGAGGCTATCCGATTAGAGGACATGACTCTGGATCAGGTAATCGGAGGTTCGAATCCTCCCGCCCCAGCCAACTCGCCGGTTAGAGGAGGGGAGCAGGGCGGGCGGCACCTAACCCGAGCTTCGGTGGGGTCCTAGGTCGGCCAACCACCCACGCCGAGGATCTCAATCGATCACCAGCCTCAAGTTCTCGGCTTCAAGGTCCTGGGCGGTGGCCTCGCGGCACAGCGGCGGACGGCTCTGTGCCGCTGCGCCTTGACCATGCCCTTGGGGCAGGGAGGAGGATCGAGCTGTGCCAACCCAGCCGAGTGTAGAACTGCTCAGCAGCGGCGAGTTCGCTCGACGCTCACGGCTTAGCGCAAAAGCCCTCCGCGTCTACGCCGGCATGGGTCTGCTCCGGCCGGTCGACGTCGAACCGTCTAATGGGTACCGCAGCTACGGAGTTGATCAGCTCCACACGGCTCGACTCATCGCCATGTTGCGTGGCACCGACATGAGCTTGGCCGAGATCGGATCATTGCCCGCCGATCTCCACACAAACCGGGAACTCCCTACCGAGCGACTCAACCGGCACCGGCTCGAATTGGAGGCTCGTCGCACGGGCCGCAGGGCCTTGGTCCGCTATATCCACGCGATCTTGAGAGAGGAAGACTGCCCTACGTTTGCCATTCAGATTCGCCACGTGCCCGCAAGGCGAGTGATGTCGATTCAGCGCCGCCTGCGAGCGCCAGAGACCGACGACTTTATTCGCGAGGCTAAGAAGGTGTTCGCTGAACACTTGCGTGATGTCCGACCGACGGGACCGTTTAGCCTGATCTTTCCCGGTGTTGTTGACCATGAGACTGACGGCCCCCTGGAGGCGACACTCGCCTGCTCCGACCATGTGGAGCCAACCGAGCTGATCGGGATCCGCACTGAACCCGCTCACGACGAAGCCTTCACCACCATCACCAAGGCTCAGTGGGAGTATCCAGCGATACTCCCCGCCTATGACGCTGTTGCCTGCTCGCCAGAGGTCGCAGCTCGTGCCGGAAGTCGACTGTCATGCCGGGAGGTGTACCTCGTGGAACCAGACGCGATCACCGACGATGAACTGATTTACGACATCGCGTACCCACTCGGAGATCGCTCCGGTATCCAGTAGCCCCTCGCAGCTATTCGGGGACCTACGGGGACGGCACCCGGTCCGTCCTGGGGATGCAGCCGCCTGTGCTCCTTCGACGCCCAACGCTATACCCCTCAAAATGGCGGAGAGAGAGGTGTGGGAATTCACCACATAGTGGACAGATGTCTCGGGACATAGTGGACACCCTCAAGGGGAGGGTGCAGC
>Ga0307373_10008828_pt1 | contig 15234 bp, 11 predicted proteins | sample OX2MG_FD_202534 | JGI IMG/M metagenome (GOLD analysis project Ga0307373, IMG submission 202534) | Soil microbial communities from Risofladan, Vaasa, Finland - OX-2 | ecosystem: Environmental > Terrestrial > Soil > Coastal area > Acid sulfate soil | place: Finland: Risofladan, Vaasa | collected... | reverse complement strand
CAATGATTCGAATCGGCGTAATGGGTTACGGCTACTGGGGCCCGAATATCGTCAGGAATTTCCAGGGTCTCGATTACTCGGAAGTTGTCGCCGTCTGCGACAAAAATGCGCAGGCGCTTAAGCGCGTCAAGCAGGCGTATCCGCATATTGAAGCTACTTCGGATTGTTCCTCGATCTTGGCCTCCGCCGACATCGACGCGGTAGCCATAGTGACCCCTGTCTGGACGCATTTTGAGCTGGCCAAGAAGGCACTCGAGAACGGCAAGCACGTATTCGTCGAAAAGCCGTTCACGTCGAATGTCGCGCAGGCAGATGAGCTGATTGAACTCGCGGCGAAAAAAAATCTCACGATCATGGTGGACCACACGTTCCTGTTCACCGGCGCGGTGCAGAAAATCCGCCAGTTGATCGAGGATGGCTCTTTGGGCGGACTCTACTACTACGATTCGACGCGCGTGAATCTGGGTCTCTTTCAGCACGATGTGAACGTGTTGTGGGATCTCGCGCCGCACGACCTCTCGATCATGGATTATCTGATTCAGGAAGAACCGCAAGCTGTGGTCGCCACGGGAGAACGGCACCTGAACGGCCACGTGGACATTGCATTCATGACCGTCTACTTCCCGAAGAACATCATCGCGCACATTAACGTGAACTGGCTCTCGCCGGTTAAGGTTCGCACCACGTTGCTCGGCGGCGAAAAGAAAATGCTGGTCTGGAACGACCTCGAAGTCGACGAAAAAATTAAGGTCTACGACAAGGGCGTGCAGATGACGAACCGAGAGGGCGTGTATGAGCTGCTGGTCAGTTACCGGTCCGGGGACATGTGGTCGCCCAAGGTCGAACAAACCGAAGCGCTCAAGGCCGAGCTGAAGTACTTCGTCGATTGCGTGAAAGAGAGCAAGACGCCGCACAACGACGGTAAGGCCGGCCGGCGCGTCATTCAAATGCTTGAAGCGGCTGACAAATCCTTGAAGCAGAAAGGCGAGGCGGTCCCGCTATGAATGAGCACGTTTGCATCGCTCCGGACGTGCAGTTAGGCGAGAACGTCAATCTGTAAGCGATTAGCCCGGGCATCTTCTCAAAGTTTTTATCATGCGGATTGTTAGGCAGCGCCGATTTTGGATCGAATGCCGGCGTGACAAAAGGTGAAAGCGCGATGAAATTATCAATTGTCATTATTTGTTGGAACGACTTGCGAGTAATCGGGAACTGTCTTCACTCGATCTATTCAGGCACTCACTCTGATGAGTTTGAGGTTCTTGTTTCGGACAACGGATCGAGCGATGGTTCAATCGATTTCATTCGCCAGAGCTATCCCAAAGTACACATTCTCCAGAATGGTGCGAACCTAGGATTTGCGAAGGGAAACAACGCAGGCATCCGCGAGAGTCAAGGGCAGTATATCCTGATATTGAATCCGGATACCGTCGTCCACGAAGGTTCCCTCGAGAAGCTCGTGGAGTTTGCCGATCGCCATCCGGAAGCAGGAGCTTTTGGGTGCCGAGTTTTGAATCCGGATGGATCGTATCAGGTTTCCGCTCGGCTATTTCCGACGATTTGGCGTTCTTGGCTCGCAGCCCTGTATTTACGCCGCCTCGCCTCGATCTCAAATGTCTTTGCTATGGATATGTACCCGGGTTGGCGAGGAAATAGCGAACGGCCGGTGGACTGGCAATCGGGCTGCTGTGTCATGTTTCGCGGCAACCTCCTGAAGCAGCTGGGAGGTTTCGACGAGCAGTTCTTCTACCATTTTGAAGAGGTAGATTTGTGTCGCCGCGTCCGAAGCGCCGGTTACTCAATCCTTTTTACTCCCGAGGCAACAATCACTCACCTGGGGGGGCAATCAGTCGGACGCTTTCCCATTCGGTTTGCGATCGAGCGGTATCGCAGCCGCTACAAGTATTTTTATAAGCACTACGGAGCGCGCGGATTGCGTCACTGTCGGCGGTTCTCGCTGGCATCGATTCGCATTCGTCAGGCCGGCTACAGCTTGATCGGTTTCTTTAATCCGAGCGAGGCAACCCGCAATAGGTTGGAGATGTACCGAGCAGTTGCGCAATGGAATAAGTTACTCGATCCAACTCGGTTTGTGGAGAGCGGCGAAGAGCCTGATTTGGGCCAGCACAGCGTATTGCAACACTCCTAATGCTCTTCGCCCAAGAAACCCTTCTGGAATCAAGATGCTAAAACGAGAGGTCCGTTAAAATGACACACTCCTTGGTAACTGGTGGCGCTGGATTCATCGGCTCGCACGTCGCTGATGAACTGCTAAATCTCGGGCATTCGGTCGTGGTTCTTGACGATTTGAGTGGCGGCTTTGCCGACAACGTGCCGAGCGATTCGATTTTCGTCGAAGGATCGATTCTAGATCACGAACTGATTGACCGCCTGTTCGAAAGGTACAACTTCACATACGTGTATCATCTGGCGGCCTACGCGGCAGAGGGCTTGAGCCATTTCATCAAGCGATTCAACTACAATAATAATCTCATCGGCTCGGTTAACTTGATCAATGCCTCCGTAAATCACGGCGTGAAATGCTTCGTATTCACTTCGTCGATCGCTGTTTACGGTGCGGGACAGTCCCCGATGAGCGAGGACATGATCCCCATGCCTGAGGATTCCTACGGAATTGCCAAGCTGGCGGTGGAACGAGAGCTCAAGGTGTGCCACGACATGTTCGGACTCGACCATGTGATTTTTCGTCCCCATAACGTGTACGGCGAGAGACAAAACATCGCCGACCGTTACCGCAATGTTGTCGGTATTTTCATGAACCAGCTACTGAAGGGCGAACCCATGACGATCTTCGGTGACGGCTTGCAGCAGCGAGCTTTCACTCACATAAATGATGTGGCGCCAGTGATCGCTGCGTCGGTAGACTTTCCCGCGGCGCGGAACCGCATTTTTAATGTGGGTGCAGATGTACCCTACACCGTGAACGAACTAGCCCTCGTCGTTGCGAATGCTATGGGCAAGGAGTGCGAGGTAACCTATCTCGACCCGCGAAACGAAGTAAAAATCGCCTTTTCCGATCACTCCCGCGCCGAACGCGTCTTCGGACACCGAGACAAGACATCGCTTGAGACTGGGATTCGCGGAATGGCGGAATGGGTAGAGAAGCACGGTGCGCGCCAGAGCGGCGTCTTCGAAGATATCGAAATCGCAAAGAATCTGCCAAGCAGTTGGGCGAGCGTCGCTCGCGTACGCAACTAAGCGAGGGTCGTTCGGCCTTTTAAAACCGGGGTGAAAACAGCATGAAATCCATCGGGGAGATGAGAATACGCACCGAATCCATGAATGACTACCTCTGCATTACGCCCGACGTGAAGCTCGGGGAAAACGTCAGGCTATCCAAGTTCATCAATATGTACGGGTGTGAAATTGGCGATAACACTAAGGTTGGTGCGTTCGTCGAGATTCAGAAAAATGCCATTGTCGGAAAGAATTGTAAAATCTCCAGCCATACGTTTGTCTGCGAAGGAGTCACGATCGAGGATGATGTTTTCATTGGGCATTCTGTGACTTTCATCAACGACTCCTATCCGCGCGCGACGGCGCCTGGCGGGGGACTGCAAACGGAAAAAGACTGGAAGGTTGAGCCGACACGAGTAAAAAATGGTGCCTCGATCGGTTCTGGTTCTACGATTCTCTCGAACGTCGTGATCGGTGAGAACGCAATCGTCGGAGCAGGTAGCGTGGTGACCAAGGATGTGCCTGGAAACGCAATTGTGGCCGGGAACCCCGCGAGAGTTTTGCGTTACCTCACGACGGAATCAAGAACTCCGTAAGGCACCGCTGTGCGACATCAAGATCCGGTTCACGCTTTTCCCTCCGACCCGACATCTACGGTACCTCGTCTCCTCCGAGATTGAGCCATGTTCGAACTCGACAAATACGAAGCCAAGCTACATAACGAACAGCCCGCAACTCCCACAGCGCCATATGAACCGGTATTGGATGTGAAGGAGATGTCCCTTCTTTTCTGGGGGGAGCATTGCGTCGAGTGCGCCGCGCCTGCCTGTTACCAGAGCTGTGATTTATACCAGCCGCGTCCCGACAAGCGCTGCCGTCGTTTTGCTTTTGGCGCCTATAAGAATCGGAATTTCACCTCCTTGCGTGGTTATGGAGTTGAAGTCTCGTTTAAGAAATGGGCGAAGATCGAAGCATCGGGCAATCTCTCCCTCTCGCCTACCCGTTCTGTTCTGTGGCGCGAAAGAATCATTCAATGGGGCTCGCCGCTTGCCAATTTCTTGGGTATGGTGATCGGCAAATTTACCAAGAATATCAATTGGGACAGCGTCACGTATATTGCCCTTGGAAAGCTTGCCCAGCGCATAAATCGGCCAAATCCGGGAAGTAGCTTGCCCGACGTTTTTCTTCTCGAAGTGTACAACCCCACGCCGGAAGTTGTTCGCTTGCAGCTGAATTTCGCCCAAGGAAAGGGAGAAGGTCTCGCCACGAGCGATCTGTTGCAGTTGGGTCCATCATTTGTAAGGACCGTGGCGCTTCCGAGCGGCTACTCCCGCCATGAAATCGAATCGTCGCTGTTCCGGTCCGTCGTTGCATCCGGGAGACCCTTTAAGATTTCGATGATTCCCGAAGCGGACAGCAACGCGCGCCTGATATTTCTCTCAGCGGATTTCGTAAGGTTTGCCGAGAAGCGTGCGGCGGCCACCGAAGCAGCAAAGATCAAGTGTGTCGTGTGGGACCTCGATAACACGCTGTGGAGAGGCATCCTGATCGAGGGTGACGATGTCGTTCTCGATCCGGAAATCGTTCGATTGCTGAAACATCTCGATGAGCGAGGTATTCTGCTCAGTATCGCCAGCAAGAATGACCACGCCTCCGCTTGGGAGAAGCTGGAGCAGCTCGGCATCAGCGAGTACTTCGTCTACTCTCAAATCAGCTGGGCGCCCAAGAGCACCGGTATCAGGACCATCGCCGAGCGTCTGAATATCGGCCGCGACACTTTCGCGTTCGTCGACGACAATTCCTTTGAACTAGACGAAGTGGGTCGTGCCCTTCCCGAGGTCCTCTGCGTGAACGCCGTGGACATCTCCACTCTATTTTCCGATCCGCGGTTCCACGGAAGCACGAGCGCCGAGTCTCGCCACCGGCGGCAGTTCTACCAGGAAGCTATCGCCCGTGAAGAAGCACAGCAGCAATTTGGATCTAATTACTTAGGATTCTTAGGTTCGTGTGGCATCACGCTCGAGATTCTTCCCTACCGGCTCGAAGATTCGGAACGCGTGGCAGAGTTGGTTCAAAGAACTAACCAGCTAAACTTTTCCGGACACAAGTACACGCGCGACCAGCTTAACGAAATACTGGCCAACGAGCAGCTGGAGAAATATGTTCTGAAAAGTTCCGATGCATACGGCTCTTACGGCACGATCGGCTTCGGCATCGTCGAGCATGGGGCCGAAATTATACAGATTCGCGATTTCATGCTGTCCTGTCGAGTGCAAGGCAAGTTTATCGAGCAGGCCTTTTTCCATCATCTGGTGGAACATCACAATCCGCAATCTGCTGAGGCGTTATGGGTGAATTTCCGCGAGACGGCGCGCAACAAGCCAGCGCAACAGGTGCTGGAATCGCTCGGGTTTCGTAAGTGCAGTCCTGCTTCTGAGCGGCTTTTGGAAGGGATGCTTCATTCTTCTCTCGATTCTCTACGGTGTGATTTCATTCAGGTTCGCTGCTCGGCGGCCTCGTCAGAACTCCCCAAGACGATGGTCGCGCGCGCAGAAACTGCGATCCCCCGCTAGTCCGAGAAATGCAATTTGTAATTAAAACACAGTGCCCTCAGGGCGTCAGGCTGCCCTTGGGGAGGGAACACAAATTTGAAACTGAAAAGAAGCGCTGTTTCAATAAACCGTGAAATCGAGGATTGACCAATGACAAATAATCAAAAGATAGCATTCCTGGATCTGGCAAGTCTGCACCAAGAACTTGAAGGCGAACTAGTCCCTCTCTTTCAGAATGCACTCCGCACGGCCGCGTTCATTGGCGGGCCCGTGGTCGAGCAGTTCGAGACGAACTTCGCGAGTTTCTGCGATGCGCAGCATTGCGTCGGGGTTAGCAGCGGAACTGACGCGCTGCGCTTTGCGCTTACGGCGGCTGGCGTTCAGCCTGGGGAGGTTGTGATTACCGTGCCGAATACGTTCATCGCGACCACGGAAGCAATTTCTCAGGCTGGCGCGCGTCCGGAATTCGTCGATATCGATGAGCGCACCTATAACATGGACGCGACTAAACTTCAGGAATTCCTGGAAACTGAATGTTCCCTGGATCGAGAAACGGGCAGGCCATTCCATCAAAGACTGCAGAGGATGATTTCCGCGGTGGTCCCCGTCCATCTGTACGGGCAAATGGCCGATATGGATCCGATTATTGAGCTAGCGCGCCGCTACAACTTGATCGTGGTCGAAGATGCTTGCCAGGCTCACGGCGCCGAATATTTTTCGGCCAAGGAAAATCGATGGCGCAAGGCTGGTTCGATGGGCCATGCCGCCGCGTTCAGTTTTTATCCCGGCAAAAATCTCGGCGCTTGCGGGGAAGGTGGTGCCGTCACCACAAACGACACGGAAATCGCCCGAAAAATCCGCATGCTACGTGATCACGGCCAGTCGAAAAAGTACTATCACGATATCGAGGGGTACAACGGGCGACTCGATTCGATTCAAGCGGGAATTCTGACCGTCAAGCTTCGACATCTGGTGGAATGGAATCGCAAGCGGCGGCATGTAGCACAGCAATATGACGAAATGTTTTCATCCGTAGAGAGCGTCGCGCGTCCCTGTGAACCCGAATGGTCCCGCGCTGTCTACCACCTTTACGTCATTCGTGTGCAAGACCGTGCGGGATTGCAGAAACATCTTGCCGAAGCAAAGATCGATACTGGAATCCATTATCCGTTCCCGCTTCATCTCCAGAATGCGTATGCGAGCTTTGGATACAAGCCAGGGGATTTCCCGGTCACCGAGAAAGTTGCCTCCGAAATTCTATCCTTGCCCATGTATCCGCAGCTTTCTTCGGCCGGCATCGGCAGAGTGGTTCAAAGCGTTACGGAATTTCTTGCAGGCGAAACGATCGGAACGACTCATTCGGAAGTATTCGGAGCGTAGTGCGACACGGCAACCGCTCTGGTCAGCCGGCAAGTTCTCTCCTCGATTCGGCCGCACATCATGGCAAAGCTAAGGTTTGATCGGCTCGTCAGCCTCCATCTGGTTCGTCCCGCGCGTCGGGTATTCCGGCGGCAACGATACAGCCGGATTCCAATTCTGATGTACCACAGCATACAAGAAGGAAGCAGCGACCCTCGCCCGTATTACAACATCAATACTTCGCCGGTCCAGTTTCGACGGCAGATGGAATTTCTGCGGGACGAGGGATATCGTGCGGTGCACTTGGACGAAGCCGTCAAATCTCTCGAACCGGGAAAACGCAACTCCAACTATGTGGTAATCACTTTCGATGACGGATATCGGGATTTTTATACCGCAGCTTATCCGGTCCTTGCCGAATTCGGCCATACCGCAGCGCTCTTCGTTCCATCAGGGTTAATTCGCGATCGAAGCGCACAATTCCTGGGAAGAGAATGCCTCACCTGGAGCGAGATTCGGGACCTTCATGCGCGGGGGATTCAGATAGGGTCGCACTCCGTTACCCATGGGGAGTTGAAATATCTGCGGGCAGCAGAACTGGAAGAAGAAGTGGCGCGCTCGAAGAATACGATCGAAGCTAAGATCGGACAGCCCGTAGAATCCTTCTCGTATCCGTATGCGTTTCCTGAGACCGAGGTTGTCTTCGCGCGGACTCTGCGACAGCTTCTTGAGAAACACGGCTATAAGAACGGGGTCACGACGATTTTAGGAACAGCCAAGCGCGCTTCTGACCGATACTTTCTGCCGAGGCTGCCCGTGAATTCATCGGATGACCTGACGCTGTTCCGCGCAAAACTTGAAGGAAGTTATGACTGGCTGCACGCCGCCCAGTACTTCACCAAGACGATTAAGCGCCTCTATCGCGGTTCAGGCATCCGGCCCACGGCACCAGAATTCCATAGGTTGTAACACTTTGCAAAAAAACCTCGATCTTGCCGGGCATCCCCTGTGCATTCGGTGTTTCGAGGGCATGAGAGCGTACGATGTGCGAGACAGAGATCCGAATCGGAAACTCCGCCCATGCAGGCGAAGGTAACCTTAAGATGACTGAAAAGACCTGTCGAATTTGTGCTAACGCGAGTGGAAATAATTGGCACAATGCCTGCGAAATGATGCTCGGACTGCGCACGAAGTTTACCTACCTGGAGTGCAGCTCTTGTGGATGCTTGCAGCTAGCCGACCCTCCAGAGGACTTGGCCAAGTACTATCAGTCTAGCTATCACAGCTTTCAGGGCCCAAAATCGGCGAGCGGGCTCACAGCGCACGTAAAGCAGTCTTTTAGAAGGCTGAGAAACAAGGCGGTGCTAAGGGGGCCATCTGCACTTCGACAAATTCTTAGTCAGTCGCTGCCATACCCTCAGATCGCCGCACTGGGATTCATGCGGCCCTGCCTCGATTCAAGAATCCTTGACGTCGGCTGCGGAGCCGGAGCCTTTTTACTCGATTTGTATGGCGCCGGCTTTGCGAACGTGCTCGGAATTGACCGATTTATTCAACGAGATCTTGACTACGGTCACGGGGTTCGGGTCAAGAAGGGTTGTCTGCGAGACCTCGGTGGGACCCAGTGGGACGTTATCATCTTCAACCATTCCTTTGAACATATACAAGAGCAGCATGAGACGCTTGCGCTTGTGCGGGATTTGCTGCCGGTTGGCGGGAAATGCCTGATCAGGATACCGGTTGCAGCCTATCCATGGAAAAAGTATGGTGTAAACTGGGTGGAGTTGGACGCCCCACGGCATTTCTACCTGCATACAGAAAAAAGCATGCGGCTTTTAGCCGAACAATCGAGGCTCGCTGTCACCGATGTGATATACGACTCGTCCGAGTTCCAATCCTGGGGAAGCGAACTTTACCTTCGGGATGTACCTTTGGCCGAGGCCGACCAAACGGCCCTAACCCGCTACTTTACAAAGAATCAGCTCGAAGGTTTCCGCAAACAGTCAAGAAAGCTGAACCGAGAACGTCAAGGCGGACGAGCAGCCTTCTACCTGGAGAAATCCCGGTCCGCAGTGAACGAAAGGCAATTTCAATCCCGTGCGCCTCGAGGTAAATCGGTCGGAGAGCATCACGAACGGACCCCGTGCTGAACCAGGCCAGGGTACATGTGCCCTGTCTGTACCTAAGTACAGTAGCAATGGAGCCAGACTGTTGGTAACGTATGTTTTGCTATGAACGACAACAGCCAGATCTTCTTGGTGCGCCCGAGCGCCCGCCAGACCGTTCGCGGTTTTGTTCAGCTTCTCGTGATCCTCGCGTCTATTGTCATTTCCGTCTTGAACTGTTCGGCTTCCGCCTACAACATCTATGTGGCGCAGACGGCGGCAGGTTCAGGCAACGGCGCGGATTGCGCTGATGCTTATGCCTACACGTTCTTTAATACGGCGGGGAATTGGGGCACAGGGGCCTCGCAGATTGGACCCGGAACCACGGTGCATCTTTGTGGCACGTTCACGGCATCCGCGGGAACCAGCGGTTTTCTGACGTTTCAGGCCAGTGGGACGAGCGGCAATCCAGTCATCCTCAAATTCGAGTCAGGTGCGCTTATCCAAGCCCCTTGGTGGAGCTCAAACGGTGCGATAACCACCAATGGAACGCTTTCCTATATCACCGTGGATGGCGGCACGAATGGAGTGATTCAAGCTACATTGAACGGCTCTTCCAGTGCGACGTGCCTTGGGGGTCCATGTCAGTACCAGCAGAACGGCTTCGCGATAAACCTATTTTGCGGAACAAATTGCGAGGTAAAAAATCTCACCGTTTCCGACCTCTACATCCATAACTCTGTAAGTGACAATGGCGGAAACAACGGCATCGGAGTGCAGGGCAGCAACGTGACCGTCGATAACAACACTGTCCACGATACGACTTGGGCGATCGTGTATTCAATTTCCACGGGGACTCAAACCAACTTTCTTGCCTATGACAATACGGCCTATAACGTGGACCATGGAATCGCGGTAGGCAATTCCGGGTCTGCTTCCACCCTCACCGGAATTATCATATATGGAAATGTTCTCCACGACTTTGCGAATTGGGATACGACTGCGGACACATGGCACCATGATGGAATCCACATTTATGTGACGACACCTGGAGGGGTCGATAATGGGGATATAGCGGTATACAACAATTACGTTTACGGAAACTACGGAAACAATGACAATGCCGGAATTTACTTGGAGTCAGGTGATGGCGGAGGCACCATCGGGACACACTACGTTTTTAATAACGTGCTAACCGCCTCGGGCGGCGGATGTGCGAGTGCCTTCATCACGGACTATTCAAATACGGGAGGCAACTTATTCAACAATACGATAGGCAGCGGAGCTTGCGTCATTTTTTCAAACAGGTACGTAAGCACAGGTTCAGCCGTTCTAGAAAACAATGTTATTAGCTCGACCTCTAATCCCACTGGTTCATATGACCCCGATGGCGGAACGACCGTTTCGACCAGCAATTACAACGATTGGTATGGCCTGAGTGCGACCGAAACGATGAATTACGGCATTTTTTACGCGCCGTTCTCCTCCTATGTTTCAGCGACCGGGCTAGACCAGAACAGCATACTGACGAATCCAGAACTTACGTCTTTTCATCCCGCCATTGGCTCTCCGGTCATCGGTTTCGGCGTGAATTTCTACAGCACTTGCCACGGCCAGCCAAATCCGGGCCTCGGTGCGCTGTGCTACGACAAGGCCGGAGTAGCCAGACCATCGAGTGGAAACTGGACTATGGGAGCTTACACTTCTAGTTCTGTTGCGGGTCCGACTGCCCCAACCAATTTGACAGCCAGCGTGCAGTGAGCCGAAATCTAGCGGGCACGAAGTTGGTGCTGCGACTTATCCCCCAGGACTGTGACTTACCCCAAGAGTGGTGAGTATCGCCAGATGCCCCGTTCTTCGTGCACCAGCTTCTCAATAACCCGGTGAGGTAAGTCGCCTTGTCAGTGGCTGAACACATTACCGAACCGGCTGCCCAAGACTTGCCTCGCGGCTCCGGCTCGGGGTTCTGGAGTAAATGCACTCGCTGTGTAGAATTCCTCCCGACTGGGCTAATGAGCGGGTCGCAACAGCATGATAAAAGTCTCCGTTATCATTCCCACATTTAATCGCGGATATATCCTGGCCGAGGCAATCCAGAGCGTACTCGACCAGACCTACCCGCACTTTGAGCTCATCATCATTGACGATGGGTCGACCGACGGCACTATGGCGGTCGTGGCTGGGTTCCAAGACGCGAGGATCCGCTTTGCCCAACACCCAAAAAACGCGGGGGTCGCGGCGGCGCGGAACACGGGTTTGGCGGTAGCACAGGGTGACTTAATTTGCTTCCTAGACTCAGATGATCTCTACAAACCGGAAAAGCTGCAGGTCCAAGTCAGGTTCATGGATGAACATCCAGAAGTAGGCGGAGTATTTTCTGTTTTGGAGTGGATCAGAGGCGCGCGCCATGTGCAATCAATGCTGAGCGGGTATCCCGCTTTTTGTCGGCTCTTGCAGAAGATCCGGTCCGGGGATGAGATGATTTTTCCGCAGCACGAACTTTATGTGTGCTTTCTTGAAGAGATGCCTGTGAAGCTTGATGCAACCATGCTGCGACGCGACAGTGTGCAAAACGCGCGCCCCTTCCAACCATCATGGCAATCCGGAGAAGACTGGGAGTTCCTGTTGCGTTTTGCCCGGACTAATGGCTTGGGGTATGTCGATCATGCCCTAGCGATGGTACGGACCATGCCCGATTCAACGCTGGGCAGGCACAAGGCGAAAGACGCGCAATCCTTATTGGAGCGGTTTATTTTGGAAAAAGTACAGCTCCAGGATGACTGGAAGGCTCTTGAAGCCATTCGCCGCGGGATTGCTAATCATGCTAGGGAATTGGGCTCGTGCTGCCTGGACGACGGAGAGCGGGGAAGAGCCTTCAGAGCGTACTGGCGGGGTTTTGTACACAGCAACGATCCCAAGCTTCTCACCCGCTGTGCTGGGGCCGTACTGCCCCGCCGCGCGAGGCAACTGGCTAAGCGGCTCAGAATCAGAAAAGGACGCGCCTGATGAGCGCCGACACGCTGGTCCGCGAAGAATCAGCCGCTGAACCCCAGGATCCGTCGCGGCTACGACAGCTTGCTGAGTCATTTCGGTTAGCCCGCCGCACGCATTTCCGGCGCGGAAAGTTCTCTGTTGTGGCCCGGGGCGCGATCTGGGTTCTGATCGGAGTGGGTGCGAGCAAGGTCGTGCGTGCGGCCATGACGCTGGTGCTTGCTCGCTGGTTCCTCAGCCCGATGGACTTCGGCTTAGTGGCTCTGATGGGCGCTTTTCTGTCGGGCGTCACCATGCTTTCCGACGTCGGACTTGACGCGGCAGTGGTCCGCAGCCCGCAGGGCGATCATCCCGAATTTGTCGACACGGCATATCTAATTCAAGCCCTTCGAGGCGTGACGCTCTGGGCTATTGCGGCCTCACTTGCCTATCCATTCGCCGCTTTTTACCACCAACCCCTCCTGCACGGTCTCGTCATTGTTGGAGCACTTGACGTCGCCATTCGTGGATTTACCAGCGGCTCCGTTTGGTCGCTGGCCCGTGGGGTGCGAACGGATAAACTCGCAGGGCTGACGCTTTTGGGGGATGCTGCCGGGTTCGCGGTTGCGATAACATGGGCGGCCATCTCGCCTACGGCGTGGGCGCTCGTAGCCGGAACGGTGGCGAGCGCGCTTACCTATGTGACCGCCTCGCATATCGTCGCAGAACGCCCGGTCAGGCTCAGTTGGAATCGGGCTGCGGCGCGGCAGGTCTTGTTCTTCGGGGCCGGGATGTTCCTCTCGAGCGCGACGTACTTTTTGGTCGGGGAAGGCCAAAGGTTGGCTTTGGCCAAGTTCATCAGCATGGCGGAGTTTGGTTGTTTCGCGCTTGCGCTCTCAATTGCAACGGTGCCTGACCAGTTGATTGGAAGTCTTGTTTCAAAGGTCTTCTTTCCGGTGGTGTCCCGGACTCTGGCCGAAAACCCCGCAGCGGCGACTGGCCAGTTCAAGAAAATACGCCTGCTGATTCTTGCCCTCTCCGCATGCATGGTCGTGGGGTTCATCTTCCTTGGTCGGCCGGTCGCCGCAATGGTTCTTGGTCCGAAATACCGTGACGCGGGCTGGATGCTTCAGCTCTTGGGTGTGCGCGCGGCGCTGCAGGTCTACTCGTGTGTCGCCACCTACATGCTTTTTGCGATTGGATTCTCAAAGTATGCGGCTTTCGGAAATCTGGCTAAGCTCGTGCACCTTGCGGTGGGCCTTACAATAGCGTTTGCTCTATTTGGCTTTAAGGAAGCTGTCTGGGTGATCGCACTGGCTCCGATCTCCGCTCACATTCCCTTGATAGTGGGACTTGCCCGGCACTCGAGGGGTGTGCTGCGCATTGAAATTCTGTGCGGCTCGGCCCTCTTAACTATAGCGCTCCTCGCCGGGGCTGTTATATATCTGCTTCCGATTTTAGAGGGTTTTCATCCGTGAGTGGGTTCCCTCTTGTTAGCGCAGTCATCGCAACCTATAACCGGGCGTTCATCGTTTGCGAAGCGATTGACAGTATTCTGGACCAAAGCTGCAAAAGCATCGAAGTTATTGTTGTCGACGATGGATCCACGGACGACACGCAGGAAAAGCTCAAACAATACGGGGATCGGATTCGTGTGGTCTATCAGGCGAATTCCGGGCCGGCAGCAGGATGGAACCGTGGGATCCGAGAATCTCGTGGGGGAATCGTTGCATTTCTCGGCTCCGATGATATTTGGCTCCCCACCTTCGTGGAGCGACAAGTTTCAATCTTAGAGAGGGCTGGGAAGCAAGTCCCGTGCTCCCTATCGAATAGTTGGCTCAGGTTTGCCAGCGGCCCAGAGAAGACGTCATTTCAACACGCGTGGCTTTTCCCCGCTCACGAGGAAGGGATTTGGCTGAATGTCGCAGAAATCCTAGCAACCCGGTTCGTTCTGTTCGGCCAAAGTGTGGCAATTCGTCGTTGGGCGTTGGAAGCGGCGGGTGGGTTCGACGAGAGTTTATGGTATCTCGAGGATTACGATCTTGCGCTTCGACTTTCACTGCTCGGGCCTTGGGCGTTTATTGGAGAGCCGCTCGTACGGTGGCATCAAGGATCCCCCGGAAGTCTCTCGCAAGAAGCCCACAGGGAAAAGCTTGTCCTCCAACAGAACGCAATTAAGATTCGGGAAACGATCTTATCAACGCTCAGCAATGTGGATCGCACCATTACGCTCAAACGCCTCATGCGAAGGGAGTTGAACAGGTCACGCCGTGAGTTATGGGCAGCCCGCCTGAGTCGGAGGGCGTTTCCGGGCGCAGCGGTGCTTGGCAGCTTGTTCGAACGGGTCGAGCACTATCGCGGCGCGATTGTTGACCGGTCACCCTGGTTTCCAAAGATGAAGACGGCACCGGTTCCTCATGAGACGGCGGGGCCGTCCAGCTCATGCGCCGAATTCAGATTTTAAGATATCGTGCGACGAGGTTAGAGATGTGCACGCCTCTCTCTGCACGGGCCTCCTGCGAATGACTGTGTAATTCAGACGTTTCGATTCTGAGTCCGGTGTAGAGAGTTTCACCGACACTAACGGCCTAGATAGCTGCAAGGATACGCTCTTTGGGGAAAAACTTCCATTTTGGCGGCGGGGCTAGCCATAGCGCTATTACACCGGTCGTGTTGGCTGCCACACTCCTTGCAGCGGTGCTCGTGCTACTGTTACCTCGGAAGTATGCGGTCGCTCCGATTTTGGTGGTTACGTTCTTAACGCCTTTTGGGCAACAAATGCTCGTGGGCGGATTGCACTTCTACGTCATCCGCATCGTTGTTCTGGCGGGTGCGCTCCGCCTTTTGTCAGTGAAGCTGTTCACAGACAAGCCTCTGTTCGCAGGTGAGCTCAATGGTCTCGACAAAGCCTTCTGCCTTTGGGCATTCATACGCGGGGTTGCGCTTATCCTTCTTTACAGGGAAGGCGGGGCTGTCGTAGACCAGATGGGTTTGTGGCTGGACGCTTTTGGTGGATACTTTCTATTTCGTCATTTGTTACAAGACAATGA
>Ga0307373_10008827_pt1 | contig 15237 bp, 15 predicted proteins | sample OX2MG_FD_202534 | JGI IMG/M metagenome (GOLD analysis project Ga0307373, IMG submission 202534) | Soil microbial communities from Risofladan, Vaasa, Finland - OX-2 | ecosystem: Environmental > Terrestrial > Soil > Coastal area > Acid sulfate soil | place: Finland: Risofladan, Vaasa | collected... | reverse complement strand
GTCCTCAAGTGACCAGACGAAAGCCCGCCTCGCGCAGCAACGTCTCGTCGAGTGGCGCCAGGCCCGCGCGCAGGGCGGCCTGCCGCCTTCGGCCCACGGCGATCAGCCGCCACCATTCTCCCAACAGGCCCAGTAAGCCAAGGATCAGAATCAGCACCGCGCCGACCGCGAACCGGGCCAGAATCTCACCGCCGGGCGGCTGTATAAAGTAGCGGCGCGGCAGGCTCAGCAGCCCTCCTAGCAGCCAGATCCCGAGCAGGCCCCAGCCGCCGAACAAAATGGCCCCAGGCACCAACATGCGTACACGCGGCGAACTTTCCGCGCCCGCGGCCTCCTCAAGCAGATAGGTGAGAAAGCCGAACAGAAAGAGCATAATGCCCAGCAGGTAGTAGCTGTGGAAGTGCCCGACTACCCACAGCGTATTATGCAATCGGAAGTTGAACGGAATCAGCACATCGAGGGCGGCGGCGATCCCGCCGATCACCCAACCGGAGAATCCCGCGTAGATCAGGACCGAGCCCAGGGTCCAACGGAAGTTTGAGCGCCACACTAGGAGCAGGGCGCCGAAGATCGTGACTACCAGCGAGCCGCCGACGGCCAAGTACGTGATCCCCTCACCCGCCACATCCAGCGCGAGAGGCTGCACGAAATCCATGTAGAGGTGATGGAAGTAGGCAGGCAGTACGAAGACTAAGATCATCAGCCAGGCCACCACTACCGGGCGGGTGGTCGGCCATTCGCGATGGGCATAGCGCGGCATGATCGCGTAAAGCATCCCGGCGGCCAGATAAATGGCGATGTTGGCGATGCTGTGACCGAAAAAGTAGGTAATGTTCTTGGCCCACAGGGGGTCGAGCCCCACACCCGTATTGGCCAGGTGCCCCAGAAGGCCGAGGCCAATCACCGTGCCCGAGCCGGCGATAATCACACCCTGGATGGCGGTGATCGTCGCAATCAGCACCGGGGGCGGCGGGATGCCCTCCGGCGTGCCATGCCCATCTCCCTTACGCCACAGCATGGGTAACGCCAGTGCCTGGGAGAGGCCACCGTAGGTCCGAACGGCCTCGATTAGTATGACGAGGCAGAATAGACCGAAGGCGAAGCCGACCAGGAGATCCCCGAGCAGGAACAGCGCCGTACTCCAAGCGGGCCACCAGCCGTAAAAGGGCAAGGGATAGAGGAATGTCCAACCGGGGGCGAAACCACCCCACAGCGTACTGATCGCCACGCACAGCACGCCGGCCATGGCGATCCAATAGGTCAGAAGCATGGGAAGTGGATCGAGCAGCAAGGTCGGTTGCACCACAAACCAGAGCGCGGCCATGGTGCCGAGCAGCGCTGCCGTGATCATGCCCGTGCCATGTAGGGTCAGCACCGCGTAGAATTGTTGCGAGCTCAGGGTCAGCAGGCCGGCTTGCTGCGAGCGCATGGTCAACCCCAGCAAGCCCATGACCAGAAACAACACCACGACCGTGACCAGATAGAGCAGGGTCACACGGCGAGCGGTATCTGACTTGGGCGTCGCGGGCGCCCGCGCGATACCTATGGCGAGGGCATTCGATACGGTCGCCATGCTACGCCCTGGTGACCCTGAGCGGTGTCTCCATCAGATCATGGGACATCCCGCAATACTCCAGGCAGCGCACGATATAGGTTCCCGGCGTGCTGAAGGTCACCACTAAATGATTCGTGTAGTCCGGCATGGCCTGCACCTGGGCGACCAGCACACCGTGCGGATCGTAGATCCCAAAGCCATGATTGACATCGCCCGAGGTTACCGCGAAGTCTACTTTCTGCCCGGTCGTGAAGCTGGTCCGGCTTATCTGCCACACGTATTGATAGCCCACGGCCTGGACATTCATCGCATGCGCCGTTCCCACGTTGCCGGGGTACGGGAGCGCAAGCAGACTGACCGCGAACGCGACCGTGGCCGTGACCACGACAAGCACGAGCCAAAAGCGCCGGATCCTATATCCCGGTTTGGTCACCTCCGCATAGGTCAGCGCCGGGCCATGCGCATGGCGCGCGACGAGTATCAGCACGGTCACCACGCCAAGGGTAAGCACCAGGAAGATCACGCCCACGACAAGTTGCACCGAGCCGACATCCGGCATGCCTCTCCCCTTTCCTTATTCGCGCCGTCCAACCACAACCGCGAGTGTACGATACTGCTTAGCCGTGCGACTGTGATAAAAGTCACAGTTGCCCCATGCCGCCCGTACTATACTCTGGTGTTGGGATACGCAAGTGTCACTCGAGAAGAGAGAGCTTCGAAATGAAGGCTGTTCCGGTGCGTTACGCGCTCTTTAGCGGTTGTGCGGTCGGGCACCTGGGCTGGCCGGCTCGGCGGGCGACTATCGCCCTGGCGAGAATGACGGGGATCGAACTGTGGGAGGCGCCGCCGCGGGGCTGCTGTGGGGCCAGAGTGGATCGCCCAGCCGACGAAGCGGTACTGCGCGGTATCGAGACGCCTCTCACCGAGGTGATGAGCCAGGGCCTGGCGGTCGCGTGCCTCTCTCCCGGGTGTCGCCAGGTACTCGCTGCCCACCCGCTCTCGACCAGCCAGGCCATGCTCGGGGCGGATCCCGAACCCGCCCCGGCACCACAAGTGCTGGACGTGGTCCAGATTCTTACACGGGAGGACGATCCGAATCGGTTGGCCAACGCGCTAGTTAGGTCATTGTCGCCCCTGCGAGTGGCGCTGCATAGCATCTGCCACGGTGACCACATCCCATCCCCCGATTCGGCGCCGCACCGGTCCACCCTTGTCGGCGTCCCGGGCGTGCCTAAAGAGGTCGGCGGAGCCGCCGAACGTACGGCCATGACGCCCTCGGCCCAGGCGCTTGCCGGCTTGATTGCCGTGACTGGCGCCGCGACGCTGGAGGATGTCGGCATCGAGGGCCGTTGCGCCGAGACGCCGCTTCTGCCGGCGTCCACGGGCGGTAATATGGAGGCGCCGCCGTGTCTGACGGTGGCGGCACGATCGGGGATCGACCTGTTGGTCACCCCCTGCTTTCTTTGTTTCGGTACGTTGAATGAACGGCAACGCCGCCTCGACCGCCGCGATCCGGCGCGGTCCGTGCCCGTGCTCCACCTATCGCAACTCCTCGGCATGGCCTGTGGGGCGGCCCCCATGGATCTGAAACTGCGCCACCTCACAGCTCAGGCGCGCCGCGTGCTCGCCCCGTTCGTCGGCTAAGCGACCGAGAAGAATGGATCGCCTGCCGGCTCAAGCAGTACGGTAGTGCCTGTCTCATCCCTGGCGAACCGATCCCTTACCCGAATGCCGTTCCTCCATAGCCCGACTCATGCCCTAGTTGTCGAATCAACCTTGCCATGCTCCCAACCTCCTTCTGTCAACTTGCTACTGGAATCCGTCACCCGCGCGGTCAGCCTATCGGTCCACGGTGCCGTGCTGATGGCGCGCCCGAGTATGCACGGGCAGCAGCACGCCCTGCGTCGCTTGAACGATTCCAGCACGAGTGCAACAGGCATGAACGCGTTGGTCCTGTCGGCCTCCCAGGGCAAGAACGGGAACGATTCCCTCAGCGACACCGTTGTGGTCGGGTCGGCTATGAGTGTTTCCTCAGAGTAAATCATTCTGCTTACTTATCGCGGATACACGTATTCGGGTACCTTCAATCGTATCCAGGCCCGATGCCTTGCTTGACGCGGAGCCCCGATTTCGTTGTTAGGCCCACCAGAGCCATAAACGCTTGCGTTGCGCGCTCCCTTTGACCCGTCAAAATCGTCAGGTGCATGGGCTGAACGAGGAGCAGGATGGAGTTGGAGCAACGGCGTATCCCACCAGACGAGGGCTGTCGCGGAGATGCACGGCATAAGGCGGAGAGTGAGTTGCCCGTGGCGTACGAGCCGCGGCTTGCCAGTATCCTGCGCGGGACCACGGAGCATGCCACCATCACGACGGACGCCGCTGGCGTCATCACCCTGTTCAGCGCCGGTGCTGAACGGATGCTGGGCTACCAGGCCGCCGAGGTCATCGGCACCTACACACTCCTGGCATTCCATGATCCGGCCGAAGTCGCCGCTCGTGCCGCCGAGCATGGCCTCGCATCCGGCTTTGAGGTGCTGGTGGTCGCGGCGCGGCGTAACGAGGCCGAGACGCGGGAGTGGACGTATGTGCGCAGGGACCGATCGCGCCTGGCGGTGTCGCTCACGGTCACCAGCCTGCGGGACGAACACGACAACCTCACCGGTTTTATCGCCATCACGTACGACATCACCGAGCGTAAGCGCACCGAAGAGGCACTGCGTGCCTCGGAGATACGGTTCCGCTCTGTAGTGCAACTGGCGGCGGACGCGATCATCTCTGCTGATGATCGGGGCGTCATTCTCTCCTGGAACAAAGGCGCGCAGCACATATTCGGCTATACCACCGATGAGGTCCTGGGCCAGAACCTGACCATCTTGATTCCAGAGCACCTTCGAGACGGGCATCGACAGGGGCTCTATCGAGCAACGGCCACGGGGACGGTCCACCATGCCGACCAGCCAATAGAATTATGCGGATTGCGCAAGGATGGCACTACATTCCCTATGGAGCTCTCTCTTACCACCTGGGCGATAACAGGCCGCAGGTTCTATGGCGGCATCATACGCGATACGACAAAGCAACATCGGGCTGAGGAACAGCGTGCCGAACTGCTGGCGCGCGAGTGCGCGGCACGCGCTGAGGCGGAAACCAATGCCGAGATGGTACGAAGCATTCAGGCGATCAGTGACACGGCTCTTGCGCATCTGACGCTTGAGGATCTCCTGTCTCACCTGCTGGACCGGCTCCGCGACATCCTGGGCGTCGACACCACGGTGGTTCTCCTTCTCGAAGGTGTGAGCCTGGTGGCGCGGGCTGCCAGAGGGCTTGAAGAGGAGGTCGAGCAGCATGTTCGTATTCCAGTTGGCAGCGGATTCGCCGGCCGGATCGCCGCTGAGCACCGTTCGTTGATGGTCGAGGATGTCGCTCGCTTCGATATCTATAACCCACTCTTACGGCAAAAGGGGGTGCGGTCGCTGCTCGGCACCCCGCTACTGCTCGATGGCGAGGTGATCGGCGTTATACATGTCGGCATGCTGCACCCACACCGCTTCACCGATCACGATGCCATGCTGCTGGAGCTCGCGGCTACCCGCGTCGCGTTGGCGATCCACCGCGCGCGCCTGCATGAAGCCGAGCGGAGCGCGCACGCCGAGGCGGAGGCGGCACAACGGCGATTGGCCTTCCTTGCCGAGGCGAGCCAGGAATTCACGGCCTCTCTGGACTACGGCCTCACCCTCCAAAGGGTGGCCGATCTTGCCGTCCGCGGGCTTGCCGATGCCTGCATCGTCGAGGTCACCATGGAGGACGAGTCATTCCATCAGGTTGCGGTGTCGCATGTGGATGCAGGGAAGAAACAGCTACTGCACGAGCTGTGCCGATTTCCGCTCACCATGCGCGAGCTGTACCCCATCACCGGTGCGGTGCTCTCCGCCGGACAGCCGAACCGGGCCGCGGAGCTAACTGACGCGCACTTGACGAGCCTGGTCCGAGACCCTGAGCACCTCCAGGTGCTCGGCGCCTTGAGCGTCACGTCCGCGATTGTCGCACCGCTGGTTGCAAGGGGGCAGACCCTGGGAGTGATCGCGCTCTTCTCGACGCAGCCGCGGCGCCGGTTCGGTCCCGCCGACCTCACCCTGGCTCAAGAACTGGCCAGTCGGGCCGCGCTGGCGGTCGACAATGCGGGGCTCTATCGTGAAGCCCAGCAGGCACTGAGCCGTGAGCACGCACTGCGGGCCCAGGCCGAGCAGCTTGCGGCAGAACATGCGGCCGTCCTCGGGCAGATCGCGGACGGTGTGGTGATCGTTGATCAGGCTGGTCGTCTTACCTTTACTAACGAGACGGCCCGGCGCCACTACGGCATCCGCACGCTCGGGATATCTATCGAGGAACACGCCCGGAAACATCACATATCGATGCAAGACGGACGGCCATGGCCACCAGACGAGCAGCCGCTTGCGCGCGCCGTGGTTCATGGCCAAGCCGTCATAGGGGCGGAGATGCGCATCCAGCAACCGGGCAGGCAGGACATCACCGCGCTGGTGAGCGCGACTCCCGTGGTATCCGAGACTGGCGCCAAGCTCGGCGCGGTCCTGGTTCTCCATGACGTGAGCGCTCAGCGGGCGCTGGACCGTCAGAAAGACGAATTCTTCACCAATATCTCACACGACCTGCGGACGCCGCTCGCCGCGATCATGACCTCGATCGGCGTCGTACTCGCGAACGAGCCGCCGGATATTCCGGTGCCACTGCATCGCATGCTGGTGAATATCGAGCACGCCGCCGATCACATGGCCGAGTTGGTGGAGAACCTGCTCGAACTGACGCGTACGCAGGCCGGGCGTGCGCGCCTCCGGCTCGATCATTGCGACCTGCGCGAGCTGACGGTACGGACGGCCGGCGCCATCGAACCCTTGGCTCAGGCGCGTGGCCAGCGCGTGGAACTCGACCTTCCGCCTGATCCGGTGGTGGCACTGGTCGATGCGCAGCGCCTGGAGCGAGCCTTGCTCAACCTACTCAGCAACGCGCACAAATATGGGCGTGCGGGCGGCGTGATTCGTATCCGCCTCGAACGCCGCCCCGACGAGGTGGCCTTTGCGGTGATGGATGATGGCCCGGGAATACTCGCAGCCGACCGGCGGCAGCTCTTCGAGCGCTACTATCGTTCAAATGCAAAGGGAAGCAGCCGCAACCAGGGGAGTGGCCTCGGCCTCCCGATCTCACGCGCGGTGGCCGAACTCCACGGCGGGCGCCTTTGGGTCGACAGTACGCCGGGCGAGGGCGCCACGTTCTGGATCGTGCTGCCCACGGCTCCGCGGGCGACGGCATAGGGGGAGAAGAGGCCGGATGAAAATCCTCGTGGTTGATGACGATCCGCAAATCCTGGATGCTCTGACGGTTGGCTTCCAGCTCCAGTGGCAGGACGCGACGGTGTTCGCGGCCAGTGACGGTGAGTCGGGCTTGCGCGCCTTTTACGAACATGAACCGGACGTCGTAGTACTGGACGTCGCGATGCCGGGGAAGACCGGCTTGGCGGTACTGCAAGAGATTCGCCGGATCTCCGATGTGCCGGTGATCATGCTGACTGCCCGCGCGGAAGAGCTGGACCAGGTCCGCGGACTCGAGCTTGGTGCCGATGACTATCTCGTCAAACCAGTGCGCCATCTGGCGCTGCTTGCGCACATCAAGGCAGTGCTGCGGCGGGCTGAGCTTCCTCCCCCGGTACAGGCTGTACCCGACTTCGTGGCCGGTGAGTTGACGATCAACTTCCAGAATCATCAGGTGACGCGGCGCGGACAGCCCCTCAAGCTCACGCCTGTCGAGTATAAGCTTCTCTACCACCTCGTGCGCAATACCGGCCGCCTGATGACGCATCAGGCACTCCTGGCTCGCGTCTGGGGTGCGGAGTACGATGCGACGACCGATCACTTGAAGGTCTTTATCAGCCGGTTGCGTGGCAAGATCGAGCCTGAAGGCGGCCCCGGGTATATCCAGACCGAGCGTGGCCTGGGCTATCGCTTCGTCAGGCCGAGAGGGAAGGACGGACCTGGCTCGACAGGGATTGAGTGAACGAGCGCGTGCCGTGAAGGTGGTCTTTGCTCTGGCATCAGATCTGCGTTCGGCAGCCTAAGCCGCCGAAACCCACCCTCGCCGTATAGCCTCCTGCCTTCTGGTCCTCTGCCGCATCTCAACTTCGCGGTCTCGATCTTTCAGTTTTCAAGGGAGCGTCAGTACCCGTTTGGTTCTGACACCGCGGCCTGCAACCAGATGCCGATGTTTCGACTCGGCCTACATTCCCACCGGTTGGCCAAGTTGCGCCAGATCCGTGCCCTCGTCGGCGAGTTGCCGTGCCTCGACCGCCCTGCCACCGGCAATCAGCCCCTGGGCCTTTGCCAGATCCGCGCTCCGGTTGACACTCAAACATGCCTTGATGTGTCCCTCCTGGAGGTAGAAGGCACAAAATGAGCGCTGGTCGGGATTGCCACGCAAGACGATCTGATCCCAGTGTGTCGCATGGCCTGCGTACTCGAGGCTGAGGTCGTATTGATCGGACCAGAAATACAGCGTTGGCGCGTACGGTTCGCCCCGTCCCAGCATGCTCCTCGCCGCGGCCTTACCTTGATTGTCGGCATGGTCGAAGTGTTCGACGCGCAGACGCTCCCGCAGCATTGGATGCCACCAGTTTGCCACGTCGCCCGCCGCGAAGATGTCGGGCAGGCCGGTACGGCACAGCTCGTCAGTGGTAATACCGTTGTTCACGGCAAGCCCCGACCCTTCAAGGAAGTCGACAACAGGTGCGACGCCAATGCCGACGATGGCCAGATCGCACGGGATATGGGCGCCCGAGGTCGTCACCGCCTCCTCCAGCCGTCCCGCCCCACGGAACGCCGCGATCCCCTCGCCCAAGCGCAGATCGACGCCGTGGTCCCGATGGAAGCCGGCATAGACAGCGCCCATCCGCTCACCCAGGGCGTGAAGCAGCGGGACCGCGGCCGCCTCCAGCATCGTGACCTGACAACCGAGCATGCGTGCGGAGGCCGCGACCTCGCTGCCAATGAAGCTCGCGCCGACGATCAACACGCGCGGCGTATGCTTGAGTGTCGCACCCAGCGTGTCCGCATCCCGCAGCGTGCGCAGGTATTCGACACCCTCCAGGTTCCCTCCTGGTACGTGGAGCCGGCGTGGACTGGCTCCGGTGGCGATCAGGAGCTTATCGTAGGCAATGGGCGTGCCAGTAGCCAGGGCAACGCGCTTCTCGCTGGTAGCGACACGTTGCACGCGCTGACCAAGCCGTAGCTCGATATGCTGCTGATCATAGTACTCTGCAGGGTGAAGGAAGACCTTGTCGCGAGACCATTCGCGCCGAAGGTACTGCTTCGAGAGTGGCGGCCGTTCGTATGGACGATCCGGCTCCGCGCCCACGAGCAGGATGTGCCCCGCAAAGCCCTCGGCGCGCAGCGTCTCGGCGGCACGCCCACCGGCCAAGCTAGCTCCCACTATCACATAGGTTGATGATGCTTCCATTGACTTGTTCCTGCTTTCTCGGAACACATAGGGGGCGGCCTTGCGTGCCTAAGGCGCTTCGCCACTTTTACAATTGAACCCTACTTCAACCATAGCGATCCGGCGCGACTCAAGCGTACGCCTGCGTGTGGCGGACCTACCGTGACAAAAGTCATGGCGCCGCAAAGCCCGCCGAATGAGGCTGGTGGTGATACCTCCATATCCTTGTGGCGACCGGAGGCCGCATCAGGCAGAACAAGATTGAGTCGGAGATTATGACGGGGGCATCGGGTTGGCCTGCTCGAGTTGGTGGAGTGTTCTGCTCACCACCTCGCGCACCGTGCCTACACGTGTGGCTATCTCCTGTCTACTTCCTCCTCAATCCGCGTTCAATCACACTGGGCATGCGGTGCGGTGGGTGTCGTTGCATTGGGAGGAGATAAGCGAAGCAGTGGACGAAAGTGAGCGCGGTGCTGTATCGGCAGATCAGGAGGTCGGTTAGGCCACCTGCGGCGAGCGGGTCAGTTCGCCCCAGGCACACATGATGCGTGGCGGCAGTGGGAGGCGGGGGTCACCCACGTGCACGCCAAGAGTAGAGAAACCTTCTCGTAGATTGCGGACGAAGCCTGCTTTCCGCCACCGACCCCTGTGACACGTGCCGCGCGTCATCAGTCCACTCCCTCGATCATCTGCCTCAGTTTATCCTCAGCATAGCCAATCTCCTCTCAATGCAACGGAACCGTTTCGACCGTTACCCACCGTTTACCGTCGGCGACCCCACCCGTAACACAGGTATGTGATGCTGTCTTCAGCTGGATGATTAGCTGACCCGCATGAGCCCTCAGGGAGCGATGGACATGATCACTGATGACAATCTTCTGCTGCGGCAACTAGCCTATTTTCGAGACTTCCGGCCAGAGGAGTTAGCACTCGTGCAGAGCCACGCTCAGCGGCGCGATCTCGCCGCCGATGAGATCATTCTCCTTGAAGGCCTGCCGGCCGAGGCACTGTATATGGTGTGCCGTGGTCGCGTGCGCGTCTTTCGGAGCACGGTGGAGGGCAGGGAGCAGGTGCTCTTCATGCCCGGGCCGGGCGCCACCTTTAATGACGCGGCAGTCTTTGATGGGAGTACCAACCTCGCGAACGCGCAGGCCATCGATCCTGGCACCAGCATTTGCGTGTTGCCGGTAGCTTTGTTGAGACAGCTCATGACAACCAACCCGCGCATGGCGGCGAACGTCGTCGGCGTGCTGGCCAGCCGTGTGCGGCAGTTGGCCGCTCTCGTAGAGGATCTCTCGTTGCTCCACATCACCGACCGAGTGGCGAAGCTGCTCGTGGAGGAATGCGCCCGCACCGACATTGTCCTCTTGAGTAGACAGGAAATAGCCACACGTGTAGGCACGGTACGCGAGGTGGTGAGCAGGGCCCTCCACCAACTCGAGCAAGCCGGCGCCGTCACACGTAACGTCAACCGCACACTGCGCGTGGATACCCGAATGCTCGTTGCGCTGATGGCCAGTGAGCAGGCCGCAGTCCACTGACAGGGGCGTTCCCAGCCTGTGCTGGCTGTTAAGTACGCGGTGTATATGCCGTGGGGCAAACTACAGCTTGAATCGTCGCTCGCACATGGTTCCGACTTAGCTCAACCAGGGTGCAGGTGGGATGCTCTCTTCATCCGGGACAGCGACGCGCATTGAGGAAGTCCGCACGGCCCACTGCGCAGCGAAATAAATCGCGATCCGCACCGTCTCGGCACGGTGCGTGCTCGCCCCGTTAGTCAGATAAGCGCCCATCGTACTCCGTCGCTCATTCGCACCGCGAGTACCCGTGCTACCATCGAGCAGCAGGCTGTTCGGGGGAATGCCCGGTGGATCCAGCCCGGCCGCGAAAGGAACGTAGCATGATCGATCACACGGACTTTGAGGTCTGGTTCGTGACCGGAAGCCAGCACTTGTATGGTGATGAAGCCCTCAAGACGGTAGAGGAGCATTCGATCGCCATCGCCCAGGGGATAACGGCATCCAATAGAACTCCCGTACGGATCGTACGCAAGCCGGTGGTCACGACACCCGCGGCGATCCACGAAATGTGCCTCGATGCCAACAGCGCCCGCAACTGCATCGGCCTGATCGCCTGGATGCATACCTTTTCTCCCGCCAGGATGTGGATCGCGGGGCTCCAGGCGTTGCAAAAGCCCTTCGTGCATGTGCATACCCAGTACAACCGAGATCTACCCTGGTCGGACATCGACATGGATTTCATGAACCTCAACCAGTCCGCCCATGGCGATCGCGAGTTTGGCTTCATCGGCAGCCGGATGCGCTTGAACCGGAAGGTCATTGTTGGTTTCTGGCAGGACGAGGAGGTGTTGCTTCAACTTGGCACCTGGCTGCGGGCCGCGTGTGCCTGGCACGACGCCCAGGGCGCCAGAGTGGCCCGCTTTGGTGACAACATGCGCGAGGTCGCCGTGACCGAAGGGGACAAGGTGGAAGCACAGCTCCGCCTGGGCTATGCGGTTAACGGCTATGGCGTGGGCGATCTGGTCGCCTGGGTGAAGCAGGTGACCGATGCGGAAATCGACGCGCTAGTGGCCCGCTATGACGAGCACTATGCGGTCACGGAGCCGCTGCGCCCGGGCGGCGGGCAGCGCCCGGCTCTCCGTGAGGCGGCACGCATTGAGCTGGGGATGAGGGCGTTTCTGCAAGACGGCAACTTCAAAGCATTCACCACCACGTTCGAGGACTTGCACGGGCTGGTGCAATTGCCGGGTCTGGCGGTGCAGCGGTTGATGGCCGATGGCTACGGGTTCGGCGCCGAGGGAGACTGGAAGACGGCCGCCCTGGTGCGGGCGATGAAAGTAATGGGCGCCGGCCTGGACGGCGGCACGTCCTTCATGGAGGATTACACCTACGACTTCGGCGCCGGCGGGATGAAGGTGTTGGGCGCGCACATGCTTGAAGTCTGCGAATCGATCGCGGGACACCAACCCTCCCTCGAAATCCATCCGCTGGCGATCGGCGGCAAGAGCGACCCGGTGCGGTCGGTGTTCACCGCCCGGAGCGGTCCGGCCGTCAACGCCAGCGTGGTGGATATGGGCAACCGCTTCCGGCTGGTGGTGAATGAAGTGGATGTAGTACCGCCGGACCAGCCGCTCGCCAGACTGCCGGTCGCCCGCGCGGTATGGCGGCCACGGCCGGATCTGAAGCAGGCAGCCACCGCGTGGATCCTGGCGGGCGGCGCCCACCACACCAGCTTCAGCTCCGCCGTCACCGCGGAGCATCTGGAAGACTTCGCGGAAATGGCGGGCCTGGAATTCCTGCTGATTGGCAAGGATACCCAGCCGCGGGAGTTCAAGAAGGAGCTACGCTGGAACGATCTGTATTACGCCCTGGCCAGGGGGCTGTAGCGGTGTGGACCCCTTCAGCGCGAGGCGGTCTGATAGGTGCCGGGTACGGTCCGGAAGCTGATGGCCAGGCGATTCCAGCCGTTAATGGCGATGATGGCCATGGTCAGGTCAACCAACTCCTGCTCCGTGAAGTGTTCGCGCGCTTGGGTGAATACCTCGTCTGGAGTATGGTCCTGGCTGATCAGCGTCACCGCCTCGGTCCAGGCCAGGGCGGCCCGCTCGCGTTCGGTATAGAACGGCGTTTCCCGCCAGGCGGTCAGCCCATAGAGCCGCTGCTCAGTCTCACCCCGAGCACGCGCATCCTTGGTGTGCATGTCGATACAGTAGGCACAGCCGTTGATCTGTGAAGCACGCAGCCGCGCCAACTCCAGCAGCGATGGCTCGATGCCGCTGTGGCGCGCATACGTTTCGAGCCCACCCATCGCCTGCATGGCGCCTGGGGCAACGGTTCTGTACACGATACGCGGTTCCATGGCAATCCTCCTCCCTGGATATTTTCCGCACGGCGCCGCTCATGCCGGCCCCGCGGCACTCAAACGATCGTCCGCCGCTTGACAGGCCAGCAGATGGCTCACCACCACCGCGACCTCAGGCTCGCCAATAGGCATCTCCGTCCCAGCCACCATCCACGCATAGCTCGGAGATGCGTTATCCGCGTGCACCGGCCGTAGCTCCCACCGCGCGATGATGCCATCGGGCGCGCGCGCGATGCACCAAGCCGGACCAGTCGGGAAGATCTGGGCGCGGTTCGCGCCTTCCGGCAGATCGATGGTTGCCCGCGCCTCGATATCTATGGTACATCGACCAAGAGCCACGCGAATCACCCGATCCCCGTGCGTCACGGTGGGCCGCGTGGATACCACATTGGATGCCAGCAAGCGCTCGGTGACCGTCATCAGCACGGCATAGAGCGCATCCACCTGATCATGAACCAGCCGCGAAACCTCCGCGAGATACTCGGCGTGCCTCGCGGAAGCGAGTGTCGTCTGAGAGCCGCTCACGTACTTACCTCCTCTGTCTCCGAACGGTTCGCGCGAGAGACGATCCGTGCTACCCCGCGCGGCGTGCGTACCGTCGTCTTGCGTGCTCACGTCGCTTGGTCGAATCGGGCTTGACCTGCTGCCATCCCCTTCAACCAAGCGATGAGGATGCCGTCCCATACTCAATCTATTTCAGCGCCCATCTCGTCACCGTGACTTTTGTCACGGCGGCGGGATCACCTTCGCCGGATGCTGGAAACAGAGGGAGCCGGCCCACGCACGCGCGATGTGGCGGCTATGACGCCAAGGGACCGTGGTGCCCTACCGCGCATGTCCAGTGTCGCGTAAGACATGATGCGCTCGCGCTCGACCGTGTGAGCAGCCCCTGTACGGCTGCTACATTGGCTCAACGACCTCAATGTTGTCCGTGCCACCGTAGACGGTCCACCATGGCCGTGCCCCTTGCGTCACCACCGCATTCAGCGCCGTGATGTTCTTGACACCCGCGTCCTCCAGCCACACCTTCAGGGCGTCGATCCCTCCCCGCGCAAAGGCCGGGACGCCCCCTTGCCAGTTTGCCCGTCCACACAGCACACCGGCGAAAGGCGCCCCAGCCTCGGCCGCCAACTCCAGCGTCTCGCGGAATGCCTCGGCGGTCACGCCCGCGCTCAAGTAGATGAACGGCTTAGTCGCGACGCTCGCTGCCTCGCGGAACAGGCGCATCGCGTCCCGGCGCCGATCCGCTCGATGAAGGCATGCTTGCGCGTGTTGATGCGCTGATCATCGGAAGTATTGTAGTACAGCAGCGTCTTGATGGCGTTCGCGCCAGCGTTAATAAGGCGCCGCACGCTCCACTCCGGCAGCAAGGCCGGCAAGCGTCCCGGCACGGCTGCGTCATAGCCGGTCTGCTCGTACGCCAGCAGCACGCCGGCCTGTGGGTCCCTGGCCGTGAGCGCCGGCAGGCCGTACTCGGGGTCTAGCAGGATGCCGCTGGCATAGCGCGTCAACACGCTGGTCACGGCGGTCTTGAACGCCGTGAGATCCGCGGCGGTGGTCGCGCTGCCGTCGCCGCGGGCCTGGGCGATCATCTGCCTGAGTGACCCGCGCTGATCCATTGCCGCGGCGGCGATGACGCCGCGCTCGCCGGCTACGGCGTTGATCCCATCAAACTTGCCCCTGGTCATTCGTGTCCCGGCCATGCTGATCTCCTTCGTGCGAACTTCACTCGACGGCTGCTCGCGCTAGGCCAAGGCGTCTCTGGCCTCGGCGGCGCTGACCGAGAGCGTGACGGCGCCATCGCCCACGCCGGCGATCAGCGCGGCGGGCAGTTCCGTGTCCTTGGGAAAGAGGAAACCCCGGCGCACGACGAGGTGCGTTAATGCGCCAGTGTGCTGATCGAAGTTCAGCTGATGGACTTCGCCGACCTGGTCCCCTTCACGGCTGAATACCTTGCTGCCCTCCTGAATCACCGCGTTCTCCATATCCTGCCGGTGCCATGCCGCGCGTATCTCGCGTGCCTCGGCGTTCTCGGGCCTCGTACCGAGCGGTGTCGCGCCCAGGCCGCCCAGGTTGAAGCCGTAGGGTAGATACATGCTGTCGGATGGGTAGCCCGCCGGCAGGGGATAGTCCGCGGGCGGCGCCGTGTAGGCGCCCGGAAGAAACTCAGGCAAGGAGTGTACCTCCGCGGCGGTAGCGGATAGGCGGATGTTCCCGTCTGGTGTGATGTCCATGAGCTCGCGTATCACCTCCTTGTCGTGTGGCAGGAACGTGCCTTTGCGGATCACCGCGGCTTTGAC
>Ga0307373_10008826_pt1 | contig 15239 bp, 11 predicted proteins | sample OX2MG_FD_202534 | JGI IMG/M metagenome (GOLD analysis project Ga0307373, IMG submission 202534) | Soil microbial communities from Risofladan, Vaasa, Finland - OX-2 | ecosystem: Environmental > Terrestrial > Soil > Coastal area > Acid sulfate soil | place: Finland: Risofladan, Vaasa | collected... | reverse complement strand
CCGGACCCCGAGCGGGACGCGCCGGACCCCGAGCGGGACGCACCGGACCCCGAGCGGGACGCGCCGCCGCGTTAGGGCTGGCGGGTCAGCGTGCCTGCCGGGTCGGCACCGTGGGGCCGCTGGAACGTGAACGCGAGGGTCCCGGCCGGCTCGGGAGCCAGTGTGATCACCCCGTTGCGGCAGTTCTTCTGGCCCGACGTGATGCGCTGGTCCAGCGTGATCGTGCCCGCCGCGACCGAGGTCACGGTCAGGCTGCCCGAGCAGCCCAGCGCCGGGTAGGCGATCGTGCCCGGGCCCGCTGCGGCCGGCAGCGAGATCCGCACGGTCACCGTGAGGACCGGGCTGGTCTGGTGGACCAGGCCGGACCAGTTCCCGGTCACCGACGTCGGCAGCGTGGCCGATGGCCCGGGCAGGCCGGTGCCGCCCGAGCCGGGGCCGGGGGTGGCCGCCGTGCTCGCCGCGCCGGCCCGGGCGCCCGGGTGCGAGCGGGTGATGTAGACGGCGCCGCCGGCGATCGCGAGCACGCAGGCGGCGCAGGCCACGCCCCACAGGAGCATCCGCGACCGGGGGCGGGCAGCGCCGTGCCCGCCGCGGCGGGACACCGGGGCGGGCGGCGGTACCCGGGCAGCCGTCCTGGCCAGCCGGGCTCCCTCGGCGAGCAGGCCGGACGACACGTCGTGCTGGCTGAGGAGCTGGGCCAGGACGGCCCGTGCCGCCGGCCGCCCGGCCGGGTCGGGGGTGAGGCAGGCGGCGACGAGGTTGTGCAGCAGCCCCGGCAGTGCCGCCAGGTCCTGCGGGCCGACCGGGGGGCGTCCCACCGCGGCGAACATGACCGTGTGCGCCCAGGCCAGCATGTCCGCGGCAGGGGTGGCCGCGCCATGGGGCGGGGTGATGCCGAAGCCGGTCACCCGCGGCCCATCGGTGCCCAGCACCACGTGATCGGGGCCGAAGTCGCCGTGTACCAGGCTGGCCTGGTGGATCGCTGCCAGCCCGGTCACGGCCCCGATCGCCAGTGCGTGCAGGTCCGGGTCCGGAAGCGGCCCGTCCTGCCCGACCACCTCGGCCAGGGTCAGGCCTGGCACGTACTCGGTCACCAGGTACGGGTCGTCGGCCTCGATGCCGACGTCCAGCACCCGGGCGGCGCAGAAGGGCGCGACCCGGCGGGCCACGGCCGCCTCCGCGGTGAAGCGGTCCCGGGCGGCCGCGTCCACGATGCGTTCCCGGCCCAGCAGCGTGACGATCACGCTGTCGCCGCCGGGCACCGTGGCCAGGTACATCCGCTCGCCGCGGGCGGGCCCGGTGTGGCCGCCGACACGGCCGGTGAGCCGGTAGCGGCCGACGCGCCGGTGGTCGTCGGCCCGCAACGGCATGACGTTGGACATGCTGCTTTTTCCCGGTCCTGCGGGGGTGGCGGGGCGGGCGGGGGGCTGGCGGGGGGCTGGCGGGGGATGTGCCGTTCGTACCATACGCACTTTTCGCTGGTTAACTGCGGCCATCGGGGGAACTTGGTGTACGGGTGAGTCATCGGCGACACCGCGTGTCCATGATCATCGGGGGGCCCGGGCGGACACGACACGGCGTCGTTGACCCCTTTACGTGTGCCGGGCGGCTGGACGTGACAGAATTCCCCGCCGGAATCGGGCACAACCAAGGGGCCCCGAGCGTTACACGGAGGCGCATGAAGATGGAGGGGGTGCAGGACCCAGATGGCAACCGACTATGACAGCCCGCGCAAGACCGACGAGGAACTGACCGAGGACAGCCTGCAGGAACTGCAGGCCCGCCGGATGGACAAGTCCTCCAGCACGATTGATATCGACCCTGATGATGTTGCGGAGTCGCTGGAGCTGCCGGGGGCTGACCTGTCCAACGAGGAGCTGTCCTTCCGGGTGATTCCCCGCCAGGCTGACGAGTTCACCTGCTCGCGCTGCTTCCTGGTTCACCATCGCAGCCAGCTTGCTGAGGACCGGAACGGTCAGCCGATCTGCCGTGAGTGCGCGGCCTGATGGCGAAGCCCGGCAGGCGGGTACCGGTGACCGGGCCCGCCATGCCAGCGTCGCCATCTGCCCTGGTCAGGCCAATGGCTTCGTAAAACCATGACAAGCAGCCATGGCCGGCGGCCGCCTGAACGCCAATTCAGCGAAAACAGGGCTGAGGCGCGTCGCTACAGTGCTGGTCATGCATCCACCGACCGTACTGCGGGCTGGCCTTTCCCTGGCGGCCCTCACGCTGGCCATCGCGGCCTGCGCAGCCTCGTCCCCGACCGGTCCCAGCCCCACCGCCACGCCGAGCCCGGCGCACAGCAGCGCCCTGGCCTCATCCAGCCCGCCGGCGTCGCCAGTCCCGGCAGGCTCGCCAGCCTCGGCCGGGTCGCCTAATCTGGCTCCTCCCGCGCACACCGTGGTCGTCGTGATGGAAAACCACGCCTACAGCCAGGTGATCGGCAGCCACGACGCGCCCTTCATCAACGCCCTCGCGCGCCAGGGAGCCCTGTTCACCTCCTCATACGCGATCGGCCACCCCAGCGAGCCGAACTACCTGGCCCTGTTCTCCGGCAGCACCCAGGGCGTGACCGACGACAGCTGCCCGCACCGCTTCACCGCGCCGAACCTCGGCTCGGAGCTGATCGCCGCCCACCTGACCTTCGCCGGCTACTCCGAGAACCTGCCCGTGGCCGGCTCGGGTGTCTGCGACGCCGGCGGGTATGCCCGCAGGCATGTCCCGTGGACGAACTTCGCCAACGTGCCGGCCTCGGCCAGCCAGCCGTTCAGCAGATTCCCGGCCGGGAGCTACGGGCGGCTGCCCACCGTGTCCTTCGTGATCCCCAACGTGTGCCACGACATGCACGACTGCTCGGTCGCCGCCGGTGACACCTGGCTGCGGGCACACATCGGCGGTTACGCGACCTGGGCGCGAACCCATGACAGCCTGCTCATCCTGACCTGGGACGAGGACGACGACAGCTCCGGCAACCACATTCCCACGATCTTCGTCGGCCAGATGGTCCGCCCCGGTAGCTACGGCTTCCGGATCACCCACTACAGCGTGCTGCGCACCATCGAGCAGATCTACCACCTGCGGCCGGACGCCCACGCGGCCAGCGCGTCCATGATCACCGGCATCTGGAGGTAGCGCAGATCCAGCCGCTATATGGCTTCTCGTGGGGTGTGATTGCCCCATAAGCACAATTGTGCTAACTTAGCGTGAAGCCCCCATCACAGGAAGTTATTCCTGCAGGGGGTTTATATGCTCCGATCCCGGCTGACGGCGATGACCGCGGTGCTGCTGACTGCCATTGCCCTGGGTCTCGCCTCCTGCGCGTCGGGGCCGCCGCGAACGTCGGCGAGGAAGCCCTGCCGCGGGCGCGGCAGCGCTGTCTCCGTCGCGTGCCCCTTCCTGGCTGTCAGCAGCGTGCCGCAGTTCAAGCACATCGTGGTGGTCACCTACAACAACATGTCCTACAGCCAGGTGATCGGAAGCAAGTTCGCGCCCTATTTCAACCATCTTGCGAAGGGCGGGGCTTCTTTCACCCAGTCGTTCACTGAGACGTCCGCGAGCCAGCCGAACGCTCTGGCGCTGTTCTCCGGCAGCACGCAGGGGCTGACCGACAACAGCTGCCCGAACACGTTCAGCACCCCGAACCTGGCCGCCGACCTCGTGGCAGCGGGCAAGAGCTTCACCGGTTACGCGGAGGACCTGCCGGCCGCCGGGCCGGCGGCGTGCACGAGCGGGAACTACTTGCGCGCACATGTGCCCTGGGCCAACTTCCCCAGCGTGCCCGCCTCGGCCACGCAGTCCTTCACCAGCTTCCCGCAGGCGGCGGGAGGCAACTTCGCGGCGCTGCCGACGGTGTCCTTCGTCACCCCGAACATCTGCCACGACATGACCACCTGCGGGATCGGCACCGGCAACGCCTGGCTGCAGAACCGGCTGAGCGCCTACGCCCAGTGGGCACTGACCAACCAGAGCCTGCTGATCGTGACCTTCGGCTCGGACAACGGCACCAGCGCCAACCACATCCCCACCATCTTCTACGGCGACCAGGTGATACCCGGGCAGTACAGCGAGCAGATCAACCACTACAACGTGCTGCGGACCATCGACGACGCCTACGGCCTGACCCCCGAGGGGGCGGCGGCCACCGCCACCCCGATCACGGATGTGTGGAGTGGCACCTCCCCCTCCCCGTCCTCCACCTCGGTTTCACCGTCGCCGTCGATGTCGAGCTCGTCCCCGGCCGGCTCGCTCCCGGCGTTCAAGCACATTGTCATGGTCGTCTTCGAGAACCATGCCTACAGCCAGGTCATCGGCTCCTCGTCCGCTCCGTACTTCAACGCGTTGTCCAAGCTGGGCGCGAACTTCACCCAGTCCTTCGCGATCACCCATCCCAGCCAGCCGAACTACCTGGACCTGTTCTCCGGCAGTACGCAGGGAATCACCACCGACAGCTGCCCGCACACCTTCAGTACGCCCAACCTGGCCGCTGACCTCATCGCCGCGGGCAAGACCTTCGGCGGCTACGCGGACTCGCTGCCCGCGGCCGGTGCCAGCGTGTGCACCAGCGGGAACTATGCCCGCAAGCACGCCCCCTGGGTCAACTGGACCAACGTGCCGTCCTCGGTCACCCACAACTTCACCTCGTTCCCGCAGAGCAGCGGCGGCGACTTCGCGGCGCTGCCCGATGTCTCCTACGTCATCCCGAACCTGTGCAACGACATGCACAACTGCTCGGTGGCCACCGGCGACTCGTGGCTGAGCGCGCACATGAAGGCCTACGCCGACTGGGCGGTGGCCAACGACAGCCTGCTGATCGTGACCTTCGACGAGGACGACGGCAGCCACGGCAACCAGATCGCGACCATCTTCGTGGGCGCCCATGTGGTCCCGGGGAACTACAGCGAGCACATCAACCACTTCAGCATCCTGCGCACGCTGGAGGACGAATACGGCCTGGCCCACGATGGGGCCGCTGCGGGCAGCGCCCCCATCACCGGCATCTGGTCCTGACCGGGTCGCGGGCGCATCTGGTGAGTCGGTAATCTGTTAGGCCGTTCCCCGGAACCCGGTCCGCCCGGGAACCCGCCTCGCCCAGGAGCACGATGGAAAACACGACGCTCGGCCGTGGTGGCCCGGTGGTCTCCCGGGTGGGCCTCGGGCTGATGGGCATGTCCGGGATCTACGGCCCCGCCGATGACGCCGAGAGCACCGCCACCATCCGCGCGGCCCTGGACGCCGGGATCACGCTGCTGGACACCGGCGACTTCTACGGCATGGGCCACAACGAGATGCTGCTGGCCGGTGCCCTGCGCGGGGTGGCGAGGGACAGTGTGTTCATCGCCGTGAAATTTGGCGCACAACGAGATCCTGGGGGAGCCTTCGTCGGGACGGACATGAGCCCGGCGGCGGTGAAGAGCTCCCTGGCGTACTCGCTGCGGCGGCTCGGCACCGACTACGTGGACCTGTACCAGCCCGCCCGGCTCGACCCGCGGGTCCCCGTCGAGGACACGGTGGGCGCCATCGGGGAGATGATCACGGCGGGCTATGTGCGCTATGCCGGGCTGTCGGAGGTGGGGGCGGACACGATCCGGCGGGCGCACGCGGTCCACCCGGTCGCCGCGCTCCAGATCGAGTACTCGCTGATGAGCCGGGGCATCGAGGGCGGCATCCTGCCCGCCGTCCGTGACCTGGGGATCGGGGTGACGGCATACGGGGTGCTCTCGCGTGGCCTGCTCAGCCCCGCGACCGCCCGGCTGGCGGGGCCGGGCGACCCGCGCACCCGGTTCCCCCGCTTCCGTGAGCAGAACCTGGCGCGGAACCTGGAGCTGGTCACGGCCCTGGAGCGGATCGCGGCGGACCGGGGGGCCACCACCGCGCAGCTGGCGATCGCCTGGGTGCTCGCCCGCGGCGCCGACATCATCCCGCTCATCGGCACCAAGCGGCGCGACCGGCTGGCCGAGGCGCTCGGCGCCCTGGAGCTTGACCTGACGGCGGGGGAACTGGCCGCGATCGAGGCGGCGGTGCCGGCCGTAGCGGTCGCCGGTGACCGCTACGACGAGCACGGCATGGCCGGCCTGGACAGCGAGCGGGCGAGCTGAGCGGCGGGTCAGCCACCGCGGTAGGCGGCGGCGATCTCGCTGAGCCGGGCGTGCGCCCCGGACATCGGGTCCGCCTGCGGCAGGTACTGCTTGGGCATCTTGGCCACGCTGGTGTAGTTCGGGTCGCAGACGTTGGCCAGGGGTGACTCCACCATCTGGGTGATCAGCTGGTAGGCGTCGAGCGGGTCGAGCCCGTAGTCGGAGCCGAGCCACTGGACGAGGTCGAGCTGCGCGATCCGGAACGCGTCCTCCAGCGGCCGCGCCGAGCCCGCGGACATGATGTAGGTGTCCGACTCCAGCCGGGGCCAGGCACACGGTGTGCCCTTGATCAGGTCCACCGCGAGCACCGTGTTCATGGCGCACTCCACCGCCACGCCGCAGGTCTCGCCCTCACCCTGGCGGGCGTGGCCGTCGCCGAGGGAGAACAGCGCGCCCTCCACGTTGACGCCGAGGTAGCAGGTGACGCCGGCCCGCATCTCCGGGGTGTCCATGTTCCCGCCGAACGCGTCCGGCACCAGAGCGCTGCGCACCTCCAGGTTGGCTGGCGCCACCCCGACGGTCCCGTGCATCGGGTTCATCGGCAGGTCCACGGTGAAGTCGCCGTGCCGCGCGGTGAAGCGGCAGGTGCCCTTGCCGCGGTCGAACTGGTACATCCAGATCAGTTCCGGCAGCGGGTCGTGCAGCAGCGCGGTGACATGGGTGGCCGACAGCGCGCCGAACAGCGGCACCGTGGTGGACGCGCCCCAGTCGCGGGCCGGCTCGATCGAGATGAAATGAACGGCCAGGGTGTCGCCGGGCTGCGCGCCCTCGATGTAGAACGGCCCGGTCTGCGGGTTGAGATAGGGGAACTCGCAGACCTGCGAGACCAGGTCGTTCTCACTGCGCACCCGGCCGGCGAAGCAGTCCTCGGTGAACACTTCCAGCACGGCGGGCGGGGTGACCCGGACGGCGGGCGCCGCACCGCCGAACGTCCATGCGTACTGCCCCGGCTCCGGCCGGAAGGCGATGACCTGTGGCGTCATGACTCGTATTCTTCCAGCGGGTCCAGGTGCACCAGCCCGACCTCCACCACCCGGCGCGGGTCGTGCAGGTACAGGTAGATCAGGTAGATCACGCCGAGGAGCATGAACCCGGCCACGCCGGGGCCCATGTAGGAGTACGGCGGCGCGAGCGGGGCAACGAACGAGAACACCTTCAGGCCGGCCGCGGTCAGCCACGCGGGGACGAAGGTGAGGATGCCCAGCACCGGGATGAGCAGATGCAGCAGTGGGTTGAAGCCGCTGCCGCGGCGGGCGAAGAAGCCGATGCAGGCCGCGTTCATCAGGATGTAGATCGCCACCAGGACGATGACCAGCGCGGTGGCGACCATGATGAAGGCGGTCACCGGGTCGTAGCCGAGCCCGAGGCCGAGCGTCACCGCCACCGTGATGACGAAGGCGGTCCAGATGGCCATGACCGGGGACCGGTGCTTGGCGTGCACCTGCGCCAGGAACCGCGGGAAGGCGCCGATCCGGCCCATCGCGTAGGCGGTGCGGGTGGAGACGTTCACCCCCGCGTTCGCGTTGGCGATGGTGGAGTTGACGATGGCCAGGAACACGAAGAACCAGAACAGGCCATACAGCGAGCGGGCCATGCCCTCCCAGGAAGCCGCGCCGGTCCCGGTGGTGAACCCGGCGAACTTGGCCGGCCCGTACGCGACGTCCACCGCGTAGGTGGTGAAGACGTAGAGCACACCGATGAGCAAGGTGGCCAGCATCACGGCCCGGGGGATCGTCTTGCGCGGGTTGCGGGTCTCCTCGCCGAGCGGCGCGGCGCCCTCGAAGCCGCCGAACGCCAGGATCGTGTACACCGATCCGCCGATCACGCCGGCGATGCCCTTGTAGCCGGACGGTGTGTACTTCGTGGTGAAGACGCTGAGGGTGTTGCCACTGCCCGCGTGCACGATCAGGAAGACCGCGAGCACGACGAAGACGCCGATCTCGAACAGGCCGAGCACGGTGCCCAGCCGGGCCGAGGTGCGGATGCCGTAGTAGCCGGCCGCGAGCACGATCACGGCACCGGCCAGCGCCCACGGCCACCACAGGTTCGCCGGGTACCCGTGGAGCTCCGAGCTCAGCGTGGCGGCGGTGGTGAATCCGAGCTGGAGCAGCACCAGCGGCGGGATCAGGAAGCCGACCAGCACATATCCCCAGGCCACCAGGAACCCGATGGAGGGATGCAGGCCCCGGGCGGCATAGGTGGCCAGCGACCCGGCCGATGGCATCTCCCTGGCCAGCAGGCCGATGCTGGAGGCGCAGAACAAGCACGCGACCAGGGCGAAGACCACCGCCAGGGGGAGCGAACCGCCGGCGAAGACGACACCGGCCGGGATCGACGCGGCGATCGCGGCGCCCGGCGCCATGTCGGTGATGCTCTGGAACGCGACCTCGCGCAGGCCGATCGCGTCGCGCCGCAATCCGGTGGTGGACCCGGTTGTCCTCGCTGCTTCTGTCGCCATTGACGCCCTCCCAGGCCGCAGCACCTCGATGCCGGGATGGTCTCACGGCCGGCCGGGGTCACACCAGGGCAAATCCGCGCAACTGCCCGATCCCTGGCGGCTGCCGCGCTGGAAACGGCATAATCGGGCTCATGCACCCGGACCGGCCCGCGCCCGCCGACGCCGGCGGGTGGCCGCGCCGGGGCGCCCTGGACGACCTGCGGGAGCGGCTCGCACGGTTACCGCCCAGCCATCCCTCCGCCCCCACCTACGGTGAGCGCCGCGGTGGTTCAGGGGAGGCTGACGGGTCCAGGCAGCCCGACGACCTGAGGCAGCCCGACGACCTGAGGCAGCCCGACGACCTGAGGCAGCCCGACGACCCTGGGAATCCCGAGAGCGGGGAGGAGCCGGAGGGCTGGCAGGAGCCTGAGGGCTCAGGCGGCCCTGATGACCCGCCGGAACCCGGGGAGCCGGAGGGAGATGCGGGCGCGGGGGGCCGCGGGCGGCCGGGCGGGCATGGCAGGACCGGCGGCCGGGGCGGCGAGGGCCGGGCACTGGAGCCCGGTGTGGGCGGCTCCGGGCTGGGCGAGCCCTACCGGCCCTGGTTCTTCGGCGGCGAGTCGCCCAAGCCCTGGTTCAGTGACGATCGCCATGGCCGTTCGGGCTGAACGCGGCCGGGTCCAGGCCCTGGTGGGGCAGCGAGACATCGGCGGCGACATCGGCACCCAGCCGGACCCGGTCCCCGTCCCGGAGCCGCGCTTCGGTGCCGGGCAGCACCCGGTCGCCGTTGATGAAGGTGCCGTTGGTGGACTGCTCGTCGCGGATGGTCGCCTCGCCGGAGTCGCTGACGGTGACGGTCGCGTGCCGCCGGGAGACGTTGTCGTTCTGCACGAAGGCGGCCGCCACCAGCGACTCCCCGGGGTCACGGCCGAGGACCAGTGAGGTGCCGGCCGGCACGTCCACGTTGCCGGTGGCGAACGACAGCCGCAGTACCACCGGCGAGATCGGCCCGCTGGACCGGGGGAGCCTGCGGTGGCAGGCCGGGCAGGACAGCATCGACCGGTCCGGGATCGCCACGCCGCAATGCGGGCAGGACGCCGGTGCCAGCGAGGTGGCGGTGGAACCGTCACGCCGCACGTACTCCTGCATCACCGTCGGCGGGGTGGCAGGCTCGTCCACGGCACTGGGCGGCCGCGGCAGGTTCGCGCCGCAGGTGAAGCAGATCAGGTCGTCCTGCTGGACTGCGGCTGCGCAGCCAGGGCAGGTGAGGGTCGCCATGACGTCCTCCGGACGGCGGCAGATCGGCTGAGATGTGTCACTGTCGAGATTAGGGCATCTCCCGCGGCGCGACACACCCGAACGCGGTCCCCGCCCGTCCGCCCCGGCCACTGCGGTGCGCCGCCCGGGGCCGTAGCATCACAGACGTTGGGGCCCGCGGCCAGCGGCGCCGACCGGGACTGGCCGGGGGCAGGCCAGCGGTGTCCGCGCGCAGCGATCCTGCCAAGGGGGCAGCCATGATCAGCTACCGGCTCAGCGACGACCATGAGGAACTGCGGGCCACCGTGGCCGGATTCGCACGGGACGTGGTGGCGCCGGTGATCGGCGGTTACTACGAGCGGGGGGAGTTCCCCTACGACATCGTGGCCCGGATGGCCAAGCTCGGCCTGTTCGGCCTGCCGTTCCCGGAGGAGTACGGCGGCATGGGGGGCGACCTGTTCGCCCTGTGCCTGGCCCTGGAGGAACTCGCCCGGGTGGACTCCTCGGTGGCGATCACGCTGGAGGCGGCGGTGGCGCTGGGCGCCATGCCGATCTACCGGTTCGGTACCCCGGAGCAGCGCCGGCAGTGGCTGCCCGACCTGTGCTCGGGGGAGCGGCTGGCCGCGTTCGGGCTGACCGAGCCCGGCGGCGGGTCCGACATCCCCGGCGGCATGCGCACCACCGCCCAGCTGGTGAAGGGGGACGGGGAGGCGGGTGGGGAGTGGGTCATCGACGGGTCGAAGGCCTTCATCACCAACGCCGGCACCGCCATCACCTCACTGGTGACCGTGCTGGCGATCACCGGCACCCGCTCCGGCGCGGGTGCCGCCGGCGCCGGCGAGCGCCCGGAGATCTCGGCCATCATCGTCCCCGCTGGCACGCCCGGCTTCACGGTGGGACGCGAGTACTCCAAGGTCGGCTGGTGTGCCTCGGACACCCGGGAACTGGCCTTCTCCGCCTGCCGGGTGCCCGCCGGCCATCTGCTCGGCGAACGGGGCCGGGGATACTCCCAGTTCCTGCAGATACTCGACGAGGGCCGGGTGGCGATCGCCGCGCTGGCCACCGGACTGGCCGCGGGCTGTGTGTCCGAGTGCCTGCGGCATGTCGGCGAGCGGGAGGCGTTCGGCCACCGGCTCGGCTACTACCAGGGGATCCGGTTCACCCTCGCGGACATGGAGGCCAGGGTGCACACCGCGCGGCTGGCCTGGTACGACGCGGCCGCCCGGCTGTCGGCGGGGGAGCGCGCCAAGAAGCAGGCGGCGGTCGCCAAGCTGACCGCCTCGAACGCGGCCATGGACAACGCCCGCGACGCCACCCAGATCTTCGGCGGCTATGGCTATATGAACGAGTACCCGGTCGCCCGCTTCTACCGGGACGCGAAGGTGCTGGAGATCGGGGAGGGCACCTCGGAGGTCCAGCGGATGATCATCGCCCGGGAGCTGGGCCTCGCGGAGACCGGCTGACCGGCCATCCCGCGAGGGAGGCCAGAAACTCAGCGGAAGATCATGTTCTGCACGTTGAGCTGGTTGCCGTTGATGCCCGGGATCACGTTGAAGAAGAACATCAGGCTGACCACGCGCTGCAGGTCACCGGCGGTCATGGCGGTCGGGTACTGGCCGAGGGTGACCAGCGAGGCGTCCTCTGCGGACAGGTCGACCGACCCCTGCAGCGTCGACCGGACCGGCGCCGCCTGGCCCGCGATTGTCTGCGCTCTTACCAGCGCCGCCTTGAAGGCAGTGACCGCCGCGTGGTGCGTGCTGGCGAACGAGCGGAGGCTGAAGTACCCATCGAGCGGCAGGCTGGCGGTGGCGCCAGTGCATGAGTCCAGCACCGGGACCGCGCCGAGCTGCGCCTCCGCGTCGAAGATGGTCGGCTCGGTGGCCAGGATCGCGTCCACCTGGCCGCTTTGCAGGTCCGCGATCAGGTCCTGGGGCGGCAGCGGCTGCCAGGTGATGCTGGCCGGGTTGACGTTGTCGTTGTTCAGCACCGACTGGGTGGCCACGGTCTCCAGGGTGTACGGCAGGCCCCTGGACGCGCCCTGCTGCGCTTGGCTGGGCATGACGTCGGCCGGCGTGGTGCCGATCGACTTGCCCCGCAGGTCCTTCGGCGTGACGATGCCCGACCCCGGCAGGGTGAGCACCTCCATCATGTTCGACGCCGCGTCGTAGCCGTCCGCCACGATCACCATGTCCAGGTGGCTCTTGTTCTTCTGGGCGGTAGCCTCCGCCTGCGCCTGCGCGTAGAAGAAGTCGGCGTAGTCGCCAAACGCCACGTCGATCTTGCCGGCCTGCAGGTCCCTCAGCTCGGCCCGGACCGAGGTGTAGGTGAGGATGCGGACGTTGAGGCCGGCCTTCTGGAACAGCCCCTGCTGGCTGGCGATGTAGAGCGGCGCGTCGCCGACCGAGGGGGCCGCCCCGATGGTGATCGTGCCCGAGGCGGTCGGCATCGCCGCCGACGACGACATGCCGGGCACCCGGCAGCCGGCCACCACGACCAGGCTCGCCAGTACAGCTGTCACACCGGCGAGGACGCGTACCGGGCGGCCAGCCCTGCGGTGGCCCGCGGTCCAGCTGCCGACCGGGACAAGCCTCATGGATCTCCTTGGCGCAAGACAGGACGGTTACGGACAGTTCGGAACATGCCGTAGCGCCAGAGAGTACCCTACTAGCGGTGGCCGGCAGGGCAAACGTCCGTTACATCAGCTTTTTCAGCTCATGCGGGAATTGCTGTCTGTTGGCCGGTTAGCGGTTAGGGTTAGCCCCTAGTCGCGCCGTGCGCAGAGCTCGCACAATCGTTACCCGCGGAAGGGGTGCGTCATGTCGGTTCCGCCGCAACGCCCGCTGGCCTGCGGGCTCGTCACGGCACCCAGGTGAGAGGTCCACAGGCAGTGCGCTCGCGTAGCAAGAAGACCCCGGCCGGCACCCGTGCGGCCGACGGCGAGCAGGCGCCCGTAGGCTCTGCGTTCGGCCAGGCTGCGACGGAGCCGGTGGCTGGTGGCGAGCAGAACGGCCGGGCTGGCGACCCAGGCCCAGGTGGCGCGCCTCAGGCCGTGACGCCGGCCAGCAGGACAGCCCCCGGGCGCGGCCTGAAGAACTGGCGTGTCCGCTCCCGGCTGCTCCTGCTCATCACCATCCCGACCATCACCGCCGTGGTGCTGGGCGGCATCCGGATCACCTCCTCGGTCCAGAGCGCCGTGGCCTATCAGCGGGTGCTGCAGCTGGCCAATCTCAGCAACGACATCACCATCCTGGTCCAGCGGCTGCAGGACGAGCGCGACCAGACCGCTTACTTCATCGCCCAAGGGGCCAATGGCGGCCGGGCTGTCAGTTCGACCACCGGGGCGACCGGGCTGACGGTTGTGATCACCCAGCGTCACGACACTGAGCATGCGGCCGCGGTCGTCGACGCGGATCTGCGTCAGCTCGGCGGGTCGTTCCCGGCGCTGACCCGGCAGGAGGCCTCGACGGCCCTCACCGACCTGACCAACCTCCCGTACCTGCGGCTGGCGGCGACCCAGAGCGACCTGCCCGCCCTGGTGGTCGTGCAGAAGTACACCAACCTCATCAGCGACCTGCTCGTGCTCGAGGACAACACGGCAACCGGAGCCAGTGACGCCACCCTGTCGCAGACGGTGCACGTGCTCGGCCTGGTGTCGCGGATGAAGGAGGACGCCTCCCAGCAGCGGGCGATCCTCACCGCGGCGCTGATCCAGCGCGGCTTGGACCCCTCCTCCCAGGCGGCACTGGTAGCCGCGCAGTCGGACCAGGCGGCAAACCTGGCGTCGTTCAACCTGTCCGCCACCACCGCCCAGCGGCAGCTGTTCCAGAACAGCGTGTCCAGGTCGCTGGTCCCCCTCGCCAGCTCGGAAGAGCAGCAGGCGCTGTCGATGGGGGCGTCGCTCCAGGCCGACCCGATTACGGCGGACGACTGGTACGGCGCCATGACGAACGAGATCAACTTCCAGATGGGGTCGGTCCAGAGCAGGCTGGTCGGCGACATCATCGCCCGGACCAAGGCGCTGCGTAACCAGGCGGTCGTGAACGCCCTGGCCATCGCCGCGGCGGTCCTGCTGGTCCTCGCGCTGGCGCTGCTGTTCACCGTGGTGGTGGCCCGGTCGATGGTCCGCCCGCTGCGGCGGCTGCGGGCGGGCGCGCTGGAGGTTGCCGGTGTGCGGCTGCCGGAGACGGTGCGCCGCATGAGCGAGTCGGAGGGCGCGGCCGCGCCGCTGGATGTCGAGCCCATCGACGTGGATTCCTCCGACGAGATCGGTGAGGTCGCCCGGGCCTTCGACCAGGTCCACCGGGAGGCACTGCGGCTGGCGTCCAACGAGGCCGCGCTGCGCGGCAACGTCAACGCCATGTTCGTGAACCTGTCCCGGCGCAGCCAGTCGCTGGTCGAACGGCAGATCCGGCTGATCGACGACCTGGAGCAAGGTGAGCAGGACGCGGAGCGGCTGGCGAACCTGTTCCAGATGGACCACCTGGCCACCCGTATGCGCCGCAACTCGGAGAACCTGCTGGTTCTCGCCGGCCACGAGGTCTCCCGGCGGTGGACCCAGTCGGTGGCGCTCGTGGACGTCCTGCGTGCGGCGGTGTCCGAGATCGAGCAATACGAGCGGGTGACACTTAACGTTCAGCCTGGAATTTCTGTTCGTGGCCAAGGCGTCAATGACGTCGTGCACCTGATCGCAGAGCTGGCGGAGAACGCGTCCTCGTTCTCCGCCGCCGACACCCCGGTGAAGGTTTCGGGCCATCTGCTCAACAGCGGCGGGGTGCTGCTCGACATCACCGACCAGGGCGTGGGCATGGGCGCCGAGGAGATGGCACACGCCAACTGGCGGCTGGACAACCCGCCGGTGGTGGACGTCGCGGTCTCCCGGCGCATGGGCCTGTTCGTGGTCGCCCGGCTGGCTGCCCGGCACGGTATCCGGGTGCGGCTGCGGCCCGCCTCGGCAGGCGGCCTGACCGCGCTGGTCTGGCTGCCCGATGAGGTGATCTCGCACGAGTCGTCGTCCGCACCCGCGGGGATGCGCCGCTTCGATATGCCCCCGCCGGGCGTCGCGACCTCCGGCGCCGCCGGTGCCACGGCCGGGTTCGGCGGGACATCGGACTGGCCGGTGGACGCCGCGCCCGACGAGCGCTCGGCGGCGGCACAGGCGGTCAATGCCGCCCGCACCCCACGGTTCGCTCCGCTGCGGCCCGACCTCGGCGACACCGCGGCGTTCTCGGCGCTTGACCCGGACATGGACGCACCCGCCCCGGCCGAGACCGGTGGCCTGCCGTCCTACGACACCGCCAGCACCGGTGCCTTCGACAGCCCCCGTTCTGGTGCTTTCGACAGTCCCGGTTCTGGTGCTTTCGACAGCCCTGGCTCGGGTGCTTTCGACAGCCCTGGCTCGGGTGCTTTCGACA
>Ga0307373_10008825_pt1 | contig 15240 bp, 13 predicted proteins | sample OX2MG_FD_202534 | JGI IMG/M metagenome (GOLD analysis project Ga0307373, IMG submission 202534) | Soil microbial communities from Risofladan, Vaasa, Finland - OX-2 | ecosystem: Environmental > Terrestrial > Soil > Coastal area > Acid sulfate soil | place: Finland: Risofladan, Vaasa | collected... | reverse complement strand
AACATCGCCCGCCTGGTGGGCTGAGACACGCCGTCCCCCCTCACGCTCGTGGCTGACGTCATTGCCCGCGGATTGCACCGGAGGGTCTGACCGGCATCTCGCGATCTGGCTCTCCCGACCATTTGACAGCGCTGCCGAAGTCCGACCGGTCTACGCTGCCACCACCGTGACAAACGGGGTGCGGTGCGCCGTGGCGCGCGGAATGCCGGTGAACCGTTCCCCCAGCCACACGACGGTGAGCGCCACCGCGGTCAGCACATGCCTCAGAGGCATCGGCGGAGCGCCGAGCCGGCTCCGGGCAGGCGGAGCACGCGCGCGGGGCTCAAGCCGCCGCGCTGAAAGACGAAGCCCACTGAAGGGGGCGAGTTCCGGCCAGTAGTTGCGGGAGATGCTGTAACGCCTGTGACTCCGGCGCAGCCCGCACCGTCATCGTCCGCCGCGGCTACGTCGCGTGGGCACGCGTAGACCGGCTCCGGCTCGGGCACCGGCGACCATCGGTCGTCGAGAACTTGATCTCGATCACCGCGTTGTCCCGCCGGTCAACGGCGAAGCCGGTGCAGACACGCGCCTGCCCGTGGTAGTCACCGCTGACCAGCGTCAACTGCGCCGGATCGAGTGCGGGCTGCCCGTCCCACAGGTAGAGCGCGGCCAACCGCGGACCGATCACATCGGCCATGTCCTCGTAGGGATTGCCGCGTGGGAAGGCCCCGCCCGCGCCGGCGTCCTCCGGTAGCCCCCGGGACGACCGGCCGTTCGGCCCACTGCCAATTCTCGCAGTTCGCGTGGACCGGTCACGCCCGCCGTATGTCTTGACAGGTTCGTTCACCGGTGCTACAGTGCGCCTTAGATTACCGCATAGAATTGGGGATTCCCGATGGAATCAGCGATCGCGCTCGACGACGTGGATCGCGTGCTGATCGGCTTGCTCCAGAAGGACGCACGAGCCAGCTACCAGGAACTCGCCGGCGCCACTCGGTTATCGGCGTCCACCGCACGCCGACGGGTGGAACGGCTCGTCCAGAGCGGCGCCATCAAACTGGTCGCCGTACCATCGTGGTCCCGGATCGGGTTGCGCCTGACCGCCTTCATCGCCATATCGGTCGATCTTCACCGACTGCGTGCGGTCGGCAGTGCGCTGTCGAAGATGAGCGAGATCGTCTTCATCGCGGTGGTCACCGGCGCGTACGACCTGATCGCGGAGGCCGTTTTGCCGACCAACGAGGATTTCGTGCGCTTCGTGACCCAGCAGATCGCGCCGATCGAGGGAATCCGCGACATCCAGACGTTCATGATCCCGGAGTTCATCAAGTCGTTCGAGCAGTATCAGTTCCCGGTCAAGCCGAATCCACTCTACCTCCGCGGTGGCGATGGCAACTACGCCTACCCGGAAGAGGAGTTCATCCCCGCTGGTGCACGCGGACTGCTCGACGCCGGCAACGGCGAGTAGGCACGGAGTTCATGGATGTGTCCACTCAGATCCGCGTCGCGCGGTGATGGTAGACCGAGGAGGGCGCTGTGAGGTCCGGTGAACCATCCGCGACCTGCCTCCAGACCGAGCAGGACTGCCTTGACTTCGTGCGCGGCTGCACGTCCCTGGCGACCGGGGCAGGCGGATCGCCGGAGCGCGGCGTCCAAATGCTGCTCCAGCAGATCGAGTTGGGGAGACCGGCGGGATGGGTTGACCCGGCGAGCATCCCGGGCGACGTCTACACCGTCTCGGTCTTCGGCATGGGCGATCGATCGGCTCGGACCGCGACACTTCGGCTTCGACATCGACGACGTGCCGAGTGAGGCCTGGGGGTAGGCGCGGTGAGGCGCGTGAGCGCGTGGCGTTCATCGGTCGGTTAGCCAAGAGGAGGAGTCCCGCGTGAACCTGAACAACGAACAACACGAGCGGATCTCCGACCTGTTGTCCGAGTACTCCCGCGGCCGGATCAGCCGGCGCCAGTTCGTGCGCGGCGCGGCCGCCGTCGGCGGCACCGTCGCCATCCAGGCCCTGCTGACCGCCTGCGGCGGCTCGTCGGCGCCCACCGCGCCGACCGCGGCCGCGACAACCGCGGCCGTCTCCACCACCGCCGCGACCACGACCAGCGGCGGCGCGGGCGCGGCGACGCCCAGCCTGGCCTCCCCGGCGGTGGCCGCCGCCACCAGCGTGCCCAAGAACCCGAACCTCCAGCCGCAGAAGCTGGTCTACGCCGGTGGCCAGGACGCGCCGACCATCGACCCGTCGGACCGCACCGACTACTCGATCGGCGCGCTCACGATGCAGCTCTACGACCGACTCTTCCGCTACGAAGGCGGCTGGCCCCAGCCGATCGACCCGTGCCTGTGCACCAAGTACGAGGCCTCGACCGACGGCAAGGAGTGGACCTTCCACCTCACCGACCAGGCCAAGTTCCACGACGGCACGCCGGTCACCGCGGAGGCGGTCCAGTTCTCGATCAACCGGACCCTGCAGCTGCAGAAGCCGCGGGCCAACTCGCTCCTGCCGATCATGGACAAGAACAGCGTCCAGACGCCCGACAACAACACCGTCAAGATCACGCTGACGCAGCCCTACAGCGAGCTGCCGCGCGTGCTCGACCAGCCGATCATGAACCCCAAGGTGGTCCAGGACCACCAGACGGGCGGGGACCTCGGCGCCGCCTGGTTGATCAGCCACGAGGCCGGCTCCGGGCCGTTCACGATCAAGAGCTGGACGGTCGGCTCCAGCTACGAGCTGGAAGCCGTGCCCGACTACTGGCAGGGCTGGCCGGGCGCGTCCCGGCTCTCCGGCTTCGTCTGGCAGATCGTGCGCCAGACCACCTCGCAGCGCATCGGCCTGATCTCCAAGCAGTACGACGTGGTCGATACCCTGTCGGCGGACGACGTCCCGCTGATCGACGCGCAGCCGGCGCTGCACTCGACGGTCAACTACGGCATCCTGACCGGCTACACCAAGCTCAACGACCAGAAGGAGCCGACCAACGACGTCAATTTCCGGGCCTTCCTGGCCTACGCCTTCGACTACCAGGCGTTCCTGAAGGTCATCAACGGCTACGGCCAGCTCCTGACCGGCGCGATCCCCAAAGGCATCCCCTACTTCGACGGCTCGGTCGGCGGCTTCCAGACCGACCTGAACAAGGCCAAGGAGTACCTGGGCAAGACCAAGTGGGCCAACGGCGGGATCACGCTCGACTACGTCTATGTCACCGGCCTCTCGTTCGAGCAGCAGGTCGGCGAGATCTGGCTCTCCCAGCTCAGCAAGTTCAACATCAAGGTGAACCTGATCCCCAAGGTCTGGCCCGACATCGTGGCCGGCTGCAAGGTGCCCAACACCGCGCCGAACATGAACATGATCTTCACCGGCTACACCGTGCCGGACCAGTGGTTCTTCTACCAGTGGTACTCGCCCAACTGGGACCGGGCGACCGGCGGCGACTACAACACCTGCAGCTTCTTCAAGGATGACAACTTCAACAAGCTGGTCGAGCAGGTGCGCGGCACGACCGACGACGCCCAGAAGCAGCAGATCTACAGCGAACTGCAGAAGATGGTCCACGACAACGTGCCCGACGTGCCGCTCTACGTCCAGCCCAACATCGTCGGCTGGCAGAACAAGGTGCAGGGTTACAAGTACTTCGGCGCCATCTCGGTGGACTTCTGGCGCCTGTGGGTCGACGACTCGAAGGAGAACACCAAGCCCTGAGTCGGGTAGGGCGGCGAGTCCGCGTGAGTCACGCGGACTCGCTTGCGAGATCGATGGCGACGTGTCGGGAGCGGCATCCCGGCGGCGCGCGGCACCGGCCGGACGTTTGGCGGCCGCGCTCCGCCGGGTCCGGACCGGCGGAGTGGTGGAGACCGTTGCGGCGACCTGACCTGATCCAGCTGGCCCGGGCGTCCGGCAGATTGTGGGGGCCCCGGGCCCGGTGCGCCGTGAGGCGGCCCGGTGGGTTGACGCGCACCGACCGGAGTCATGGCCGATGAGACTGCGCTACTACGTCCTGCGGCGCGTGCTGCTCTTCATCCCGGTGCTGATCGGCCTGTCAATCGTCACGTTCGTCATCTCGCACATCGTGCCCGGCGACCCGGTGGGCCTCGCCGCCGGGCCGGGATCCACGCCTGACCAGATCGAGGCGCTGCGCAGGCAGTTCGGCATGGACCAGCCCCTGCCGATCCAGTACCTGCGCTACATGGCCAACCTCCTGCACGGCGACCTGGGCGCCTCGATCATGAGCCGCCACACCGTGACCGGCGACCTGCGCGTCTTCTTCCCCAACACGCTCGAGCTGGTGATCGTCTCCATGGTCATCGCCGTCTGCATCGGCATCCCGCTGGGCGTCGTCTCGGCCGTCTGGCGCGATCGCTGGCCGGACCAGCTCTCACGCGTCTTCGCGCTCGGCTCGATCAGCGTGCCGTCCTTCTGGCTGGCCATCGTGCTGCAGATCCTGCTGGCCATGTCGCTCCACCTGCTGCCGGTCGGCGGCATCTACGACGCGCGAGCGACGCAGCCGGTGACCCACACCGGCTTCCTGCTCATCGACACGCTCATCGACGGCGACCCGCATGCCTTCCTGGTCACCGTCGAGCACCTGATCCTGCCGGCCGTCACGCTCGCGCTCGGGCCGATTGCCTTCATCATGCGCATCCTGCGCGCCGACGTGCTCGAGACGCTCAACAGCGACTGGGTCAAGATGCTGCGCGCCAACGGGGTGCCGGAGCGGGTCATCCTCTTCAAGTACGTGCTCAAGCACTCGCTCATCGCCACCGTCTCCGTCATCGGCTTCATCATCGGCTACAGCCTGGGCGGCTCGGTCGTGATCGAGACGGTCTTCGACTGGCCGGGCGTCGGGCTCTACGCGGTCAACTCGGCCCTGGCGCTCGACTTCCAGCCGGTCATGGGGGTCACCCTCATGATCGGCCTGATCTTCCTGGTCGTGAACCTCCTGACCGACCTGACCTACGGCGTGCTGGACCCGCGCATCCGGTTCGGCTGAGACGGGCCCGGCAACGCGCACCGGGCAGGAGAGCAGGGACACCGTGGCCGACACCAGCCCCATCATCCAGGCGCCCCCCGGCGGGTTCCTCCGGCGCTGGCAGGAGGAGCACGCCTCGCGCATCGAGGAGAGCCGCCGCGCCGCCTACCGCTTCGTCCAGAACCGGCTCTCGCTGCTGGGGCTGATCTTCATCGCCTTGCTGGTGGTGGTCGCCATCACCGGCCGCTGGTGGGTGCCCGCTCCCCAGGACGCGACCGGGGCGATCCACGCCTCCGACCGCTTCATCGCCCCCGGCCTGAGTCACCTCTTCGGCACCGACGAGCTGGGGCGCGACATCTTCAGCCGCGTGGTGCTGGCGACCCAGACCGCGCTCCTGTCCGGGGTGATCATCCTGCTGGTGGCGATCGGCATCGGCGTCACCCTGGGCAGCGTGGCCGGCTACTTCGGCGGCTGGATCGACGAGGTCCTGATGCGCCTGACCGACATGATGCTGGCGATCCCCGGGATCTTCCTGGCGCTGGCGATCACCGCCGCGCTCGGTCCCGGCATCATCCACGCGATCATGGCGCTCTCCGTCACCTGGTGGCCGGGGTACGCGCGGCTGGTCGAGGGCCAGGTGAAGGCCGCGCGCGAGCAGGACTACGTCGAGGCTTGCCGCGCCATCGGTGCCCGCCCCGGGCGCATCATCTTCTCGCACATCATCCCGAACCTGATCTCCAGCGTGATCGTCAAGGCCTCGATGGACTTCGGCTTCGCCATCCTGAGCCTGGCGGCGCTGGGCTTCATCGGCGTGGGCGCGCAGCCGCCGACGCCGGAGTGGGGCGAGATGATCTCGTTCGGCCGGCAGTACCTGCCGCAGTACTGGTGGTACTCGACCTTCCCGGGCCTGGCGATGTTCATCGCCGTCTTCGGGTTCAACATGCTGGGGGATGGATTGCGCGATGTGTTCGATCCCAAGTCGCGGCTGTGAGCGCGGGGCAGGTGAGGTTCGACCGTGAGCGCCGCTGAGCCGGTCGTCGAGATCCGGAACCTCGAGGTCGACTTCCGCACCTTCGACGGGGTGTCGAAGGTGCTCGTCGGCGTGAACCTCGAGCTGCGGCGCGGCGACATCCTGGGGCTGGTCGGCGAGACCGGCTGCGGCAAGTCGGTCACCGCGCTCTCCGTGCCGCGCCTGATCCCGATGCCGCCGGGGCAGTTCGTCGGCGGAGACGTCCGCTTCCTGGGCGAGAGCGTGCTCGAGAAGTCTCCCGCCGAGATGCGCGAGCTGCGGGCGCGGCACATCGGCATGGTCTTCCAGGACCCCAACACCAACCTGAACCCGGTCTTCACCATCGAGCAGCAGATGGTCGACGCCTGCCTCTGCCGGCTGGGCCACGCGGGCGCCGTGACGACCGGCCCGTTCAAGAGCTGGCGCTCGTCCGACCGCGAGCTGCGGCGGCAGGCGCGGGAGACCGCCGTGGCGCTGCTGCAGCGCGTCGGCTTCCCCGACCCCGAGCGGCGCATCGCCAGCTACCCGCACGAGCTGAGCGGCGGCATGCGCCAGCGCGTGCTGATCGCCATGAGCCTGGCCGGACACCCGGACCTGCTGATCGCCGACGAGCCGACGACCGCGCTCGACGTCTCGACCCAGGCGCAGATCCTCGGCCTGATCCGCGAGCTGGTACAGGAGTTCCACCTCACCGTGCTCCTGATCACGCACAACCTGGGCGTCGTCGCCCAGGTCTGCAACCGGGTGGCGGTGATGTACTCCGGCCGGGTCGTCGAGTCCGGGTCGGTGCGGCGCGTCTTCAAGGCGCCCAGCCACCCCTACACGATCGGGCTCTTGCGCGCCGTGCCGACCATGGAGACGGTACGCGGCACGCTCGAGGAGATCCCGGGGACGATCCCGAACCTGCTGACGCCGCCGGCCGGCTGCCGCTTCCACCCGCGCTGCCCGCACGTCATGGACGACTGCCGCGTCGACCCGCCGCCGCCGATGTTCCCGCTGGAGGGCGGAACAGAGGTCGCCTGCCACCTCTACGCGCACGGCGCGCGGCCGAACCTGCTTGTGGCCGCGGAGCACGGAGGCCGGCACGATGGCTGAGGCGCTGCTCGAGATACGTCACGTCTGCAAGTACTTCCCGATCCGCGGCGGCCTGCTGAAGCAGAACGTGGGCGCCGTCCGGGCCGTCGACGACGTCAGCCTGGCCATCCCGGCCGGCACCTCTTATGGGCTCGTCGGCGAGTCGGGCTCGGGCAAGACGACGCTGGGCAAGGTCGTGCTGCGGCTGAGCGAGCCGACCTCGGGGGAGATCCTCTTCGACGGCCAAGACCTGGCCGCGCTCGACGGGCGAGCGCTCCAGGAGCAGCGCGCCCGCATGCAGATGATCTTCCAGAACCCGTACTCGTCACTCGACCCGCGCAAGACGGTCAAGTCGATCGTGGCCGAGCCGCTGGTGATCTACGGGCGCGCCCGCGGCAAGGAGCTCGATGACCGCGTCCGCTCGCTGATCGCGACCGTCGGGCTGCGCAGCGAGCACCTGTACCGCTTTCCACACGAGTTCAGCGGCGGCCAGCGCCAGCGCATCGGCATTGCACGCGCGCTCGCGCTCGAGCCCAAGCTGCTGATCCTGGACGAGCCGACCTCGGCGCTCGATGTCTCGGTGCAGTCGCAGATCCTCAACCTGCTACTCGACCTGCAGCAGCGGCTGGGGCTGACCTACCTCTTCATCTCCCACGACCTGGGGGTCATCCGCTACATCTGCGACCACGTCGGCGTCATGTACCTGGGGCGGATCGTCGAGCAGGCGCCGGTCGAGGACATCTTCTCCCGGCCACAGCATCCCTACACGCAGGCGCTGCTCTCGGCCATCCCCGAGCCGGATCCCGAGCGGGCGTTCCAGCCGGGGGAGATCAAGGGTGAGATCCGGGCACTGCCGTCCGACTACGCCGGCTGCCGCTTCGCGCCACGCTGTCCGTTCGTGATGGATCGCTGCCGGGAGGTGGACCCGCCGCTGAAGGAGACGGCGCCGGAGCACACCGTCGCCTGCCACCTGTTCTGAGCAGGTGAGCAGGTGAGGTGACGCCCGGACCGCCGGGCCGGCTCGCGAGGACCAGGGGCCGTTCGCCGGGGGAGCGCGTGCTCCTCGAAGCCGTGTAGACCGGGGGTTCCGGGCCGGGCGCGGCCTGGAGACGCGTCCAGGGAGGGGACAGGGGAGCATGCGGATCGGTATCGACGTCGGCGGCACCAACACCGACGCCGTCCTGATGGACGGCACGGAGGTCGTCGGCTGGACCAAGACCCCAACCACACCCGACGTCGGCAGGGGGATCGTCACCGCGCTCGAGGACCTGTTGGCCCAGGCCAGTGTCTCCAAGCGCGCGATCAACGGTGTGATGATCGGGACGACCCACTTTACCAACGCGGTGGTCGAGCGCAGCCGGCTGCTCCAGGTCGCCGCGGTCCGGCTGGGGCTGCCGGCCACCGAGGCACTGCCGCCGATGGTCGACTGGCCGGCTGACCTGGCCGACGTCCTCGGGCGGCACATCTACCTGGTGCAGGGCGGCCACGAGTTCGATGGCCGGGAGATCGCGCCGCTCGACGAGGCCGAGCTGCACCGTGTGGCGGCGGATGTGCGCGCCAAAGGGCTGCGCTCGATCGCCGTCTCATCCGTCTTTTCTCCGGTCAACGCGTCGATGGAGGAGCGCGCCGCCGAGATCTTCCGCGAGGAGCTGCCCGCCGCCTATGTCAGCCTCTCCAGCCAGATCGGCCGGCTGGGGCTGCTGGAGCGCGAGAACGCCACCATCATGAACGCGTCGCTGCAGGACCTGGCACGCCGCGTCGTCGACTCCTTCCGGGACGCGCTCGATCACCTGGGACTCGACGTCCCGTTCTACATCAGCCAGAACGACGGCACGCTAATGAGCGCCGACTACGCCGAGCGCTACCCGGTGCTGACCTTCGCTTCCGGCCCGACCAACAGCATGCGTGGGGCGGCCTTCCTCTCCGGCCTGCAGGAGGCGATGGTGGTCGACATCGGCGGCACGACCTCCGACGTGGGCATGCTCATCCACGGCTTTCCCCGTGAGGCGTCGGTGGCGGTCGAGATCGGCGGGGTGCGCACCAACTTCCGCATGCCGGACGTGCTCTCGTTCGGCCTCGGCGGCGGCAGCCTGGTCCGCGGCGTCGACGGCGGCGTGCGGATCGGCCCTGACTCGGTCGGTTACCGCCTCACCGAGGAGGGGCGCGTCTTCGGGGGTGACCGGCTGACCACGACCGACATCGTCGTCGCGGCCGGTCTGGTCGACCTGGGCGACCGCGCGCGGGTGGCCGACCTGGACCCGGCGATGGTGGCGTCCGCGGTCGATGAGATCCAGCGCATGGTGGACGTCGCGGTCGACCGGATGAAGACGAGCGCGGCGGCGATCCCGGTCGTGCTGGTCGGGGGCGGCGCCATCCTGATCTCGCGGGAGATCCAGGGTGCGTCTGAGATCGTCAAGCCGACCCGCGCGCCGGTCGCCAACGCCATCGGCGCGGCCATCGCCCAGGTCGGCGGCGAGGTTGACCGCGTCTTCGCGCTCGAGGGGATGAGCCGCGACCAGGCACTCACGGCCGCCAAGGAGGAGGCCACCGCCAAGGCCGTCGCGGCCGGCGCCAACCCGGCGACCGTCCAGGTGGTCGACGTCGAGGACGTGCCGCTGTCCTACCTTCCCGGCAACGCCGTGCGCGTGCGGGTGAAGGCGGTCGGCGACCTGTTGATGGCCTGACGGAGGGGCGGCAATGCGACTGATTGGTCCGGAGAACATCGAGGACATCGCGCTCGGCGCGGCCGTCCTGGGCACCGGCGGGGGCGGCGACCCCTACATCGGCAAGCTGATGGCGATCCAGTCGATCCGCGAGTTCGGTCCGGTCCGGCTGGTCGAGCCCGACGAGATCCCCGACGACAGCATGGTGGCGCACTCGGCGATGATGGGCGCCCCGACCGTGATGGTCGAGAAACTCCCCAACGGGCGCGAGATCGTCAACGCCTTTCGCGCGCTGGAGGCCTACCTCGGCCGCACGCTCGACTACACCACCTCGGCGGAGGCGGGTGGACTGAACTCGACCATGCCCTTCACCGTCGCCGCCCGGCTCGGCATCCCGATGGTGGACGCCGACGGCATGGGGCGCGCCTTTCCCGAGCTGCAGATGGTCACGCCCACGATGTACGGCATCGCGGCGACCCCCATGGCGATCGCCGACGACAAGGGCAACAGTGCCATCATCAACGCCGTCAGCAACCGCTGGACCGAGACGATGGCGCGCACCGTGACCATCGACATGGGCTCGACCGCGCTGATCGCGCTCTACCCGATGACCGGCCGCCAGCTCAAGGAGGCCATGGTCCCGGGCACGCTGAGCAAGGCGGAGGCGATCGGCCGGGCGATCCGAGAGGCCAAGGTCCGCCATCGCGACCCGATCGAGACGGTGGCCGAGGTAACCGGCGGCGCGGTCGTGTTCCACGGCAAGGTAGCCGACGTCCAGCGGCGCACCGAGGGCGGCTTCGCGCGCGGCGAGGCCACCTTCGCCGGCACCGGCGACGACGAGGGGAGTCGGCTCACGCTCCAGTTCCAGAATGAGAACCTGGTCGCGGCCCGCGATGGCGAGATCGTCGTCTCGGTGCCCGACCTGATCACCGTGCTCGACGCCGAGACCGGGCACCCGATCACGACCGAGGGGCTGCGCTACGGCTTCCGGGTCGTCGTGCTCGGCATCCCCTGCTACGAGAAGTGGCGCACGCCGGCCGGCCTCGCCCTCGTCGGCCCGCGCTACTTCGGGTACGACGTCGACTACGTGCCGGTCGAGCAGCGCTTCGCGCGAGGAGGGCGCCCGTGAGGACGCTGAGCGCTCAGGAAGTGCGCGACGTCGCGGCCGGCTCGGCCGTCTTGGGCACCGGCGGGGGCGGTGACCCCTACTACGGCACGCTGTCGGCGCTGCGTAACCTCGAGCTCTACGGCGCACCGCGTCTGATGGACGCCGGGGAGCTGGCCGACGACGACGTGGTGGTGATCCCGTTCATGATCGGCTCGCCGGTGCCGCTGATCGAGAAGTTCACCTTCGGCCGGGAGATGCAGCGCTCCTACGAGGCGCTGGGGCATTTCCTGAATCGCCCGGTCGCGGCCGTCATGCCGGTCGAGATCGGCGGGGTCAACTCGATGGTGCCGCTCGCGCTCGGGTCGCTGCTCGGCCTGCCGGTGGTCGACGCCGACTGCATGGGTCGCGCTTTCCCCGAGGGGCAGCTCGTCACCCTGACGCTCGACGGCATCGGCATCAGCCCGATGGCCATCTCCGACGAGCGCGGCAACAGCGTCGTGCTGAACACGATCGACAACTTCTGGGCCGAGCGCTTTGGCCGCTCGCTGGCCGTCGACTTCGGCGCCATCGCCGCCGGCGTCGGCACGCCGCTCACCGGGCGGCAGGTGCGCGAGTCGACCATCGTCGGCAGCCTCTCCTACGCCGAGCGCATCGGCCGGGCCATCCGGGAGGCACACGCCGCCAAGGCAGACGGGGTCGCGGCCATCGCTCGCGAGACCCACGGCGTGGTGATCTTCCGCGGCAAGATCGTCGACGTGCAGCGGCGCATCGAGCGCGGCTGGACGCTGGGCGAGGCGCGGCTGGAGGGAATGGGCGCGGACGCGGGCGCGACGATGGACGTGCGCTTTCAGAACGAGAACCTGGTCGCCATCCGCGACGGCGAGATCGTCGCCTCGGTGCCCGACTTGATCACGGTCCTGGACTCGGAGACGGGCGAGGCGATCACGACCGAGCACCTGCGCTACGGCTTCCGGGTGGTCGTCATCGGCATCCCCTGCGACCCCAAGTGGCGCACGCCGGACGGGGTGGCCCTCGCCGGGCCGCGCCACTTCGGCTACGACATCGACTATGTGCCGATCGAGCAGCGCTGGAGCCGCTACCGCGCGGTCGCCGGCTGAGCGCCGGGGGAGGATGAGCGATGGCCGGGCAGGAGCTGACCGTCTCCGAGGAGCAGGCGTTCGAGCTGCTGGCGCACCTGGTGGCGAGCGCCGAGCTCTGCATCACCGAGCCGTACTACTACGGCACCTTCCGCCTGATCGACGCCGCCAGCAAGCTCGCGGGCTTCCTGCTCGCCGGCCCGGGTGACGGCAGCCGCGAGTGGCTGGAGCACTTCAAGACGGAGGTCGACGCCAAGAAGGAGTGGATGATGTGGGACCGGGAGGGGTACTTCGACTTCCTGCGCGCCGCCAGCGGTGACGTCGCCGGGGAGCTGAAGCGCCGCGTCGGCCGCCCACCGCTCGGTACTGCCGACGGGGCGGGGACCTCGCGATGAGCGCCGCGCCGCGGACGTCGCGGGAGCTGGCCGAGACGGTGCTGGAGGTCATGCGCACCCGGCGCGTCGTGCGCCGCTTCACCGACGAGCCGGTGAGCGAGGCCGACGTCCGCGCCGTGCTCGAGGCGGGACGCTGGGCCACGACCGGCGGCAACCGGCACGTCCATCGCTTCCTGGTGGTGCGCGACCCGGCGGTGATCCGCCTGGTCAAGTTGATGTCCCCCGGCATGCTCAACGCGCCGACGGCGCTGATCGTCGTCTGCCTCGACCTCGAGCAGTCCGAGCAGCAGCAGGTCCCGGTCGAGCGCCACGACAGCGTCTGGATCGACGTGGGCACGGCGGCGATGAACATGATGGTGGTGGCGCACGCGCTCGGCCTCGGCTCCTGCCCGGTGACGTCCTACAGCCGATCGGGCGTGAGCACGCTCCTCGACCTGCCGGAGACGGTCGTGCCCCAGCTGTTCGTGCTGCTCGGCCACCCGGCGCGTCACCGGCGGCAGCTGCGGACCGGCGCCTCCACACGGCTCAGCGTCGACGACCTGACCTACTGGGAGCATTACGGCCAGCGCACGACCGCTTAGAGCGATCTGCCGAGGAATCGGCGGACCGCCGAGTCGGCGTCGGGCACGCGGAGCACGCGGAGCGCGCGCGCGGGGTCAAGCCGCCGCGCTGAAGGACGAAGCCCACGGAAGGGGCTGGGTTCCGGCCAATCGTTGCGGGAAATGCTGTAGGTCGGTAACGCAGCCGCTGTTGCGGCACGCGGGAGGGAAGCGGAGATGGCGACGCGAACGCTCGACGCGGCGGACCTGTGGGACATCTCGGTGGGCGGCGGTGCCCTGGCCACCGGAGGTGGCGGCGTGGGCCCGACCCGCGAGCAGTTCGACGCCACCGTCGGGCCGCGGCTCGCGCAGGGCGACCAGCCGCGGCTGATCGACGCCGCCGACCTGCCGGACGACGAACTGGTCTACCTGAGCGCGGGCGTCGGCGGCGGCGTGCGCCGCGAGGAGAAAGAGCGCTGGCTCGCGAATCCCGGCTGGGGAGCGCGCTCCCGACCCGGGTTCGACCAGACCGCGTGGATCAACGCGCGGCTCGACGAGCTCGAGGAGCTCTACCCCTCCTGCAGCTGGTCCGAGCGTCCGGGGCCGGATTGGCACGCTGTCGCGGAGGACCGCCTGCGCGCGGCGCTCGGCCGGGAGAGCTTCGCCTACATGCCGTTCGAGATCGGCCCGCGCGTCTACACGACCGTGCTGGACGCGGCGAGCAAGGGGAAGCCGACCGTCGACGCCGACCTGGCCGGCTATCGCGCCGTGCCCGAGGTCTCAATGGCCTCGCTCAACGTGCACCAGGCACGCATCGGGCCGGTGGTGCTGGCGACCGCCTGGGGCGACCTGGTCGTGCTCGAGAAGGTGCTCAACTGGCAGCGGCTGGAGGACCTGAGCCGGCACGTCGCGGTCTCCTGCGGTGGTGGCGTCGGGGGCATGATGGCCTTCCCCGGTGCGGTCGTCCGCGCGGGCGCCGTGGCCGGGACCATCTCGAAGGCGATGCACGTCGGGCGGGCTATCCGTGAGGCCACCGCGGCTGGCCGGGACCCGGTCGCGGCCGCCGCCGAGGCGGCCGGCGGCCACGTCCTGTTCCGCGGACGCGTCCTGGCCCAGCTCAACGAGGATAAGGGGTCCTTCATCTGGGGCGACGAGCGGCTGGAGGGCACCGGCGACTACGCCGGCCACACCTTCCGCGTCTGGTACAAGAACGAGAACCACATGAGCTGGCTCGACGGCCGGCCACACGTCATGTCGCCCGACCTGGTCACGGTGCTGGACGCCGCGACCGGCCACGGGCTGTCAAATTTCGCCCCCGGCGACTGGGGCTACGGCCGCGAGGTCGGGGTGATCGGCGTGCCGTGCGCGCCGGTGTGGCGCACCGAGCGGGGCCTGCGCATCTTCCACCCGGCGCGGTGGGGCTTCGCCTGCGAGTACCGCCCGATCGAGGACGTGGTCGGGAGCTAACCCGCGATTCGGCGTCGGCTTGTTGCCGCGCGCAGCCGGAGGTGAGCGCATGCGTGACTTCGCGGTGGCCGAGCTCGTTGCCCGGCCGGGTGAGAAGGTCAAGGGCTATCTGGGGCAGGTGATGCTGGGCGATGGCAGCCTGGTCGGCGTGCCGGCCATCGTCGCCAACGGCGTCGAGGACGGGCCTACGCTCCTGGTTATCGCCGCCGTCCACGGCACCGAGGTCGTCGGCGCGGCCGCGGTGATCGAGGCGCTGCGCGCCATCGACCCACGTGAGCTGCGCGGCCGCGTGGTGGCGGTGACCGCCGCCAACCCGCTCGCCCTGCGCGATTCCGCCTACGAGACGCCCTACGACCACGTCAACCTGAGCACGCCCCTGTTCAAGGAGCCGAAGCCGTCTGGCGGCCTGACCGAGCGCCTCGCCGCCGTCGTCATGCGCGCGGCCGAGGGGGCGACCAATATGATCGACATGCACGCCAACCCCGACCCCTCGATCCCCTTCGTCCTCTACAACCCGCACCTCGCGAAGGACGAGCAGACGCGCCGGGAGACGCTGCGGCTGGCGCACGCGTTCGGCGTCACCGTCATCGAGTCGGGCGGCGACCCGGCCGCGGCGCAGCGCGACGTCCGCTACGGGCTGGGACTCACCACCATGACCGCCGAACTGACCGGCAATATGTTCCTGCGCGAGGAATCGGTCGCCGTCGGCAAGGCCGGCGTGCTCAACGTCGCGCGGGCGCTGGGCATGATTCCCGGCGAGCCGGAGCCGCAGCCCGGGATGAAGATCGAGGGCGACTTCGTGGCGGTCGGGCGGCTGATCACCAATCGCGGCGGCCTGTTGTGGGTGCGCCGGCAGCCGGGGACTTTCATCCCTCGTGGCGAGGTCGTGGCCACGATCCAGGACCTGTGGGGGGACACTCTGGAGGAGCTGCG
>Ga0307373_10008824_pt1 | contig 15240 bp, 16 predicted proteins | sample OX2MG_FD_202534 | JGI IMG/M metagenome (GOLD analysis project Ga0307373, IMG submission 202534) | Soil microbial communities from Risofladan, Vaasa, Finland - OX-2 | ecosystem: Environmental > Terrestrial > Soil > Coastal area > Acid sulfate soil | place: Finland: Risofladan, Vaasa | collected... | reverse complement strand
GCCGAATCAGGTACCAAAATCCGTCTGGATCAATCCACCCATCAAGGAAATCGCAACACCAGAAATCATCATCCCCAGTCCGTTAAATACTTCGTCCCTCGTGTCTCAAAGTCATTGACACGTTCCGGTTCGAGTGCCTGCTTCTGTGCGTTGCCAAACGCCCGGATGGCACTGTCGATCCATTCGCGTACTGCAGCCAGATCAAGCTCGCGGTACCGGTAGTCAAAACGGACTAAGCCTCGGTACGTGCGATTGATCATCTGCATAGCTGACAGTGGAACAGAGTTCCCGTCCCAATCGAGCGGCGGTGGCTCGACAAGATTCCGGAACTCCCGCATTTTGAGAGCCCATAACTTCTCGCGTTCGGCGCGATCATGGGCTTGCAGTAGCTGATCCCGGATGACCGAGGTTATCGTCTCGTAAGGAGTATGGTTCCCTCGCACATAGCGAAATTCGCTCTTGTTAAACAGTTGAAAAAGCAGACATCCGAGCGCATAGCTGTCGCTGTGGAAGCCCAGATCACGTTCGCCCTCAAACCCGGCGAACGCCTCCGGTGGAGAGAATGCCGGCGCGCCTTTTGGCATCGGGTAGAACGGCAAGAGGTTCGGTGAGTCGGTCCGGGCCGCCATTCCGAAGTCAATGATCACGACCACCCGCCGGTCCTCGCCGCTGCGAATGCGGATATTGTCGATCTTGAGGTCTCGGTGACACACGAGGTATCTGTGAATTGCCTCAGTCGCAAGCAAGATGTCGCGGAATATGCGCAGCTTTGTTCTAGCATCATGCTCGTGTTGCCGAAGGAAATAGTCATCGACATCGTTACCCAGCCATTCGACGGCAAAGAATCCGGTTGACAGTAGAATCTGACGGCCATCTGCGTTGCTACCGACCGGCCACGTAAAGCGTTCACAACCTGACACGATCTGGAGGCAGCGTTCACGACCCTCCAGTCCTTCAAGAATGGATGCCTCACGCTCAAACGCGTCAAGTAGGTACTTGTTTCCTAGGTACGCCGGATCCATGAATTTTACCGCGACCTGCTCGCCGCTGTGACTATCGTCTGCGGAGAATACGAACGACATATCGCCCCGACGCTGCGACTCGCCGGCGCTCACGCATTGTAAATTACCGAATCGAAGCGACATTTGGTCGGTCGCTTCGATTGAGCGGATCAGCTGCTCCTGGAGCGCGCTGAGCTTGTATGCAGCGTCATTCATCTTCGTACCCAGTGATGCTACTCACTATCAATGTCGTCCAGATCGGCATCGGAAGACAGTATGGTCAGAACTCGGCCGTAAGTGCCGAGACCTATGACTTCTTCCAGCATTTCGAGACGCGGTGCATTATCGAACCAGTCGGACAGGTAAGTAGTGCCCTCGTCCCTCTTCGACTTCGCGACATTGTCGCGGTCCTTCCAAAATTCAGTTGTGATGGACCCCGGAGGTGGCAGGGACCGCCTCACACGGAGATCAATACTATCGAGGTGCTGCACTCTTTTAGACGAGGCACACCAGTCAATTCGGCCATCAACGGAGACCGCAATGACGACAGCGTCATCGCATGTCTCGGCCAATCGTATGGCGGAGGCCGTGAGGGACGTCGAACAAGCCTTAGACAACGCAATAGCTGCTTCCATCCCGCACCCTGCCTTCCGCAATACTGGTATCACTAAGAACCGCGGCATGAGAAGACCCACGGCAAAGTGGTCTGCTTCCCGCTCGTGATTTGTCGCCGATGTGAAGTTGTTCTGGGACTGATGCACTGTCTCGCCGCCAGCAAATAGGAGTTCCGGATGGCCCGGCAAATGGAAGTGACCTAGCTCATGCGCAACCGTAAAATTGATAAGCCCCCGGTTGGGAAGAGAGTTCGAATACAGAATGCCGAAGCTGTTCCCGCTGCTGATCAGAGATCCTTGACACCCGCGCAATGGTTTGCCAGCGACGTCGATGCTGCGCGCCTGCGCCCAGGCTATCGGGTCTACGGGCAGCATCGTAATGCCGGCGCCCTCGACCAACTGTTCCGCAAACCTCGTTTTTGTCCTGAGAAGATCCTTTGAACTCACCCAGTCCCACCCCTTCCCTTGTTCTTTTCAGCCAGCTTCTCAGCCATATCGGCAAGGAAGTCCATGTCATCGGGTGACATACTGGTCATACCTCTAAAGACACGGTCCAACGCTGGGCCGGAGGCGCCCGGTTCAGAGACTCGCCCAAGCAGGTAATCGGTCGTGACTCCAAGGGCATCGGCCAGTTTCTTGAGATTCTCGAAGGACGGTGCCCGTCGGCCGGTCTCGAAATGGGATATGGCGCTGGTCTGCAGGCCGGCGCGTGTTCCAAGCTCAGCCTGGTTGAGGCCCCTGTTTTCACGGGCGGTCCGGAGGCGAACCTGGAAACTCTCAAAATTTTGGTTAGACTTTGACATGACGATATGGTATAATTCCAGTTGACGATATAGGATTATTTGGAGGGCTTTTTTTTTCCCACTAAATAGACGAACTCGTCGTATTTTAGGCTACATTTAGAAAATTGCAAGGAGAACCGACCTATGACTGCCGAAAAGACGGGCAACCCCGGCGCCCAGAACCAAGCCGCGGAGGAACTGGTGGTGCTCGAGGAGTATGCCAAGACGAACAGGAAGCCTCCGAAGGCCAAGCACTACAAGATTCGTGTGGATAAGCAGGAGTTCACGGTGGACGTGCCGTCCATGATGGGCCAGCAGATTCTGGAGCTGGCGGATAAGACCCCTCCGAACCGTTTCAAGCTGTTCAAAATAGTGCATGGCACCCGCGTCCAAATCGCGCTCACGGAAACCGTGGATTTCACGGAGCTTGGAATCGAGCGTTTCACCACTCTGCCCCTGGATCAGACCGAGGGGAGCGCTGTGCAGCAGGAGGTAGTCCCCGGTTCATCCGGGGACTCTTCCCCGCCGCGACGCCAGTTTCGCCTTCCGGGTGCCGATGAAGCGCACCTGAACGGACTAGAGCTTCGCTGGGAAACTGTGATTGAAAACAACGTGCGGCGCCTGGTCATCTATGACTATCCGATCTGCAGCGGCTACACCGTCACGAAGGTGAACCTGTATCTCCGCATCGAGACGGGGTATCCGGACGCGCAAATAGACATGGTGTACTTTCACCCTGCTCTTGTGCGCACAGACGCGAAAGGCATCAATGCGCTGTCCACCGAGAACTTCGATGGCTTGACCTGGCAGCGATGGTCGCGCCATCGGACACCCGCCAATGCCTGGGTCGCAGGCCAAGACTGTGTTGAGACTCAGCTGCTGCTAATCGACCACTGGTTTGAGAGAGAATTTACGCAACGGTAGCACGATGAACACAGAATTTATTATTAGCGGGCGTCTGCACGAGCGGTTACGAACACACCTATATCCTGGAGATGGCCTAGAAGCTGTTGCACTCATTGCATGCGGCCACCGTGATAGTAAATACAACAACGGTCTGTTAGCGAAGGAAATATTTTGCGTACCATACAATGCATGTACGGTACGCACTGCCGTACAAGTTTCATGGCCGACATCCGTCACCGAGGTCTTTCTAGAAACTTGCGCCAAAAATGGATATTCGGTCGCAAAGGTTCATAGCCATCCCACTGGCTACCGAGACTTCTCTGATACCGATGACATATCAGACCGCGCCCTCTTCCCGTCGCTGCACGGTTGGCTCTATGGCTCCACGATGCTTGCGAGCTTAATCATGCTTCCAGATGGCTCAATGATAGGCAGGACCGTTAGTGAGACGGCCGTTTTTGCTCCGATTTCAATGATCAAGTATGTCGGCGACGATCTTCGTTTCTGGCCACATGGCGCCTTGCCCATGACCACCGAAGAAGGCGTCATGGACAAGGCAGCGCTACGTCTAATCCAGACTTTTGGTCAGGGTACTTACAGGCGGCTGCGGCAGCTCCGGATAGGCATAGTCGGGTTGTCTGGAATCGGAAGTATCCTTACAGAGCTTCTGGCACGAAACTGCGTTGGTACGCTCGTTCTGGTTGAACCCGATATTGTCGAAGAAAAGAACCTAAACCGCATGATCAACTCAAGGCGAGCTCAGGCCGATGCCGGCGAGCGTAAGGTAGACGTCCTCATGAGCGCCATCGAGGCGATGGGGCTTTCAATTAATATTGAGCCCTACCCCGCCGATGTCTGCTCCCCAAGAGTAGTGCGCGCACTTGCAAGCTGTGATGCAATATTTGGCGGGATGGACTCAACATATGGTCGTCACCTTGTGAACCGGCTGTCCTCGTTCTATCTCATTCCGTATTTTGACGCGGGGGTCAAGCTCGTCTCCGATGGAAAGGGCGGCATAGATTCCATAACTGCCGCCGCGCACTACCTGCAACCGGATGGCTCGAGTCTTATGAGTCGTGGAGTCTATTCCCAGGAACAGCTCGAAGTGGATGGAATTCGAGTATCGGATCCCGAACAGTACAAGCGGTTACTCAAGGAAGGTTATATTAAGGGGATTAATGAGGATCGCCCAGCAGTCATAACAATCAATGCGCTTGCTGCCACCTTGGCTGTAAACGACTTCCTTGCGCGAATCCATCCGTATAGGGAAGATGGAAACTCGTCTTACGCAATGCAGTTCTTTAGCGTGGATAAAGGATTCTATCATCACGAGGGCGACGGGACTCCGTCCCCTCTCTCCCAAAGGAATGCCGGCCGAGGCGATGTAATGCCGCTGCTTGATCGACCGGATCTAAGTGAGTAAGGCCTGACAGATGTTTGACTATCTATTGCGTCTTTTTAATGGCCGCCGTACCGAACAGGGCTACTCAAAGCCAAAATACCAAGCGGAGCGTGTCGAAGAGACTCCCGATATACTCGATAAATTCACCGTCTATCTAGTCGGCAGCAAGAAGAGCATCTGGCACGCAGAGATGATTTGTCCGTGCGGATGCGGCGCCGTGTTGTCGATGAACCTACAGAATGACTTTCGCCCTTGCTGGCGAGCCACCGTCTTTCGAGACAAGACAATTAGTCTCTACCCATCCGTGTGGAGAAAGGTAGGGTGCAAAAGCCACTTTATTCTTAGACGTGGCGCCGTTCGCTGGTGCCGAGAGTTCGATGATTGATGTAAGAATCCAATGAAATGAATTTCGCCGATCGATAGAAATCGTTTCACTCAGGCCCAAAACATTCTGGTGAATCATTGGCTTGGCGGTTGATCAACTTCGAAACCGGATAGGTGTCAATGGCGGAGTGAACGTGTATCGGCGGGCCAGCCCTTTGTTAGCTCCAATGCTCAACGAGGCACCCAAGGGGCTCGGGAATCAACTAGCTCTCAACCCAAATACCTTCTTGTTCTAGAAAAACGGCAATTGTTAAGGGAACGAGCCTAAGTGCTCCGCACGCCTGCGTTAGGGACAGCTTATTGGGGCGACTCCTGATTTCTTCGTTTAAGACAATCGGCCTAAAATCAAGTTCGTTGAGATGAAGCGCTAGCGCCAGGACGTGTGGATCAGCTTCGACCACGCCGACCTTATCCGGATCTAGCACCCTCTGCGCCTGACGGTGACTCATTACCGCTCTTAGTTCGTCAAAAAGAGGGCCATATCTTGTCGCCTTATCCGCATTCTTTTTTGCCCATGCAAGCGGCTGATCCATCGTTCCTTTTTCAAGTTCGTCGAGTACTTCTTTGGGATATACCAAGAACTCACTTTCAACGTACTCGGTCAGCTTCGAAAAAACCGCCTTTCGGTTAGCTTGCGGAACAATTTGCTTGATCTGGAGTACTGATGATGTATCAATGACAAAGCAGATTTTGTCGCGTGCCGCCGACATGCTGGCGGCCCACTAATCGTTGTGTTCACGATACGCATCTAGATCCGTATCTTTGATGCGCAAATAGTCAACTGTATCAGCTATGGTTAGGTATCGTTCATCGGTTCCTCGTAACAGTAATTTTGCAGTCTTGAGTCCGTAATTCTCCTCGCTGATCTCCTGACGAACACGGCCGTGCCCACCGCGAGCAATTTTCTTAGCGTCTGAAATCGGAGGGATCTTGCGATACAAGTCCCAACTTGCAGCTTTTTGTTGAATAAGGCGAAGCGCGGCTGCTCGCGCACTGACTTTAAATTTAGAAGCGATGTCGTAGACAACATCTAAGTTTGAGATGGACCGACCTTCGGTCCATGCGTAATATTCGGTAATGTATGCTCTTACAGGTTTCCAGGGGAGTAGGACAGCAGCGGCGAATTTCTCACACCATCTTTCAGTATGATCAGAATGCTTAGTCAGTGCAAAATTACCCCCACTTTTGCAGGCCGAATCCGTTCTTGTTATCAGGTGCCCCAATTCGTGAAATAAAGTGAAGATTCTCGCTTGATAATTCCAGGCGGTATTTACCGCTATAACCGGCGCGCGAGGGTTCCAAAGGGAGAAGCCGCGACAAGAATTCTCCCCCATCGGCAATAGGAATACGTAAACACCGAGATTATCTGTCGCGGATCGCCATTCCTTGAATGCTATTGACGCCGAAGGCCAAGTTAGTTGTCTGGCAATGCCAATTTCGAGGCTCGAGCGAGTGTCGTCAGCGATCGAATCGCTTTTCACACTTATGCTGGTTTTTGAGAGGCGGGGTCTCTGTACGTCAAACTCTTTGCTTAGCCATGACATACTCTCCTGAATCCTCGCGGCTTGCCGGATTAGCTGTCGCTCCTTCGGACTAAGAGCTCGTTGGTCGTTTTCCTTGGGTCCCCTAAACTTCACCTCGGGTTTGTGTGTTTCCGGAGGCGACGGCAAAAAAAACGCCGCTGACGGCCGCTTTAATAGGGATACAAGATTCTTGAATTGGGAAAGCAACGGGCGTGCGCTGCCATTTTCCCATGAGGCTACAACGGCTTCCGAGACTCGAAGATGTTCAGCTATATCGTGGTTTGAATATCCAGAATCCGCGATTGCCCACCGCAGAACTTCCGGGGTAACGGGTACTTCAGTGCCTCGAGTCATATGTTCTTGCGCCTGACGTGTTTTTCTCGCATTACCACGTTTTCCAGGTGATGAAGCAGACCACGGTGGAAGGGCAAAGCAATCGGAAGTCCGGAGAGCCAGGAACTGTAATTGTCCGTCGCAACCTCATCACCGCAAGTTACGGTCTACTCTCCGGATGCTATAGGGTTTGAAGGATATACTAATATCCACCCGGCGCCAGCGCTTGGGCCAGAATGGCGTCGAGCAGGAGGCTGCGGGTGGCGGCGGTATCGGTCAGGCGGGCCTCTAGCCGGTTGCACAGGGCGATCAATTCATCGACCGTGGCAACGATGCGATGTTGTTCGGCTCGCGGTGGGAGGGGAACTTGGAACTCTCTTAGAATTCCGAGATTCAACCCTTTGTATGCGATGCCGCGTAAGTTCTCTTGTATGGACTTCCAAAAATACTGCGAAAGCATCAGATAGACGATGAAATCTGCCGATATGTCCTTTGCAATGGGGATTACGGCTACTTCTCTCGCGACATTGAAGCCGCAAAGATTTTCCGGAACTTGGGCAACTCCGCCAAGTGTGCCTCGAATATTGATGAGGATTTCACCCCCATTCAAACGAGTACGCGCGTATTCAGCTTCAATGTCCTCGGAAACCTTCCGCACGGCTGATAGGTCGATAAAGCCTGGTTTCACATCACTGCATCTTAGAGTTGGTACTCCGCCAGTTTTCGGCTCAATGCCCAATTTGATCACGCCATAAGAAATCTCCCGCTTTTTGTCCACGAGTCCCTGAACGGTGGTCCACTCCCAGCCGGACGGGCAAGGGAAAGGTACGCCGTCAATACTCGGTTCCCTAATATGGCGCCTTCGAGTTTGTCGAGGTTCAGACTCTCCCTGTTCCAAGCGGCACAAGAGGGTCGACGCCGGTATTTCGCTGGAGTCCTGTGGCACGAGTTTCCCGCGCACGGCAAGGTTGAGGATGGTCTGCCTGAGTTGCTTGATCTGGTCTGGGCAAGTGGTGAGGGCTTGCAGGGCGTCGAGCGCGAAACGGGCATCATCCTGGAACGTTGCAGAATCGGGTACGTTAAACCGGGCGATGCTCGCTGCCGTCAGCCGGTCGCGCGTCGCCTCCCGTTCTGCCCTTGCCTTCTCCAGCCGCTCGCACAGTGCCATCAGTTTATCGACCTTGGCGACGATACGGTGTTGTTCTACGAGGGGTGGGAGGGCAATTAAAAGCGCCTCAAGTTTCCCTTTCGTGATGTGCTGAAGTCCGACGCCGCCATGCGCTTTCGCAATCATCTCGTCTAGTCGTCCATTGATCGCTAACCGCAAGAAATTTGCGTCAAACGCCTTGTTGCGGAAGTCGCACCGAAAGATGTGTTGATTGAGGACAGCGGGACCACGATTCCATATAAATGCGCCAAATGAGGTTCCTGGCGTACCTGACCAACTTATAAGGAAAGCACCATCACCGATAAGGAAACGATCGCGCACGTTCTTTGGATCACAGTAGTTGAAAGGCGCATCGTTGCGATTGAGGTTCTGTATCCGAACGATCTTAATCCCAGTTTGTAACCAGTCAGTCGGCTTAAATGCCTTCCCATTGATAAGCTCGAGGTGATCACCAATCCGAACCCAGAGCCAATTGGCGGGGATGCCGTAGTCAGGTTCAACAGACTCGCTCTTGTCGGTCCGGCTCAATTTCTGTGGAATTTGCGAAGGCCGCTTGTTCAGGCGTTTCAACAATTCCGACGCTGGTTCCTCCTTCGAGTCTTGCGGTACAAGCTTACCCCGTACGGCGAGATCGAGAATGAAGCGGCGAAGACGAGTGATCGCATCGGGTGCATCGGCGATACGCTCATAATGGGCGAGTAGGCGCGCATCGTTCATCGTGTTAGGGCCACCACCAAAATCGCCTTCAACTGGTCGCGCAGCTTCACCGTCTCGGCCTCGGCGGCATTCAGGCTTTCGAGCAGCGCCTGTGGGTCGCCATGATCGTCGGCCACCGTATGCGGGTTCTTGATATCGAGGTTATAGCCTCGCGCCTTAACTTCCTCGGCCGTAACCCTCCACGCCTGCGGCGTCTCCTTACGGCCGTTGCGCTTCGCCCCACCCCACCATTTGATGCAGTCTTGCAGATGCTCGAAGCGGATCGGCTTCGTCATCGAGTAGGCTTTCTGGCCCTCGGGTACGCGGTGCTCGTAGAACCAAATATCCTTGGTGGGCTCGCCCTTCTCAAAAAACAACAGGTTGGTGCCGATGGAGGCGTAAGGCTTGAACACTGAATTTGGCAGTCGGACGATGGTATGAAGGTTGCATTCCTCCATCAAATGCTCCTTAATCCGTGTTTTAACACCCTCGCCAAATAGTGAGCCATCTGGCAGCACCACGGCTGCACGACCATCCTTTTTCAACAGGCGCACGATTAGGGCCAGGAAGAGATCAGCCGTCTCGCGCGTCTGGAACTGCTTCGGAAAGTTCGACTCGATGCCATCTTCTTCCTTACCACCGAATGGCGGGTTAGTGAGCACGATGTCCACGCGGTCGGATTGGGTGTAGCTGATGTAGGGCCGAGCCAGCGTGTTGTCATGGCGCACAAAGCTCGGGTCTTCGATGCCATGCAGCAGCATGTTGGTGACACAAAGCATGTGCGGAAGCTGCTTCTTCTCCACCGCGCGCAAGGCAGCCTGCATCTTTCTTTCATCTGCTGGCTTCTTCACATAGCGATCGCGCATGTGTCGGAGTGCGCAGGTGAGGAATCCGCCGGTGCCGCAGGCGGGATCGAGCAGTATCTCGCCTGGGTGCGGGCCGATACGGTCCACCATGAACGCGGTTACGGCGCGGGGCGTGTAATATTCACCCGCGTTGCCGGCAGACTGCAGGTCGTTGAGGATCTGCTCGTAGATGTCGCCAAAATGCTGACGCTCGGCCAAATTGTTGAAATCGACCTCATTGATCTTGTTCACCACCTGCCGCATCAACTGACCAGATTTCATGTAGTTGTAGGCGTCCTCGAACACATCCTTGACCACGCGGCGACGGTCGCCGGGCTTGGTGGAAGCTGGGAGGTTTTTCAGCGCCGGGAACAGACTGTCATTGACGAAGGAAAGAAGCGCGTCTCCGGTAATTCCCTCGGGGTCCGCCGCCCAAGCCCGCCATTTGTATTTCTTTGGGATGGGCGAGCGGTAATCTGCATCCAGCAGTTCGAGTTCCTGGTCCTGGTCATCGATGATCTTGAGGAAAAACATCCAGCACAATTGGCTGATACGCTGGGCGTCGCCATCGACGCCGGTGTCCTTGCGCATGATGTCCTGTATGGATTTGACGTTGTTGCGGACGGCCATGGTTTATGCGGTTTCCTGGTAGAGAGCGGATTGCAGTTCATGGACGGCGTGCTCGAAGCCCTGCCGGTCGCCAAACGCCTTGATGAGTTGCACGACGCTGCCCATCGTGCTGAAGGGCGCAATCTTCAACACGTTTGCATCATCGAGATTGAGCACTCCCTCGTCGGCATATTTGGTGAGAAGCGCGTCGAGCACGGCGCGGGTTTGCGGTCCATATTTCGTGAAAACATCGCGCTTCTTGACGTTCTCGGCGCGCTCGCGACGGGTAAGCGGTTTCTTGTCGAAGGCGACGTGGCAGATGAGGTCGAAGGGGTCGAGGTCTTTACCCAGCTCCTCGGCAATCGGATCGAGCGGCAGACCCTCGGCCTCGAGTTCCTCAATGATCGCCTGTTTGCGTTCTGCGGCCTTCCAACGTTTCAGGAAATCATCGAGGCTGGCAAAGCGTTTCTTCAGCGCCTTCTTGGTGTAGTCGCGCAAAGATTCTGTGACAAGCTTTCCGTTCTCATCCAGGTACTCCACCCGCTCTGCGACGATGGTAGCGCCGACGCCATCGACATAGATTTTCTTTATCATGCCGCCGATTAATGGGAGGCTGATATCTGGAGGGCCATCGACAATAATCTCGTCTTCGCCGGGTTTTTCGGGGAGCGTTTCGCCTTCCTCATCCATGGGCGGCAAGTCGTCGGGTGGCGCGATGGGATCATCCTCGCCGGGTTCGTAAATCTGCACCGGTGCACCATCGAAATCCGGATCAGCGAAATGGCTGGTGGCGCCTCGGAAGTCGATCAGGGTGAAGTAGAACTTCTTGGTGTCCTCGTGGACGCGGGTGCCTCGCCCGACGATCTGTTTGAACTCAGTCATCGAGCCAACTTCCCGGTCGAGTACAATCAGTCTACAGGTCTGAGCATCCACTCCAGTCGAGAGCAAACGCGAGGTGGTGACCAGTACGGGATATTTCGATTCCGGGTCGATGAAATTGCCGAGTTGCGCTTGGCCTTCGACATCTCCGCCGGTGATACGCATGACATAGCGTTGGTTTTCGGCAACGAGATCGGCGTTCTCGTTGGTGAGTGCCTGGCGCATCCGCGCCGCGTGCTCTTGGTCGACGCAGAAAACGATGGTCTTCTGGAAGCGGTCACTGCTTTCCTTGAGGAACTCAGTGACCTTGCGGGCGACCAGCTTGGTGCGGTCGTCCAGCACCAGCGTGCGCTCAAAATCCTTGGTGTTGTAGATTCGGTCCTCGACTAACTCGCCGTCTCTATCCAGCTGGCCTTTCTCGGGCCGGTAGCCTTCCACATCGAGGTCAATATGAACCTTGACCACCTTGTAGGGGGCCAGGAAGCCATCGCGGATACCCTGTTTTAGGGAGTAGGAGTAAACCGGGTTACCGAAATAGGCGATGTTGGAGATGTATTTGGTTTCCTTGGGCGTAGCGGTGAGTCCAATTTGCGTGGCCGAGGAGAAATATTCGAGGATCTCACGCCAGTCCGAATCCTCGGCGGCACTACCGCGATGGCACTCATCGATAACGATCAGATCAAAGAATCTGGGTGAGAACTCGCGGTATAGTTTCTGACGCTCCTCCGGGCCGGTGATCGCCTGATAGAGGGCGAGATAGACTTCGTAGGAAGCGTCAATGCGCCGCTTCATGTCCAGGGCGGTAGTGAGGTCGATGGTGCTGCCATCCTCGCGCTCGATAGTTTTGGAGCTTGTCGAAAGCTTGGCCATCGCCGCACCGAAGGGCCGGAAATCGTTTACCATCGTCTGATCGATCAGCACGTTGCGGTCGGCGAGAAATAGAATTCTTTTCTTGCGACCCGCTTTCCACAGCCGCCAGATGATTTGGAAAGCGGTGTAGGTCTTGCCGGTGCCGGTTGCCATCACAAGCAAGATGCGGTTGCGGCCCTTGGCTATCGCTTCGATTGCAGCATTGACGGCATTGACCTGATAGTAGCGTGGTGCCTTGCCGCTGCCATCGTCGTGATAGTCCTGAAGGACAATTTGTTCGGCTTCTGGTGTCAAATTTTTCCAAGCCCGATAGCGCGCCCAGAGGTTGACCGGCGAGGGGAAGGCATCGAGGGCGAGTGTTGTCTCGGTGCCCCCGCTCGCTTTTGTCCGGTCGTGGAACACAAAGCCGTCACCATTCGAGGAGAACACGAAGGGGATGTCGAGCGTCGTAGCGTATTCAAGGCCCTGCTGCATCCCATCTCCCACGCTGTGGGAATTGTCCTTGGCCTCGATTAGTGCCAGTGGGATGTTGGGCTTGACATAGAGGATGTAGTCGGCGCGCTTGCCTTGACCGCGGCTGACCAGCTTGCCGCGCACGACAATTCGACCCTTGGTGAAGCTCACCTCCTCGCGGATTTGTAACATCTCATCCCAGCCCGCCTGGCGTAGTGCGGGCGTGATGAACTTGGTGCAGATGTCGCGTTCGCTTAAGGCTCGCTTGTCCATGATAGTTAGTCGCTTCCCAGTCCGCGGCTTCAAATACAATCTTTGCAATGTATCAGCATGTTTTTGTCTGGCTTAAATCCTAGCGGGATTTCTTGCCCAGTTTCCGCTGTGCCTCGACGGTGTACTCCAAGAGATCGCCCACCGTGCAATGGAAGAGCTTGCATAGCTTTTGGATGGCATCCAGATCCACCCGCGTCGCCGTTTCCTTATAGAGCAAGGTCACTGTATTGCGGTTCAGGCCCGTTTCCCGGGCCACGTCGGCGATCTTGAGTTTGTGCTCGCCCATCAACCGGGATAGATGGCACCTAATCATAAAATGTCATCCTAAGTGAAATATTTACACTAAAAGTAGCTATTTGCCTTGTAAAATGCCATATTGCCATCTATAATGATATTCAGAATGGCATTATTCACTAGAGGATGGCATTTATGCAGACCAGCATTCAGCGTAGCCCAGCGGAGGGCGTAAAGCCAGCGACCTATCTAACCACCGAGGAACTGGCGGATCGCATCAAATACGACCCCCGGACGATCCGGGACCGGCTCAAGGATTCTGTCCTCCTGGAGGGACGTCACTATTTCCGGCCATTTGGGGGTCGGAAGATACTCTATATCTGGGAGGCGATAGAGGCGGACATGGTCCGCTTGTCCCAGCCTAAGGGAGTCGTCATACCCATGGCCAAGGGCGGTGTCTGCCTTGGGTAGCATCGTCGCCCGACCGGAAAACGGCAGGCTCTTCTTTGACTTCCGGTACTGTGGAGCCCGGTGTCGGGAGCAGACGGCTCTGCCCGACACCCCTACCAACCGCAAGAAACTCCAGGCGGTTCTTGCCAAGCTTGAGGCTGAGATCACGCTTGGCACTTTTGAGTACGAGCGGTATTTCCCCAACAGCCCCCAGGCAAGGCAATTTGCCGCCGCCATGCCGCAGGGAGGTGGGCAGTACCCGCTGTTCCGGGTTTTTGTGGACGCCTGGCTCAACCAAAAGGAGCCCGAGTGGCGCCGCTCACATATCACCCAAATCCACTACATGCTGGATCACTGGCTACTGCCCGTCTTTGGTGAGCGGCCCATCAATCTCATTACAAAAACGGAACTCCTGAACTTCCGGGCCGATGTGTTACGCCGGCCCGGTCCCGCCGGCAAGGAGCACCTGGCACCCCGGACGGTGAATCACATCATGGCGCCGCTGCGCATGATCATGCGCGCCGCCTCAGAGCAATACGGCTTCCCGAATTCCTATCTCGGCATCAAGGCCTTAAAAATTCCGAGGAGCCATGTGGAGCCATTCACGCTCGATGAAGTCCGGCTGATCCTTGCGAATGTGCGGGAGGATTTCCGGAATTACTACACCGTGCGGTTTTTTACCGGCATGCGCCCGGGAGAAATCGATGGCCTCAAGTGGCAGTTCGTGGACTTTGAACGGCGCCAGATTCTGGTGCGCGAAGCGTGGGTGAAGGGCAGGGTGGAATACACCAAGACCGAGGGCTCCCAGCGTGAGATCGACATGTCCACCCCCGTCTATGAGGCGCTCATCGCGCAGCGCGCCGTCACCGGGCATCTCCAATATGTCTTCGTCAACAGCATGGGCCAGCCTCTCGATGCCAAGAACGTTACAAACCGGGTTTGGTATCCGCTGCTTCGTTACCTGAATTTACGCAGGCGTGTTCCTTACCAGACACGCCATACCGCGGCCACGCTGTGGCTGGCCGCCGGGGAGAACCCGGAATGGATCGCCCGGCAGATGGGCCATACCACCACCGAAATGCTGTTCCGCGTCTATTCACGCTTTGTGCCGAACCTGACCCGCCGGGATGGCTCGGCGTTCGAGAAGCTGCTGTTAACTCAGTTACCCGGATCAGGAGAACCCCATGTCCACGGCTGAATGGACCCTTTATTTGGAGCAGGCGTCCACCCTCGAAGGACTGCATAGGGCATTCGGGCGGTGCAGAACTTCGGACTTCCACCGGGATGGATCCTTGAATACCGATTCTCAGATCAGAGTTTACCTACAGAGGAGATAACCATGTCTGCGCAGTATTTATATCCCCAGCTTTATCAGAACACGATCAAGGATACCGACCTCGGCCTTATCGACCCAAAGGTTCTTATGGCCGGTCTGGTGCTCGCTTTTCTCATGGCCGAGGAGGTGGTCGGGGATTTGGCCAAATTGGAATCGATCGCGCTTGATCGCAATGATTGTGTGCCATGGCTCGTGGGGCGGGCGGCGAGACCTCAGGAGACCAATCGCGACGCCTTGGTGTTCTGGATTATGCAAAGCATGGAGGGAATCGAGTTGATGGCGTCCGAGTGTCCCAGGGAAACCTGGCTGATCACATTGCAGGCCCAGTTGGCGGTGGAACGTAAACGCAGGCGCACTACCCAAGCGGCACCGGTTGATCCGGACCGGGCGTTGCTCAGGCGTTATCACGGCCCAACAAATACTTTTTATTGATGAACGATTCGACAGTTTGGCGCATTCGACGCAGAGCGGGATATAGAACA
>Ga0307373_10008822_pt1 | contig 15241 bp, 10 predicted proteins | sample OX2MG_FD_202534 | JGI IMG/M metagenome (GOLD analysis project Ga0307373, IMG submission 202534) | Soil microbial communities from Risofladan, Vaasa, Finland - OX-2 | ecosystem: Environmental > Terrestrial > Soil > Coastal area > Acid sulfate soil | place: Finland: Risofladan, Vaasa | collected... | reverse complement strand
CCGTCCGCTACACCCACGCCCACAACGGCGTAATCAACCGCCACGACTTCGACCAGCTCGTCGATCTCCTCACCGACCTGCTCGAGCACCTCGACCAGTCCACCGTCGACCAGATCCGCAGCTTCGCCCCGCAGTAAAACTCCTCCGCATTCATCACCCGGCCACAGGTGGCGATGGAAGATCGGACTGCCCTGACCGCTTGCTCTTTCTGGAAGATCCAGCGGATGGGTCGCGTGCAGCAAGCTGCAAAGACAAAGGACTCGGGCTCTACAGGCCGCGGAAAAACTCGAGAAGGGCCAGGTCTTGAAAGGGCACGACTTAACAGGCCGCGGAAAAACTCTTGCGTTTGGCCGTTTTGTAACAGGGCACGACTTTAGTCGCGCCGATAACCGCTTCATAATAAAGAGCCGGGCTTTAGCCCCTGCTATGCAAGACCTGCAAACGAGGCCAGATTTGGCCATTTTTCCGCAGCCACTTCAGTCGTGCCGAAGGGTCGCAAATAAAGGATTTGGGCTTTAGCCCTTGCGGTTTTTCGCGCCAAACGACAACGCAAATGAGTTTTCCCGCCGCTTGTTTAGCTCCTGCGGACTTCTTCCTTCACCCGGCCACTCTCACGAATTTTTCCGCAGCCTGGAATCCCGCACGAAAAACCGCCTGAAACCAGCGTTCACACGATTGACCGTGCGCGTCAGGGTCGCGGCTAAATACCCGCTGTGGTACCATGGGGTTACGCTCAGTTGTTTGGTAGTGAGCCGTTCTCGCCGCATCCGCCAGATCGTCCACCACGTAATTTCCCCAGGCCCCTCAGCGTAATGGTCCATTGAAGTCAAGGTTTCACCATTCATGGTGACTGGCCGGACCAGACTGCTACGCGAAAGCGTGCCGCAGTCGAAGACGCGATACGTGTGGCAAATCTCGAATCATTTTGGGCAATCGCCCTTTGATTTTCCGCATGCAGGAAGTAAGCATTCCCCTCGCCGCTCGAAACCATTTTTCGAGTCGCAGGGGAAATAAATCGACTGCATCCGCCGCCGTGGATTCCCTGGATGATTTCCAGTGAGAAATCTGGAGCGATGGAATCCCGAGGCAGGAATGCAGCACAGGAACGAATTGAAACTTTTCTCGGAATTACCCCTCTCACCCTCCATGCAGCGGCAGTTGGCCAATGCAAATTTCATCCATCCCACACCTGTCCAGGCGGTAGCCCTCCCTCCGGCGCTGGAAGGACGCGACGTGCTGGCGACAGCACAGACCGGCACCGGCAAGACCCTGAGCTTTCTGATTCCCATCATCGAGCGAATGGCTGTTGGTCCCCAGGACACAAAAACCCTGGTCCTGCTGCCCACCCGCGAACTGGCCATGCAGGTGCTCGAAGCATGGCGCGATCTCACACGAGGGCAGGGCAAAGCCGCGCTGGTGTGCGGCGGCCTTGCGGAAGACCCGCAGTTGGCTGCAATCCGCAAGGGAGCACGCCTCATCGTCGCCACCCCGGGGCGCCTCGAAGACTACCTGTCGCGCAAACTGGTCAGCCTGGGCAACGTGAAGATTCTGGTTCTGGACGAAGTGGATCGCATGCTGGACATGGGCTTCAAGCCGGCCATCCGGCGAATCGTGGCGGCCTTGCCACAGGACCGCCAGACCCTGTGCTACTCGGCAACCGTCAGCCCGGCGATTCGCGAAGTGGCGAGCCTCTACCTCCGCAATCCGGTGCGCATCGATATCGGCGCCGAGTTGAAGCCCTCGCCCAACGTGAAGCTGCAATCCTTTGAGGTTCCAACGGACAAGAAACAGGAGTTGCTCGAGCATCTGCTGGGTACAAACAAGGGAAGCTTCATGGTTTTTGTTCGCACCAAGCATGGCGCCGATCGAGTCGCCCGGCGGTTAACGCGGGCCGGGTTCGCGGCGGCTCCCATTCACGGTGACCGGTCCCAGTCGCAGCGCAGCTCCGCCTTGCGCGGCTTCGCCGAGGGACGCCATCGCGTGCTGGTCGCAACCGACGTGGTGGCGCGGGGTATCGATGTGGCCGACGTCGCACACGTGGTGAATTTCGACCTTCCCAGGGAAGCCGAAGACTTTGTGCACCGCGTTGGACGAACCGGCAGGGCCGAAAGCCACGGTGTGGCATCGACCTTTGCCGCTCCAGGCGAGGCGCATGAGCTCAGGAAGATCGAGCGCACTCTGACCGTTACCCCAACCCGATATCGGGTGCGCCCGAATCACTCAATATTGCGCCAGGCGTCCTGATCTTCTTGCCGGCTTCGCTCTGACCCGTGAATCCGCAACCGCCAGGCGGGTTTGAGAAGCACCTAGCTTGCCGGAGGCCCTGTGCCTCCGGCAACTTTTGTTGTACGCGTCGGATCTTTCCAAATTTGGGTGAAACGCTCTGTTCGTAGAGTGGATTTTTGCCAAGAACCGGCCTTGAAAGGGCACGACTTCAGTCGTGCCGCAAAGATCGTAAACAAAGAATTTGGGCTTTATACTACAGTTGTAAATCGCGTTTCCGGAGGGAGCAGGGGCCTTCAGGCCCCTGAAAATCGGCCAAAATCGAGTGGCCTTTAAGCCCGGATCTATGCGAATCCAAACAGTTACAACTGTAGTATTTACAGGCTGCGGAAAAACTCAACCGCGCCAGGCTTTGTAACAGGGCACGACTTCAGTCGTGCCGATAACCGCTTCATAAAAAAGAGCCGGGCTTTAGCCCCTGCCATGCCAGACTTGCAAATCAGGCCGGATTTGGCCTTTTTTCCGCAGCCTCTTTGGCCCCTGCGGCCTTTCGTCGCGATCTGACCAGACAAGTGAATTTCTTCCGGAGCCTCTTTAGCCCTTGAGGCAAGCCTTTCCTTGGAGCGACATTCTGTTTTTGGAACAAGCTCTCGTATCTTTCATTCCTTGAAGGAAATAGCCCAGGCACTTTGGCTCCCGGAGCCCGCCTTGGCGTGCGAAAGAAACTCCCCCGCAATGGCTTTCAGCGAGACCTTTGGAGGTTTGCTGCATCTAAACAAGAAGCGCGCTGCATCCAAATCGAGCGAATAGGAGAACGATGCCAATACCAGTAAAGCCGTGCGACGGCCGGTTCAGCGATGATTTGCAAGGAGTTCTTACCCGCAACAGAAATCGGGAGCAATGGGCGGTCCACACCTGCGAGGTGTGCGGCACAACCGTCGGCGCTCAACAAGTGAGTGGGAAATGGGTTCCGGAACAGCATTGGCCCTCGGTAACCTACCCGCCGCGCAATGCGGCCGTAAAAAGGTATGACCGTTCGGCGCCGCCCCAGCAAGGTGCGGTCTCAGCTGGGCCGAGCTTTCGCTAATTTCCCGTCGCTCTTCAGGCAGGCCGCACGCGCTCACCGGACCAGCAGTCCTGGAAAGCCGGGCCGGGATTTCGCAATTTGCCCCGGACCAAAATCTGGCGCTCACGCCGAAAGATCTCCAGGGCTCAGTTGGCCCTCGCTGCAGACTCTGCGCGGAAAGGAATGTGGACATGGAAAGTCGTGCCGATTCCGACCGCGCTGTCTACCGTCAACTTCCCGCCGAGCTTTTTCACAATGCCGTAGGAGATTGACAGCCCCAGGCCCGTCCCTTTTCCAACCGGTTTCGTCGTGAAAAATGGATCGAATATGCGTCGCAGGACCGCGTCGGGAATCCCTGGCCCGGTGTCCGCGACGTCGACGGCAACGTCAATTCCTTCCACCCTGCTCCGTATTTCCAGCTTGCCGCCCGCGGAGTTCATCGCGTCGATGGCGTTATCGATGAGGTTGGTGAGAACTTCATGCACCTCAGTGGGCGAGGCCAGGACAAAGGGCAGGCGCCGATCCAGATCGGTGTGGACCTGAATGCCGTTGAATCTTGCGCTCCTTTCATAAGCGCTCACGATTTCTTCTACTGTGTCGTTGAGCTGAACGTCTTCTTGAGCGGAGTCTGTCCTGCGAGCAAAGCTGAGCAGCTTCTTCGTGATTTCTTTGCATCGGACGCCCTGCAGGCGAATTTGCTTCAGGGAATGGTCGAACTCCTCCCGGTTCCGGCCCTCCTTTGGATCTTCTTCTCCAAGCAGATCCGCCATCCATCCGGCGTGCTCAAGCATGATGGCCACTGGGTTATTGATCTCGTGCGCCACGCCTGCCGCAAGCTCGCCGATGGAGGCAAGCTTCCGCGCTTCGGTCATCTGCTCGTTCAGCTTCTCCGCATCCATGTCCGCCCTTTCGACGCGCCTGACCACCCCTCGTACAACCAAGAATGTAACCATCAGAACGGTCAGGCATCCGGGGAAAAAGATCGCCAGCGCCACAATCCTCGCCCGGTTGACCTCGGCGAAGGCGTCGTTCCGATCCTGCTGATAAACCAGTGTCCAATGGCCCGACTGGAGTGGCATGAGGATGAAGAGGGTGTCCTCCCCCGGGCTCTTCACCGATCCGGTGACCGCGTTTCGCGATCTTTCAGAAACACTGATTTCAGGAGAGGACGCGACGGTCGATGTGGCGCTTCCCGACGGCGTTCCGCCGGCCCACGGAACAACCGACACAAGTTCGCGAAGGTTGTGAATCAACTCAGCTATGGGTTGGGATTGAAGCTGTCCCTGGCTGCTTACAATCAGGGCGGACCCGGTCTTGCCGATCTGAAGCGTATCCACCAGCGCGCTGAAAGCGGCGAAATTAACCGTCCCTCGCAGGAGCCACTCCGATCCTTGATGCTCATGCCGGATGCAGATAATAAAGTGCGGCTTACCCCGTATTCCAAGGAACACGTCGCTCAGATAATATGGCTGCCGTATCGCATCTCTAAACCAGGCGTCGTTGGAATAGTTGACGTTGAGGAGCTTCAGTTCTCCGGCGTATGAAATCTGCTTGCCATCCGCGTTGACCAGTCCCAGATCGACAAATACGTCCGGGTAGGCGCTCTGGAGAACGCGCAGCCTGCTTTGGAGATAACCGCTTTGCGCCAATTCATCGTAAGTTGATGAATCGGCGAGAAACTTCACCGGCGCGAGTGTTTCATCCAGGAATGCGTTGATGCGCTGTTGATGGCTTGCCACGCGTTCGTGCAGGTTATCCAGGATGTTCTGCCGGTACGATGTTTCAAAATAGTAACCCATCGTGCCGGTGATCAGGGTCAGCGGTGTCAGGGCCACCAGGATGATGGTCAGAACCATCCTCCTCGCCAGCGTTACATAATGCTCCCTTTTCATATTGAGCCCGCGGCTCAGATGTGAGCCGCTCGATCCTGGAACTTCGGAAGTAGGACGGTGGAGATATCGGTGAGCAGTTTTTGTTTCCACTCGGCACAGATGGCGTCGTGGGTCATGGCAATATCGAGTTGACGGGTATGGATGAGGAGATACCCCAGAACCGTAAGCTTCTGTATCATGGCTTCCTCATCTTCTCCCTCCGCGCGCGCCGTGACGCTATCGCCCCTGATTTCGCTGTGGAATCCAAACTCATCCAGAATGCTCACCACCAGTTGCACGCGGCGGACGCGCCGGTCATACATGGCCGCTCCACCCTGAAAGGAAAAATTCACGTAATTCTCATTCGCTCTTTCGCTGACCAGCGCCTCAATTCCCGACAAGTGATAACCAAACCGGGAGGCAAGGCTGCAGAAATTCTTCGAGATCATGAAAAAGTTGCGATTCTTGTAGGGTGAAGGCAGCGAGGGTTCCATCGCCGGGTCTCGGGCGGATTCAAGCATGATGGCGACAAGGGAACCGGGCTCGAGCGCCGGAGGGCCAGCCCAGGGCACGGCCGTAATGCCTTCCCATAGCGCCAGCATTGGAATGGAGGCGATATTCTCCAGAGTGACAAACTTCCCGGCCACTTCTTCCTTGAACCCATCGTCCAGGTTGAGCACCCACCATTGCATTGAAACCCCGTCACACATCAGTTGTTTGCTCGATTTTTCAGAGAAATGATGATCCTTTCCGAAGCTGAACATTTCCAGCACTGCCTTTTCATGGCAGAATCTCGTGATGTCGTGCAGGGTGCGGCATGAGGAGGGACTGAACTCCGGTGCCTGCGGATCGAGTAGATTCAACGGAGTGATGCGCTCCATCGCGCGGTTCAGCGCGTCCAGGACGGGAGAGCCTTCCATCAGCTGCCTCGACTTTTCCCTGCCGGCAAGCAACGCCTCGATTCTTCCTGCGCACACGCACCCGCCGTCCGCATCCACTGTCACCAGGCGGCCAGGTTCGAGCCGGTCGATTGCGCCTTCGAGTCCCACGATTGCCGGCACGCTAAATTCTCTGGCAAGGTTAGCCAGATGACCGGCCGCCGATCCTTGCTCGGCGATGAGTGCCGATGCCCGCGCCAGCAGAGTGGCCCACCGCGGCAACGCTTGCTTCACTACCAGGACCGCTCCCTTCGGAAAGGAGAGTATCTCGCTGTCTTTTCTGAGTACAAAGACCGGCCCGCATGCCGCTCCCGGGCTCGCGGTAACACCCCCCGCGGCAAGGATCGAAGACGCTGGGGCCTTTGCCGGCTGGCGCATATGCAACTCGACCGCACCCGGCAGTCGCAGCGGGCGGCATTGCAGGATTACGATTTCTCCCTTCTCGTCCACTGCCCACTCGACATCCTGGGCGCATCCATAATGCTCTTCGATCCGAATCGCCGTCGCCGCCAGCTTCAGCACCGTTGCTTCCGCGATCGAGGGCAGCAGGCGGTCCTTCTCGGGGACTTTCTTCTGGCGGATGCCTTCTTCCGCATCGCAGACGATCTTCTCGCGCTTCTGCCCGAAATGTCGCTCCTCGATTCGCAGCGGGCTCCTCGCCACCACCCAGGTATCGCTCTCCACGCTTCCATCCACCACCGCCTTCGGCAAGCCATACGTCGAGTGAATGAAAATCCTTCCGTCGCTCCCCTCCACCGGACTTCGCGTGTACACCACACCGCCCGCCGCCGCGTTAACCATGGACATGCACCCCACGCACATGTCCACGTCTTCGTCGCGAATGCCCCGGTTGATGCGATACATGATCGCCTCGGGCCGGTACTTGCTTGCGATGACCTCCTTGAAAGCGCGAATCAGATTGTCGCCGCCGACGTTGAGTTCCGAGTGATATAATCCCGCGCAGGAGGTTCGGCTCGAATCTTCGCCAACGGCGCTGCTGCGCATCGCCACTCGCAAGCCTTCGCCCTCTCCTGCTTTAAGTTCGCCGTAGGCGGCGAAGATCTCCTTCTCCAATTCTTCCGGCACTTTCGTCACCCGGATCTGCTGTTGGATTCGGGTGCTCAGAAGGAAGACTTCATCCATCTCTTCAGGCGAAGAGGATTGCATCAGGCGGTCGATCTCAACCTGAAGATCGCCTCCCATGAACTCCTGAAAGGCCCGGGAAGAAATGGCAAATCCGTTGGGAACCGGTATTCCCAGGCGCTTGTGAATCTCCCCCAGATTCGCAAGCTTGTTCCCGGCCAGGTTCGACTGCGTAATATCGAGGCTCCTCAGCGGAACGACCCTCGGTTCAGACCCCGTCGGTCTCCATGCGAACCGAATGATCTCCCCGATTTTGCTTTCGATACTCCGGAAAGATTCGTAGAGTGCCGAGTATTTCTCGGGCGCCAGTTCGTTCAGGATCTCCACCGCGCGATAGACGCTGACGCATGCGGCGGTGCACCGCGCATTGACAAAGAACATTCCGAATGGCTTGTTCCCGCTGCGCGCCTCCTCGAGTTCGGCCATGATCTCAAGGGCCTTGTTATTGGCGTTAAGGAGGAGCTTGAAACTGTGGTAACGGGTCTGGAAGGTAGTGCGAAGCGCCTCGACTGCGTCTCCAGACAGCGCTTCTTCCTTTTTCCTTAGTCCGACATTTTGCAGCCAGTCCTTGATCGAAGGCATACATTCCTCGGAGTGGCGAGGCTCTCAAAAGGCACAGCCATCATGAATTGGAAACAGCGCGGGGTCCCAGTTCATGTCTCTTCTCGGCTAAGGTCAATGTCCGGCGTGCGTCCTCGATCTTACCTACCAGCTCGTCAATCTGGGCCGGCTTCATCAGATAGTCGAAGGCGCCGAGAGCCATACCCTGCATGGCTGCTTCCATGCTCGCATGGCCTGTCAGCATGATCACCTCAACGGGATGGTGCTTTCTCTTTATCTCCCTCAGAGTTTCGAGACCGCTGATTCCGCGCATCTTCACGTCCAGGACAACCACGTCCACGGGACTTTTTGCCAGTTGGTCGAGAGCCGCTTCTCCACTGGTGACGCCAGTCGCGTCCAGGTTTCGCTTCCGCAGCCTCTTCACCACGGTTTCCAGAAACTCGACCTCGTCATCGACGATTAGGACCTTGATAGGTTCCATCTATACCTCCCGTTTGACCCGGGCCTTTGTCATTGCAAGCCCGAAGCCTTCGCAGAAAAAGAAGATGGCGAAACCCCACCACACCGTGTACACCAGATAAAACACCAGCAGAAACGAAGTAAGACCCGCCTTGTGACTCACGCTCTCCGGGTGAATGCCATAGAAGTTATAGGCAGGCTCAATACCCTTGCTGATAACGGTCAGTATTATCTTGGATTGCGCGATGTCGGCCGCGTTGCCCTTCTGAAGTTCCTTGGCAATTGCATTCAGGGTAGTGAACCAGACCACCAGCGTTTGCTTTCCCTCAATCCCGTAGTTTGCCTTGAGGTCGTCTGCGCGGTTCAAATACATCGCATCGCAGTCCTTGAGAGCAGCCCCGAGTATCCCGGCCAAAGCGCCGTTGACGTTCAGCACCGTGCCCTGCACGGTAGTATCCGGAGCTGCCTTGGAGAGAATCGATCTGGCCTGGCTTGCAAGTTCTGCGCTCTCCATTTGGATCGTGACAGCCACATCCTGTTTTTCGAAGTTCTTCACATCGGAGGAGAGCGCCGGGATGAAATAGGACGAGCCTTTCGCCAGCCGGTTGAACAGTTGATCCGATTGCTCCAGTCCGTTGCTCCCGGAAAACACGGGTGCGCAAAATACGGTCAGGACCAGGAAGAAAGTTATGCCGAGAAGCAGGCCCAACCATGCTTTGCCTTTTCGTCTGATTATCATTGGAATCTCTTTTCTATCATCTGCTTTGGTGCATGAGCTGGGCAGAGACTTTTGCGGCTGGCGCCTCTCCCCTCAGAACCTTCAGGTTGGTCACGAACTTGAAAAACAGAAGGAGTGCGAAGGCGGAGCACACGATCCAGAAGATTACGTTGCCGATGTCCTCGACAACTACGCAGAAGGATCGGGAGATAGGAATCACTCCCAGTTGCCGCATCCTCATAGGCAGGACAAACAGCCGGTCGACAAACCCCGCGAGGATCGCAATGGAATAAAAGCCCCGGATATGAATGCCCTTGACTACTTTGGTGGTGAGCGCTCCGATTTGAATACCGACCAGCGAACCGAGCAACATTCCCAGCGCCACCGAGTAAAAGATGTATCCATAAATTGCGTATTGAGTGATGGACGAAACCCCGGCGGTGAAGATGATCTGGAGAATGTCGGTGCCCACCGTCGTCATGGAAGAGACACCGAATGCGTACACAAACATCGGGAAGGTGGCGAAACCGCCTCCTGCGCCCATCATGGAGGCAAGGGCGCCGACAAAGAGACCGCCGCCGGCCAGCATCACCCAGGAAATGCGCCGGCCGCCCGGAACGAAATCCTCGTCGAAGACCATCATCGGCGGGATCTTTACCGATTGGCACTTCACCGCAAGCCTCGTGGTTCCGGTATACGCCTGCATTCCCTGGCCAGCGGATGCCGGGCCTTTTCGGTGCTTGAGAAAATCGTAGAGGGAATAGAAGCCCAGCAGGCCCAGCAGGAGAACGTACAACATGCTGATGAACGTATCGCTGAGGATGGGATTCTTGGCATAGAGCGCCCGGTTGATTGAGCCTCCGATGTAGACGCCCCCAAGGCTGCCGAGCATGAAGGGTACTGCGAGCGTGAAGGAGACGTTCCCCAGCCGCTTGTGCACCGCGGTGCCCATAATTGCCTTGGCAAAGACGTTAAACAGGCTCGTGCCTACGGCCATGATCCCCTTGATGCCGATCGACATCAGGGCCGGAGTGATCACGAAGCCGCCGCCCGCGCCAATACACCCGGTGATCAGGCCGGCAACAATGCCAATGGCAATGGCAGCCAGGAAGAGTGTCCCCGAGTAGTACGACGGACCGTAAGCATCCCCGCTTCCCAGCACCAGGGGAGCAGCATGAACTGTCGCTGCAAGAACAATCGGGACGCAAAGCAGCAGCAACCCCAGCATCTTCCTGCGGTTCCTGAGGATGGATCGTGAAACTTCAAGATCCCATTCCGCCTCGGCAATGAGTGATGCTCTGAGCAGTTCGTATAGCTGTCTTAATCTATTCATTCCTGGAAACCTCCGAATGCTTTCGCATCAGAAAGACACTCTGGTGAAGTGGTGGATCCAAATCGGATACACCGGCGTGGTGCCAGGCCAATCGGAGTTGGATTGTAGAGCCAGCCCGCTCCGGCTGCTGTGATGACAGTCACCTGCCAGCGTCCAAAGGCTTTAGTCACTGCGGGACACTCCGGCAAGCCGCTGTTTTAAAGGGGGTGCGACCGTGATCGTGCCGAGAATCCTCATAAGAACTGCGAGGGCCTGACAGGCTACGGAAGAACTCCGAAGGAAAAGCAAAAACGTGTCACGGCACGACCTCACATGCTGCGGAAAATCTCTTCCAACGGGCCGCTTTGTAACAAGGGCACGGCTTCAGCCGGGCCGAAAAGATCGCAAAGAAGGGGTTTGGGCTTTAGCCCCTGCGCCAACCAGCGTCGCGTCCGCCCTCGCAATCTAAAAGACAACGCATGAAACGGGCTGAAACACCCCTGTCGCTTTCGCGGCTTCCCTCGATGGTGTAACAATCTCATCTTGATCCGAGCCATCCCCGAGGGCCGCCCGCCGATGCCGATTCGCGCCGTTTCCTGCCTCCTCTTTCTTCTCACTGCGACCGCGTTAATCAGCTCCGCCCAAACCGTCTCCTGGCCGGCCTACAACGGCGGCAAGAACGGCGATCACTACTCGCCCCTTCGCCAGATCAATCGCGCCAACGTGCATCGCCTGCGCGTGGCGTGGACCTGGGACACCGGTGAGCGGGGCGGCATCCAGACTAACCCGCTCGTCATTGGCCGCACTCTCTACGCCTTCACCCCATCTCTCAAGGTGGTCGCGCTGGACGCGACCAACGGCCAGCGCCTCTGGACCTTCGATCCGGGCCTTGGCGCCAGCGGCTCCGGCGGCCTCGGCTTCAGCCAGCCCTCGCGCGGCTTTGCGTGGTGGACCAATGGCAACCATGGAAGGTTATTCGCCGGGATTCTGAACTTCCTTTATTGCCTCGACCCCAAAACCGGTAAGCCAATTCCCGGCTTCGGCGAGCACGGCCGCATCGACCTTCGCAAAGGCCTGCGCGAGCCCTGGGATCGGCAATCCATCGCGCTCACCACCCCCGGCATCGTCTACAAGGACATGATCGTCGTCGGCGGCCGCGAGCCCGAAACCCATCCCGCGCCGCCCGGCGACATCCGCACCTTCGACGTCCACACCGGCGCCCTCCGCTGGGTCTTTCACACTATCCCGCACCCCGGCGAGCCTGGCTACGAGACCTGGCCTCCCCATGCCTGGAAGACCGCCGGCGCCGCCAACAACTGGGCCGGCATGACCCTCGACGAGCAGCGCGGCATCCTCTACGCTCCCACCGGCTCCGCCGTCATGGATTTCTACGGCGGCGACCGCGTCGGCGACGACCTCTACGCCGACTCGCTCCTCGCCATCGACGCCAACACCGGCAAGCTCCTCTGGCACTTCCAGGGCGTCCACCACGACATCTGGGACCGTGACTTTCCCGCGCCCCCGGCGCTGTTCACCGTCGAGCGCAACGGCAAGACCATTCAGGCTATCGCCCAGACCACCAAGCAGGGCTGGATCTACGAGTTCGACCGCCTCACCGGCAAGCCGCTCTATCCCATCACCGAGCGCCCCTACCCGCCCAGCACTGTTCCCGGAGAAGTCGCCTCCAGAACGCAGCCGCTGCCCGACTTTCCCGAACCGTTCGCTCGCCAGCGCCTCACTGCGGATATGCTCACCACGCGCACGCCCCAGGCCCATGCCTGGGCCGTCAAAGCCTTCCAGGATCTCCGCAGCGGCGGCCAGTTTGTCCCCTTCGCGGTGGGCAGGCAGACCGTGGTCTTCCCCGGCTTCGACGGCGGCGCGGAGTGGGGCGGGCCGGCCATCGATCCCGTCCACCAGATCCTCTACGTCAACGCCAATGAGATGGTCTGGCTTGGCGGGCTCGCCGCAATTCAGGGCGGCAGCCAGGGCCAGCGCATCTATCGTGAGCAGTGCGCCGTCTGCCACGGTATCGACCGCGCCGGTTCTCCGCCAACATTTCCAACCCTGGTCGACATCACCAGCAAACTCACTCCGGACAAGATTGCCGAGACCATCCACAACGGCAATGGCCGCATGCCCTCATTCCCCAACCTCGATACGCAGCGCGTGGACGCCCTCGTGGACTATCTGCGCACCCCGGTCAAAGCAGCCGGCACGGAAAAGGAGATGCGCTCCGACGCCGCATCTCCGTTGCCCAGGGCGAGCGAAGAGAACGCCGCCGGTGCCAGGGTCTACCAGGAGCAATGCGGGATCTGCCACGGGGAGCACATGGAGGGCAATGCGCCTTCGGTGCCAGCGCTTGTCGGGTTGGGCAGCCGCATGACCTCTTCGGAGGTTACAGAGCTGATTCACAAGGGCAAGGGCGCCATGCCCCCTCAGCCCGATCTGAACGGCGCCGACCTGCTGAATCTGCTGAGGTTTCTGGGCGTCGGCCAAAAGCAGCAGCCCGCGCCAGCCAACGATGCCGCCGCGGCCACCGAGTACGTCTTCACCGGCTATCGCAAGTTCCTCGATCCCGAGGGCTACCCCGCCTTCCAGCCGCCCTGGGGGACCCTGAACGCCATCGACCTTAAATCAGGCAAGTACTTATGGAAGATCAACTTAGGGGAGTTTCCCGAGCTGGCGGCGCAAGGGATGAAAAACACCGGCACGGAGAACTACGGCGGGCCCGTTGTCACCGCCGGCGGGCTCCTGTTTATCGGCGCCACCGTCCACGACCGCCAATTCCGCGCTTTTGATGCCGCAACCGGCAAGCTGCTCTGGGAGACCACCTTGCCCTATCTGGGCAACGCCACGCCGGCTACTTACATGGTCAATGGGAAACAATACGTGGTCATCGCCGCGAGCGGCGCCCGCGATCCGAAAACCCCGCAGGGCAGCGCCTACGTGGCCTTCGCCCTGCCGTGAGTTGCCGAGCGACGCCGAAGGGTCTCTGCCTCCCGCCATTCTCGACAACTACCCCCGAGTTGTCTAAGACGGGGTTTACAACTCGGCCTCAGTTGTCTTAGACGGGGTTTACAACTCCCCCTGAGTTGAATCATGGTTTTTGTGATCTGAATCACGCCGAACTCATGCCCACGCGGAACCAACCAGGTTCGAGGCGCCTCACTGCGGCCGCAGCACCTGGTAGCGGGCCACGGTGTAACCCAATACCCCGCCAACGAAAATGTCTGATGGATAATGCGCGAGCTGCGTCACCCGGGACAGACTGATGGCGGTGGCCATGCCGTAAACGGCCCAGGGCACCCATCGGTGATTCCGATAGCGGCGCGCCACCACCGTAGCAATGGAAAATGCCGCCGTGGCATGCCCGGAAGGGAAGCTGCTGCTGAACGGGGAACCGCCGGAAGAGAAGAAGGTGCCGGTAAAGTCGCGTGGCGCGGGCACTGCCGAAGGCCGCTCGCGCCGGGCGATTGCCTTCATTACTACTTGAACCACGGCGCTGTCGGCGTACGCATCGGTGGCCAGCAGCGCGGTATCCACGGTGTCGGAGTCGTGGCGCAGATAGCCCGTGGCCAGGAGCGACAGGGGAATTGCGGCAATTTCCGCGGCGGCAATCTGGGAGCCGAAAGTGTCATTCAAGTCGCCCCACTGGCCCTGATGGGAGCGAAAGTACGGCATGGCGTGCCTGTCGCTGACGATCAGGCCGGCGGTAAGCGCGGTGACGCCGACCAGCGGGAGCCAGTGATGTCCGTGCGCAAGCTGCCCGGGAAATTCCAACCAGATGTCCTTTTGATCGTGGAGGAAGGCGCCCGGCAGGCTGCGCCAGGTGATCACGCGGGCGGTATCGGGGGCAGACTGGGGCATGGCGGCCGCCGGCTCGGGCGCATCCGGCAGATCCGGCCCAGACGGTTGGCTGAAAGCGATTGCGGGCAGGGAAAAGAGCGCGGCGCAGGCAGCAACGCTGGACAAGCAGGAACGAACGGAAACGCCCATAAGTTACTTCGATGCAAGCCCGTGGCCCGAAACGCGGGCCGAGGATGAAGTTCCCGTCATGGACGAGCGCGAGGCATCAGGACAATGGATGCGCCGGGTCAGGGATCGACCTCGCCCGAGGAAGGGAGCGCGGAATGTCGCTTTTTCTTCGCCTTTTCACAGGACTTTCGGGTATGCTGGCACAGCAACTAAAGGAGGTTGCACGGATGGACATTCAAAAGGAACTCATGGCTGAGTACGATCGCGAGACCGAAAGCACCCGCAAGATTCTCGAAGCGATTCCGGACGGCGCCGATTTTGGCTGGAAACCGCATGAAAAATCGATGACCCTTGGCAAATTGGCGAGCCACGTTTCCGATACTGCCGGAGATTGGGCGATGCACGCGCTCACCGTGGACAAACTCGAGTGGAACCCTGACATGAATTCCACGGAGGCCGCAACAAAGGCGGAACTCCTGTCACGTTTCGACAAGCAGGCAGCCGGCGTGAAGCCGGTGCTGGCCGCAATGACCCAGGAAAAGTGGGATTCCAACTGGAAGTTCGTGGCCAGTGGCCAAACCTGGATCGACGACTCCAAGTACGGCGTGTGGCGCATCTGGGTAGTCAATCACATGATCCATCACCGTGCGCAGCTCGGCACCTACATCCGCCAGCTCGGCGCAAAGCTCCCGGGAGTGTATGGGCCCTCGGCGGACGAGATGTGATCCAACATTTAAACCGGGCCGCGACCCGATCAGGAGCGCGGCCCGGACTCAGATGAGAATCTAAAATACCTGCAACCACGGAACCGCGCTAGGTCTCTGACCGTATGATTTCGTACCATCCCACCCATTCCGCAATGAAGCTGCGGAATGGATGGGGTACCCACGTTGGTACAAATTCAAGCGGTCAAAGACCTAGCCGCGTGCGGGCGGCCTCGATCAAATACGTCGAGTCTTCGGCCCCGGGTGTTTC
>Ga0307373_10008820_pt1 | contig 15242 bp, 10 predicted proteins | sample OX2MG_FD_202534 | JGI IMG/M metagenome (GOLD analysis project Ga0307373, IMG submission 202534) | Soil microbial communities from Risofladan, Vaasa, Finland - OX-2 | ecosystem: Environmental > Terrestrial > Soil > Coastal area > Acid sulfate soil | place: Finland: Risofladan, Vaasa | collected... | reverse complement strand
CACGGGCCAGCCAACCATCGACGCCCACATCCCGGCGTGGAATCCGGGCCTGGTCGAGATCACCGTGCTCGCCTGCCACCCCGAAAAGGGCGACAAGCCCGAAGCCCTCGCCCTGGTCATGCACCAGCTACGTCAGGCACCCGACTACGCCGACGCCCTGGCGACGCCACTGCCATCGCACCTCGCGAACCTTGCCCAGGCATACGTCCTGCCCACCCGGGCCGAACAAGAAGAAGATGACGACGAGGAAGATGGCGCCGGCACGACAGAACCTCAGGCCGACGGCGCAGACCTGGCCTCAGCACTCGGCCTCACCATCGGGAGCACCATCGAGGACGAAGCCGACTTCGACCCGGCTCTACCGGACGCACCCGGACTGGCACAGGCCCCCGAGGAAACGGAGGAAGCCGACTATCAGCCCGCCAACTTGCCTGTCCTCGCCGCGAACTCAACGACGTGATTCAGCGGGCCAGAGCCAGGTGACTGACTCCATTCGGATTATCTGTCGAGATCTGCGTCATCCCTGTCGCCAAGACCATCGATGGCCACGCGCTCGCCAGGGTCACGGCCAGGCTCTGCCACCAGCCCCTCACCCGGACCGGCCGGACCCGCTACCCCGTGCATCCCCACTAGGCCGAGCAGATGGACCTCGACCACCCCCAGTACCGCCGGTCCGCACTCGGCGAAGCCCCTGAAGCTGACGCCACTGGCGAACCGAAAATCGATGACTCCGCCAGCGAAGAATGACCGGCCACGGTGAAGGGCACCTGCACACGTGACGCACTCCGACGTAACAGATCACCTCGTGGCGATGCACCGGATTAGCTGAGCAGTCCATCGAATCTTTCTGCGAGATGGATGGCCTGGTGCCAGCCAAACGGTGAGACGGGTCCACCACCCCGGCTGACGGCTTGGTATACGCCGTCCGAGTCAGCCAGTCTCCGGGGGGAGCCAGCCGCCGACGAGGTTGAGGTCACGGGAGAGCGAAGGAACCAGGGTGCATGTTGGCCGGGATCCGTGGCTGCCCTTGCAGGGGCACTTCCACCAGCGCGTCGGCGCCGTCGGTGATGATCGCCATGGATTCGGTCTGTGTCTCGTCAGCATGCTCGGCCGCGAGCTTGAGGACCATGCCAAGGGATGCGATGACGCGACCGGTGTTCGGCGTCAGAAGATGGACCGGTTCGGCCGCTGCGACCGTCTCGCGGTAGGACACGGCCTGGGAGGCGAGCGTCTGGGCGAGCCCGTCGATGAACTCTTCGGTCACGTATCGTTCCAGCGCCCACCGCTCGCTGATGCCGAGCTGGCTGGCTACAGCGGACAGCTGAGTGGCGAGCAGCTCAATCGCTTCGCCGGGCATCATAACGAGGCCGTGAAGGGCAGCCCGCTCGCGTAGCACGCCGGCGAGCTCGCGGAATCTCTTCGAGTTCTGGATGCTGCTCATGCCTTTCCTGTTGCTGAGGGTTGAAACCCATGCCTGCGCCCGTTTCCGGGTGTAAACGGGACGCGGCTCAGAGGCAGTGGTTTAGCGTACGGGCATGCCAATCAGGTGATGCGGCAGAGCCTATTGCCCGTGATGATCAGTTGGTATCGTCCCCCGCTTTCCTGGCCCATTGGGCTAGCTGTTCACGAGTTGTCTTAGTGAGGGGATGGCTGGTGCCCAGGAGCGTTTCGTGGATGGGGAGCAGGGTGGCGTATTGGTCACGGGCAGCGGCCGGGTCTCCTGCCTCTCCGGTCCAGCGGGCCAGGTTCCTGCGGGTGGTCAGGAGGTGGGGATGGTCAGGGCCGAGTACTTGTTCCTGGATCGGGAGCAGGGCCGCGTATTGATCGCGGGCGGCGGCGGGATCGCCGGCCCTTCCTGCCCAGCCGGCCAGGTTCGCCAGCGTCATCAGGTGGTGCCGGTGGCGGGTTCCCAGGACCCGGCCGGTCACGGCCTGGAGTTCGGCGAACATGTCCCGGGCGGCGGCGTGATCGCCGGCCCTTCCTGTCCAGCCGGCCAGGTTCCCGCGGGCGGTCAGCGTGTCGGGGTCTTCGGCTCCGGAGACGCGCTCGCGGACTGGCAGCAGTTCCGCGAGCAGATCCCTCGCCGTAGCGGAATCACCGGCCTCGCCGGTCCAGCGGGCAAGTTCATGGCGGGTGACCAGGGTGTCCGGGTCGTCAGGGCCAAGGACCCGTTCGCGGTCTGGCAGGAGATCGGCGAAGGCGTCGCGGGCCGCTGCTGCGTCGCCGGCCTGGCCGGTCCAGTAGGCGTGGCCCTGCCGGGCGGCCAGGGTCTGCGGGTCGTCGGGGTCGCCGACGGCGTCGAGCATCGCGACCAGGCCGGCGAACTGATCACGGGCGGTCGCGTAGCTGCCGCTCTGGCCGAGATACTCGGCGACGAGATGAAGCGCGTCGGTGGGGGCGACTTCGATCGGCGGGGTGGGCGATAGCCAGGTCATGGCGTCCGGGAACTTCAGATGCGGCAGCAGGTCTGCGAAGACGGGCCAGTTCTCCGGGAGTTCGGGGTCGGCTGGCAGGGCGTTCTCCATCAGCGCCACGGCCAGGTGGCGCCACCAGATGCCTTCCCCGGCCGGCAGGCGGCTGAGGGTGACGGCCTGCACCAGCCGGTGGACCAGCACCGCCCCGTTTCCGGCGAAGCTGATCAGGGAGTAGCGGCGTAGCTGCGCGATCGCGTCGCTGACCGCGAGGTTGTCTCTCAGCAGGGGCGCGACGTCCGGCGGGGCATTGCCGGCGAACTCGGGACGTGGCAGCAGCAGCGGGACTGGTATCGGTTCGGGGGCGCAGCAGGCGAGCAGTTTCAGGAGCATGGCGGCTTGGGGCGCTTCTTGTTCCAGGGCCGCGAACGCGAGTGACCAGGTGGTGGCGACTGTCTTGTCATATCTGGCCGGCTCGCCCCTGGTCAGCATCTGGGTGCCGTGCTCCCTGAGAAGTGCCAGGTACCCGGCCGTGGTGCCGCCAACGGCGGTGATGTACGCGGCGGCTTGCTCCACCGCCAGCGGCAGGCCGCCCAGTTCGCCGGCGAGTTCGGCGGCGGCTTCTTGATCCGGATCGCCGGTCTTCCGGGACAAGAACCTGGCCGCCGCCCCCGTGCTCAGCACCGGGACGGCTATGGCCTGGTCCGGGGGCCAGCGAGGGCTCTGGCTTGTGATGACAACCCGCCCAGGCCCGGCGGGGGGCAGGAACCGGGCCACCGAAGCCTCGTCTCGCGCGTTGTCGAAGATGAGCAGCCAGCCGGTGGCCTGGGCCGCGAGAGCGGCGTGGACTGAGGCAACTGGATCGCCGCCAAGAACCCGATCCAGAACGCCAAGCTGAGCGGCGAGTTCCCGGAACTCCGCCGCTAGCACGGTCGAGTCCTCGGCGTGGAACAGCCAGGCGATGCCCGGCTGGTCGCGATGGCGATGCGCGTACTCGACGGCGAGAGTGGTCTTCCCGATTCCGCCCATGCCATTCAGCGCGACCATGGCGGGATGACGCGGATGCCCGGCGGTGAGGCGATCGTGCATGACGGCGAGCATCGCGTCGGGATCAGCCAGCGTCGCCTGCCTGGGCGGCAGCGAAACCGGCGTCGCCCTGGGGCCGGGCTGGTGGAAGATGATGGCGCCGATGGCAGTCCCGCCGTTTTCGGCTATGACGGAACCTGGCCCGTGAGAGCGGGCTGGCCATGGCCCGCCGGGCCGCTCGCCGGACCCGGCGGCGGAAGAGGGCGGTGGCGCCACCACGTCACCTTGGATCACGCCTGCGGCGACGCTCCCGCGGTTGGCGCTGATCGTAACGCCGCCAGCCGCCGTGTCGCTGGCCGCCGGGATCGGGCCAGGCAGCGTGAGACCGATCTTCCCGATCAGGGATGTCAGTTCGGACTCGGCGTCCGGATGCCCGGTCAGGAATTGTGCCAGCCGGGCTGTCCACGCCGCCGCCAGTTCGGCCTTCACACGATCGGCGTCCGCGCCGCCGGCCCCCGCCACGGCGGCGGGTAGCTGGTCGAGCATCTCACCGGTGGTTCTTACTTGTTCCGGGTCATCCCGGCCGAGCAGCCGGGCGAAGCCCTCGCGGGTCCGCTCCCAGGAGCCGGTAGTAGCGGCGGTCACCAGGGCGTTCCCGGCCCTTGCCGCCAGTGCGGTATCCAAGCCAGCCTCCCTCGCGCCGATAACCCGATCGTCGCAGAGTGACAGCGGCTGGTTCCACTGCGATCACCCCGGTTTCGCCGATGTGTTCCTGCTCCGTGCGGCCGGTCGTGCCGTTTCCGCCCAGGACGCCAGATCGCCACGGGTGGCGCGGGAATCCGGGTGGTCGGGTCCCAGTATCCGCTCGTAGTCCCGCAACAGGCTGGTGAGCATTTCGCGGGCGGCCACCGGGTGGCCGACTTCCCCGGTCCACCGGGCGAGGCCGCGGCGGGTGGCGAGGGTTTCCGGGTGATCGGGGCCGGAGACCTGTTCGCGGGCGGGAAGCAGGGCGGCGTACATGTCGCGGGCCGCCGCTGCGTCCCCGGCCTCGCCGGTCCAGCGGCCCAGGTTGGCGCGGTCGGTCAGGACGTAGGGGTGCTCGGGGCCGAGGAGCCCTTCGCGGGCGGCGAGCAGGGCGGCGTACATGTCCCGCGCGGCGGCCGCGTCGCCCGCTTCCCCGGTCGTGTAGGCGAGGTTGGCCTGGTCGGTCAGGGTGTCGGGGTGTTCCGGCCCCCGGAGTCGCTCGTCGGCGGCTACGAGATGGGTGAGCATGACGCGGGCGGCTTCGGCGTCACCGGCCTGCCCGGTCCACCGGGCGAGGTTGCCGCGCGTGGTCAGGGTCGCTGGGTGCTCTGGCCCGGAGACCCGTTCGCGGATCGGGAGCAGTTCGGCGTACATGTCGCGGGCGGCGGCCGGGTCCCCGGCGATTCCGGTGAAGTAGGCGAGGTTGGCGCGGGCGATCAGGGTGCCCGGATGCTCGCGGCCGAGCAGGCGCTCTCGGGCCAGGACCAGCCGCGCGTACATGTCGCGGGCGGCGGTGACATCACCGCCTTCTCCCGCCCATCGGGCGAGGTTGCTGACGGCGGCCAGGGTGTCCGGGTGCTCCGGCCCGAGCAGCCGTTCGCGCGCCGGGAGGAGTTCCGCGTACATGTCGCGGGCGGCGGCCGGGTCACCGGCCATGCCGGTCCACATTGCCAGGTCGGCGCGGGCGGTCAAGGTGTCCGGGTGCTCCGCGCCGACGACGCGCTCTCGCGCGCAGGCTATCTTCTCCTGCAGGTCGCGGGCGGCTTTCGGGTCGCCGGCGTGGCCCAGGTAGCTGGCCATCAGGGCCATGCTCTCGCTTTCGACAGCGAACAGGACAGTGACGTGGGGCAGCAGTGCCGCGAAGGCTGGCCAGGATTCCGGCCGGGAGGTGTCTTCCGGGATCGCGGCCTCGGTCAGGGACGCCGCCGCGTGCCACCACTAAACGGCCGCATCGCCGGCGGTGTTCTGGCGGGTGACGGCCAGCACCAGCCGGTGAACTAGGACCACGCCGTCTTCTAGCGCGGTGACCAGGGAGTACCGGCGCAGCGCCGCTATCGCGTCGCCGATCGCGAGCCGGTCCCCGGACATGGTTCCCAGCACGGCGAGCGTGCCGGTACCGATGTCAGGCGGCGGGTCCTGGCGCCGGAGCAGCAGCCGCAGGGGGACCGGCTCCGGGGCGAAGTACGCGAGCAGGCGGAGCAGCCCGGACGCGGCCGGCGTGTCCTGTTCCAGGCGCTTGAACGCCAGGTCCCAGGTCGTGGCGACGGTCTTGATATACCCGGCGGGCTCGCCCCTGGCCAGCAGATCCGCGCTCCGCCGCTGGTAGAGGCCGAGGTATCCGGCGATGGTGCCGCCGGTGGCGGCGATGTACGCGGCGGCCTGCTCCAGAGCCAGCGGCAGGCCGCCCAGTTCCCCGGCGAGTTCCCGTGCCGCTGCCTCATCCCTGTCACCGGTACGGCCCGTCAGGAACTCCGCCGCCGTTTCCCGGCCGAGCACGGGCACGTCCAGCGTCTGATCGCCGGGCCAGTGCTGGTTCTGGCTGGTGATCACGACCCGGCCCCTTCCCGCCGGGGGCAGGAATCTCCGGACCGACGCGGCGCCCGGGGCGTTGTCGAACACGAGCAGCCACCGCTCCGGATACGCAGCGAGCACCGCATGCAGCGATGCCACCGGATCATGCTGACCGGTCCCAGGCACGGCACCGAGCTGCGCCGCCAGCTCGGCCAGGCCGGCCGCTAGCAATGCCGGGTTCTCGGCCTGGACCTGCCACGCCACGCCCAGTTCGGCAAGGTGCTGATGCGCGTATCCGGCGGCGAGGCTGGTCTTGCCGACCCCGCCCATACCGCGCAGCACCACGACCGGCGGCTGCTCCCCGCTGGTCAGCAGGTCATGCAGCCGCGCCAGAAGCTCTTCCCGACCCGCCAGAACCGGCGGGCGGGGCAGCCGGACCGGCCGCCGCGGAACGTCAGGCTTCGGCATGAGCACGATCTGCCCGGCGGCGATCGCGCCCCGGTCGGCGACTACGGCCCCCGGCCCCGCCAAACCGGGCGTACCGGACCCGGCTAGCCGCCAGCCTGGCCCGGCTGCGCGGGGCCCGGCATTGTCACATCCCCGTGAATGACTCCGGCCGCGACGCTGCCGTTATCAGCGGTAATCACCATGTCTCCGGCCACGCCGACGGAATGATCCCCGGCGATCACCGGTGTCACGGCCCGGATCTCCCCGACCAGGGCATCCAGCTCCCCGGCGGCGTCAGGGTAGTCCGACAGCAGGTCCGCGAACCGCGTCCGCCAGGAACCCGCCTCATCAGCCCGCGCCCGCTCCAGATCCCCCGGCGCAGCGGCGGAAAGGCGCTCCCGTGTCGCTTCCAGCCGCCGCTCGATCGCCGGATCAGACCGGCCACGGCCGAACCAGCGGGCTACCTTGCCCCGCACGTCCTCCCACGCGTCGGTCACAGCAGCCGCTACCAGCGCGTTACCCGCCAATGCCGCCAGAGCCGCGAAGTCCATTTGCCATCCTTCCTGCGGACGGTTCCACAATGCCACCCGTGCCCGGCCTTGCACCACCGCCCCGTCCGGCCAATCGCCGACCGAGAGGACGCTCCGCGCCGCCAGAACGATGGTGACGCTGCACGGCCAGCGCCGATCGGCCATGCTGCCCGCCCTCAAGGCGACGGCCCAGGCAAGCCAATGCGGCGGCCCTGTGCCGCGAATGTCATGACCCGCCGGCAAAGTGCCACCCCAGGGGTGCCGCGCTTGCCCGAGCCCAGATTGCTGCACTGGTATGGGCCGCTGGCAGCCGGCCAATTGCTCCTGTAGCACACCGCCGACGCTAGGCGCTCAACACGGTCCCTCGGCACCGCGTTTCATGACCATGCCCGCACCTGGAATCCCGCCCTGGACACGGCGTGGAACTCCCAATTCCCGGGCATCAGCCAACCGCGTCAGCCGATAGGTCACCTCGCGCCCGCCGACACCGTAGGGCAAGCGTCCCGGTTACCAAGAGCACCCGCCCGAGCGTCTCCCAGGTCGAAACGAGGTCGCGGTACCCGATCATGTGTGTCATCGTCAGGCGGGTGAGCGGAAGCAACCAGCACTACCTGCCCGCTTCCCTGATCGGCGGCTTCGGGCTGCCGGCGGCGAGCGGCAAGCTCCGGCACGCGACGGTCGCGGTACGCCGGAAAGCGACCGGCGCGGTGGACGCCCGATTCCCGAAGGCGGAGGAACTCGCCTTCCGGCGCCGGATGTACCGCCTCACGTCACCGCCAGCCGGTATCGACCCCGATATCGTGGACAAGCTGTGGAACCCGGTCGAGAACAGCCTCCGCGACCTGATCAGCCGGCTCAACAGCCGACGTCTGCAGCCCGGTGACGACCAACTGCTGTTCGCCTACGCGGCGACCGCCGGCATACGCCCTCCTGCGTTCGAGGCCGTGGCCGCCGACCACTACACGCGGCGGGGCCAGGCCGCCCCGCAGGGCGACGATGTGCAGTACGAGCGCGTGCTCGCCCTCCGCAACCAGCTCCCGGTACTGCCGACATGGCGCTGGCGGGTGCTGCACAGCCCGGCGGACGCACCCAGGTTCATGATCACCGACCGGGGCTGGGTATACGTCGGGCAGGAAGACTGGCCCACCCACGGGCTGCTCCTCCCGATGGGACCGCGGGTCGCGATCCTCGGCTACCTCGATGACCCCGGCCTCCCGCCCAGGCGGCCCGCGTTCGATGAGCACCTCGACCTGTGCCAGAGCATGCTCGACTGGCTCAACGCCGCTGCCTGGGACGACCCCTACATCGACCTCCTGATCGCCCACCCTGACGACCAGAAGCGACTCGCTAACCTCCCAGATCACCAGAATCTCCGCATTAACTCACTTGGCCCCTACCGCAATCGTGAATCCGCCGGCTTGTTCGACTAAAGGACCTCGGCTGGCGCTCCGCTCGGACGCCTCCAGGTCAGATCACTCTCCCGGCCCGGATTTCGTTTCCAGCTTGGGCCAGGCCCGCGGCCGCTATCGTGGCGACCTCGGCGTAGGTGAGCGCTCTTGAGCTGAACACCATCTCCCAGGCGACCGCGTCTCAGCAGGCCATGCCATTCGCGCGGGTCGCCAGGGGCCGCCAGGTGCTCAGGGTTTGCTCGGGATGCCCTGATCCTGCCCCAGCCGCATCGGCGCGGCGGTAGCTTCGACGAACGTGAGGGCCAGATCGGCGTCCTCCTGGGCTGACCGCAGCGGCACCCGTCTTGGGAATCGTTCTGTGCCCGCACAGGACCACTCGGCAGTAGAGATCCCTGCTCGGCTTCACCGCTGGTGGAATCAGCCGAACCCAAGATGCGCCCAATGTCAGCCCGTCTGGCGGCAGCGATGGGCCTCGCTAGCGCCGCGCTTGCGACATGCATGTCAGGCGTAGCGCATGGCCCTGAGGTCCGATTCGAGGAGTAGGCGAGGACGTGTACCTGAGTCGGCTGGTGGTCAGTGGTTTGCGTGCGAGTGCTGACCATGCGATCGATGTGTCCTTGCCCGCGCGGTTCGCCGTGATGGTCGGCGCGAACTCGGCGGGCAAGACAACGGTCGCCGATGCCGCTTACCTGGCGCATACGAAGACGTTCCCGCGGCTGCCGCGTCCATCGGCGGCAGGGCTCGGGGACGGTGACCGTTTCGTCGATGTTGAGTACCGGTTCGCCGATGACGCGGCTGAGGAGGGACCCCTGGGGCTGCAGATCCAGGCACAGAGCGGCCGGAACGCGCCCGGAACTGTGGCGGCGGCGTGGACGAGGAGCCTGTCCCGGGATCTTGGCAAGATCTCGGCGAAGACGACCGCCGCCAACGAGCACAGCGACTCGTTCCGGCTCGTTTACCTGCCCGCCTGGCGCAATCCGGTCGATGAGCTCGCGCGGAGAGAGGCCAGGATCCTTGTTGAACTGCTGCGGGCGCAGCAGCAGAATCTCGGCCGGGGCCGGAATCTGTCCAGCCTGCGAGCACGCGCGTCAGCGCTGCTCGAATCGCTAGCTGGCGACGAACTGATCGTCGCGCTCGAAAGCCGAATCGGTGAGCATCTTCGTGCACTGTCGGCTGGTGTAACCCGAACCTGGCCGTACGTCCGCGGCCAGGTAATCGATGATGCCTACCTGGCGCGCGTGCTTGAGCTGATGCTCGCTGTCCTTGAGGGCCGGGAGAACGCGCGGCCACTTGAGGTATCCGGTCTCGGTTACGTCAATCTGCTGCACATCGCGGTGACGCTCGCCGCGATTCCGGACTCCCCCGGACCGGGTACAAGCACACCCCCGGCATCCGGCGCGGCGACTGAGCAAACCTCCCCCGCGGAACCGGGAGGGCCATCTGACCCGGGTCAAGGCCAGGAACCTGGGGACAGCGTGGGGAAACTCGCCGATGCGAGCAGCCTCATCAGGCAGGCACGGGCGGAGCGCGACAGCGAAGAGGACTCTTTCTTCCCGTCCGCGCCCTTCCACGTCACGGTGCTCATCGAGGAACCGGAAGCGCACCTGCACCCGCAGTTGCAGCATTCCCTGGTGCGGTATCTCCGCCGCACTGTCCGGGATCGCCGGGAACTGCAGGTCGTCCTTTCTACCCACGCGACTGACGTGATCACGTCCTGCGAGCCCGCAGACCTCGTGGTGCTGCGCCGGGGCCGCGATGGCCACCGTGTTTCCCGCGCCATCGCGAAAATCCCATTCGACGGCCCGAATGAGGTGCTGCGTATGACCCGCCTGCACCTGGACGGGAGCCGTTCGGCAGCGCTGTTCGCCGAACGGCTGCTGCTGGTCGAGGGCGTGACCGACGCTGTCCTCGCGCGGGAGTTCGGCTGGGTGTGGGCCGGTCAGGACCCCGACCGGCAGGCGTTCATCGACGCTCTGAGCATCGTCGCGGTCGGCACCAAGGTCGGATCCTGGCCTGTCCGGCTGCTAGCCACCCAGGGACATGAGCTTTGCACGCGGCTGGCGGTGCTCCGAGACAGTGATCTGGAATTCGCAGAGCGTCCCGCCCAGCCGCGCTGGTCCGCGGCGCACGATCCGGACGTCGTCCTTGTCGAGCACAGCCACCCCACTCTCGAACCTGAGGTAACCAGGGGCAACGAGGCACTAGCACGAAACGCGATCGCCGATACCGGCCTGGATGTCCCGGCTTCGGTCACGCCGGAGTCGGTGCACGAACTATTCCGCAGCGCACGCAAGGCAACTGCTAGCCAGCCGGCGATCCCGCAAGGGCCTGGTGCGCGCCGCAAGGGCGAGTTCGCGCTGGCACTCGCCGCGCGAATCTCCGAAGCCCGCGGCGGGCAAGCGGCTCCCGCGACGGTCCCGGCGCCCCTCGAGCGCATCTTCGAATTCCTGTACACGTCACTGGCTCCGGCCCCACCCGGTTCGCTGCCCCAATCGCCGGACCCGACGACAGCGCCGGAAGCTGCCACGGCATCCGTTACCGGGAATGTCGCGCCGCTCGCTGGCACCGCGACCGGCAGCACGTGACTGACCGTGGCGCAGGAGCGCCCCCGCAGGCGGCGATTACCGGAGGAGGCCAAGACTCCACGGTTGAAGATCTCACCGCAGAGCAGCGCCTCGCCGCAGGCACGAGCGCGGGGAACGTGTACATAGAGGCAGGACCCGGCACCGGCAAGACCACGGTGTCCGCGCACCGCTTCGCGGTCCAGCGATTCCAGCCATCGGCGCGCCGCGACGACCGGGCTGTTGTTGCCGTCAGCTTCACCCGCTCGGCAACCTGGAGTCTCTGGCGCCGGGTGCAGCGGATCTGGGGACCGTCCGCCGTGGTCTGGCCGCACCGCATCGTCACCCTGGACACGATCATGAGCGATCTGCTCCACGACCTGCTCGGCTGCGGCCTGCTCAAGTGGCCCGGTGGCCATACGACCCTCAGCGTTCACGACAGCTGGACCTCGTTCAGCAGCACGTTCCGGACGCGGACCGCCTACGGCCTGCGGATCAGCAACGGCCATGTCGAGATCGCCACTGGCTTCACATCGCAGGTCGGCTATAGAGTCCCCACCACGATCGTCGTGCCTCTGCTGGAGGCGGGCACCTGCACCCACGAGGACATCCGCTCGGTCCTTGAGCAAGCGCTGGCCGACAAGCACTGCACTGATCGCGTCCGGACGCGGCTCGCCGGAACGATGCGCGCACTGATCGTCGACGAAGTCTTCGACGCCAATGACCTCGACATCGCCATCATCGAAATGGCCACCAAGGCCGGTGTCGCGGTGACCCTGGTCGGCGACCCCTGGCAGGCCTTGTATGTGTTCCGGGGCGCCCGCCCCGAGGCAGTGCCCGACCTGCTGCGCAGAACCGGGATGCGCACCCTTCCGCTCACCCAGTCCTTCCGCTGGCAAAACGACGCTCAGCGAGACCTAGCAGACCGCCTGCGGAAAGGAGCGCCGGTCACGCTGCCCCCCGGCTGCGCAGAAGGAGCGGACGCGGACTCCAGCGCCGACGTCGTGCTCGGTTTGTTCTGGAAGACCTTGTGGGAGGCTGGCGACCACGTGCTGCCGCTGGCCTTCCACGCGTTCAAGGGCGGCAGCGAGGAGGCCGCGGCCACGCTGCTCCTCAACCACGTCACCCGGAATATCTTCAGTGAAGATGCCACCTACCTGCGCGACGCGCTGACGGCCCTGGCGATCGAAGACTCCGACGTTCCCCGGAAGCTAGAGCCAGAACTTCAGGAAGTCGCGGAACTCCTGCGGGTCCCGGGCAGAGCCGCGCTCAACACCGCATATGCCAGGCTGGCCGAAGTCGTAGGGACAGTCTCTCCGCGCGAGATGCGGCGCGCCCACGCCGCGCATACGAACCGGCTCGCGGCCATCGCACAGCGGATCACATATCCAGGCCGACCAATCCCAGGGCTGACGGCTCACCAAGCCAAAGGGCGCGAGTGGGCCACCGTGGGAGTCCGCCTGGCTCCAAGCGAACGCAAGGCACTGGCCGACGGCCTGAGGGTACACGAGGACACCCACCGCAAGCTGTACGTCGCCTGCACGCGCGCCCGGCGTGCCACTGTGGAGGTTTAACCGGATACCGACTGTGAACCTCGCCAACCCGCGCGGATAGACGGCGCTTGCAGATCACGTCCGTCGATCGGCGCACATCTGCTGTGCGCCAAACAACGGCGATCAGGGATACCGCAGCCTAGAAGGACTGCTCCGTGGCTGCTCATCTGCCGCGAAAACGCGGCCCCCGCGTGCGGCTGATGGCTGACGGTTCGCGCGGTCATGGTCTTTGCGGAGCATGATGATGATTGACCTCTGCCAGGATCTCGGTATGAGGCTGAACCCAGGGATTACCCTCGCCTACGCCGACGACGTGCTCCGCCGGGCGGAAACGACGTGGGGCAACGCGCGCGGCGCGCAGGACTACTACCGCACCTACACCGACGCGGTCCATGACACCTATCCCACGCTCAGACAGGCTTTCGCCGCGCCGGACCTTAGCGCCAGCCTGCACTCCACGGCCTACTGGAACTTGCTGCTGATCGGTGGTGCGCGCCCGGATTCCGGCGTCATGACGGACCCCGACGTAGCAGCCAACAGAATGCGATCCCTGCACGCGGAGAACCAGGCGCTCTCCACCGAGATCGAGAACCAGGTAAAGGCCCTGGAACAGGCCCGCGCCGAGCTTGAGGAGCTGAAGAAGTTGGCCGCCCGGCCCGGTCTGCCCGTCGTGTACGACACCAACATGCTCAACCACTGGCGGCAGCCCGGCGACGTCCTGTGGCGCGATGTCCTCAAGGCCCAAGGCGAGGACGTCCCGCTTACCCGGCTCGTGATACCGCTGCGCGTGATCGATGAACTCGACCGGCAGAAGTACGGCCAAGGCGACCTCGCCAAGAAGGCCGCCACCGCCATCCGCTACCTTGAGCGCGTTCTCAAGGACAGCCCGCCCGGTCAGCCGGTCCAGCTACGCCAGGGCGCCACTTTGGAGGTATGGGTCGACACCGACGACCGGGGCGGCGACGCTGACCTATCGATCCTGCGCTGCGCCGCCGACCTGGACAACCTCCACCAGGACACCGGCGCCCGGGTGCTGACCGACGATGTCGGGTTCGCCCTGGAGAAGCCGACCGGCTGTGTGGCGGCCGTGGAGGTGGAGGGTACCAGTCTCGCGAAGATGGCGGACCGGGCCAGGGACTGCTTGCGCTTCCTCCTCCGGGCAGTGCGCATCGCTGAGTCCGGGCACGTGCAAGACTTCCAACTCCGCTTCCGCATCGGAATCGGCTACGCGTTCGACGACAGGCTGCACGGGTGGAACCGGCGCAGTGACGACGCCTGCGAGCTGGCACTGACCGAGCAGGGCGTCAAGGAACTCTTCGGCCACCCAGCCTTGTCCGTTCCGATGTCAGGGCGCAGCGACATCGAGGAGAAGGCCGCGCTCGCGATGGGCTGGATGGAGCGGGCCTGCCTGACCGGTGACAACCTGGTCGCGATGCTGTACAGGTTCTTCGCCCTCGAAGCGCTCCTTGGCGACAAGGCCGAGGGCCTAAAGGCCCACGGCCTCGCGTTCCGCGAGATGATGCTGAGCCACGTCGTCGAGGGCGGGTTCCGCCATCCCAATGCGACCTTCTCCTACTACGACCAGATCAGGTCGGTGGCCGTGCACGGCGGCCAAGCACCGGATGTCTCGAAAAATGCTGCAGATCAATTTGAGTGGGCTGTCCGGGACGCGCTCGGCAACTACCTTGCCTTGGCGCGCGAGCAGGGCCTTGCCAAGGGGGGAAAGCTGCTCACGTTCCTCGACCAGCACCCGGATAAGCCGAAGCTGCTGGCGTGGATCCGGGATTACGGCGGCTCGGACTGGAACAAGTTCCTGGAGAAGGAGATGTCCGCCGCCGCTGTGGACGGAGCATCACCAGAAGCGGCCAGCGATGGTGGGCCTGCCTGAAGATGAAACGTGGACCCGGGACTGCCTGCGCGCGGCACTGCCGGGCTGCGCGGTCGATCAGGATGACGACAACTCCGTGGCCGGCATGTATGACCTCGCGATCACCTACCAGACGGTGCTGTCGGCGCCGTCAAAGTAAGGGTGGTCCCGATCAGGATCGCCGGGCTCGCGGACGTACTGAACGACCCTGGGGTCGCACCGGGACCTGCGCGTTGAATTGGCGATCTTCTCGGTGGTGGAGGCAGCGCATAACGACGACCAAGAGAGCGAGAACTGGGGTCGTAACCGATCGGCATTGCCGGGACCAGGATGCCCAAGCGAGGGGTATCTGCTGAGGCTCGGACCGGGCGGTATCGGCAGCTACCGGTCGCTGGCCAAGGGGTAGGGGTTGGCTGACGCGGCACTACAGTTGGTGGATACCGGACGGACAAATGCGTGCGGGGACGGCGGCGGGGGCCTCGTGACGATTGGCGATCGACGGCGTGGGAGCGGCTGGCTGGGCGAGATGATAGGTCGATGAAGGTCCCGAAGGCTCAGGTCGGCGTGCTGCGGCGTGATCGTCGTCCCGGAAGCCGATGAACGCGGCCGAGCACGCCGGATGGTCGCAGGACTGGGAGGCGTTGGCCCGCCGGCACGTGGGCGACGGTCTCTTCGACGGTCTCGTCCAAGCGATGCTCGATTCGGCGACGGCTCCGATCGACTTGGCCCATGCCACGGGACCGACGCTCGTTGCCCTCCGGGACGAGGCGACCAAGCGGCTGCGGGAAGGGGTTGAGTCCGAATCCGACCAGGTGCTCGCCGAGCTTGAGGCCACCCTTCCCTGGTACCTGGAGGGGGCGCCGCTTCCGGTCGCCGCGCTCCAACTCGGCACCCATCGGGCCT
>Ga0307373_10008819_pt1 | contig 15242 bp, 14 predicted proteins | sample OX2MG_FD_202534 | JGI IMG/M metagenome (GOLD analysis project Ga0307373, IMG submission 202534) | Soil microbial communities from Risofladan, Vaasa, Finland - OX-2 | ecosystem: Environmental > Terrestrial > Soil > Coastal area > Acid sulfate soil | place: Finland: Risofladan, Vaasa | collected... | reverse complement strand
ACCAAAGTCGTGAGAAGTTCTATTGCCGCAGGAAGGTCGCGGGAAGGTCGCGGCGCGGCGGTGAAAGTGCGTCGATGCCGGAGTGGCGGCGGCCGAGGCTGCACGCAGCACAATCTCTCCGCTCCGCAATCCCTCCGCGCCGTCTTGACCTGGCTATTCAGTAGCACACATCCATTAACAGCGAGTTAATGCGATTGCTGCTGCTTGCCCGGGGAAGGGGTAGGTGATGCCTGAAAAAAGAAGCACACTCGCGGAGGTACAGATGTCCCCGAAAAATAGAAACGGCGCCATGCGGGATGGCGCTCGCCAGGCGGCTGCTCAGCTGAAGCCGGCGGCAGAGCGAGCCAAGCCGCTCGCCAGGAGCACGGGCCGGGCGGCCCGGCGGCAGCTGCTCAGGACCCGTGCCTGGGCGGCGCCGCGGGTCGAGCACTCCGGCCAGGTGCTGCAGGACACGGTCGCGCCGAAGGTCTCGGCCATGATGTCGGAGGCCGCGCGGCGGCTGGATCCCGCTCAGCCCCGGCAGCGCGGCTGGCGCAAGCCAGTGGGCCTGGCGACGCTGACCGCGGCCGGCGGCGCGGTGGCTGCGTTCATCCGCAACAGGAAGAAGCCGGTCTTCCCGCCGTCCCAGACCGGGACTGCCGACGCCACGCCGGCGACGATGCGCAGCGGTCAGCCGACCACGGATCTGGGAACCGACCCGGAAGTGAACTCGCAGGTCCATCCCTCCTGACCGGTGGCCAGGACCGGTGGTCAGCGGACGCCTAGCGGCGCGCAGCGGCGTGCCGGGCAGCCAGCCCGGACCTGGCCCAGGTCCGGGTCGGCCTGGCCCAGGTCCGGGCCGGCGTGAACCGGCCGGTGAACAGGGATCAGGAGCCTTCCTGGACTTCGAAGACCTCGTCCGCGACCAGGCCATGCGCATCGCGGTGCACGGTCGCTGCCGCGTCGGAGGACGGCGCCTCGACGAGGCAGAAGACCTTGCCCTGCCCCTCGTCGACCCAGTACCGCAGGTACTTGACGTCGTACTTGCCCTCTGTCGGCAGGTCGGCCATGTGTGCCTTGGCTACTTGTCGGCCGCTACCCCGCCGGCGACGGTGTGGACGTCCATGTAGAGCGGCATGATGCGATCAGCCGGCCCCCGCCCAGCAGAGCCTCCCGCGCGTAGCCGGAAAGCGCCGCCAGGTGCGATTCCCTCCGAGCAGCACCATGGGTACAGTCTCCGTCATCGCGCGGTCGCCGTCATCCCAGGTCGTGCTGGCCACCAGCCCCGCGGCAGGCGCGGCCGCGGCTAGCGGCGCGCCAGCAGCCTTCTTCTCGTGCCCGCCCTGGCGTCGGGCAGGTCCTGCTGGCTGAGGACCTGGTAGCCGGCCGGCAGCAGCGAGGCTGGCTCGCCATCGCGCAGGCACCACTGCGCGGGCATGCCGGGCCGGACCCGGAGCGCGTCAGCGGTGAATGCCTCCCAGCCGAGCAGCCCGCCAGGCAGCACGGCCTGCGCGGCGTCGGCGAACAGTGCCCGGTCCCAGTAGCCGGTGCACAGCACCAGCGCATAGCTGGCCGGCTCCGGCCGCCAGGCGGTCAGGTCGGCGTGCACCTCGCGGACCAGCCCGGCCACCTGCCGTCGGCCTGCCTCCCGGTCGAGCAGGTCAAGCGCCACGTCAGACGCGTCCACGGCCACGGCGCGGCGCCCGGCCGCGGCGGCCAGCAGGACGCTACCCGACGGCCCGCTCGCCAGGTCGAGCACCGGCCCGTCGGGCAGCGGCAGGGCCAGCGCCGCCACAGCGAGCGGATGGGCCGCGAAGGTCACCGCGAAACCACTCGAGTACCTGGCGTTCCACCTCAGCCTGTCCGGCTGATCGGCCAGGTCAGGCTGGACACCGAACATGCACCGCACCTTACTCGCGCAGCCGCGGCCTGAGCCTTCGCCAGCCAGCAGGAACAGGAGCCCCCGGGCAGCGGTTGTCCGGGTAGCTGACCAGGCGGAGAAGTCATGCGGCTGGTCGTCGTCAGTTCCGCGGGGAGAAATAGATGTCCGCTGGCGTGTCCTGGGCCTGCCTGGGCGTACCGATCGACAGTGTCGGCAGCCCCGACGGCGGGCCCCCGTTCGGCACGGAGCTCGCGCCCTCGGCGCTGCGCGATCGAGACATCGTCGCGCGGCTCGGTGCCGCCGACCGAGGCGACGCCGAGGTCCTGGTCACCGGCCCGGCCCGCGATCCGGTCAGCGGGATCGTCGGCTGGCCGAGCGTTGGCTCGATGACCACGCTGGTGCGGGCCGCGGTCGGGCAGATCATCTCCGGCGGGCAGCGGCCGTTCCTGCTCGGCGGCTGCTGCGCGCTGGTGATGGGCGCGGTGGCCGGCGCCAGGGACAGGCTCGGCCGGATCGGGCTCGTCAACGTCGACGACCCTCCGGGTGCCGGCTGCGCGGAGCCGTCAGGCAGGCGGGGCCGCCTGACGGCTCCGCGCGGTCGAGCCGAGGCTCAGACCCGGCGCCAGCGGGCCTCGCACAGCCCGTACACGCCGAAGATGAGCACGCCGACCGCCACGATCAGCAGCAGGAACTCGCCGAACGCCTGATGGCGCAGCGTGAGCAGGGCCTTGTCCAGGCCGCCGGACTTCTTCGGGCTGAACGTGACAGCCGCATCGATGATAAGCGCGCCGACGATGGCGAACACCACGCCCCTGGCAGTGGTCCCGATCATCCCGAGCCGCTCGACGATCATGCGGGTCCTGCGGCTCATCTCGCCGGTCCGCAGGTACTTCATGAACTTGTGCTTGATGCCTTCGGCCACGAGCGTCAGGCCGACGATCACGATGACCAGGCCGACCAAGCCGACCAGCCACTGACCGCCGGCGTGGTGCATCACCTTCGCGGTCAGGTCCTGCTGCTGGTGGGTCTGGTTTCTGCTGGAGCCCGAGATCACCTGGAAGGTGAGGAAGGCAAGGAAGGCATAGACGATCGCCCTGACCAGCGACTTGAGCCGGGGACCAGCGCCATTCCCCTCGCCCGTCACGCCGAAGGCGGCCTCGCTGAGCCGCCAGAGCGAGTATCCGACGAACCCGATGCCGATCAGCCAGAGCGTGATCAGGCCGTAGGACTCGGTGGCGAGGAGCTGAAGCGCTCCCTGCTGATTCGGCTGCTGCGAGCTATGACCGAGCGCGACCTCGATCGCCAGCCAGCCGATCAGAATGTAGATGACGCCGCGAGCCCCGAGGCCGACTCTGGCCAGCGCCCTCGCTGCCGGGCTGTCTGATGCGCGCCTGGCACTCGACGATGCGCGCGCTGTCTGTGTCGATATCGATCCCATGGCCGGGGCTGCCTCTCGAATGCCGATGAATCGGATATCCCCAGCTACCCATGCGAATGGGCTTCATGCATGGGCGGCCCTCGGGCTGCTGCGGCCTGCGATCGCCCGCACCGGCGTGTAAAGGCGGCGATAGCGGGCTGTGAGGCGCACCTATTCATTGCCGCCGTCCTGGCTGGCGGGGCCGCCGCTAGCGGCATGACCGGCACTACGCTGTGACGATGCCGGTCGTCACGGTGCCCGATCCAGCCCTCGTCGTGCTGGTCGGGCCGTCCGGTTCAGGCAAGTCAACCTGGGCATCGTCCCGCTACGGGCAGTCCGAGATCGTCTGCTCCGACCGGCTGCGCGGCGTCGTCGGCAGCGGCGAGCACGACCTCGACGCGTCGGCCGATGCCTTCGCCCACCTCGATCAGATCGTCGCGGCCCGGCTCCGGCGCGGCCTGAACACGGTCGTCGACACGCTCGGCCTCGACCCTGAGCGGCGCCGTGCCCACGCCGAGCTCGCGCGCCAGGCTGGCCTGCCGGCCGTCGCCGTGCTCTTCGGAACCGATGCCGCCGAGTGCCGGCGGCGGAATCGCGGCCGCGCCAGGCCGGTACCCGCGGCCGTGCTCGACAGTCAGCTGCGCCGGATGCCCGAAGCGGAAGCCCAGATCGCCACGGAAGGCTGGGCGGTGGTCAGGCACGCCGACGAGGCGGCCGTGGAGCCATCCCACACGGCGGGCGCTCACGCGGCGGCCGCGAGCCAGCGCAGCCAGCCGGCCAAGCTGAGCTTCGTGCTCCAGATTTCCCGCTTCCCGTGGGGCGACGACCCGGCGGCCTGGCTCACCGCGATCGGCGCGGCTGCGGCTGACGCCGGACTCGACGGCATCGCGCTGATGGACCACCTGATCCAGATCCCGCAGGTCGGGCGGGCCTGGGAGCCCATACCCGAGCCATGGGTGACGCTCGGGATGCTGGCCGGGCTGACGTCCGGCCTGCGGCTGGGCACGCTGGTGAGCCCGGCGACCTTCCGCGCACCAGGCGTCCTCGCCAAGACGGTCGCAACCCTTGACGTGCTCAGCGGCGGCCGCGCCTTCTGCGGCCTGGGCGCGGGCTGGTGAGAGCGCGAGCATGCCGCGTTCGGGCTGCCCTTCCCGCCCGCCGCGCAGCGCCTCGACCAGCTGGAGGTGGCCATCGAGACGCTGCGGGCACTGTGGCGGCAAGGCACCAGGGCGTATGCGGGCGAGCGGATATCGCTGCCGGAGACGACCTGCTATCCGCGTCCCGTCTCTGATATCCCCATCATCGTCGGCGGCTCTGGCGAGCGTCGGACGCTGCGGATAGCGGCCAGGCTCGGCGACGGCTGCAACCTGCCCGCCAGCCTCCCCGCCCTCGACCATAAGCTCGATGTGCTGCGGCTGACCCCGCTGACCGCCGCCTTCGCCTGACGGCCGCCGCCGCTGCGGCCGGGATGAGCAGGCCGACGTTGCGCGCGCGGGCCTGGGGGGAAGAGTAGGCACCGGAGAGGTGATTGTGGCAGAGCCTGACCGTACCGGACCGGCCCAGCTCGCCCAGGAGCCGTACGCGGACCTGGCCGAGACGCACTCCGCCGTCGTGTTCTTCGCTGGTGACCGGGCGTACAAGCTGAAGAAACCCGTGCGCACCGGGTTCCTTGACTTCAGCACGGTGCAGGCCAGGGCGGCGGCCTGCCAGCGCGAGACCGAGCTCAACCGCCGGTTCGCTCCGGATGTGTACCTGGGAGTCGCCGAGGTGCGCGACCCCGCCGGCCAGGTCTGCGATCACCTGGTCATCATGCGCAGGATGCCCGCGAGCCTGCGGCTGTCCGCGCTGATCGAGGCGGGCGGCCCGGCCGGCGACGCCGTCCGCCAGGTCGCCAGGATCCTCGCCGCGCAGCACTCGCTGGCGCCGCGCGGCGAGGCGATCAGCCAGCAAGGCAGCCGCGATGCGCTGCGGCAGCGGTGGACCGACAACGTCGAGCAGGCCAGGACGATAGCCGAGGGCCTGATCGAGCCGGCCGACATCGATGCGGTGGAACGGCTGGCCGGCCGGTTCCTCGCCGGGCGGTCCGCGCTGCTCGATGCTCGGGTCCGCAGCGGCCACGTTGTCGACGGGCACGGGGATCTGCTCGCCGCTGACATCTTCTGCCTGGCCGACGGGCCCCGGATCCTCGACTGCCTGGAGTTCGACGACAAGCTCCGCTGGCTCGACGGGCTCGACGACGCCGCGTTCCTCGCGATGGACCTCGAGCGGCTCGGCGCGGACGAGCTGGCCGGCCGGTTCCTCGACTGGTACGTCGAGTTCTCCGGCGACCCCGCGCCCACGTCGCTGCGCCACCACTACGTGGCCTACCGCGCGTTCGTCCGCGCGAAAGTCGGCTGCCTCCGCGCCCGGCAGGGCGACCGGCTGGCCGGCCAGGAAGCCCGGCAGCTCGCCGCGCTGACGCTGCGCCATCTGCAGGCCGGCGCGGTCACCGTCGTCCTGGTCGGCGGCCTGCCGGGCACCGGCAAGTCGGCGCTGGCCGGGGCACTGGCCGACCGGCTCGGCTGGACCGTGCTGTCCAGCGACCGGATCCGCAAGGAACTGGCCGACATCCCGGCGGTCCAGCCCGCCCACGCGGGCTACGGCAGGGGCATCTACACCCCGGCCTGGACCGAGCGCACCTACGCCGAGCTCGTGCGCCGGGCGGCCGAGCTGGCCTCGCACGGCGAATCGGTCATCCTCGACGCCACCTGGGTATCGGCCGAGCACCGGGCCGCGGCCGTCGCGATGGCTGACCGGACGGCAGCCGACCTGGTTCAGCTGCAATGCGCGGCACCCGCGGCGGTGACCGAGGATCGGATACGGCGCAGGACAGACAGCCTGTCGGACGCCTATCCCGAGGTGGCGGCGAGGATGGCACAGACGCAGGCACCATGGCCCGATGCCGTCATCATCGACACGGGCGCGAGCGAGCCGGGCGAGCACGCCGGCTACCCGGCCAGCGTGCTCAGGCGGGCGCTCGACGCCCTCGGCCGACCCGAAGCCCGCGCCTAGCCAGCCATCAGCCCACCAGCCCCAGACCAGCCGCGATTGCGAGAGCATCTGATGATGGCCGTGCCGACGCTCGAGCCGCACGCGGTCTTTGCGGAGCTGACGAGCTCCCCGCAAGGACTGTCGGCGGACGAGGTGCTGGCCAGGCGGGCGGAGACCGGCGCCAACCAGCTCCCGGCCGCGCGCCGGCGGTCGCTGCTCGCCGAATTCTGGCCCCAGTTCTCCAACATGTTCGCCGTGGTGCTGATCGTCGCCGCCGCGATCACGTTCCTCGCCTACGCGCTCACTACCCCGCGGAACGCGGCCAACCTCGAGCTGGCGATCGGCATCCTCGGGGTAGTCCTGCTCAACGCGTGCATCGGCTTCGCGCAGGAGCACGCGGCTGAGCGAACCGCCGAGGCGCTGCAGGCGATGGTGCCGGTCACCGCGCGGGTGATCCGCGACGGCGAGCGGACCGAGGTTCCGGCCGCGGATCTCGTTCCTGGCGATCTGGTGGTGCTGGACGCCGGTGATGCCATCTCCGCCGACTGCCGGCTGATCGACGCGCACGACCTGCTCGTCGAGATGGCGGCCCTCACGGGCGAGAGCCGCCCGACCCCCAGGATCGCCGAGGCCGTGCCCGAGACGAAGACCTCCGACGCCCGGAACTGCGTCTTCATGGGCACGTCGGTCGTCAATGGCAGCGGCCGGTCGGTCGTGTTCGCGACCGGCCTGGCGACCGAGTTCGGGCGCATCTACCGGCTCACCTCGGAGCTGCCTGCCGAGGACAGCCCGCTGCAGCGCGAGGTGACGGTGATGGCCAGGCGCGTTGCCGCTGTGGCGATCGCGGCCGGAGCGAGCCTGTTCGCCATCCGCGCCGCGGTCAGCGGGTCCGTGGTGGGCTCGTTCGTCTTCGCGCTCGGCGTCATGGTGGCTCTGGTACCCGAGGGCCTGCCCGCCACGATGTCGGTCTCCCTGGCCGTGGCGGTCCGCCGGATGGCTCGCCGCAAGGCACTGATCAAGCGGCTCACCGCCGTCGAGGCGCTCGGATCCACGACGGTGATCTGCACCGACAAGACCGGCACGCTGACCAAAGCGGAAATGACCGTTCAGACGGTGTGGGAGTCAGGCCGGGCGCACGGCGTGACAGGCGTGGGCTACGCGCCCGACGGGCAGGTCGAGGCCGCTGAGGCCGTGACCGGCGTGCTGCGGGCGGGCAGCCTGTGCTCCGATGCCAGGCTGCTCCAGCCAGACCCCGGCCGCCGCCTGGGCTGGCGCGTCCTGGGCGACACGACGGAAGGAGCGATCCTGGTCGCCGCGGCCAAGGCCGGAATCGACCTGGCTGCCGAGGAGAAGAGCACTCCCCGGGTGCTCACCTTCCCGTTCGACGCGAACCGCAAGCTGATGAGCACGGTCCACCGGGCGGACCAGGACGGCTACGAGGCCTACGTGAAGGGATCTCCCCAGGCCCTGCTCGAGCGCTGCGTCCGCGTCTGCTGGAACGCGAGCGACGTGCCGCTTGACGACGCGCTGCGGGAGCGGGTGGCGGCGGCCAACGACCTGATGGCGGCGCAGGGCCTGCGCGTGCTGGCGGTGGCACGGCGCAGCATCGCGTACGATCACCCGGCCGTCGGCGAGGTCGAGGGCGGACTCACCCTGCTCGGCCTGATCGCCATGTCGGACCCGCCACGGCCCGAGGTGGTGACCGCCGTGGCGGCCTGCCGGCAGGCCGGCATCGTCATTCACATGATCACCGGCGACTACGGCCTGACCGCGGAGGCGATCGCGCGGCGGGTGGGCATCATCGGCGATGGCCCGGCCAGGATCCTGAACGGCAACGACCTCGACGCGCTGAGTGACAGCCAGATCGCCGACGCCGCCGAGGGAAATGAGCAGGTGCTGTTCGCCCGGGCCAAGCCTGAGCACAAGATGCGCATCGTCGCGGCGCTCGAGGACCGCGGCGAGGTGGTCGCGGTCACCGGAGACGGCGTCAACGACGCGCCGGCGCTGAAACGGGCCAGCATCGGGGTGTCGATGGGCGAGGGCGGCACCGATGTCGCGCGCGCCGCCTCGGTCATGATCCTCCTCGATGATTCCTTCGCGTCGATCGCGGCGGCGGTGGAACTCGGCCGCACCGTCTACGCCAACATCCGCAAGTTCCTCATCTACCTGTTCAGCCATAACCTCGCCGAACTAGCGCCGATCCTCGTCGCCGTCTTCGTCGGTTTCCCGCTTGTGCCGCTGAGCGCGCTGCAGGTGCTCGCGATCGACCTCGGTTCGGACGTGCTCCCTGCCCTGGCCTTGGGCACCGAGCGCACCGAGCCGGGGACCATGTCCAGGCCGCCGAGACGGCCGGGTGAGCACCTGTTCAACTGGGCACTTGTCAGGCGCTTCTGCTTCCTCGGCTCGATCCAGTCGGCTGGCGTGGTAGCCGCGTTCTTCTGGCGTATCCACACGGCCCACCTGCCGTTCAGCGCCTTCACCGCGGCTAACCCGACCTACCGGGAAGCGCTCACCATGACCCAGGCCGGGATCGTCGTCAGCCAGTTCTTCAACAGCTTCGCCGTCCGCACGCAGGAGCAGAGTGTCCTGCGCGTCGGCATCTTCTCCAACAAGCCCCTCGTGTTCGCCGGCCTGTTCGGAATAGCTTTCATGTCATGCATCAGCTATGTCCCCGCGCTCCAGTCGGTTTTCAACACGGCCCCGCTGAGCCTGACCGACTGGCTGATTCTCTTCGCGCTCGGAGCCGTCCTGCTGCTGGCTGAGGAGGCACGCAAGGCGGTCATCCGCGCCAGAGCCAGGGCCAGGCCGCCGGGCCCGGACCAGGCAGGCAGCCAGGGCAGCCAGTCCCAGGATCAGGAGGCACCATGCAGGTCGTGATCATGGGATGCGGGCGGACCGGGCTGGCGCTCGCGACGAGATTTGACGCCGAAGGCGACCAGGTCACGGTCATCGAGCTCGACGATGAGGTGCGGGTCAGGCTGCCGTCGGGATTCCGCGGCCGGTTCGTCGCCGGCAACGGGATCACCCCGCGCGTGCTCGAGCGGGCAGCGATCGCGGACGCCGAGGCCTTCGTCGCTCTCACGCCCAACGACAGCGCGAATATCGTCGCCGCCCGGACAGCGCGCGACAGGTACCGGGTGCCGCGAGTGATCGCCCGCCTGCATGATCCCGTGCACGGACCCGTCTACGGCGAGTTCGGCATAGCGACCGTCGGATCGGTGCAGACAACCGTGAACCGCGTCGTCCAGATGCTGCATCACCTGACTCTCGAGCCGCACCAGACGTTCGGCAGCGGCGAGACGCTGCTTGTCCGGTCGAGAGTGCCTGACTACCTGGCCGGTCGCCAGATCTCAGAGCTCTACGTTCCGGGTGAGATCGGCGTCGTCGAGGTGACCAGCGCCGGGCATTCCCGCGTCCCTGAGCCATCGACCCAGCTCAGGCATGGTGACGTGGTGTCGTTCATCGTCGCGGCCGGATCGCTCGGGCGGCTCAGGAGCTTCCTGGACGGGACGTGGTCATGATGCGGATCATCGTGGTAGGCGGAGCGGGACTCGCCGAGCAGGTAGCCACGGCGCTGGAGATGGCCGGTGACGAGGTGACCGTCATCGACACCGACCCAGGCCGCGAGTCGGCACTGGCCAGGGCCGGCCTGCGCGCCGTTCGCGGCGACCCCACGGTCCCGGCAACGCTCGAGGCAGCAGGCGCGCATCGCACGGACGTCCTCATCGCCGGCTCCCGCTCCGACGAGACCAACCTCGTCGTCTCGCTGCTGGCGAAGAAGCATTTCGCCATCCCGAGGGTGATCGGCCGGGTGAACAACTCGGCCAACGAGGACCTGTTCGGCGACGCGTGGGGGGTCGACGCGCTGGTCTCGCCGTCGACGGCGGTGGTCTCGCTGGTCAGGCCGCCGGCCTGAGGCACTGCCGGCGTCGGGGCCGGCCTCAGCCAGCGGGTCCGCCCGTCCCGAGCTGCTCGTCGACTGGCGCAGCTCGCCGAAGGATCCGTTGTGCGCCATGATCCGGGCGTTCATCGCGAACGGGTGCGTGTTCGAGACCGTCCGGCCGCCCGGGGCGGCCAGCCTGACGTGCGCGATGAGCGTCGCCGACTCGGCCTGCCTGGACTCGTGAATGAACTCCTGGTGCCTGAAGGCCGGCTCGGGCTGCTTGTCCAGCACCGGGGAACCCGCCTGGTCGGAGAACCCGATTCCGCTCCCGTCGGCATTCCGCCGGCTCTGAACCTCGACCGAGTCGGGAGCGTCAAGCAGCCAGAACGTCGCGCGGACCCGCGTGGTCCCGGCGGTCATCCCGAACAGCCGGCACATCGCCATCCCCTTCGGCGGCGTCCCTATCTTCGGCGGCGCGGGTGTCACAGCCCGAGCAGCCGCGCCGCGTTGTGATAGCAGACCGCGCGAAGCCAGTCCTCGCCCAGATCGAGCCTGGCCAGGGCGCGCAGCTGCCGGATATATCGATAAGGGATATTAGGGAAGTCGCTGCCGAGCAGAATCCGGTCCTGTGCTGCCGTCAGCCGGGGACGCAGCGCGGCCGGGAACGGCGCGATGCGATCCATGAAGTCCGTGAAGGCCATGGTGGTGTCCAGGTAGACACCCTGATACCGGGCGGCGAGGCTGAGGAAGTCCCCGTACTCCGGCGCCCCGAGGTGCGCGACGATCATGACCAGCCGGGGATGCCGCGCCAGCACCTCCGAGATCGGGCCGGGGCCGGTGAAGGCCCCGGGATGCGGGCCCGAGCCGCAGTGCACGACGGCGGGAACCTGCGCATCGGCGAGCATTCCCCACACCGGGTCGAGCAGCTTGTCCCGCGGGTCGTAGCCGCCGACCTGGACGTGCGCCTTGAACAGCCGCGCGCCCCCCTCGATCGCCGACACGACGTAGGCGCTGGCGCCCGCCTCGGGGAAGAACGTGGCGCTGTGCAGGGCGTCGGGCGTCCGGGCAGCGAAGTCCGCCGCCCACCCGTTCAGCCACGCTGCCATGTCAGGCTTGTGCGGGTACAGCAGCGCACCGAACCGGCGCACCCCGAACGCCCGCAGCAGCGCCAGCCGCTGCCGCTCGGGCAGCCGGTACGCGATCGGCCACGAGTCGCCGGCGCGACCGTCCTCGAAGAAGGCCCACACTTTGGCCAGCACGTTGTCCGGCATGAAATGGACGTGCACGTCGACCAGGCCGGGCAGCCCGAGGCCCTGCCAGAACGCCGTCACCTCCGCCGGCTCAGCACTGACATCCGGCCTGGCAATGACATCCCGCTCGGCGCTATCCTCCGGCTCCGCGCTGACACCCGGCTCGACGAGGTCCCGGTCGGCTTCTGGCGCAGGCGCTCCCTCCGTCGGCCTCATCGGCGGATCACCCAGTTCGGCCACTCCCCCAGTCTGGCAGCCCACGCCGGCCCGCTGGCGGCTACCCGGCACCCAGGCAGCGCAAGGCGCCACTGCCGCCCGGCGCCCTGTGCAACTGCTGCCCGGCGCCCTGTGCAGCCTGTGCAATTATCTAGTGAACCGATCTGTATTATCGATATCTCCTGCCGGTCCGGCCTTACGGGTGATTTGTTACCCGCGGCCCAATGCGCTTCCGGCGCGCGCCAGCCTGGCGATTCGCCGACCTGATGATTCAACTAATTCACGCTGGGTAGTCCAATGGCCGCAGAACTGTTTTTCGCTGGACCATAGACGAGTAACTAATGGAGCGTGAACAAGTGAGCGGCGTGGGCGCACTAGTCCTTACGCGCCTTAATCGGCTAAGTCCGATATAGCTGACTCGCTGACGCTGCATGCGACCTGTGAGGCTGCAGTAATTCATGAGACTCGCCCAGACCGACCCTGCCCACGCCCAGGCTGCCGCCGCGGCCTGGCCTGCGGCCGGCCCGACCGCACCTGGTCCGCGTCAGCAGACGGGACATCGGAGCCCATGTCAACCGTTGACTGGCCGTGCGCGTCCCGCTGGTGTGCTGATTGGGGCTTACGAGAGGCTCGGCGGCCGGCCGGCGGCGCCGGCCGGCCGTGCGGGCCGACGACTTGCACGCGGCCGCCGGCGCCGACATGCGCTGCAACGCGGGCAGACCGCGGTCCTGTCGATCGCCTCAGCAGGGCAGACGCAATCCGCGAGCGCCGGAAGTTGGACTTCTCGGCCAAGAACGGCACCGGACCCGCGCCGGTTTGTGATAATTTACCGCCGCAGGGACCCGAAAGGTCACGGAAGGCGCGGTCGCCCCCTCAGCCGCCGTGATCTCCCGTGTGAGCCGGACACCCCGACAGTCGCGTCAGCGGCGGCGTGGCGGTGAGCATTTAAAACTGTCGGCTCTTAGATTCTTCGCCAGGACAATGCCACCTAGTGGCAACCACACCCAAAAATGGAGGCTCAGATGAAGGTAATCGGTGCGGGGTTGCCGCGCACGGCTACTCTCACGCAGAAAATTTCCCTGGAGATGCTGGGGTTCGGCCCGTGCTATCACATGGTAAACATCCTGGCCGACCTCAGCCTGGTGCCGCAGTGGCAGGCCGCGTTCGACGGCGACGCCGACTGGCACGCGATCTTCGCAGGCAGCCAGTCGACGGCCGACTGGCCCGGCTCCTTCTTCTGGCGGGAACTGATCGAGGTTTACCCGGACGCCAAAGTGCTGCTCAGCGTCCGCAGCGGCGAGACCTGGGCGAACAGCATGAAGAACACCATCTGGGGTGTGTTCTACGACGACGTGCTCATGCGCACCCTGTCCGACGCACGCACCCACGTCGACCCGGGCTGGGCCGACTACTGCGAGCTCCTCAAGACGATGTGGCAAAAGAGCGGGCTCCTCGGCGAGATGACCGGTGTCTTTGACCCGGCCATCGTGGCGGCGGCATTTGATCGTTACAACGAAGAGGTCCGCGAGACAGTTCCCGCTGACCGGCTGCTCGAGTGGTCGCCCGGAGACGGCTGGGAGCCGCTCTGCAAGTTCCTCGACGTCCCGGTGCCCCAGGCCCCCGTCCCGCACGTCAACGACTCGGCCCAGTTCGCCGGCCGGATCATTGACGGCTCGATGGCGGCCCTGAACGCCTGGCACGCCAAGCAGCAGGCGGAGGCCGCGGCGAAATGAACTTCCGCGTCGGCACCCTGCGGAACAGGACCGAGGACAGGCAGCCGGGGGTTGGCAGCGAGCCGGGCACGCGCCTGGGGCTGCTGCTGACCGTCTGCTGCATAGCGCAGTTCATGGTGATCCTTGACCTGTCCATCGTCAACGTTGCGCTGCCCTCGATCCAGTCCGACCTCGGCTTCACTCCGGTCAATCTGCAGTGGGTCGTCGACGCGTACGCGATCGTCTTCGCCGGCTTCCTGATGCTCGGCGGGCGAGCCAGTGACAGGTTCGGGCCGCGGCGCATGCTCGCCGCGGCCCTGGTCCTGTTCGCCATCGCATCGCTGGCCGGCGGCGCCGCCACCAGCCAGGGAATGCTCATCGCCGCTCGCTCCCTCCAGGGGCTGAGCGGGGCGCTGATGGCGGCCTCGTCGCTGGCGGCAATCGCCATGTCGTTCCCGCAGGGCCCCGCGCGGCATCGCGCGATCGCCCTGTGGGGAGCGATGAACGGCGCAGGCGGCGCGGCCGGAGCGCTCTTCGGCGGGATCATTACCCAGGAACTCGGCTGGCGCTGGGTGCTGCTGATGAACCCGCCGATCGGCGTCGCGGCCGCGGGCGTGGCCTGGGCCGTGATCGCCGAAGGTGCCAAGAGGGAAGGGGGCTGGCGCAGCTTCGACCTGCCGGGCGCGGTGACCCTCACTCTCGGGCAGATCATCCTGGTGTACGGGATCGTGGAGGCGGGCACGCACGGCTGGGGATCTCCGCTGTTCTACGTCCCCCTGATCATCGCGATCGTGCTGTTCGTGCTGTTCGGCGTCATCGAGGCGCGCTGGGCGACGGCTCCGCTGATCCCGTTCAAGGCGATCACCAAACCGCTGGCTGATGCCAACACGATCGTGTTCGTCTTCAGCGCGGCGCTGCTGCCGATGTGGTTCGTGAGCTCCCTGTACCTCCAGGAAGTGCTCGGGCTCTCGCCGCTGAATGCGGGCCTCGCGTTCTTCCCGATGGCGCTGGTGATCATGATCACCGCCCGGCAGGCCGGCAAGCTGGTCGGGATCTTCGGCCTCCGGGCAGTGCTGACCTCCGGCCTGGTCCTGCTGGCGAGCGGGCTGCTGCTGTTCGCCAGGATCGGCCCGACCGGCAGCTCGCTCGGGTACGTCGTGCTGCCCGGCATGCTGGCGGCGGCCGGCATCGGGCTGTCCGTGGTGGCGTCGACCATTTTCGCTACTCAGGCCGTCCAGCCGGCCCAGGCGGGCCTGGCCTCCGGCCTGGTCAACACCTCGCGGCAGGCGGGCGGCGGGCTCGGCATCGCCTTGCTGATCTCGTTCGCGACGTCCTACACCACGCACCTGATCGGGCACAACAAGCCAGTTCCTGACGCCCTGACCGCCGGTTTCCGGCTGGCGTACCTGATCGCGGCCGGTCTCGCGGCCCTGGCGGCGCTGCTGTCGTTCATGATGCTGCGCCACGCCCAGGCCCCGGCGCATCAGGCGGCTGCCCAGCCTGCCGAGACCGACAAGCCAGCCAAGCCAGCGGCCGCGCCGGCGAGGATACCCGTGCACTGGCGGCTGCCCGTCGTCGTGCTCGGCGTGCTCGCGGTGTTCGCCCTGGTCGACTTCAGGTTCGCCGCACATCCCGGCGCTCCGGTCGGTGCCTACAAGGTCGATGGCGCGTACACCTATCAGTCCGCGCCCGGCCTGCACCCGCCCATCATCCGGACGGCCTCGCGTGCCACCGGCACTCCCGCACCCGGCTACATCCTGACCGGGAACTTCTACGACCTGACCAAGCCCCCGATGACGGGTCAGAGCGGGCCGCTGATGCTCGACAACAGCCTGCAGCCGGTGTGGTTCAGGCCGGTGCCGACCAACGTCGT
>Ga0307373_10008817_pt1 | contig 15244 bp, 20 predicted proteins | sample OX2MG_FD_202534 | JGI IMG/M metagenome (GOLD analysis project Ga0307373, IMG submission 202534) | Soil microbial communities from Risofladan, Vaasa, Finland - OX-2 | ecosystem: Environmental > Terrestrial > Soil > Coastal area > Acid sulfate soil | place: Finland: Risofladan, Vaasa | collected... | reverse complement strand
CCCTGGCCAACATCTACCTCGGCCATATCAAAAAGTGGAACGACCCCGCGATCGCCGCCCTCAATTCCGGCGTCAATCTGCCCAACGAGGCGATCACCGTGGCGCACCGCTCCGACGGCAGCGGCACCACTTACATCTTCACGGACTACCTGGCCAAGGTTTCGCCGGAGTGGAAATCGAGCGTGGGCACAGCCAAATCGGTCCAGTGGCCCGTCGGCGTCGGCGGCAGCGGCAACCAGGCCGTCGCCCAGGTCGTCACCTCGACAGCTGGTGCGATCGGCTACGTCGAGCTCGCATACGTCGTTCAGGCGCAGATGACGATGGCCTACGTGAAGAACGCCAATGGCCAGTTCCTGCAGGCCAGCGTGCCGGGGGCCACTGCGGCGGCCGCCCAGGTCAGCGACATCAGCGCCACCAACTTTTCGATCACCAACCAACCCGGTGACACCACATATCCGATCGCAGGGTTCAGCTGGGCCATCCTCTACACCTCGTACAGCGACGCGAACAAAGGCAAGGCCGTTGTGAACCTGTTCAAATGGCTCGTCACAACCGGCCAAGCCGATGGCGTCGCGCTGCAGTACTCGCCGCTTCCAACCCCGGTTCAACAGCTCGCGCTGGCCAACCTCAAGCTCATCAAGGCGGGAGGCACGGCGGTTCTCAGTTAGGACTTCAACCGTTCACCGCGAAACGGCGCGGGTAGGGCCCGCGCGTACGCCCCGCGGCTACGGCCGCGGGGACCCCAAAGGTTTGCGCGACGGGACCCCCGGGCGGCGCGGGTAGGCGTCCGGGGTCGGGCGGACCTTGCCCACGACGACCACCGTTCCTTTCCGTCGCGCGCCCGACCGAGCCGCAAACGCTCCCACCAGGGAGCCGCCCAACAACTCGATCGCGTGCCTGGCCGCCTCCACGTCCTCTTGTTCGGTCTTCTGAGCGAGCAGCCGGCCGCCGACCCGCACCAGGGGAAGGCACAGCTCGACCAGGACCGGCATCGGCGCGAGGGCCCGCGCCACCGCGACGTCGAAGACCTCGCGGTACGCAGGATCACGACCCACCTCCTCGGCTCTGCGGGCGATCACGTCGACGTCCCGCAAGCCCAGCGCCGCGCAGGCCTGGATCAGGAACGCCGCCTTGGAGTGGTCGGCTTCGACGAGCGTGATCGACAGATCCGGGCGGGCGAGCTTCAGAGCCAGGCCGGGCAGGCCTCCCCCCGAACCGACGTCGACCACCCGCACGGCCGTGCCGAGGTGCCCAAGCAGGACCAGCGAATCCTCGACCAGGTCGGCAGCCGGTCCTGCGACGAGCCCCGGCCACCCCGAGATCATCCGCGCGAGCTCAGCCAGCTTAGAATCTTGCATTGAGATGCCCATCTACGAGTATCGGTGCGAGAGCTGCGCGGCGCGGTTCGAGGTCTTGACCAGGTTCGCGGAGCGCGACAGCGCGCAGGTGTGCCCGGCGTGCGAGTCGAGCAGGACGCGGGTGCTGGTCTCGAGCTTCGCATTCGCGGGCGGCGTCGAGTCCGGGTCGTCCGAATCCATGGACCTCGGCGGCGTTGAAAGCAGCGGCGGCGGCTGCTGCGGCGGCGCCTGCGGCTCTTGCGGCTCCGGCCCGAACTGACCTTCTAGGTTGCTCTTCCCGGTCACGTACCGGGTCAACGCGGCCGGCCACATGGAGGTCGGCGGGTGTGACCTGGTCGACCTGGCGCGCCGTCATGGCACGCCGCTCTACGTCTACGACGAAGCCACCGTCCGCCAGCGCGCCTCGGAGTACACGGCCGCCATGGGCAGCGCTGGTCAGGTGCTCTATTCGGCCAAGGCCTTTGCGTCGCCGCAGTTCCTGCGGGTCGTGGCGGACGAAGGCTTGGGGCTCGACGTTGTCTCCGCGGGCGAGCTCAACCTCGCGCTGAAGTCCGGGTTTCCTCGCGACCGGATCCATTTCCTCGGCAACAACAAAAGCCTCGAGGACCTCGAGTCCGCCTACCATGCAGGCGCCACCATCGTGATCGACGGGGAGCATGAGTTCGACCTGCTGCAAGAGGTCGTGCCGCAAGGCGAGCGGACGCCGGTCATGCTGCGCCTATCACCCGGGGTCAAGCCGGACACGCACGACCACATCTCCACGGGGCAGCTCGACTCCAAGTTTGGCTTTTCGATCGAATCGGGGGCGGCACAGCGGGCGGTCGAGCAGGCGCTGCAGCACCCGCGCCTGGAGCTCGTCGGGTTGCATTCCCACATCGGTTCGCAGATCTTCGCGCTGGGCGCGTACAGAGATGCGATGGACATCATGCTTGACCTCCTGGTCACGCTTCGCGACGAGCTGGATTTCCAGCCTCGCAAGCTGGGCGCGGGGGGCGGGCTCGGCATCGCGTACACGCGAAACGACGATCCACCGACGCCACGCTACTTCGTCGAGACGGTGCTTCATGCGCTCGTCTCGGGTTGCGCTCAGCGCGGCTTGAAGGTGCCTCAGCTCGTGGTCGAGCCGGGCCGGTCCATCGCCGGGCCTGCCGGCATGGCGATCTACGCCGTCGGCTCGATCAAGGACATCCCCGGCGTGCGGCGCTATGTCGCGGTCGACGGCGGCATGGGGGACAACATCAGGCCCAAGCTCTACGGCGCGCGCTACGAGGCATTTCTCGCGTCTGCGCCCGAGCGGCCCACCAACGGCAAGGTCACGATCGCCGGAAAGTACTGCGAGTCGACCGACATCCTGATCACCGACATCGAGATGCCCACGCTGAAGGCGGGCGACGTGATCGCGCTGCCCGCCGCGGGCGCCTACTGCCTGGCGATGGCGAGCAACTACAACGGCATACCGCGCCCCGAGGTGCTCATGCTGCGGGACGGCGAGGCGCGCGTGATGCGGCGGCGGGAGACCCTGGACGACCTGCTCGCGGCGGAGGTCTTCTAGCCGCTAGGTCACCTTGAGGTACGCCGTGGCGCAGACCCGGTCGGAATCGCAGGCCGTGATCCGCGCATTGCCGGCCAGCGCGGTGGCCGGGAGCGTGATCGTGCGTCCGAAGCCCCCGCCGGAGGTGGTGACGGCGCTCCAGGACTCCAGCGTCAGCGTGGAGCTCGCCGGGTCGAACAGCGCGATCGTGACGGCCCGGGAACTGCTGAAATGCACGCCGGACACGTAGATCGTTGAATACATCGGAACCGACGTCTTCGAGATCGACAGCGAGGCCGCCGGCGTGGCGATCGGGCTGGGGCTCGGGCTGGATGACGCGGCCGGAGACGGGCTGGCCGGCGCGATCGGGGTCGGCAGCGCCACCGGCGCCAGCACCTGCAGCTTCTGCTGTGAATGGCAAGCTCCGTTCCAGCAGATCATCACCAGGTGCTCCCCCACTTCGAGGTCGCGTGGGATGGAGACCTGGACGACCACGTTTCCGCCCGGCCCGGCGTGAAACGGGACGATGCGGCGCTGGCTCCAGACCTGGATCTCTCCTGCCTGGTTGGCCGGCAGATGGCTGGCCGTGACCAAGATGCTGTCGCCGGCCACGACGGTCGAAGGGGTGACCGTGAGCTGCAACGGCTGGTTCAGATACTCATAGATCCCCAAACCCACCAGGGCCAGGATCAACACCATCACACCGGCCACCCCCGCGAACAGGCCCTTGCGGGATTTCTTTTTGGCGAGCGGTGGCGGCGGTGACGGGTAGGCGAGCACGACCGGCTCGTCGGCGTTCCTCGCCTCCACTGCGGGAGCGCCGGCGACGGCCGCGGCCAGCGCCACCGTCGAGGCGACCGGGGACGCCATCACCATCGTGCGCGCCACCGCCGGCGCCGGCTTTGGCGCCAGGGCCTCTTCGAGCGCGCGCACGAACGCGGTGCAGCTTTCCCAGCGTGCGTTCGGGTCCTTGGCCAGGCCTCGCATCATGACCGCGTCGACGCGCGGGCCCAGCGAGCGGTTCCGCGAGCTGGGCGGTGGCGGCTCGCGGTGCACCTGGGCGTAAAGAAGCTCCATCAGCGCCTCGCCGTCGAAGGGGATCACCCCGGTCAGCATCTCGTAAGCGATGGTCGCCAGCGAGTATCGGTCCGCGGCCGGGCCCACCGTGCTCCCGGTCACCTGCTCCGGCGCCATGTAGGCGGGCGTGCCGGTGGTGACTCCGGTCATCGACTTGAGGGAGGATCCCTGGAGCAGCTTGGCGAGGCCGAAGTCGGCGATCACGGGCGTGTCGTCGGGTTCCAGCAGGACGTTGGCGGGCTTGATGTCGCGGTGCACGACGCCGCGCGAGTGCGCGTAATCCAGGCCGGCCGCGATCCCGCGCAGGAAGTTGAGGGCGGCGGCCTGGTCGATCATGCCCTTGCCCAGCCGGTTGGCCAGGCTGCCGCCGGACACGTATTCGACGATCATGTAGGGAGTCCCTTCGAACTCACCGAAGTCGTAAACGTTCAGGATGTTGGGGTGGCGCATCTGGGCGATCGCCTGCGCCTCGTGACGGAAGCGGGCGGTCGTGTCGGGATCGGGCGAGATCGCCTGCATCACCTTGACGGCCCCGGTGCGTTCGAGCTGCGCGTGGTAGGCGCGATAGACCAGGCCCATGGCCCCCTGGCCGATGAAGTCCTGGACCTCGTACTGCCCTAGCCTGGTTCCTGGCGCGATCGACACGGCCCCTGATTATGCGGTTCGGCCATTCGAACTCAGAGCGAGTTAACGGTTCGTTGATCCTTGCTTCCAGCCGCCGGGCGCGCCGCGCCGGAAGGCGACCAGGCCCGCGAGGATCGAAAGGGCGATTTCCGCCGGGGTCCGGGCGCCGATGTCGAGGCCGACCGGGGTCTGGATCCGGGCGATGACGTCTTCTGGGACGCCCTTGGCCCGCAGGACCTCCAGGTGGTGGCCGGTGTGGCGCCCGCTGCCGACCAGGCCGATGAAGACGGGATGGGCCGGCAGCAGCACCTCCAGCGAATCGACCAGGTCGGCGGCGTCGTGGTCGGTGTGCACGGCGAAGACCTCGCCGCCAAGCGCTTCTTGGAGCGAGCTCAACGACGTGATCGCCGCCGGCCAGTCCGCACCGGCCATGCGCTCAGGGCGCGTCTCGACCAGCACCGGCCGGAAGCCGACCTCGGGGGCCCAGAGCAGCAGGGCCCTGGCGACCGGCGTGGCCGCAAACACCACCAGCGACGGTGTCGCCGCGTAGGGCTCGAGATAGACCTCGATCGAGCCGAGGTCGTGACGGTAGGTGCGCAGCTGTGGCGCCGCCGATCGGGCAACCTGGGCAGCGTCCGCGAGCGCCGCGGAGTCGAACTCGCTGCAGCCGAGCGTCCCCGCGAGGGCGGCGGTGCTCGACATCAGAAGCTTGGCGCCGGGATGCGAAGGCGGCTCGCCGTCGAGCTTGATCACGGTAGCCAGCACGACCTCATCGCCGTGGCTGAGGCGGCGAGCGAGCTCGTCCTCGACGGTCATCCGGCCCGGGGACCTTGCCGCGTCGCTAGGCATGGGCGGCGGTCCGTCTGAAGACGGAGCGGATGGTCGCGCTCGCGCGCGAGATCTCGTCGGTGGTGGTCGCATAACCGGTGGTCAGGCGCAGGCTGCCGAGCGCTGCATCCAGGCTCAGGCCCATGGCGAGCAGCACGTGCGAGGGGTCCAGGGAGCCCGACGCGCATGCGGACCCGCTCGAGGCGGCGACGCCCGCGAGGTCGAGCGCGAGCAGCATGTCCTCGCCGCGACGCCCGGGGAAGGCGCAAGTGGCGAAGTTCGGCAGCCGGCGGTTGGAGCCGGTGAGCTCGGCACCCATGTCCGCCAGCAGAGCTCGCAAGGCGAAGCTCTGCGTTTCCGCGGTCCTCGCGTGAGCCTCGCGCTGTCGCTTGCAGACCGCCATGGCCGTCGCCACCGCCACCGCGGCCCAGACGTCCTCGTGGCCGGCCCGCCGCCCCCATTCCTGCGGGCCGCCGAACAGCAGCGGGTCCACCCTGGTGCCGTCCTTCACGTAGAGCACACCGCCACGGCCGGCCCCAAGCTTGTGCCCGCTGATCGAGACTAGGTCGGCGCCCGCCGGGATGGCGATCCAGCGAGGGCCCGAGCACGCGTCGACGTGGACGAGGGACCCCACCTCGTGCGCCCTCTCGATCACTCCCGCGACCGGCTGGACGGTGCCGACCTCGTTGTTCGCCAGGCCGATCGAGACCAGGACGGTGTCGCTGGCAATCGAATCCGGGTCGGCGCGGGCTTCGCCGTCGACCCCCGCGATGTGGACCTCGTGCCCGTCGCCCTGAAGGCGCCGCACCGCGGCCAGCACTGCCTGGTGCTCCGCGGCCCAGGTGACTATCGCGCCCCGCTTGTGCAGCCGGCGCGCGGTCCCGAGCAGGGCGAGGTTGACTGCCTCGGTGCCTGACGAGACAAAGGTGATCTCGGTGCGCTTCGCGCCCAGCGCGTGGGCGGCCATGTCGCGAGCCCGGTCGAGCGCGGCCCGCGCCTCGCGGCCTTCCGAGTGCGGGCTGGACGCGTTGCCCGCCGGGACGTCGCGGAGCGCTTCGCGGACCTCGGGGAGGACGGGCGCAGAGCCGGCGTCGTCGAGGTAGATGCGATGCGCGGTCTCGCCGCCCGACGGCACGGCGCGATCAGCCGCGGCTGTGGTCAGGCTGGTGGATCAGCTCCGTGAGGGTGCCCTGGTAGCCCTTGAGAAAGAGGTGCAGGTCGATGATCTCGTCGACGCTGATCGGCTCCGCGGCGACCACCGGCTCGTCGGCCGGCTCCGGCACGACGGCCTCGATCTCCTCGACCGCCCCGCCCGCGATGGCGAGCACGACGATGAACGTCACCTGGCACTGCGCGCAGGTGACCTGGAGATGGAAACGCTCCTCTTCGTGGCTGAGGACCTGCACATCGCAGCCCTTGAGGCTGCGCCCGCACACCGGGCAGTTGTAAAAACGAGCCCGGTCGCGGATGAACTCGATGATGCTCATCGCGTGGCCCATATTACGCCGCACCCATCCATCGGAGGATCGTCAGCGGCGGCCCTCGATGCAGGTGCAGCCACCCTTCCCGACCAGCGCGGAATGGACCGTCCTCGCCGGCAGCACCATCCGGTCCCCCGCCTTGAGCTCCAGGCATTTGCCCCCCGGCTCGACGACGAATATGATCGACCCGTCGACGCAGTAGAGAACCTTTTCGTAGCCATGGCTGTGCGCCGCGTACCGGTCGCCCGGCCCGTTCGACCACGAGTAGCATTCGCCGGCCTCCGTGCGGAGCTTCGCCATCAGGTCTTGCGGATTGGACACCGGCCAATTCTAAGATGCTGGATGTGAAGCCCCGGTTCGTCGCCGACTGCAACGTCGGGCGGCTGGCGCGATGGCTTCGCGCTCTCGGCTACGACGCCTCCTATCACGTGCGAATCGAAGACGCCGAGCTCGTGCGCGAGGCCGCCGCCGAGGACCGGGTCCTGCTGACCCGCGACCGAGACCTGACCAGGCGCCGCGTGGTGCAGACCGGCTTGGTGCACGCGATTCTCATCCGAGACGACGACGTGACCGGGCAGCTGCGCCAGGTGTTCTCCGAGCTCGGCCTCGAGCTCAAGGAGGCCCTTACCCGATGCATCGAATGCAACGCGGAGCTCGAAGAGCGCGCCCCGGCGGTGGTCGCCGATCGGGTGCCCATCTACGTGCGTCGCACCCAGACTCGGTACTCCGAGTGCCCGCAATGCGCTCGCATCTACTGGGCGGGCACGCACTGGCAGCACATGCGCGAGGTCCTGGCCGGGCTGTGAGGGATGTGTTGAGACGCCTGGTCGCCGGCGCGATCGATGAGGACGAAGCGCTGTCCGAGATTCGTAGCCAGCAGCTCGACGAGCTGGCCGGCCGGGCCCGGCTCGACCTGGGACGCTACCTCCGTCGCGGCCTGCCGGAGGTGGTGCTGGCCAGCGGCAAGTCTCCGCGAGAGGCCGCGCGCCTGGCGGTCGCGATGGCCGCGCGTCAGGGACAGGGCCTGATCAGCCGCATGACGGGAGCGCATCGCACGGCGCTGGACAAGGCGGCCCGCGCCGCCGGCATGAAGGTGATCTCGTACGACACCTCGGCGCGCGTGGTGCGCGACGGCTTCGCGCCCGAGCAGGCGGGCGGGAAGGTCGGAATCCTGACCGCCGGCACCTCCGACGTCCCGGTGGCCGAGGAGACGCGCATGGTCGTCGAGGCGTGCGGCATCGAGGCGCGTCTCGCGGCCGACCTTGGCGTGGCCGGGCTGCACCGATTCGTGGGGCCGTTGGCCGCGGTTCTCGAATGGGGCGCGGACGTGATCGTGGTCGCGGCCGGCATGGACGGCGTGCTTCCCGGCCTGGTCGCCGGGCTAACCGACGTGCCGGTGATCGGGCTTCCGGTGTCGACCGGTTACGGCCGGGGCGGCGCTGGAGAGGCGGCGCTGAACACGATGCTGCAGTCATGCTCGACCGGACTGGTCGTGGTCAACATCGACAACGGCGTGGGGGCGGGCGCCGCGGCGGCGCTCATCGCCGCGCGTTCTGCTCAGGGCCGGCGGCGTGGCCGCAATGAGGCCGCGATGGCGAAGACGAGCGCGCCGGCGAGCAGGACTCCCAGGATCAAGGGGGCGAGTGCGCGCCATGCGTCCGGGCCGCCGGGGATCGCGAAGGTCAGCGCCAGCACGACGACCGCAGCCAGCACGCCCGCGAGCAGCCAGGGAAAGCCACGCCGCCGGCGTCCGTAGAACAGGAGCCAGAGCGCACCCGGGCGCTTGCGCGCGGGCGCAGGCGCGGGCCGGTCGGGTCCTCCTGATCCCTTGGGCTCGCTCAAAGGATCCCCGGAAGCTCGGCCAGGGACGCGATGGTCGGAATCCCGTCGACCCGCTCGCCGGCGGCATCCCTGGTGAGGAGCACGGCGCGCATGCCTGCGGCGGTCGGTCCTTCGAAGTCCTCCCGCACCCGGTCGCCGACGAAAAGCGTGGCCTCGGGCCCGGTGCCGATGGCGTGCAGAGCCGCCAGGTAGACGTCGGGCGCGGGCTTGCGCCTCCCCACCTCGCTCGAGAAGACGACCCCGTCTAGGTGGGGCGCGATGCCGTTGACGTCCAGCTGGCGCCGCATCATCGCCGGCGGAAAGGGCGCATTCGAGCAGATCCCGCGCTTGATGCCGTGCGCGCCAAGCCAGGACAGCACCGGCAGGGCTTCCGGGTCAACGCGGACGGCGCCGTCCCAGCACCGCTGTTCGGCGTCGAGGATGTCGTGGAGCAGGCCGTCGGGCAGCTCCAGCCCCGCCCGCCGCCATGTGTCGCGATACACGTCCATGTACTCGACCTCGTCCTCGCTCATCGTCGTGATGTAGTCCTCGAGCGGGTGCAGCACGTCGCGCAGGATCGCATCGGCCTCGGGCGCCGGCACCCCGATCGCCGCCTCGATACGGGGCCGGAACTCGCGCAGCACCTCCAGCAGGTCCTCGGTGGGGTAGCTGAACGTGACCAGGGTGCCGCCGTAGTCGAACAGGACGCCTCGAAGGCCCCCCGAACTCGGAGCCGGCGGCGCGAGTTCGCGGGGACCCTTACTGGCGCTCGGCATCCGCATATCCTGATCCCGTGCCAACCCGCGCTCTCACGCACCTGGATGAGAAAGGCGCTGCCCGCATGGTCGACGTGGCCGACAAAGCGGCCACGCGCCGAGAAGCGCTGGCCGAGTGCGTGGTGCGCATGACCCCCGCGACCGTCCGCGCGGTCCGGGAAGGGACCGCCAAAGGCGATGCGGTGCAGGTGGCGCGGGTGGCCGGGATCATGGCGGCCAAGCGGACGCCTGACCTGATCCCCCTGTGCCATCCGCTGCCTCTCACGGGCGTGACGGTGGACTTCGAGTTCGTGAAAGGTGGCGTGAGGATCCTGGCGCGGGCTCGCGTGCTCGGCCAGACCGGGGTCGAGATGGAGGCGCTGACTGCGGCGGCGGTGGCGGGCCTCACGCTCATCGACATGACCAAGGGCGTCGAGCGTGGCGTGTATCTCGAGTCCGTCCGCCTGCTCGAGAAGTCCGGCGGGCGTTCCGGCACCTGGAAAAGAAAGTAGCGCCCATGAGCCGGGCGCGCGTGATCACGGTCAGCGACCGCGCGTCGGCCGGGACGATGAAGGACGAAAGCGGCCCGGCCCTCGCGGAACGCCTGAAGCGACAGCACTTCGAGGTCTCCGGCCCCGAGGTGGTGCCCGACGAGCAGGACCGCATCACGGACGCCATCCTGGCGGCGGTCGCGAAAGGCGTCGACGTGGTGATCACCACTGGAGGCACCGGCCTTGGTCCGCGCGACGTCACACCGCAGGCGACCGCGGCCCTTCTCGATTACGAGGTGCCGGGCCTGGCCGAGGAGATGAGGCGCGCCGGCGCGTCAAGCACCCCGATGTCGGCGCTCTCGCGCGGAATGGCAGGCGTGCGCGGGCGCTCGCTCGTGATCAACGTCCCCGGTAGCGTCAAGGGCGCTGTCGAATCACTCGAGGCGGTGATGCCTGTCCTCGAGCACGCCATCCGCCTGCTGCACGGCGACACCCAGCACCGGTGAACCGATGAACCTCAACTCCGACCTGGGCGAGGGCGCCGGCGAGGACGAGGCCGTGCTCGCATCCGTCGACAGCGCGAACATCGCCTGCGCCGCGCACGCAGGCTCGGTATCCGTCAGCATCGCCACCGCGTGGCGCTGCCGCGAGCTCGGCGTCGAGGTGGGCGCGCATCCCGGCTACGACGACCGCCCCGGCTTCGGCCGCGTCGAGCTGTCGCTGTCTGCGATGGAGATCGAAGCCAGTGTCGCTTTCCAGGTCGCGGGCCTGGCCGCGGTCGCGCCGATCGCCTACGTCAAGCCTCACGGCGCGCTCTTCCACCGCTGCCAGGCGGATGCGGCGGTCGCCGAGGCCGTGGCGCGCGTGGCGAAGGCGCACGGCGTCGGGCTCCTGGGGCAGCCTGGCTTCGAGCTGCTCGCCGCCGCGGAGCGCGCGGGCATCCCCGCCTATCGAGAAGGCTTCGCGGACCGCTTGATGCTCCCCGACGGGAGACTTGCGCCGCGTGACCGGCCGGGCGCTGTGCTGGACGCGGAGGGCGCGGCCCGGCAGGCGGTATCGCTGGCGAAATCCGGCGGTTTCGACAGCATCTGCGTGCACGGCGACACGCCCGGTGCGGGGCTCATCGCTGCGGCCGTGCGCCAGGCGCTGCGCGACGCCGGCATCAAGACCGGCCCCCTGGCTCCCCGGTCGAGATGAGCGCGACGATCAAAGAGCTCAGCGGGCTGCAGGACCTTCAACAGCTTGCCGGTCTGTTCGCCGAGGTCTGGGGCCGGCCGGGCCAGCCGTCGGTCGACTCGGACATCCTCAAGGCCCTGTCCTATTCGGGGAACTACGTGTCGGGCGCGTTCCAGGACGGGCGGCTGATCGGCGGCCTCGTGGGATGGCTCGGTGGCGTGCCGCCCGGCGAGCTCCACATGCACTCGCACATCCTCGGCGTGGTCGCCGGCAGCGACGCGCGCGGTCTTGGCTTCGAGCTCAAGCAGCACCAGCGCAGGTGGTGCCTCGAACGCGAGATCGGCGTGATGGAGTGGACGACCGATCCCCTCGTCCGCCGCAACGTCTACTTCAACCTGGCCAAGCTCGGCGCGAGCGCCACGCGCTACCTGGTCAACTTCTATGGCGAGATGACCGACGGCCTCAACGCCGGTGAGGAGTCGGACCGCCTGCTCATCCGCTGGCGCCTGGACTCGCGCGAGGCCGAGGATGCGGCGGCCGGCCGCGCGCCGGCGCTCGACACCGAACGCCTCATCGCCGCGGGCGCGTCGCCGGTCCTTTTCCTGGGCGGCTCCGGCGAGCCGGTGGCCGCGCCGTCACAGGACCCGCGCGTGCTGCTGTGCCAAGTGCCGGACGACATCGTCGAGCTGCGACATACCGACCCTTCGATGGCGCGCTCCTGGAGGCTTGCGCTTCGGTCGGCGCTCACCGGCGCGCTGGCGCGCGGCTACGCCATAACCGGGGCCACGCGAACGGGGTGGTATGTGCTGGAATCCCAACCCGCATAGACTTTTTGAGTGCTGCAGGTTGGGGACAAGGCCCCGAATTTCAAGCTTCCCACGACGGGCGGCCAGGAGCTCTCTCTGGCCGAGGCGCTCGAAAAGCATCGCGCCCTCATCTTCCTGTTCTACGTGCTCGACTTCACAGGTGGTTGAAGGACCGAGCTGACCGAGTTTCGGTCCAGGAACGATGAGGCGGTGGCCAACGGCATCGGCATCTATGGCATCAGCGTCGACTCGGTGTTCTCGCACACCGCCTTCGCCAAAGAGCTGGGCGGCCTGCCGTACGAGCTGATCGGCGATTTCGAGCGCAAGATGGTGACCGACTACGGCGTTCGCCGCGACGACGTCGCGGGATACTCGGGCATGGCTCGGCGCTCGATCTTCGTCATCGACGGCAAGGGAGTCGTCCGATCGACGTGGGTGGGCTCGAGAGAGCAGCCGCTACCGGACTATGACGCCGTGATCGAAGAGGCGAAGAAAGCGGCAGGCGGCGGGTCGTGACCGAGATCGACGGCGTTCGCGAACGCGTCGATGTTTCGTGGACCGACCTGTGGGAGCTCGTCGATTCGATGGGCCCCGAGGCCCTGGCGACGACCGGTCCGGACGGATGGGCGATCAAGGATCACCTGGCCCATGTCGCCGCCTGGGAGCAATCTCTCCTGGCCATCTTCGACGGGCGCGACCGCATCCAGGCGATGGGACTAGCCGACGTCGAACGTGACACCGATGCCCTCAACGCCGCGGTCTGGGAGCTCCACCACGCCCGATCGAGCGAGGACGCCGTCGCGTATTTTCGCGACTCACACGCCCAGCTGATCGCCAGGCTGGAGAGCCTGGACGACGAGGGCCTCGAGCTTCCCTACTTCCACTACCAACCCGCGGCGAAGAATGAGGAGAACAGCGACCTGCCGGTGCTGGAATGGATCGCGGGCAACACGTACGAGCACTACCTCGAGCACATCGACTGGATCAAGAACCTAGTCTCTCAGCGAATCTAGCGCCGACTCCTGAGCGCGGCGCATGCGCAGCGCCTCTTCGATCGCGACCTCCGCGAACCGCAGCTCGTCGCCGGGCGCGAGCTGGGCCGCGATGGGCAGCGACGCTCGCACGACGGTGGCGATGACGGGATAGCCTCCCACGGTCTGTTGGTCGGCCATCAGCAGGATCGGCTTTCCTCCGGCAGGCAGCTGGACCACGCCCGCGGTCAGGCCGAATGACAGGAGCTCCTCGCCCGACGAGTCGAGGTCGGGCCCGTCGAGCCGGTAGCCCATGCGGTCGGCCCGATGGCTCACAGTGAACACCGACGCGAACAGCGCGCGCCGGCCGTCGGGGCCGAGCCGGCCGATGTGCGGGCCGGCGACGGCGCGCAGCGCGTGGTCGTCATAGTCGGGCCGGAGGTGGTGGGGCAGCTCGCGCCCGGCGACCGCGGGGCTTCCTGAGCCTTCGGCTACAGCGATCGTGTCGCCCGCGACCAGGGCGCGGCCGTGCATGCCGCCTCTTGCCGCCAGCAGGTAGGTGGACTGCGAGCCGAGCCAGCGGCCCGCGTCCACGCCGCCCGCCACCGCGACGTACGCGCGGGCACCGCTGCGCCTGGTCGCGAGCGTGAGGCGGTCCCCCGCGGAGAGGAAGATCCCGGTCCACATCGGCGCGGGCTCGCCGTTGATGCGCGGGTCGAGGTCGGCTCCGGTGATGGCGACGAGGCAGGACCGCTCGGCGACCAGGCGAGGGCCGGTGAGCGTGCACTCGAGCGTGGCGGCGCGCACGTCGTTGCCGGCCAGCAGGTTGGCGGCCGAGTGGGCGAAGCGGTCCATGGCGCCGCCCGGCGGAACGCCGGCGGCCATGGCGTTCGGCCTCCCCAGGTCCTGGACGGTCGTCAGCAATCCCGCCGCCTCGACCCGCAGCGCGTCCATCACCGCTCGGCGGCGAAGAACTTGACGCGGTCGCCGGCTCGCAGCAGGCAGGGCGGATCGGAGTCGGGCAGGAACACCCTGACCGACGTGCGGCCGATGAGGTGCCACCCACCGGGCGTCGGCAGCGGGTAGATGCCGGTCATCTGCCCGGCGATCGCCACCGAGCCGGCCGGGACCTGGGTGCGCGGGACGCTGCGTCGCGGCAGCTCCAGCACCTCCGGCAGAGGCCCGAGATACGCCCAGCCCGGCACGAACCCGACCACGAAGACGCGGTAGATCGCTCGCGTGTGCAGCTCGACGATCTGGCCGGCGGGCAGGCCGAGCGTGGAGGAAACCGCATCGAGGTCCGGTCCGTCGTACACGACCGGGATCCTGTGCAGGCGCCCGGGCTCGTCCAATGGAGGCCGCCGGATCGCCAGGCGCCTGATGGCCGATCCCAGCGCTTCATGAGTCGTCTGGTCGGGGTCGAAATACACGGTCACGCTGGCGCAGCCCGCGAGGGCCTGCCGCACGTCGCGGCGCTTCTTCAACGCCGCCGCAAGCGCGATCGCGCGGGTGTTGACCGAGGTGTCGAGCCGCGTGCCCAGCTCCACCAGCAGGGCCGCATCACCCAGCGGGTGGAGGCGAACCCTTGTCGTGGAGTGCGGCGGTGGCATGTGCGCTCACAAGGATGGCGTAGAAGATGCCGGGCACGATGCCGACGCAGAGCAGGCCGACGCAGGCGACCCCGACCGCCCAGCCGGTGACGATTGCGGCCGCGGCCAGGTTCCACGTCGCGAAGTCATGCCGGACGGCGCGAAGAGATGCCGCAAAGTCGAACAGGTCGCGCGGCCGGCCGGTGCTGGCGAAACGCGCAGTGGCATTCGGCATCACGAGCAGAAGCGCGATCCCGAGCGGCAGGGCCAGGATGAGGAACGCCAGCACGCGGGCGTAGAACAGCGACTGGCCGGGGTCGCCGGTGCTCCAGATGTGCGATCCGTAGAGCGCGCCGGCGAATGGTTCGAAAACGACGATGAAAGGCAGGGCGACGAGGAGCACGGCGAACGCGGTCCACAGCCCGTCCGTGATCAAGCGGACCGACAGGTGCCATGCGGGCGGGCCGTGAGCGGCGCCGCCCTCCGCCGCTCGCGTGGCGGCGATCGCGTAACCGAGAAGAGGAATGAAGAGCAGCGGAGAGAAGAGGACGACGGGCACGCCGACGAGCCAGCTCGAGCGCCAGGGGCCGCGAAACGGCCACGCGAAGGAGTCGGCGACCAGGTTCAACGAGGCAACCTTAAGCCGGAATCCGCCGGCCGCCGGGGCGTGCGAAGCTCCTCGGCGCCGTGCTCGCCGGGATGTTCCTCCCCGCCGTCAGCGAGTGGCGGCTCCGAC
>Ga0307373_10008816_pt1 | contig 15244 bp, 12 predicted proteins | sample OX2MG_FD_202534 | JGI IMG/M metagenome (GOLD analysis project Ga0307373, IMG submission 202534) | Soil microbial communities from Risofladan, Vaasa, Finland - OX-2 | ecosystem: Environmental > Terrestrial > Soil > Coastal area > Acid sulfate soil | place: Finland: Risofladan, Vaasa | collected... | reverse complement strand
GCGGCGCCATTGGTGCGCTGGGTGTGGGAGGGGTGCGACCTCGGTGTGGTGCAGGAGCCTCTGGCCGACCGGTCTTCGGGCTGGGCGCTGGCCCTGACCTCCTTGCGTGACTTCTACGCGTTCGGTGGTTCGCCCGAGGCCGCCGGAGCTGACTTCGGCGCCGAGGCCAGGGCGCTGGGCATCATGACGGCACGGATGCACCTGGCCCTCGACGGGGTCTTCCCGCGGGAGCACGAGGCCGTCATCGATTGGGTCGACGAGGCCGAAGCGACGATCGCGGCGTCGGATGCGTCGCTGCTGGAGGCACCGGGCGTCACCGAGCTGGTGAAGTGGCTGCGCGAGTCCGAGGCGCGTCTCCCCGTCATCCGCACCCACGGTGACTTCCACCTGGGCCGGACGGCGCGGACGGATCAGGGGTGGGTTGTCAGTGACTGCGCGCCCGGTGGCGTGGTGGGTCCACAGCCCGGCGTGCGCCTTCGTACCCCGCTGGGTGACGTGGCCGACCTGCTGTGGTCGATGCACAGGGTCAGCTCGGTGGCGGCGGCCGAGCGTGATCCCACGGGCCGCCTCGGCCTGGCTGCGCTCGGCCACGCCTGGGAGATGCGGAATCGGCGGGCGTTTGTGACGGGGTACCTCGGCACCCCGGGGATCGGGGGGCTGGTCGGGCCCGACAGGGACCTGGTGCGACGGCTCGTGTCGTTTCTGGAGCTCGCCCGCTCCGTGCGTGTCGACCCGGCTTAGACGGCGAGGGCGGAGACCTTGAGGGTCTCGGCCGCCTCTTCGGGGGAGATGACGTTGATGGCCACGCCGGTGCCCAGCTCGAAGCCGGCGGTCGTCGTCGCCTTGGGCCAGACGTGGGCGTGCCAGTGGTAGGGCTCGCCCACCCGGTACGGGGCCGAGTGGAAGACGATGTTGTAGGCGACGTCGCCTACGGACTCGGCCAGCTGCTGGAGCGAGCGGCGGATGGCCTCGCCCACCGCCACCAGATCCTCGGTCGGGCTCCGGTGCAGATGCGGGTGGTGCTCCCGGGGCAGGACCAGCATTTCGTAGGGGACGGCGCTCCAGAACGGGCAGACGACCACGACGCGGTCGTTGGCGTAGATCACGCGCTCGCCCGAGTCCTCCTCCGCCTCGATGGTGGTGCACAGGAGGCAGGAGCCGACGAACCGGGCGAACCGCGCCTGCTCCTCGGCCAGCTCGCGCGGAATGAACGACATGCCGAGCAGCTGGCCGTGTGGGTGCTCCAGCGAGGCACCCGCCTCGCGGCCGGAATTCACGATGGCCTGGGTGTAGCGGAGGTTGGGTTGCGAGGCGTGCTCCTCGAGGCGGTCGCGTAGCGCCGCCATCACCAGCTCGACCTGCTCCTGGCTGAGTTGCCCGAGGGTGGCGTCGTGCTCGGGGGAGAAGATGAGGATCTCGTGGATCCCCCCGGCGGAGGCCTGCGTAAAGACCGGTCCCCGGTTGGCCACCACGAAAGGCTCGTCGCCTTCGAAGGCCGGATAGAGGTTCGGCACGACCCGTACCAGCCAGTGGCCGGTGGGCCCGTACGTCTCCAGGGCGGGTGGCGTGTCCTCCTCGTTGCCCGGGCAGAAGGGGCAGGGGCGCTCGAGGGCCTCGGGCATCCAGGCGGTGCGGGTGACGAACGAGTAGGGCCGTTCGGAGCGGCCGGGGCTCACGACCACCCAACGTCCGGACAGCGGATCGAGGCGTAACTGGTTCATCGGTTCACTCTCTCGGACGCTTTGCGGCCCGCCGACATCGAAATTGACCTCATCGTCTTCCTCCACCTCTACGGTACAGGTTCCGCTACCCACGGAACCGCCACCGTCGCGGGACGTTCACCCAGGTCCCCTGGTCATAGGAGAACATGTCGGCCATGCACCACCAGCCGGACGGAGTGACTTTCGACGTCGTGCTCCTGCTCCACGTGGGCTGCGTCGTCGTGGGGGTCGTGACGACGGCGACGGCCGCCGCCACGGCCGCCCGGCTCCGACGCCTCGTCGGGTCGTCCCGGCCGCTGCCCGAGCCCCTGCGGCGATACTTCCGGCCTGGCGTCAACTGGGCCGGTCGCACCGTCTACGGGATCCCCGTCTTCGGGTTCGCCCTGGTCGCCATGAGCCGGGGCGCCTATGCGCTCGGGCAGGGCTGGGTGCTCGGTGGCCTCGCCGTCTTCGCCGCCCTCGCCCTCGTCGGCGAGGGGATGCTGTGGCCGGCGGAGCAGCGGGTGCAGGTTGCCCTCTCCCAGGTGGACGACGGCGGCGGCGGGGATGTCACCGTGCAGACGCTCGAGTGCGATGCCACCGTCCTGTCGCGGGCGGCCGTCGCCGCGCTTGCCCTTCTGGTGGTCGGGACGGTGCTGATGGTCGCGCAACCCTGAGGAATTGCAGAAGGGGACCCCCGGGAGGGTCCCCTTCTGGGGGAGCTCATGGCGAGCCGGATGGCGGCCGGGGATCAGCCGCAGCCCCGTCCACCGCCGACCGGGGGAGGCTCGGTGTAGCCACCGCCGCCGTACCAGCCGCCGTCGTACCAGCCGCCGCCGCTGCCGCTCCCACCATCGCCGCCGCCGCAGTTGGATACCTTGATGGTGCCCGAGGTGCTGGAGGACTGGAAGGAGCTGTTCCCCGGGTAGCTCACGGTCACCGTGACCCAGCCGGAGACCTGGTTCACAGACGGGATGGAGCACGAGGCGGCGCCCGACGAGCTCGTCGTGGCGGTGCAGCTCTGTGCCGTCCTCCACGTGCCGAGTGTCAGCGTCAGCGTCTGGCCGCTCAGCGGTGTGCCATTGCTGGTCAGTGTCGAGGACAGCGTGAACGAGGAGCCGTCGGTCGCCGTGGTGGCGCCCGTGTACGTCACCGTGGTCGGTTCCGGGGTGACCACGAAATTGTTGTGCCCGCTACTGGGCAGCAGCTGGGGCGACGTGCTCGTGTTGCCGGCGAACGAACCGGTCACCGGGTACGTCCCTGCCGCCTCGGTGGGCGTGACGGAGCACGACGCCTTGCCGTAGCCGTTGGTGGTCGCCGTGCAGGACTGGGCCCCGTTCAGCGTCAAGGTGACGGTCTGCCCGCCGATGCCCTGACCCGTGACCCTGTTGGTCAAGGTGCCGCTGAGCGTGGCGGGCGATCCCGTGGCGCCGCTGACGGCGCTGACCGACAGCGAGGTCGGTGTGGTCACGGTGATCGCCCGCGACGTCGTCGATCCGGCGTAGTAGGTGTTGCCGCCGTACGTCACGGTGACCGGCAGCGGGCTGGCCGACTGGTTGAACGTGCAGATGCTGCAGCTCACCGTGCCAGACGAGTTGGTCGTGCCGCTGCAGTGCTGGGCCGAGCGGCCCGAGCCAACCGTGAAGGTTACGGTCTGTCCGGTGAGCGGCGACCCGTTGCTGGTGAGGGTTGCGGAGAGCGTGGGCCTGCCTCCGCTGGTGATGGAGGTGCTCCCCGTGTAGGTCACCGTCGTCGGCGCCTTGTTCTCCGTGAACGTGCTCGTGCCCGTGCTCGGCAGAAGGGTCGGGACCGTCGTCGTGTCGCCGCCGAACGATCCGGTGAGCGTGTAGGTGCCGCCCGGCTCGTTCGGGGTGATGGAGCACGAGGCGACACCGCTGGTGTTGGTCGTCGCCGTGCACTGCTGGGTCCCGTTCACCGTCAAGGTCACCGGCTCGTTGGGCACGGGCGCGTTGGTGACGGTGTTGACGAGCGTGCCCGAGACCGTGCCCGCAGCGTTGTAGGTGCCACTGCCCGGACTCACCGTCAGCGTCGTCCCCTCGGGCAAGTTGACCGTGGCGTTCGCCGTCGACGATTGGTAGTACGAGCTGCCCCCGAAGGAGTCCGTCACCGGAATGGGACCCTGGGGCTGACCGGTCACGTTGATCACACACGAGACGGCGCCCGTCGATGTCGAGAGGGCGCTGCAGGTCTGTGCGGTCGTCCCGCTCCCCAGGGTGAAGGTCACCGGCTGGCCGCTGATCGGCATTGTGGTCTCGGTGGTGAGCACCCCGGAGACGGTCAAGGGTTGTCCGTTCTGGGTGGTGGTCCCTCCCGTGTAAGTGAGGGTCGTCGGCTCGGGGGTCACGATGAAGCTGGCCGTGCCGCTGGACGGGATGGTCTGCAGGGGCAGCGTGGAGTCGCCGCCGAACGTGCCTGTGAGGGTGTACGTGGCGGCAGGTTCGCCGGGCGTGACCGAACACGAGGCCGTGCCCGTGGCGTCGGTCGTTCCGGTGCATGTCTCGGACCCGTTGAGGGTGAAGGTCACGGGCTCGCCAGCGATCGGCGTGTTGGTGATGGTGTCCTGGAGCACGCCGGACACCGTGGTGGGCTCGGAGTAGTTCCCTGTCCCCGGATTGACGGTGAGCGACGTCGGCTCCGTGATGGTGATGGGCGTCGTGGTGGTCGCCGGGGTGTCGTACGCGTCACCCGTAAACGTCGACGTGACGGTCTCCGCGGTCTGCGGCTGAGCCACCGTCGGGACCGTGCAGCTCACGTTGCCGCTGGCATCGGTGGTCCCGCTGCAGGACTGGGCCGTGCTGCCCGAGCCGATGGTGAACGTGACGACCTTGGTTGCCAGAGGTGTGCCCAACGTCGGCGTGTCCATCGTCAGGGTCCCCGACAGCGTGGTCGCAGATCCGTTCACCGCCGTGGTCGCGCCTGTGTAGGTCAGCGCGCTCGTGTCCGGATTGACCGTGAACGTGCTGGTCGAGCTGTTCGATCCGATGGGGGTCGATGTCGTCGTGTCACCAGGGAACGAGGCGCTCAGCGTGTACGAGCTCGATGGTTCGCTGGCCGTGATATCGCAGGTGGCGGCGCCGGTCGAGTCCGTGTTCGCCGTGCAGGTCTCGGACCCGTTCAGGGTGAAGGTCACCGGCTCGTTGACGATGGGCGTGCCGGTGCCGGGATTCGTCAGGACGGCCGTGACGGGCGTCGGCGTCGAGAAGTTGCCCGTGACCGGTTGGACCGTCAGGGTTGAGGGCACGGTCGTGGTGACGGGAGGCGGCGCCGCCACCTCGATCTCATTGTCGACGCTCAGGCCGAAGAGATACGGGGACCGGGTGTCGATGGTCTGCAGCACGTTCCCGCTGGCGATGTCGATGCGGTAGATGTTGCCCGAGGCCGTGTCGCCGGTCCAAAAGGAGAGCCCGTCAGGGTCGAGGGCGACGGCGAAGAGTTGGTTCGAGCAGCCGGGCATGCTCGCGCACGAGTACGTGTTGATGACGTTGCCGTTGGGGTCGAGCAGGATGTCCGACTGCGAATCGGCGACCAGCACGTCCCCGTTCTTGAGGATCTGGAGCTCGTAGGCATTGTCACCGGTGAACGGCGCCACGTTGAACGTCGACAGTTGGGTGTTCGTGCACTTGTTGTATCGATAGATCACATCGGTCTCGGTGGTGTAATAGAAGGTGCACTGGTCGCTCGAGAGTGCGATCCAGTCGTCGCCGGTCTCACCGGTGGTGAGGGGGCCGAAGTTGCCGATGCTCTGCCCGCTCGCGTTGAACTCGGCGATGTAGGGCGTGCCCTGCTGCCCCACGTAGAGGTTCCCCTGGCTGTCGAACACGAGCGAGAGCGGGTTCGTCAGCCCGGAGGCGAACGTCCCGTCGAACGTGCCGGTCGGCGAGTACTTGCTGATCGTTCCGTTGATGTCGTCCGCCACGTAGAAGTTGCCGCTGGCGTCGAACGCGCCGCCGGCGGGGTAGGGCTCGCTGGTGCCGTCGTTGAGCGTGCTGTCGAGGGCGCCCGACGTGGGGTCGTAGAGGTTGACCTGCGACCCTCCCACCGATGCGAAGACCTGGCCGGGAGCGAAGACGGTGGCGGCACCGGCCGGCTTCGACGATCCGAAGGCGATGCCGATGCAGCCGAGCACCAGGACGGCCGAGAGGACCAGGGCCATGCGGCGCCAGACCGTCTCGCGGAGGTCATATCTCAAGCAGTCGTGGTCTAGGCCAGAGCCCGTGTTGCTTCCGCCCGCTGATGTTCGAGCAATCGACAAGTTCATCTACGCCCCCTCAGACGTGCACCGGGGTCCCTGCGGCTGCAGGCGTTCGCTACATCGGCCCCTCATGGCTGGTGCTCGCTGAGAAATATGCGTTTTCGTGGAGGCTGGCGGAAGGGGCAAAAGGACTAGGCGGCCGCCCTGCTGAAGACAATTGGCTGGTCTTTGTCCGCTTGATCGAACGTCGTCGAGACGGTCCGGGTGAGCTTGTCAGCAAGCCAGGAATCGGCTCGGTCGGGTGTTAACACCCAGCAAGTGGATGTTTACACCCCGATAGCGTCTCGGATCACCGTCCGGGCGCGCGCAAGGTCGCCGGCGCGGACCGTGTCGAGCAGAGGCCCGTCCAGCAGTTGGCGCCAGTCCACCGATTCACTCGAGCGCCCGGTTTCCTTGAGCCGAGTCCTGGCCTCCGCCAGGAGATGGGCGAGGGTCGCGACGCCCTCCCCGTAGTCGGACGCCAGACGGGTCCGGAGCCAGGAGGCGAGGGCGGGGCTCAGGCCGCCCGTGGACACTGACACCGTGACGGGGCCGTCACGGTGCACCGCCGGGAGGATGAACGAGGAGTGCGCGACATCGTCGGCGCTGTTGGTCCAGACGCCCGCGGCCTCGGCGTCCGCATAGACTGCACCGTCGACGTCCGGAATCCCCGTCGCGGTGACGACCAGCCGGAAGGCCGCCGCGTCGCCCACCCCGTAGGGGCGCCGCTCGAGTGCGTGCAGGGACGGGACCAGTGCCTCCATGTCGGCACCCAGTTCGGGCGCGATCACGGTGACCTTTCCGCCGCAGTCGAGCAATGTCCGGGCCTTCCGGGCTGCCACCCCGCCTCCCCCGACGACGAGGCAGGGCCGACCGGAGACGTCGAGCGAGACGGGGTAGTAGGAAGGCGGGTCCGGCGGGTCAGTCATGGAGCCGCGGCGGGCCGACCATGCCCGCAGCGATGGTGGCGAAGGTGAGCTCGTCGATCAACACGAAGCTGCCCGTGATGCGATCCTCCTCGTACGGGTCGACGGCCAGCGGGGTGGCCGTGCGCAACGTCACGACACCGATGTCGTTCTCCCGCAACTCTGCCGCATCGACGACCCGGAGCTCGTTGACGTCGAAGGTACCGGTCACGCTCTCGACCACCACCGGTGTCACTCGCGTCGTGTGCTTGATGCGAAGGCGGTCACCGACGGCGAGCGGCCGGTCCTGGAACCAGCAGACGGTCGCCTCGAAGGTGTCGGTCACCTCGGGGGCACCCTCCGCAGCCGCCACGAGGTCCCCCCGCGAGACGTCGAGGTGGTCGGCAAGCCGCAGCGAGACCGAGAGGCCGACCTCGGCCCGCTGGAGGGGACCGTCAGCCGTCTCGATGGCTCGGATCGTCGTCCGGGCTCCCTGCGGGAGCACCACGACGGGGTCACCCACGCGGAAGGGGCCACCGTTCACCATGCCGGCGTAGCTCCGGCCCCCGCCGGGCTGACGGAGGACCCACTGCACCGGTAGCCGGGCCCCGCTGCCCTTGTGCACCCCGTGCTGGACCGCCCATCCGCCGGCCCGGGCCGACTCGAGCGCATCGAGGACGGTCGGGCCGTCGTACCAAGGTGCGGCGTCGGAACGTGTGACGACGTTGTCGCCGTGGAGGGCGGCGATGGGAATGACAGTGCACGCGGCGAGGCCGAGCCGATGGGCCAGTGCCTCCATCTCATCGGCGATGCGCTGATAGGCCGAGCGGTCCCAGCCGACGAGGTCCATTTTATTGGCGCACACGACGAGCTGGTCCACGCCGAGGAGCGCCGCGATGCAAATGTGGCGGCGCGACTGCTCACGCAGCCCAGAGGTGGCGTCGACGAGCACGAGCGCCAGGTCCGCCGTCGAGGCGCCAGTCGCCATGTTCCGGGTGTATTGGATGTGCCCGGGGCAGTCGGCGATGACGAACTTGCGGTGGGGTGTCGCGGCGTAGCGGTAGGCCACGTCGATGGTGATGCCCTGCTCGCGCTCGGCGCGCAGGCCATCGGTCACGAACGACAGGTCGACCTCTCCCAGCCCCCGTCGCTCCGATGCGGTCTCAAGGGCGGTGAGCTGGTCGTCGAAGAGCTGGCGGGTATCGAAGAGAAGGCGTCCGATCAGCGTGCTCTTCCCGTCGTCCACGGATCCGATGGTGGCGAACCGCAGGAGATCCATGGTGTCGACGCCAAGCTCGGGACCGCCGGCCGGCGGCGAGCCGGGCAACGTGGTCATGGGTCTAGAAGTACCCCTCGCGCTTGCGGTCCTCCATGGAGGTCTCGGAGAAGCGGTCGTCCGCCCGGGTCGCTCCCCGCTCGGAGATCCGTGACGCCGAGACCTCCCGGATGATCTCCTCGACGGTATCGGCGGAGGACGGGACCGCACCCGTGCAGGTGGCGTCCCCGACCGTGCGGAAGCGCACGGTCTCCTTGCGGACCTGCTCACCGGCCTCGGCACCGACCCATTCGCTGATGGCCAGGAGCATGCCGTCCCGCTCCACGACCTCGCGCTGGTGCGCGTAGTAGATGGATGGCAGCTCAATCCGCTCGCGGCGGATGTACTGCCAGATGTCGAGCTCGGTCCAGTCCGAGAGCGGGAAAGCGCGCAGATGCTCGCCTGGGCGCACGGTGCCCTGGTAGAGCTGCCAGAGCTCGGGTCGCTGTGCCTTGGGATCCCATTGTCCGAATGAATCGCGGAAGGAGAGGACCCGCTCCTTGGCTCTCGCCTTGTCCTCGTCGCGACGAGCGCCTCCGAAGGCGGCGTCGAACCCGTGGACGTTGATGGCATCCAGCAGGGTTGTCGTCTGCAGGCGATTGCGCGATGCCACCGGCCCCGGATCGGCGACCCGACCCTGGTCGATGGAGTCCTGCACCTTTGCCACTATGAGGCGTGCGCCCTCTGCCTCGACCTGGGCGTCCCGGTAGTCGAGCACCTCGGGGAAATTGTGCCCGGTGTCTACATGGAGGACGGGGAACGGGATCTTTCCCGGCTTGAACGCCTTGGCGGCCAGATGCAGCAGGACGGCCGAATCCTTCCCTCCGCTGAAGAGCAGGACCGGGCGCTGCGATTCTGCCGCCACCTCACGAATGATGAAGATGGCCAGCGACTCCAGGAGGTCGAGGTGGCCCAACGGATGCTCCACGGGCCTGACCAGGGCCGTCACAGATCCACCGGTCCTGGACGCGTCGGAGCCCGCGGTGGGGCGTTCCTGCGTGGAGCGGAAGGCGGCGGCGGAATCCATGGAGCCTCTCAAATCATGACCATTTTGGTCATGTATACTAAACCCTGCATTCGGACGGGCGTCAAGCTCCGGCGGCGGGCCCCCGAAACGGCCCGACCGCGCTTCGAGGAAGGTGAGGAATCTGTGGCCGAGACCAACGTGAGCGACCAGCAGTCGACCGCTGAGGACCTGGCCGCGGTCAGCTCCGGCTTCGAATCTGCCCCGGCGAGCGCCGTCATCCGGTGGGCGATCGAGTCCTACGGTGATTCACTCGTGCTTGCAGCCTCGTTCGAGGACATTGTGTTGATCGACCTCGTCACCAAGGTCGCACCGGATGTCGAAGTCGTCTTTCTGGACACTGAGGCACACTTTCCCGAGACGTTGGCCTTTGTCGACGATATGCGGGAGCGTTACGCACTCAATCTCACGGTGACGAAGCCAGGGCCTGAGGCCGCCGCCTATCCCTGCGGCACCGACCAGTGCTGCCAGTTCCGCAAGGTGGAGCCGCTGCGCCGCGCCCTGGAGGGGAAGCGGGCGTGGCTGACGTCACTCAAACGGTCAGATGGCCCGAATCGGGCCGATGCGCCGATCGCGGGTTGGGACGCCGGATTCGGGCTGGTGAAGGTCAATCCGCTGGCTGCCTGGACGGAGGGTGACATCGCGTCGTACCTGTCCGACCACGACCTCCCCGTGCACCCGCTGACCCTGCAGGGCTACCGCTCTATTGGGTGTGCGCCGACCACGCGTCCAGTGGCAGATGGGGAGGACGCCCGTGCCGGGCGCTGGGCGGGTGCCGACAAGTCCGAGTGCGGCCTGCACGTCTAGTGCTTCGTGACCTCGACAATCCCTATGGCATGGAGTTCCGCGGCCGACGCGACCGCGGGCTGAAGTTCATCCGGCCCTATCGCAACATCGGCGAGCTCAACCCCACCGAGCAGTTGAAACTGTCGCGGCATCCGTTCGAGGTGGCCCAGGCGATCATCGACACCTATTCGAAGCAGGGCGTCGATTCCATCAACAAGGTGCCGGGCGAGCTGGAGCGCTTCAAATGGGTCGGCATGTATCCCCAACGCCAGGGTGGCGACGCCTTCATGATGCGGATCAAGGTCCCCGGTGGCGTGATGACGGCGGCCCAGGTCCGCGAGATCGGGGTAGCAGCCGACGCGTTCGCCGAGGGCCCTGACGAGAGCCCCGTGTTCGGGAACCGCTATGCCGACCTGACGACGAGGCAGGACATTCAGCTACACTGGATCCGTATCGCCGACGTGCCCCGGATTTGGCAGCGTTTCTGGGACGTGGGCCTGACCACGGTGCAGGCGTGCGGCGATTCGGCTCGCAACGTCTGCTCGTGCCCCGTCTCCGGTATCGACGAGAAGGAGGTCGTCGCTGCGCTGCCTGTCGCCGAGGCCATCTCCGCCTTCTTCACGGGAAATCGCGAGTACGCCAACTTGCCCCGGAAGTTCAAGATCGCGGTCACAGGCTGCACTGAGGACTGCGCGCGGGTCGAGATCAACGACATCGGACTGTGGCCGGCGGAGCAAGCGGACGGGACGGTCGGATTCAACGTGCTCATCGGAGGTGGTCTCTCCGACGGCGAGCGGATGGCCTCCGACATCGACGTGTTCGTTCAACCCGGGCAGGCCGTCGAGCTCAGCCGAGGCGTGGCCCAACTCTTCGGCGAGCTTGGCAACCGGGAGAATCGCGGGTTGGCCCGAATGCGCTACCTGGCCGAGGAGCTCGGGCCTGAGGGTTTCCGAGCGGCTCTCGACGAGCGCACCAAGTTCGACTTGGCGCCGGCCGGCCGTGAACTGACGACAGCGTTCCGTGGTGACCACGTCGGCGTCCACCCGCAGAAGCAGCCCGGACTCCTCTATGTCGGCTGCTCGGTCCCGGTCGGCCGGATGCACGGCATCGAACTGATCGAGTTGGCCCGCCTGGCCGAGACGTACGGTGACGGCGGCGTCCGCATCGGTACCGACCAGAACTTCATTGTCTCGGGCGTCCCCGAGGATCGCCTCGACGACCTGCTGGCCGAACCGCTCATGCAGACGTACTCGCCCTTCCCGGGGCCCTTCGAGCGTGGAGTGGTCGCCTGCACCGGATCCGAGTTCTGCCGCTTCGCCGTGGTGGAGACCAAGGAGCGGGCGGTGAAGTGGGCGAGGACACTGGACGCCCAGCTGTCGGCCGGCGACCAGGGGACTCAAGCCGATGACGCGGGCGTGATCCGTATGCACTTCTCGGGCTGCTCGGCCTCCTGCGCCCAACCTCAGATCGCAGACATCGGGTTCCGGGGCGACATCGCGCACATCGACGAGCACATCGAGGAGGCGGTCGACATCGGACTGGGCGGCTCACTCGGGCCGGACGCGGCGTTCATCGACTGGGTGGAGGGTGCCATGCCTGTCGACCGCGTGCCTGATGCGCTGCTCCGGGTGGTCAGCCGCTATCGCGAGGAGCGTCGGCCCGGCGAGCCCTTCCATCTCTGGTCTCGGCGCACCAGCGCGCAGGAGCTGCGGTCCACGCTCGTGGGCGCGGCGGAGGCGGTGACCTCATGAAGCGCTATCGCATCCGGGAACAGATGAACGGGATCACGGAGCCGCCGGGCAAGGTCTGGTTCTGGGAGCTCGAGGCCGGCGTGATCCATGCCGACCGCTGCATCCAGTGCGGCACCTGCGTGGCGGTCTGCCCCTCGAACTCCATCGGCGTGAACGAGGACACCGACCTGCCGGAGCTGGTGAAAATGTGCACCGGCTGTTCGCTCTGCTGGGACTTCTGCCCTCGTGGCGGCCTTCGCTACGAGGCGCTCTGGCCACCCTCGACAGCGGTGTCAGGGGAGGATGCGGCGGTGCAGCCGGCACAGGTCCGCTCCGACTCGGCTGACACCTACTGGAAGATCAGTGGCGGTCCGCCCGCAGAGGGTCTCGGCGCGGTCGTGGACTCCTATGCGGTCAGAGCCGGCGCCGAGATCGACGATGCCCAGGACGGCGGCGCGGTCAGTGCGTTGCTCATCGGACTGCTGGCCGCCGGTGAGATCGACGGCGCGCTGGTGTCCAAGCCGAGTGCTGATCCTGATGAGCAGTGGAAGGGCGTCGCCACGATTGCCACTACGGCGAACGAGGTCAAAGCTGCCTCGGGGAGTTTCTACAACCAGACCATGGCGCTGGCCGAGCTGGACCTGTCCCGTTACGCGCTCCCGCCCAAGCCACGCATCGCTGTCGTAGGGACTCCGTGCGAAGTGCAGGGGCTCCGCGCCACGCAGGCCAGGCGTTGGCCGACCGGTGCGCACCGGGTGGATGCCGTCGTCTTGACCATCGCACTGATGTGCACGAAGAACTTCGACTACGAGGCACTGACCTTGCGCGAGCTTCGGGACAAGCGCGGTGTCGACCTGGATCGGGTGTCGAAGATGGACGTCATCCGGGGCCGCATGATCGTCGAGTACCGGGATGGAGAGCTGGCAGTCGACGAGCCGGTCAAGGACTTCCACGGTGCCGCGCTGAAGGGCTGCGACGAATGCGCGGACTTCCTCGGTCGTTCGGCTGACATTTCGGTGGGCAGTGTCGGCTCCATGAACGGCTGGACCAGCGTGATCATCCGGACCGAACGTGGCCGCCTCGCCTTCCAGGCCGCCCGTGCCAAGTTGGACGTGCGAGGGCTGGACGATCCGGCCGCGCTCCTGCGACTGGACGCGTTGGACAAGAAGATCGCGGGGAGGACGTTGCAGCGCAAGCTCGACCCGGATGCGCCCCTGTTCATCGACTTCGACGAGCATGTGCGGGCCTACGAGGGGTCCTCGCGCCAGCCCGTCTACATCAGACATTGACAGCGACGCCGCTGCCCGTGCTGCACGTACCCGACGAGCCCGCCTTGCTGGCCGAGGGCTGGTTGGCGGCCGTCCTCGACGGGCGGGACCTCGACGGTGTCCTGGGAGACGAGCAGAACGGTGTCACCGCGTGGTTCTGGGCCCGTTGGCGAACGCTCGGCTCGGCTGGCCTCAGCGAGCAGGGCCTCGGCCAGATCGTGTTGGGATACCGGCGGGAACTCTGGCTCTGGCTGGCCGGTGAACGGACATGGGCGCAGTGCTGCTCCGGGCTGATCGGTCGCATCAACCGGCGCCTTGCGGGCGGTGGCGCCGGCCGGGGGTGAGCGCCCCGGGTCGGCCGGCTGCCATCGCACTGCAGGGCGTCACGCTGCAACGCGAGGGAGTGGCCGTCCTTCGGGGAATCGACTGGCGCGTACAGGTCGGCGAGCGGTGGGTCGTCCTGGGTCCGAACGGTTCGGGCAAGACGACATTGCTCCAGGTGGCTGGCGCCCGGCTCTGGCCGACGGCCGGCACGGTGGAGATCCTCGGAGCCAGACTCGGAACCGTGGATGTTCGAACACTCCGCCCGCGCGTCGCGCTCGTCAGTGGTGCGGTCACCCGACAGCTTCGTTCCGACCTGGCGGCGCGCGATGTGGTGGTCAGTGGTCGCCACGGGGCGCTCGAGACGTGGTGGAACCGCTATACGGACGAAGACTGGGAGAAGGCCGATGAGCTTCTGGCGCTCGGCGGAGTGCGACCGATCGGTGATCGGTCGTTCGGGGTGATCTCGGAAGGGGAGCGCCAGCAGGTGCTGCTCGCCCGCGCCCTCATGAGCGAACCCGAACTCCTGCTGCTCGACGAACCGTTCGCCGGCCTCGATCTCGGGGCCCGGGAGCGGCTCCTGGTCCGCCTGACGGCGGTGGCCGCGGACCCCGTGAGCCCGCCGATCGTCCTCGTCACGCACCATTGCGAGGAGATCCCCCCCGGGTTCACACACGGCGGGCTGGTCACCGGGGGCGAGCTGATCGCGTCGGGCCCGCTGAGCGATGTCGTCACCTCGGAGCGGGTCTCGGCCTGCTTCGGCTTGGCCGTCACCGTGGGCTGCACTGATGGTCGTTGGTGGAGTCGCGCTCGCTGATCGGACGCGGCCACGCGGTGAACAGGCCTCCGAACAACTGGCCCTTGCTTCACCCCTCCACCGAGGAGTACAACCGAAGCGACAGGAGAAGTGCCGACGAGGTCGGCGCTGTGGCATTTCCCCACCATCCACCATTTGTAAGTGCTCGTTCACTAGGGTTTTTACCCAGAGCGAAGGTAGATCGTCGGGGAGTGACGATTGTGATCCTGTTGGTCTTCGTAGTGCTTCTCTGGGTGGCGGTGCTAGCCCCGAGCGTTTGGCGGCGATTTGGCGAACGCCAAGGGGTCGGGTCCATCGACCACTTCCATCATCAATTGCGGCTCCTGGAGCATGCTGGCCCCAAGACTGTGGCGCCGGCGTACCGCCTGCACACGGCCGTGCCGGGCGGACGGTCGCCGGAAGATGCTCCCGACCAGGCAGTTGACTCGTCACGACCCAAACTGGTGCTGCTCCGACCGACCGATGACGCAGCAACCGCTGACGTCGACGGCGACGACGGATCGCACTACAAGCGTGTGGGAGTGCTGGACCGCCCAGAGCCGGTCTGCCTTCCCGATGTCGGTGTGGCATTGCCGACCATGCGCCGTGAACAGGCGCGCCGGCGCTGCACAACGTTGTTGCGGTGCCTTGGCGGTGTGGCTGTCTCTACCTGTCTGATCGGCCTATTCCCCGGCATGCACCTGGCCTGGGTGTTCACCGGACTCTCCGGCCTGGCGGCCCTGGGGCTCGTCGGGCTGATGGCGTACGCCAAGGAGCTCGAGGCCCAGCAGGACCGCCGCCGCTCACGCCGTGAAGTCCTGCCCTCGGCACAACGAGCGGACGAGACGGCGATGGCCGGCTATCCGGGGGCCTGGGACGACGACGACTTCGAGGTGCCGCGGGCCGCAGCCCGCTGACTTCTCGACCTCCGGGACACCCTCAGAACCCGACTATTCTGGGGCCCCGCGGGGGTGTAGCTCAGCTGGCAGAGCGCTACGTTCGCAATGTAGAGGCCGTGGGTTCGAATCCCATCACCTCCACCAAAGGCCCAGGTCAGAAGGCCAAAGTGGGAGCCCCGGGAAGTGACGAAGCACTGCTGAGCGCTACGGGCTTCGTCGTAGAGGTCGAAGACGCGAATCCGCCGTCT
>Ga0307373_10008815_pt1 | contig 15244 bp, 15 predicted proteins | sample OX2MG_FD_202534 | JGI IMG/M metagenome (GOLD analysis project Ga0307373, IMG submission 202534) | Soil microbial communities from Risofladan, Vaasa, Finland - OX-2 | ecosystem: Environmental > Terrestrial > Soil > Coastal area > Acid sulfate soil | place: Finland: Risofladan, Vaasa | collected... | reverse complement strand
CCCTGGCGAGACCAGCTGCCTCACGATGGCCTGGGCCGTCATGGACCTCGTCATCGCGGGCGCCCGCGGTCTCGGGCTCACGCTGCCCGACCGGCACGCGATCGCCGTCATGGTCGCCGCCCGGGCGGTGCCGGCGACCGCCGAGGCGATCGCGTGAGCGCGCATCGGCGTGACGAAACGAGCGTGGTTCGTCACCGGACGCCGGGCTGCCTGGTGTGCGGGGCCGAGCTGCGCCGGGCGGGCACCGGGCGCCGGCGCCGGTACTGCGGCGGGGCCTGCCGCCAGCGCGGGGCCGGCATGCCCGAGGCCGATCCGGCCGAGGTCAACCGGCTGCTCGCCGCGGTCCTGCGCGCGTCGACGAGGAGGTGACACCAGGTCACCCCAACGCCCTATCCTGTCCGAGCCGAGGAGCTTGAGCCGTCAGTGCTTTTCCAGCACAGCCGGGACGCGACCCGTCATGCAGACGGACTGGCCGAGCAGCGTAATCACGCCCACAATCCATTTCGACGCCGCACGGCGGACGTGGGATTGGCCGGGTCAAACCACAGAGGCGACCCTATGCAGCCCTCTGTAGAGCCTCGGCGATCCAGCTCGGGACGATGATCCGGCATGTGGGAATCGCCGGGCCCTCTCACCACGACCATAACCACCCGCGGCGCAGCTGCGGGAGCCGCTTGGGTGCGCACGAGACCGCGCGCCGCGTCCAGCTCCCCTTGCGAGGCGCCCCGGACGACCCGCGAGATGCCCGTCCGCGCGGTGATCGTTCGCTGAGAATGGGACTTGCTAATCTGCACGTTATCGTGCATCATGTCGGCATGACCACCGAACGAACGGAAGGACGGCGGGCAGGGATGAACGAGGCATTCGAGACCCTGACGGCAGCAACGATCCGACTCGAGGGGGCTCGCGAGCGGGTCGCCATCGCCGAGCTGGCCCGCAACGCGATCGTCCCGCAGGCGCCGCTCCGCTACAAAGTCGCCGCCACGGCTCGCGTCCGGGCCGCACGGATCGAGCTCGCTACCGCCGAAGCGGTGTTCGCTGCCGCCCAGGACGAGCCGGCCCCCGACGAATGAGCGGCTCGCTGACGCTCCCGGCGGCAGCGTCGATCCTCGGGCTCTCCCCGGCGACGCTGCGGAGCCAGATCCGCTATGGCAGGCTGCGGGCGCGCAAGCTCGGCCGAGACTGGATCGTGAGCCGCTCGGAGATCGAGCGGTATCGAGCGGTGACGCTCGGTCGCCCTGGACGTCGACCGACGCCGCACTGAGGGCGGGCCTGCGCGCTGGATCGCACTCAAGGCCAAGGCGGACGGGTGCAGCCGGTTGATCAGAAGGAAGGGCACAGTTCGCCCAGTTCCGGGGGCTATCCCCTCTCGGGCGCAGGGCGGCGCCGGGTCTAACTTACACCTTGACCCAGTTCAGCGTGGCCACGAACGAATACCGGACGAACGGCCAGGAGAAGTCCGAATTCCACAGCGTGGTCACCTGGGATCGCCTGGCCGAGATCTGCGGAACCTACCTCGGCAAGGGACAGCAGGTGGCGATCGAAGGGCGGCTGCAGACCCGCTCGTGGGACGACGAGCGCGGCGCGCGCCACTGGAAGACCGAGGTCGTCGCCAGCCACGTCGAGATGCTGTCCGGACGGCGCAAGAAGGACTACGAGGCCGAGACCGCCGCGGACGCGCTCGCCGCGCAGGCGACGTCGCTCGGGGTCGAACCGTCCGAGCCGCTCGCCGAGGAAGCCACGCCCGCCTCCGAAGCGGCCTGATCGGCGCCTCATCGCCGCATTTCCCGACGGCGGCGGACGCGCCCCCTCTCGTCCGCCGTCGTCCCCCTCCTCGATCATTGACCTCCGCCGGATCGACGGTCGGGCGCGTCGTAGAGAAGGCGCCGGCTGATGCCGTGGGTGGTCGCCGCCCGCCGGGCCGCCTCGCCGCGCGGCATGCCGTCCGCGAGATGACGTGCCATGTCGGCCTGCGCCGCAACCAGGTCCGGCGCCGTCGCCGGGACCGCTCGCTCTGTCGCGGGGTCGGCGGTCGCGCCCACCACGATGACGAACTCGCCGCGCAGCGTGATGCCGCCCTCGTCCGCCGCGAGGGCGAGCTCCTCGAGCGTTCCCCGCCGGATCTCTTCGTGGACCTTCGTGAGCTCGCGACAGACCGCGGCCGGGCGCGTCGCACCGCACGCCGCGGCGAGGTCGGCGAGGGTCGCAACGACGCGGCTCGGTGCCTCGAAGACGACTGATGCCCGCGGATCGCCGGCGATCGCGGCGAGCCGCTCGCGCCGTTCCCGGCCGCGCCGCGGCAGGAATCCCTCGAACGACCAGCGCGGGCCGGCCAGCGCGCTCGCGACGAGTGCGGCAAGGACGGCGGAGGGCCCCGGGATCGGGACGATCGCGCCGCCCTCCGCGGCCCAGGCCCGGGCAAGCTGCTCGCCCGGGTCGGAGACGCCCGGTGTGCCCGCATCCGTGACAAGGGCGAGGTCGGCCCCGGAGCGGAGGTGGCCGAGCAGCTCGGCCGTCCGTGCGTCCGTGCTTCGGGTGTGGTAGCTGGTGAGGCGGGTCGCGATGCCGTAGCGGCCGAGGAGACGGCGGGAGATCCGGGTGTCCTCGGCGGCGATGAGCGGCACCGCCGCGAGGATCTCAAGGGCGCGGTGGGTGACGTCGCCGAGGTTGCCGATCGGCGTCGCCACGAGGTAGAGGCGTCCGCCCGAGCTGTCGGTCACCCGGGCGCCGACGGACTCACCGGCGGGCCGAGCCCGGCCGGCGGCGCGGGTAGAGGTAGTCGATCCCCGCCGTCCGCGGACCGAGCTTCGCGATCGGGGCGACCTGGCGCTTGAACTCGGACGTCGCGACCATCCGCTCGACCCGCGCGATGAACGGCGGTTCGAAGCCGAGTTCGGCGAGCTCTGCCGGATCGCGCCGCCGATCGATCATCCAGTAGAGGAGCCGATCGAGCACCGGGTAGCTGAAGCCTGCCTCCGCCTCGTCCGTCTGACCCGGCCAGAGGTCGGCGGACGGCGCCTTGCGGACGATCGCATCGGGGACGCCCATCTCGACGGCGAGCTGGCGGACCTGGCTCTTGTAGAGGTCGCCGATCGGGTTGAACGCGCAGGCCGAGTCGCCGAACAGGGTCGTGTACCCGATGAGCGTCTCGGTCTTGTTGCCCGTCCCGACGACGAGGCCACCCCATTCGACAGATCGGTCGTAGAGGACCGCCATCCGCTGGCGGGCCATGAAGTTGCCCCGGCGGAGCGGGCTCGCATCTGGATGGGCCTCGAAGTAGCCGTCCACCATCGGGCTGATGTCGATCGTCTCGCTCGCGCAGCCGAGTCCTCGCACGACCTCGTTCGCATCGTCGATCGATGAGGACGAAGAGGCGCGGTACGGCATGAGGACGGCGAGCAGCCGATCCGCGCCGATCGCCTCGGTCGTGAGGTGGGCCACGAGCGCCGAGTCGATGCCGCCGGAGAGGCCGAGGACCGCGCGCTCGAACCCGGCCTGCTCGAGCTGGCCGCGGATGAACGCGGTGACGATGCGTCGTGCGACCGCGGTGTCGATGGCGAGCTCGCTCGGCAGCTCGAACGGCGGCGATCCAGCCAGCTGGCGGCTCGTCATCGTCGTGGCATGGCCGCGGCCGGCCGCGGCCGGGGGGTGGTCATCTCCACGGGTGCCACGGGTGCCTCGTCAGCCGCGCCGTCCGGCGCCAGCCCGGCCCGCTCAGCGACGATGCGATCGAGCTCCCGCACGACGAGCTCCGGGCGCTCGTCACGGAGGACCGGCAGGGCGATCCGTTCGCGCCGGATGTCGGCCAGGTCGACGTCGACCGTGAACAGTCCCTCGTCCCACAGGGGCGCGCTGAAGATCGGCCGACCGGACGGCGCGATGACCTCCGATCCGCCCCAGAAGGTGATCGACTCATCGACCCCCACCCGGTTGCAGAAGACGACAAAGCTCGTCGTCAGCTGGGCGTACGTGCGCATGATCCCGCGCCACGAGGTCGCGGTCCCGAGCCCCACTTCGTTCGTCGCCGCGAGGTCGCGGCCCGGCGACGACGACACGTTGATGAGGATCTGGGCTCCGTCGAGGGCAAGAAGATTCGGGATCGCGACATGCCAGAAGTCCTCGCAGATGGACAGCCCGAGCGCCACCCCGAGTCGCGACTGGACGGCCCGGACGGCGTCACCTGCGGCGAAGAATCGGCGCTCGTCGAAGAGGCCGTAGGTCGGCAGGAAGAGCTTGCGATGGACATGCCGGACCGCGCCACCCTCGAGGAGCGCGACCGCGACGTAGAGGCGGTGATCGTCGGATTCCTCGACGAAGGAGACGACCGCGGACAGGTCGGCAGCGTCCGCGGCCAGGCCGAGGAGCCGCGGATCGTCCCGCCGCATCGCCACCTCGGCCGCGAGATCCTGGACGAGGTAACCGGTGAGGCCGAGCTCCGGGAAGACGACGAGCGCGGCTCCGGCCGAGCGCGCGGCCGCGATCGTCTCGCGGTGGCGGACGAGGTTCGCCTCGAGCTCACCGAGGCGCGGCGCGAGCTGGGCGAGCGCGATCCGCAGGGGTTGCACAGCCGGAGTCTACCGCTCGGCCGGAGTCTCCCCGCCCGGCTCGAGCGTGGCATCCGTCGCCGATGGGGTCTCCGGGTTTGGCGCGGTCGCCCCGGCCGGTGCGCTCCCCCGCCCGGTCACCTGGATCTGCTCGGGCGATCCATCGACCTCCTCCGCGAAATGGCAGGCGACCGCATGGCCGCTGGCAAGCACGCGCAGCGACGGATCCTCACTCACGCAGCGGTCGGGGTTGCCGAGTCGCTCGCGCAGCCAGCAGCGGGTGTGGAACCGGCAGCCGGAGGGCGGTGCGCTCGGGCTCGGAACGTCGCCGTTCAGGATGATCCGGCGGCGGCGCGACTCGACGGCCGGATCGGGGATCGGCACCGCCGAGAGGAGGGCCACCGTGTACGGGTGCACCGGCCGTTCGTAGAGCGCCCGCGACGACGCGATCTCGACGATCCGGCCGAGGTACATCACGGCGATCCGGTCGCTCACGTGGCGAACGACCGAGAGATCGTGGGCGATGAAGAGGTAGGTGAGCCCGAAACGGTCCTGGAGCCGGACGAGGAGGTTGATGATCTGCGCCTGGATGCTCACGTCGAGAGCGCTGATCGGCTCGTCCGCGATGATGAGCTCGGGGTTCAGGGCGAGGGCACGGGCGACGCCGATCCGCTGCCGCTGTCCGCCGCTGAACTCGTGGGGGTAGCGGTTGAGGAACTCCGGGTTGAGCCCGACGACGTCGAGCAGGTCGGCCACGCGCTCGCGGCGCTCCGCCGACGTCCCGATGCGGTGGACGAGGAGCGGCTCGCCGACGATCCCCCCGACGGTCTGCCGCGGGTTGAGGCTGGCGTACGGGTCCTGGAAGATCATCTGCATCCGCCGCCGCATCCGGCGCAGCGGCTCGCCCTCCAGGCCGGTGATGTCCTCGCCGTCGAACTCGATCCGGCCGCCGGTCGGACGGTACAGGCGGAGCACGGTCCGACCCGTCGTCGACTTCCCGCAACCGGACTCGCCGACGAGCCCCAGCGTCTCGCCACGCTCGATCTCGAAGGTCACGCCGTCGACGGCCTGGACGTCGCCGACATGCCGCTCGAAGATCAGTCCCTCGGTGATGGGGAACCACATCCGAAGGTTCGAGACAGAGAGCAACGGGCGGCTCGACCCCGCGGCCGCAGGGTCGGTCGCGGATGACGCGGTCCAGGAGCTCGCGGCCTCGCTCGGTGTCGCCTCGATCATCGTCCGGTCCCCATGCTCGACCCTCGGCCGCTCGTGCCCGCCCGCGCCACGGCCGCGGCAGCCGCGGAGATCCGCCCGCTCGCCGGCACGCCGGCCCGAGCCTCCTCGTCGGTCGCCGGGTTCCAGCACGCTATCCGATGGGTCGCGTCCGGCCCGGATGCGACCAGTCGCGCGCCGGGTACCACGGGACTGAGGAGCGGATCGTCGGTCGCGCAACGCTCGATCGCCCAGGCACACCGCGGCGCGAACGGGCAGCCGGGCGGGAGCCGGGTGAGGTCCGGCGTGAGGCCCTCGATCGAGATGAGCTCGCGCGCGCCGCCGTCCTCGTCGAGCCGCGGGATCGAGCGCAGGAGGCCCACCGTATAGGGGTGCCGCGGGTGGGCGAACAGCTCGGCGGTCGTCGCGGTCTCGACGATCCTTCCGGCGTACATGACCTGGATCCGCTGGGTCATCCCGGCCACGACCCCGAGGTCGTGGGTGATGAGCATGACCGCCGTGCCTGTCTCCTTCGCGATCTGCCGGATGAGGTCGAGGATCTGCGCCTGGATCGTCACGTCGAGGGCCGTCGTGGGCTCGTCGGCGATGAGCAGCTTGGGACCGAGCGCGAGTGCCATCGCGATCATCACCCGCTGCCGCATCCCGCCGCTGAACTGGTGCGGGAAGCTCCGTAGCCGCGGGCCGGCATTCGGGATCCCGACCAGTTCGAGCATCTCGATCGCCCGGCGCTTCGCGTCCTCGCGCTTCATCTGCTCGTGGGCGAGGATCGCCTCGACGAGCTGCTCGCCGATCGTGATGACCGGGTTGAGCGAGGTCATCGGATCCTGGAAGATCATCGCGATGTCGCGGCCGCGCAGCGACCGCAGCTCCTCGTCGTCGAGCTCCACCAGGTCGCGCCCCTCGAACTCCACGCTCCCGCCGACGATCCGACCGGCCGGCTTCGGGAGGAGGCGGAGGATCGCCAGTGAGGTAACGCTCTTGCCGGATCCGGACTCACCGACGATGCCGAGCGTCTCATGCGGTTGCAGGTCGAACGTCACGCCATTCACCGCCTGCACGCGGCCGGACGACGACGAGAACTCGACCCGCAGGTCGCGCACCGCGAGGAGGACTTCGCCGGCCGCCGTCCCGGTCCGGCTCGACGACCTCCGTGAGGCGATCATCGGCGAAGCCTCGGATCGAGCGCCTCGCGCAGGCCGTCCCCGAGAAGGTTGAAGCCGAGGACGGACACGATGATCGCGATGCCCGGGAACAGCGCGGTGAAGGCCGCCCCGGCCGTGAGATAGCGATAGGTGTCGGTGAGCATCGTTCCCCACTCCGGCGTGGCGGGATCCTGCGGTCCGAAGCCGAGGAAGCCGAGCCCGGCCGCATCGACGATCGCCGTCGCGAGGGCGAGTGTCCCGGCGACGATCACCGGCGTGAGCGCGTTCGGCAGGATGTGGGCAAGGAGGATCCGTCGCTGCGGTACCCCGATCGACCGGGCGGCCAGGACGTAGTCGCTCTCCTTGAGGCCGAGGATGCTCGAGCGGAGGATCCGGGCGAAGATCGGGATGTTCTCGATCGCGATCGCGAACGCGATCGTGTTGAGACCGGGACCGAGGAACAGCACGATCGTGATCGTCAGGAGGAGGCCCGGCAGGGCGAGCACGATGTCGACGACCCGCATGAGCCAGAAGTCGATCCAGCCACCGAGGAATCCGCTGAGCGACCCGTAGACGATGCCGATCGACAGGCCCGAGGCCACCGACAGGACCGCCACCCACAGGGACGACCGGGCGCCCCAGATGATCCGGCTGAGGATGTCGCGGCCCTGCAGATCGGTGCCCAGCAGGTGACTGAGGCTTGGCGGTTCGAAACGATTGATGATCGAGCCCGCATCCGGGCTGTACGGCGAGATGAGCGGGGCGGCGATCGCGGAGAAGAGGAACAGCCCGATGAGGACGATCCCGAGAACCGCCGCCCGGTTGCGGAGGAGGCGCCGGAAGGCGTCGCGCCAGAGGCTCGTCCCCTGGACAGCGGGTTCGACAGCGGATGGCAGGGCGATCTCGGCCATCAGGTGTAGCGGATCCTCGGATTGAGATAGGCGTAGCTGATGTCGACGCTGAGATTCACGAGGACGAACAGGGTGGCGAGGATGAGCGTGCCGCTCTGGATCACGAGGAAGTCCTTGTCCACCGCGGCCTCGAAGAGCCACGATCCGATCCCGCCCCACGAGAAGATCGTCTCGGTGAGAACGGCGCCACCGAGGAGCAGACCGGTCTGGAGGCCGATGACCGTCGAGATCGGCAGCATCGCATTGCGGAGGATGTGGCGATCGTCGATCCGGCGCGACGTCAGGCCCTTCGCCCGGGCCGTCCGGACGTAGTCCTCATTGAGCACCTCGATGACCGCCGACCGGGTGATCCGGGCGACGACGGCAAGGGGGATCGTGCCGAGGGCAAGGGCTGGCAGGATGAGGTGCCGCACGACGTCGGCGAACTTGCCGAGGTCATGATCGATCACGAGCGACTCCCACAGCAGGAAGTTCGTCCCGGCACCATCGAAGTTGTAGACCCGCAGATCGTAGCGTCCGGCCGTCGGCAGCCAGTGCAGCCAGACGCCGAAGACGTACGCGAGGAGCAGGCCGAGGAAGAAGATCGGGATGCTGATCCCGATGAGCGACGTGACGGTGGCGAAGTTGTCGAAGAACGAGCCCTGCCGCTTCGCCGCCGCGACGCCGAGCGGGATCCCGACACCGAGGGCGACGGCCATCGCGGCAAGGGTCAGCTCGACGGTCGCCGGGAAGCGGGTGAGGAACGTGCCGAGGATCGGCAGCCGGTTGGTCGCCGACGTCCCGAGGTTGCCCTGCAGCACGCCGGCCATGTAGTCGAGGTACTGCTGCCAGAGCGGCTTATCGAGGCCGAGCCCGTGACGGCACGCGGCGAGACGGTCCGTGTTCGTGTGCTCACCGAGGATCGAGGCGCACGGGTCGCCGGGCAGCGCGTGGACGAATACGATCATGAACACGGACAGCCCGAGGAGGATCGGAATGAGGAGCAGGAGCCGGCGGGCGATGTACTTCAGCACGGACGGGCGTGACTCTCAGGCGGTGACGACCGGTCGTTGAACAACATCCCCGGGGGAGCCGGTGGCTCCCCCGGGGATGGGAGGTCGCGAGGTCAGGCGCGGCTCAGGAGCCGGCGTCCTTCCAGACGAGGTTGAAGTACTCCGACTGGGTCGGGCTCGGGATGTAGCCGTGGACGTGGATCGTCGAACCGAGGAACGAGCCGGCCCACACGAGCGGCACGTCCGGGACGTCCGCGTTGATGAGCTTCATCGCGTCCTTCCAGTCCTGCGTCCGGGTGGCAGTATCGGTCTCCGAGATCGCCTTGGCGATCGCCGCGGAGACGGCCGGATTGTCCTCTCCGAACTCGCAGTTGTGGGGCGTCGTCTCCTTGACGCCGTTGCAGTCCGCGGTATTGGACGCGTAGAAGATCCCCGGTCCGTCCGCCGGATCCGCGTAGTCGTAGATCCAGCCGATGAAGAACATGCCATAGGCGCCGTTGGCCTCGTCGGTCAGGTAGCCGCCGCGCCACGGCTTGTGCTGCGGGGTGACCTTGAAGCCGACGGCCTCGAGCATCGTCCGGATCGCCTCGAACTCGCCCTTCGGGTCGACCATGTACGGGCGCGAGACGCTGTCCGGGTACCAGAAGTCGACTGAACACGGTGCTGGGCAGCTCGAACTGGCCAGCAGGCTCTTGGCCTTCGCCGGGTCATAGCCGCTGATGGTGGCGTTCGGCTCATAGGCCGGCATCGTGTTGATGAGGTCCGAGTCCGCGACCGATCCGGCGCCGTTCGGGAAGAACGCCTGGACCAGCGCGTTCTTGTCGATCGCGTAGGCGATGGCCTGGCGGACGAGCGGATCGTTGAATGGCTTGTGGGTCTGATTGAACGCGAGCTTGCCGATCGCGAGCGGGGTTCGAGTGAGCAGCTGCAGCGTCGGATCGCTCTTGATGTCGTTGACCTGGTTGGCGTCGACGAAGTCGATCGTGTCAACGGTGCCGGACTTGAGTGCGGCGAGGCGCGACGCGGCGTCCGCGATCGGCTTGAAGATGATCTTGTCGAGGTGGGCGGCGTTCGCCGTATCCCAGTAGTTCGGGTTCTTGACGATCGTGTAGTGGTCGCCCGGGACGAAGTCGCCGTTGAACATGAACGGCCCGGTCCCGGTGGGGGCCTTCTGCCAGTAGTCGTTCGTCGGATCCTTGGACCCGAGGTCGGCGTGGTGCGCCTGCAGGGCGGTCGGACTCTGCATGGCGAACGGGATGAGCGTCATCGCCGTGAGGAAGTCGGCCTTCTTCGTCGTCAGCGTCATCGAGAAGGTCGTGTCGTCGATCTTCTGGACGCTGCTGATGAGGCTGGCATTGCCGTACCCGCCGAACACGGTGATGTCGTAGTAGTCATCGCCCTGCAGCGCCGCCGGAAGGTTCTTCCAGCGGTTCACGTTGTAGACGGCCGCGTCGGCGTTGAACGGAGTGCCGTCGCTGAACGTCACGGGGGACTGCAGGTGGAACGTGTAGGTCAGGCCGTCGGCGCTGACATCCCACGACTTGGCGAGGCCGGGCTCGAGGTCCGAGGTGGTGCCCGGCTTGAGCTTGATGAGCGTCTCGTAGATCTGCTGGGCGATCCGGAACGACTCGCCGTCCTGGATGAGGATCGCATCAAGGGTCGATGGATCCGAGGCGGAGCCGAAGATCCACGTGCCGCCGTTGACCGGTGTCGGGCCGCTCGGGCTCGGACCTGTGGAGGCGGCCGCACTCGAAGCCGAGCTCGGAGCCGCAGAACCTGTCGATGGGGTCGGGGTGGCTGCGCCTGAACACGCCGCGAAGAGCATCGCGGCGGTCGCGACGAGCGCGCCCATCCGGAACCGAACCATTGAGTCTCCTCCTACCTCGGCCGCCGATCGGATCGGCGATCCTCCATCCCTGGGGCGCCCGGCGCTCCCACGCCCGGCGCGCGCATCATACTCAGACGCCGCCGACCGCGACGTCCGGCCCGCTGGGCGGCACTGCTGTCCCGCCCGGTCCGGCGGCCCGCGGTCCGCTCGCCGCAGCCGTCATCGTCTCGAAGGTCGCGACCGGGACGAGCTCCGCCACCGTCGCGTCCGTGATCTGCTCGGAATAGTGGCAGGCGACACGGTGCCCGTCGCCGATGTCCCGGAAGACCGGCTCCTCCGTCGCACAATTCTCCGGGTTGCCGAGTCTCGTGCGCAGCCAGCAGCGGGTATGGAACCGGCAGCCGGACGGCGGATTCGCCGGCGATGGTACGTCCCCCTCGAGGACCAGCCGCTTCTTCCGGACCCGCGGATCGGGGTTCGGCACGGCCGACAGGAGAGCGATCGTGTACGGGTGGCGCGGCCGCGCGTACAACTCCACGACGTCGGCGAGCTCGACCAGCTTGCCGAGATACATGACGCCGACCCGGTCGCTGACGTACCGCACGACCGACAGGTTGTGGGCGACGAACAGGTAGGTCAGGCCCATGTCGCGGCGCAGGTCGAGGAGCAGGTTGAGGATCTGGCTCTGGATCGACACGTCGAGCGCCGACACGGCCTCATCACAGACGATGAACTCGGGTTTCAGCACGAGCGCCCGGGCGATGCCGATCCGCTGTCGCTGGCCGCCGCTGAATTCGTGGGGATAGCGCCGGGTGTAGTCGCGGCGCAGGCCGACCGTGTCGAGGGCGTCCTCGACGCTCTTGCTCCGCACCTTGCGGTCCCGAACGCCTTGGGCGAGCAGGCCCTCGCCGATGATGTCGCTGACCGGCATCCGCGGATTCAACGAGCCATACGGGTCCTGGAAGATGATCTGCATCCTGGTCCGCATCCTGCGCAGCGCGCCGCCGTCGAGCGTCGTCAGGTCGCGGCCGCCGAGAAAGACCTTGCCCTCGGTCGGCCGCTCCAGCATGAGCACGGTCCGCCCCAGCGTGGTCTTGCCGCAGCCGGACTCGCCGACCAGGCCAAGGACCTCGCCACGCTGGACGTCCAGGGTGACGCCGTCGACGGCCTGGACGTCGCCGAGCTTGTGGCGGAGGAAACCTCCGAAGATCGGGAAGTACTTGCGCAGGCCGACGATCCGGACCAGCGGTTCGGCCGCGGCCACGGGGTTCGCCGCCCCGCCCTGGCTGATCGGATCCGTCTCGGCGGTCACGAGGCACCTTTCGTCGCAGTGTCTGCCGGGATCTGCCCTTCCGGAACGTGGAGCCAGCAGCGCACCCGCCGGTCGCCGCCGACTGCCTCGAGCGGCGGCTCGTGCGCAGGGCATGGCGCGAAGGAGTATGGGCAGCGCGGTTCGAAGCGGCAGCCCTTCGGCAGTCGGAACGGGTTGGGGACGGTTCCTTTGATCACGTTGAGCCGCTGGCCGCGCGCGACTCGCGAGGGGATGGAACTCAGCAGCCCCTCCGTGTAGGGATGCTTCGGATGGAGGAGCGTCTCCTCGACAGCGCCCGATTCGACGATCTTGCCGGCGTACATGACGGCGACCCGCTGGACCGTCTCGGCGATCACGGCCAGATCATGGGTGATCAGCAGAAGCGCCGTCCCCGTCTCCTCCTGGATCCGCTTCATCAGCTCGAGGATCTGCGCCTGGATCGTCACGTCGAGGGCGGTCGTCGGCTCGTCGGCGATGATCAGCTTCGGGTCGCAGGCAAGGGCCATCGCGATGACCACCCGCTGGCGCATGCCGCCCGACATCTCGTGGGGGTATTGCTTGACCCGCCGCTCGGGCGATGGGATCCCGACCAGCTGGAGCATCTCGATCGCCCGATCCCAGGCGTCACGTTTCGAGGCGTGCCGGTGGAGCCTGACCGACTCGGCGATCTGTTCGCCGACGGTGAAGACGGGGTTGAGCGAGGTCATCGGCTCCTGGAAGATCATCGTGATGTCGTTGCCGCGGATCTCCTCCATGTCCTCTTCCGACAGCGCCAGCAGGTTCCGGCCGTCGAACCAGATCTCTCCACCCACGATCTGGCCGGGCCTCTCGATCAGGCGCATGATCGACAACGAGGTGACGCTCTTGCCGCTGCCGGACTCACCCACCAGGCCGAGCGTCTCGCCACGCCGCAGCCTGAAGTCGACGCCATCGACAGCGGGCACGATCCCGTCCATCAGGGTGAAGTGGGTCCTGAGTCCACGGACGTCGAGCAGGATGTCGTCCGGCGGCGGGCCGCCGGGTTGGGCGAGGGACTGACTCACAGCCGCGACCGCGGGTCGAGCGCGTCGCGCAACCCGTCGCCGATGAAGTTGATCGCCAGGACGGTGAGGGCGATCGCCATGCCCGGGAAGAAGGCCCACCACCAGTTGCCCTGGCTGAGCACCGTCTGGGCATTCGAGAGGGCGTTCCCCCAGCTCGTCTGATCGGGGGTGAGCCCGAAGTTGAGGAAGCTGACGAACGCCTCGAGGACGATGTTCGAGGCCATGATAAGGGTCATCGCCACGATCACCGGCCCGAGTGCACTGGGCAGGATGTGGCGGAACGTGATCCGGATGTCGCTCACGCCGACGGCCCGGGCGGCCTCCACGAAGTCCGCCTCCCGCAGGGTCAGGAACATCGCCCGGACGAGCCGGGCGATCAACGGCCAGGAGAGCAGCCCGAATATGAGGATGAGCGAGATGAGCTGGCCCTGGCCAAAGAAGCGCGCCGCGACGAGGATGACGAACAGGAACGGGATCGCGAAGAAGACGTCGACCACCCGCATGAGGATGTTGTCGACGAGACCGCCCATGTAGCCGGCGACCGCGCCGACGAGCACCCCGACGAACCCCGCGATCAGCATCGAGAAGACGCCGATCGCGACCGAGATCCGGGCCCCGTTCACGACCATCGAGAGGACGTCCCGTCCGACGTTGTCCGTCCCGAACAGGTGGGCCAGCGATGGCGGATCGCCGCCCGGATGGTGAGCGTTCGGGATGAACAGCGGGTCGTACGGGTCGATGATCGGCCCAAGGATGGCCATCGCGACCATGAACCCGAAGATCACGAGGCCGATGGTGGCCAGCCGGTGCAGCTTGAACCGGCGCCACGCCAGCTGCCACTGGCTCAGCGATTCGAGGGCGACCTCGACGTCGTCGGCCTCGGGCTCGGCCCCGCCCGCGGGACCGCCGAGCTGGACGGCTGCCGGGCTCTGCATATCGGGCAATGCCATCAGCTACCTCAGTCGTACCGGATCCGAGGATCGACCAACACGTAGAGCACGTCCGCCACCAGGTTCATGAACACGATGAAGAGCGACCCGATGAGGAGGATCCCCATAAGCAGGAAGTAGTCGCGGCCGTTCACCCCGTCGTAGAACAGGAGCCCCATGCCCGGCCAGCTGAAGACCGTCTCCGTGGCGATCGCCCCGCCGAAGAGGAAGGCGATCTCGAGGGCGATGTTGGTCACGATCGGCAGCAGGGCGTTGCGGAAGGCGTGCCGGAAGATGACGGTCCGGCCCGGCAGACCCTTCGCCCGGGCAGTCCGGACGTAGTCCTGGCTCAACGATTCGAGCATCGCCGACCGGACGAACCGGCTGTCCCCCGCCACGCTCACCGCGATGAGGGTCGCCACCGGCAGGACGAGGTGCTGGCCGATGTCGGCGAGCTGCGGCCACGGGTTGCCAAAGAACGCCTTCCAGTACGCGTCCGTCGCGAACGGTGCCGGCGACGTCCGGACGTTGATGATCCCCTGGGCCGGGAACCAGCGCAGCTCCACGCCGAAGACGAAGATGAGGATGAGTCCAAGCCAGAACGTCGGCAGGGAATAGAAGATGTAGCTGAAGACCGTGATGACCTGGTCGATGAGGCTGTAGCGCTTCACCGCGGCGAGCACGCCGGCGAGCGTCGCGATCGTGACCCACATCGCCCACGCAGTCCCCATGAGGATCGCCGTCGCCGGGAGCCGCTGGGCGATCAGGTCGAGGACCGGCTGACCGGACGAGATCGAGAAGCCGAAGTCACCGTGGATCACGCCGTTCGTGCCGCCGCCGAGGAAGGCGGGCAGGAAGTTGGGCAGGCCGTGCGCCGAGAGGAACCCGCCGCCGGTGCAGTTCCAGGCCCCGAGCCAGCCGAGATACTCCCGGATGGTGCCGATCACGCCGGGATCGCGTTCCAGGCACCAGCGCTGGAGCCACGCCGTCACCTGCTCGGGCGTGATGTGGGGGTTCTGATTGAAGGCGGCCTGCGGGCCGCCGGGTGCCTGCTGCATGAGCAGGAAGCTGACCACCGTGATCAGCCAGATGACCGGAAGAGCCTGGATGACGCGTCCGACGATGAACTTCGTCATGCGGACTCTCGGGAGCTACCTCGCCGGGCCGTCGAGACCCGCGGGCGGATGCGCATGTCGGTCGATCGCCTCGGTTGCCTGGATACATTGGAGCGGCGGGGCCGAGGTCGGCCCCGCCGCTCGTTGCGGTGCTGCGATCCGAGCGCCGTCGAATAACGGCGCTCGGATCGTTCC
>Ga0307373_10008814_pt1 | contig 15244 bp, 16 predicted proteins | sample OX2MG_FD_202534 | JGI IMG/M metagenome (GOLD analysis project Ga0307373, IMG submission 202534) | Soil microbial communities from Risofladan, Vaasa, Finland - OX-2 | ecosystem: Environmental > Terrestrial > Soil > Coastal area > Acid sulfate soil | place: Finland: Risofladan, Vaasa | collected... | reverse complement strand
ACTGGCTGGCGGGACGCGCCCTGCGGCCGGTCCGCACGATTGCCGGACTCGCCCGCTCCATCAGCGAGCACGACCTGCATCGTCGGGTCGAGGTGAAAGTACCTCCGGACGAGTTGGGCGAGCTGGTCGACACCTTCAACGCCATGCTGGCCCGGCTCGAAGCCGGTTTCATCAGCATGGGCAGGTTCACGGCCGATGCTTCCCACGAGCTTCGAGCTCCGCTGGCCCTCATGCGCCTCCAGCTGGAAGGCGCGCTCAGTCGGAGCCGGAGCCGCGACGACTACAAGCAAACGCTCGAGTCACTGCTGGTAGAGGTCGAGCACCTGAGCCGGCTGGCTGACCAGCTGCTCATCCTCGCCAGGGCGGATGCGGGTGCGCTCCTGCCGGCCAAGGAACCCGTCGACGTGGCGGACTTCCTCCACGAGACCGCCGCCCGCTGGGAGGGCATCGCGGTCGAGCGCGGGACCCGGCTTGAGGTCAGCGCGCCGAGCTCGGGCCGCATGGGCGCCGATCCCGCGCTGCTGCGCAGGGTGCTCGACAACCTGATCGAAAACGCCCTCCGGCACACCGCCAAGGGAACCGCGATGGTGCTGCGGGGTTACGCCGCCGACGGGGGATGGAATCTTGAAGTGGCCGATCAGGGGCCTGGCGTGGCGCCAGAAGATCGCGCGCGCCTGTTCACTCGATTTGCGCGGACTGACAGCGCGCGATCCTCTGAGAACGGCGGTGCAGGGCTCGGCCTGGCGCTGAGCGCCGCGATCGCCCGTGCCCATGGCGGAACGCTCGACCTGGTGGCGAATGGGGCACCCGGCGCAAACTTCAGGCTCCACATACCCGACAGTACGTCCGCGCAGCACTGAAGCCGAAGGGCCCGCTGAACACGGGTCAGGACGTGGGCCTACACCTTCACCTAGACCACCATCGGACTCCTCCACAGTCATCGCCCACTGGTACGTTCACGAATCGGACCAACTGCTCCTGGCGGTCCGAGTGCCGGCGCCACCAGCCCCAAGTCGGGCGAACCATCCGCCCAAGCCCACCTAAACCATTCCGCCGCAAGTTGTCGCTCTGGGTTTAGAACTCGTTTAGAAGCGACGGCCAGACTGGCCGCCAATGGCTCTCATCACCTCCATGCGATCGACCATTACCGGCCTCGTGGTCGTCAGCTTGCTTGCTCTCGCCGGTTGCAGCGCTACCAGCGGCGCTCCTCCTGCTCAGGGGGGCGCGCCAGCGGGGGCCGACGCTCAGGGGGGTGCGCCCGCGGGTGGCGAAGGTGCAGTACCGGGCGGCGAGGCCGCCTCCGTCGCTTATGTCGACTCTCGGTACCACTACCGGATCGACTCTCCCGGGCGCATGACCGCCAACCCCGACGGCACGGCCAGCTTCATCGGGCCCTCCGAGCGCCTGGAGGTCTCCGTCACCTCGGGCGCCAGGGCGGCGGACCTGAATGCGCTGGCGCGAGCTGACGCCAAGTCAATGGCGGCGTCACTGGCCGGTTTCCATGAGCTTTCGAGTCCATCCACCTTGACACTCGGTGGGTACCACACGACCAAGTTCAGCTTTAGCTGGAACGCCGGGACCAGCGCGGTGACCGGTAAGGCGGTGCAGCTCACCAGCGTTCGCTACTACGTACCCAAAGGCGATGGGACGGTGGCCGTGATCACCTATGGCGTCGTCTCCAACCAGTTCGATCCACAGGGCGCCGACGACCAGGCGAGCACCTTCAAATGGCTGTAGATCTCAAGCCGGTGCCAGTATCGGAACCAGTCGCACTCGTGCAGGTGCGCGAGGTTTTCAAGATATACAAGGAAGGGCAGATCGAGACCGTGGCCCTGCGCGGCGCGAGTCTTGATTTGCCCCGCGGTCTTCTCATCAGCCTGGTCGGACCCTCGGGAAGCGGCAAGTCCACCCTGATCTCACTCCTGGCCGGTCTGGCCCTGCCCAGTGCGGGGCAGATTGTGATCGGTGGCCAGGACGTCACCCGGCTGGACGAGGGTGAGCGCGCCCGGCTTCGCGCGGAGCGCATCGGCCTGGTCTTTCAAAGCGGCAACCTGATCTCATTCTTGACCGCGCTCGAGAACGTCGAGCTGGCGATGCGGATGCGGGGCCGCGCACGTTCCGCCAGACGGGGACGGGCGCGGGAGCTGCTCGGCGAGGTCGGCCTCAGTCAGCGCCTCCACCACCGCCCACGCCAGTTGTCGGGAGGTGAGGTCCAGCGCGTCGCAGTCGCGGTGGCCTTGTCCAACGAGCCTGAGTTGCTGCTCGCCGACGAGCTGACCGGCGAGCTGGACTCAGCCACCACCGAGCAGGTCATGGGCGTCCTCGCCGAAGTCTGGCGGCAGCGCCGGCTGACCATCCTGCTGGTGACCCACAACCTCGAGTTGGCGGCGCGCGCCGACCACCGACTGCGCCTGATCGACGGACTGGTGGTGCAGTCATGAGCGGAGGGGTCGGCATTCGCATGGTCGACGTGGCCAAGTACTACCGGACCGCCGCCGGGCAGGTGCAGGCGGTCGCAGGCGTCGACCTGGAGGTTGAGGCGGGCACAAGCGTTGCCATCGTCGGCCCCAGCGGTTGTGGCAAGTCGACCCTGCTCGGTCTCCTTGGCGGGCTCGAGAAGCCGACGCGGGGCGAGATCTGGCTCGGCGAGGTCGAGGTCGCACGGCTTTCGGAGGCCGGACGCGCGCGACTGCGGCGAGACGAGATCGGCTTCGTGTTCCAGTCCTACGACCTGCTGCCATTCCTGAGTGCCTATGAGAACATCAGCTTCCAGCTCGCGTTGCGTGGCGCGCCGGACGGTGAGCGCGGCTGCAAGGAACTGCTCGACGGCTTGGGGCTGGCTGAGCATGCAGACAAACTGCCTGATCAGCTTTCGGGTGGGCAGCGCCAGCGGGTGGGTATCGCCCGCGCCCTGGTCCACCGGCCGCGGCTGATCCTGGCCGACGAGCCGACCGGAGAGTTGGACAGCCAGTCCGCGGCTTCGGCCATGGATCTCCTAATCGACGCCCAGCGCGCGATCGGGGCCACCATGGTAGTCGTCACCCACGACATGGGGGTGGCGGGTAGGCTCGACCGCATCGTCCGCCTCAGGGACGGACGGGTCGCTCTGGAACACGCCGTTGCTTAGCTTCACCTTACGGGACCTGCTGCGCAATCCCCGCCGGACCCTGGCCTCGGTCACCGGCGTCGCATTGGCGGTGGGGCTTTTCTCAGGTATCGTGTTCTTCGTCGACAGCTCGGCGGCGACCATGACCCAGCGAGCCGTAGCTCCGGTCGCCATCGACATGCAGGCCGGCGTGACATCACCGCTGGCCTCGCCGCTGGCGTTGACCGAGGCGGTCACTGGTCCAGCGTCGCTCGCGGTCGGACAGACAGCCACGGTGACCCTGACTCTCGTCAACACTGGCAATCAGCCAGCCACCGCGTTGCTTTTCAAAGACGCACCACCGACCCCGCTGACCTATATGCCCGGCTCCACCACCCTGAATGGAAAGCCGGTTTCCGACGTGGCACGGGTGAACCCGGATGACGGTACTGTCTCGGTGGCAAGCCCATTGATCGGCGGGCTCAAGGCCGGTGATCTGGCTCCACGGGGCACCTCGACCGTGACCTACCAGGCGCGGGCCAGCGCCGCCGTGGCGTCCCTGCCGGCGCTCGCTCTCCAGGGTAGTGTCTCCAGCCGCGAGGAGCTGGCGCCGGTGGCTGCCAACTCCGCCGCAGCCTTGAACCTGTCCGACCTGGCGTCCCAGATCGCCCTGCTGCCGGGAGTGTCGGGGGTAGACCCGTTGGGCTCGCTCGACCTCGCCCCGGGCTCCCTCAAGGCCGGCACCCTGGCCGTCAACCAGCCTCTGCGGGTCTTCGCCTTCGACCCCGCTTACCCGACCCACTATCCGATGGTGCGCATCACCGCCGGCTCCTATTCGCTCGGCTCGGTGCTGCTCAGCCCGGACGCCGCCAAGGCGCTCGGAGTGGGGCCGGGCGGTGCGATCAGCCTGAGCGTGCCCGGGCGCCTGCAGCCCATCCCGCTGAAGGTGGGCGGGGTGGCCGATTTCTCGCGAGCCGACGCCCTCTTCGCGAGTCGCTCCGGCGACAACCAGGGCGAGTTCGTTCAGGTCCCCAACGTCGTCGTCGTCGGGATGGACCTCTTCGCCAACACCATCCTGCCCGCTCTGCGTGTGGACGCCGCCTCCCCGAGCCCCCTCCTCAAGACCTCGCCCGCGCTCGAGCTGGATGTCAGTGTCAACCGTTCCCGCCTGGCCTCAGACCCGAGCACGGCATCCGTCTTCACCCAAGGCCTGAAGCGTTCGATCGAGCGGGCAGCGCCGGGCCAGGTCGCAGTCATCGATAACCTGTCCGACGCCATCAACGCGGCCAAGGGCGACGCCATCCTGGCCAAGATCCTGTTCCTCTTCCTGGGCCTGCCGGGGGTGCTCCTCGCCGCCTACCTCTCGCGCTACGCCGGCGGTCTCCTGGCTCAGGCACAAAGACGCGAGCGGGCGACGTTGCGGACCCGCGGAGCACAGCCCGCCCAGCTCATCCGCGCGCTCACCTACAACACCATCTTCGTGGCGGTTTTGGGGTCGCTGCTTGGCCTCGGCCTGGGCCTCGGCGCTGTCTTTCTTATCTTCGGCGGCGCTTCGCTCGCCAGCGCGGCCCCCAGCAGCTTCATGCTCTCGGCCCTGCTCTCGGTCGCCGCCGGCCTTATCACCACCGGACTTGCGCTCTATCTGCCCGGGCTGCGCTCGCTCCGCCGGGAGGCGGGCGAGGAACGGCGCGAAATGGAGGCCGCGCCGGCCGCGCCGGCCTGGCTACGCCTGCGGCTGGATCTCGCCTTCCTCGCCGCGGCTGCCATCGTCGGGGCGATTACCTACTTGTCCGGCGGCTTCAAGCCGACGCCGGCCGAAGGGCAGAGCGTCTCCCTCTCCTTCTATACCCTGCTCGCTCCCCTGCTGGGCTGGGTGGGAGCCACCTTGCTGGCCGTCCGGCTCATTCTCTTCGTGGCGGCGCGCGCGCCCGACCGGCGCACGGGGAGATTTGGCGGGCTTACGGCCGGCACGCTCGGCCGGAGTTTGAAGCGCCGGTCCAGCTCGATCGCCTCCGGCATCATCGCCATCAGCCTGGCGGTCGCTTTCGGTTCCAGCCTGGCCATCTTCGTGGCAACCTACCAGGCCGAAAAGCAGGCGGACGCCCGCTTCGTGGTCGGCTCCGACCTGCGGGTCACCGCCAGCGCCCTGAGCCCGCAGCCAGCCGGCTTTGCCTCTCAGCTCCAGGTCCCCGGCGTCAGCGCTGTGACCGCTGTAGCTCAGACGTCGAATGCCCTGGTCGGCACGGACAAGCGCGCCCTGGTGGCGATTGATGCCGCCAACTTCCAGAGCGTGGCTTCGATGCCCGACTCATTTTTCGCGGGCACCACAGCCAGCAGGGCGATGGCCGCTCTCAGGTCCGACCCGGCGGGCCTTTTGGTCTCGGCCGAATTGGCCAGGACTTTCAACGTTCAAACCGGCGATCTGGTCAAGGTCCAGCTCGCCGATCGATCCGGAAAGCTCGTGCCGGTCACGTTCCACGCCGTCGGTGTCTTCAAGAGCTTTTCCGGCTTCCCGCAGGGCGTCGACCTGGTCGCCAACCTCGCCTTTTACCAAAGTGCTACCGGATCGAGCAGCGTCGACTTCTTCCTGCTCAGGGCAGCTGACCCCAGCCAGGCGTCGGTTGAGAGAGCCGCAGCCCTGCTCAGGGCAGGACCTGGCCAGAGGACTCCGCTGCTTGTAGACACCACGGCCAGCGCCATCAACAAGGACCAGTCCACCCTGGCAGCGCTCAACCTGCGCGGCCTGGGCAGCCTGGAGTCGGTCTACACGGTCCTGATCAGTGCCGCGGGCATCGCCATCTTCGTCTTCGGGCTGCTGCTCCAGCGCCGCAAGGAGTACGTCACCATGCGCGCGCTCGGAATCCGCTTCGGCCAGCTGCGCTCCCTGGTTCTGGGCGAGGCCGGGTTGGTGGCCGTCCTGAGCTTGGTCGTCGGCGGGCTGGTCGGCACCGCCATGGCCTACATGTTCGTCCAGATCCTCGGCTCGCTGTTCACGATCCCGCCCGCCTCCCTGACCTTCCCCGCCCAGCAGCTGGCTGTGCTCGCCGTCATGGTCTTGGCCGGCATGGGTCTGTCCGGCCTGCTCGCCGCTCGCTCCCTCGGACGTCTGAGCCCGGTCGAGCTACTGCGCGAGGAGTAGTCGTGTCCGCAACGAGCAGTCACGCCGGGGCGCCGGCTGACTCCCGGATCCGCGGGCTCCGGATCGCAGTCATCGCCGCGCTCATCGCTGCAGGGATCGTGGTGTTGGCGATTCTTCAGGGCGACGTGCCCGACGTCGTGAGTGTGGGCACGCGCTGGATCGGCCACATCCTCCATCGCTACACCTACCTGGCCAGCTACGGCCTCCTTTACATCGAGGAGTCGGGCATCCCGCTGCCGGCGCCAGGCGACATCTTCGTCATGTACGTGGGCGCGCATGTTCCCCGCAACCTTGCTTCCTGGCTCATCGCGTGGCTTGGGTTGGTCGGCGTGGTCGTCCTCGGGGCGACCAACCTCTTCTACATCTCAAGGAGGTTCGGCGGGCGCCTTGTCGAGGGACGCTTCGCACACCTGATCCACCTCAGTCCTGAGCGGTGGGATCGTGCTGAGCGGTGGTTTGAGCGCTACGGCGCGATCGCCATCATCTTCGGCCGGCACATCCCCGGCTTCCGGGTTCCGATTACCGTCGCGGCCGGTGTGTTTCGGGTCGGCTATCCAGTGTTTGCCGCCAGCGTCGCAGTGTCGACGGCGATCTGGGCGGGCGTGGTGATGGTGATTGGAGTCAACTTTGGGCCTCGCCTGGAGGCATTCTTGCGTCTCCATCGCGAGACCTACTGGCTCTGGGCCGCCGTCGTCGTGGTGATGGTCATCCTCATGCTCCGCCGGCACGCCACCGTGCGGACCGGTTCGGAAACTACGTGAGCAGATATGTCCTCGGGCCGACCGCCCGTCTTGGCGCATCGGCGCTCATCGTCACGCTGCTCACCGGCTGGGCTTGGTCCGATGCCCCCGATCAGCATCGCGCGACCGGCGTGCTTGCCCGCTCGGTCACCCAGCCATACCAAGGCCATGGCGGCTTGAACACGGACCGGCCAAGGCGCGCCACGCCCACACCGGACCCAGGGCTGGCCTCAGTCGGCCCGGCAGCACCGATGGACAACTCCAACCGTGACGGCATCGGCAGAATGGCACCCCACCTGAGCGCCTTCGAGCCTTCGGGCACTGGAGTTCCCGTCAACGCCGCCATGGTCATGTCCTTCAGCCAGCCCATGGCGCGTGCCAGCGTCGAGCGTTCGTTTGCCATCCGGCCACAGGTGGAGGGCAGGCTGACTTGGGCGGACGACTTCACGCTTCGCTTCGAGCCCTTCCGGCTGGCGCACGGTGCTACTTACGAGGTCCAGGTGCGCGGCCGCTCCGTCCGCGGCTTGCTCCTGGCCGGGCAGCGGCAGTGGCGCTTCACCACCGTGGCCGGGCCCCCGCTCGTCCTCCCGCCCGGCCCGAGCGCGATCAGGGTGCCGATCCTCATGTACCACTACATCCGCGTCAACCCGGATCCCGGGGATCGACTCGGTTTCGCGCTCTCGGTCACACCTTCCGACTTCGCGACCCAGATGGACTGGCTGGCGCGCAACGGCTACCACCCCATCACCACAGAAGACCTCTACGCCTACCTCAGCGGGGCTCGTGGGCTGCCCAGCCGGCCGGTCATCCTCTCCTTCGACGACGGCTATGGGGACTTCTTCACTACCGCTCTGCCCATCCTGCGCAGCCACGACTTCACGGCGGTGTCTTACGTCGTCTCCGGGTTCGTCGGACAGCCCCGCTACATGACCGCAGCCCAGATCTTTGAGGCGAACCGCGCGGGCATCGAGATCGGGTCGCACACCGTCAATCACGTCAATCTGACCCGGCAGTCACCCAACAGCATGGGCTACCAGGTGGCAGCGTCCAAGCAGGCCCTGGAGCAGCTTCTCGGACATCCGGTGATTTCCTTCTGTTATCCGAGCGGCCGCTTCAACTCCAGCGTGGTCTCAGCCGTGGCGGCGGCCGGTTACCACGACGCGACAACCACCAGGTTCGGTTCTGCGCACACCCTGGCCGACCGCTACACCTGGGGCCGAGTGCGCGTCGGCGGCGGCGAGAGCCTGGAACAATTCGCTGCCACCTTACTCAGCGCTTCCTAGGCATGTCTGAGTCGGGCATCGGGTCCGTCAGCGGCTTCGCTCGCACGACGATATCCCGCTACCGCGAGGCGCCGCGGGGGTACCTTCGTGAAGGGTCCGGGTTGCCAGGCTTGGCCTGTCGATCGGCTGAACTCCTCGTGTGTTTTGAACAGTCTTTGACGCCAGCGCCGTTACACGAGTCAGAGGTCTGATGACGAGCACCCAAGAAGAGATCACAGCGACGTCCCGGGAGGGATTGTTGTCGTTACGGGGTCCGGCCAGCTCCCCAGTTACTCGAAGCCGGCATGGCTGGTAAGGAGCCTTCGATGGCCAAGGTCCGGGTGTTCGTTAGCTTCGACTACGACCATGACGAAGACCTCAAGACGTTACTGCTCGGTCAGGCGAGGAACGAGGATTCGCCTTTCATCGTCACCGGTTGGTCTCTGGAGGAAGCATCCGGCGCCGGGGAGGAAGAGGCTCGTGCGTGCATCATGCGGGCAGATCAGGTGATCGTGCTCTGTGGCAAGCACACCGACTCAGGTACTGCCGTCAATGCGGAGATTGCGATTGCCCTTAACGAGAACAAGCCCTACTTCTTGCTGACTGGCCGGGCTATCGGAGGCAACAAAAAGCCGACAGCGGCGCTCGCCACAGACAAGCTCTACCACTGGACGTGGGACATCCTCAAGCAGCTCATCGCCGGAGCACGCTGAACTCAGAGGTTATCAGAGGTTAAATGTTGGCCATCACCGCCTTCAGCTCCCAACACGCGCGGGTCAGCAGCCACCCGCCGTGCCGGCATGGTCGGTGCCCTGGCCAGTGCCCTTGCGGAGCTGCGCCCGTTCAAGCCCGGAAGGCTGACCATGGTGAAGGAGGGCAAGACTCAGTCTGACGAGATCGGCGACCCGTCACGATGCTCGAACCGAGGCGAGCTGAATTGGAGTTCCGGCGCCAACTTCAGGCTCCACATACCCACCGGCCCCACCCGCAACCCTGAAGGCGAAGGGCGCGCCGACTAACACAACACGAATAAATCCGGTGGCTGCAGCGTCCAAGAGACAGGAAGTGCATGAACCGTGTCAGAGATGAAGTTCTGGATCGCCTTTGGCCTTGCCGCGCTCGTCCTGCTGGCCGGCGGCCGGGTGTTGGAGAAGGGTGTCCCGGCGATAGTGCTCGCCCCGTCCTCAGCGCACAGCGCCCAGCAGGCAAGCTCGCCGTCACCGTCCGGATCTCCGGCTCTATCTGAGCCCCGCGCGCTGCCACCCACCTCTGGCGGTGAGCCTGCCGAGGGTATCGAGCACGAAGCCGAACCAACGGTGGAGGGAGGCGGCTGACCGGGCTGTGGATTCTCGGTCCAGCGCGGGGCCACCGCCCGACCACACATCCGGCGCGCATAGCCTCGACCCACGGCGCAGGCTCGGTCTACTCCCGCTCCGCATGTTTCTCGGGGCCACCTTTGCCTACGCCGGCCTCCAGAAGCTCAGCGATCCTGGCTTCTTCAGGAGCGGCGCCCCCACCTACATAGGCACCCAGCTCCAGGTATTCGGAGCCCACTCACCGATCGGTTTGCCGCTGCAGCTGATGGTTCGGATCGCTCCCGTGGCGGGGGCGATGGTGATCGTGCTCGAGCTCACGGTCGGCCTGCTTGTCTTGCTCGGCATCTTCGTGCGTTGGGCGGCGGTAGCTGGCGCAGCGCTGAACGCCATGCTCTTTCTTTCCGCAACCTGGCAGGTGCAGCCTTACTTCCTGGGCTCGGACAGCATCTACACCGTGGCCTGGATCACCCTGGCTCTGATGGGAGATGGCGAGGTGCTCAGCCTGCAAGGTTGGCTTCGACAACGCCCTGGGCCACTGCCGAACTGGACACTGCCCACCGCTGACCCCGCCAGGCGGGCGTTTCTCTACCGGATTGGGGCTACCGCAGTCGGAGTGGTCTGGCTGCTGGCACTTTGGCCTCGACCTCGCCTGGGCGCTGGCCTCGCCGCGGAGGCCTCGGGGAATGGCGCCTCGGCTACGCCTGCCGCTGGGACCACGAGCCCACCATCGTCACCCACGGGCCCGGTGATAGGCTCGCTTTCGCAGCTTCAGGCGCAGGGCGGTAGCCTCCCCTACACCGACCCACATTCGGGTGACCCCGCCGTGGTGGTCGATTTGGGCAGTAACCAGTTGGTCGCCTATGACGCCGTCTGCCCGCACGCAGGCTGCACCGTCGGGTACGACCCGAGCTACAAGCTCCTCGTCTGCCCCTGCCATGGCGCGGTGTTCGACCCCGCGCACGGGGCCGCAGTCCTCCGCGGCCCTGCCGCCCAACCTCTGCCTCCGCTTCAGGTCGTGGTCGGGGCCGACGGACAGATCCACGGGGCCGACGGACAGATCCACGTGGCCGGCTGACATGCTTCGCCGACACTTCAGGTTCGAGGACTACGGGCTCGCCCTGGAGCAAGAGCCCGAGGCCGCACAGCGCATGCGAGCCCACGCCGCCGGGTGTCGCCGCTGTACCGCCACGTTGGCCGAAGCCCACCGCCTCAGATCATTGCTCGCGGCCTGGCCACCCCCCGCGGAAATTCTGGAGGTGCCGTGGCAGGAGGCGCTGCGCCGAGCGATTGCGCCCGCTGGCCTTGCAATGAGCCGGCGTCCGCGCGCTCGTTGGGGGAGGTTTCTGGCAGCCGGCCTTCTGGCTGCGGTGCTCGCGGCCGCGGTCATCGTGCCGGCAGCGGCCGCAGCCTTGCCCGATTCCCCGCTCTACGCGGTCCGCGGGATCGAGGACCAGGCCCAGGTGGCTGTCCTCGCACCAGCCGATCGGCCACGTCGCGAGGCCGACCTGGCGGCCGTCTACCTGTGGCAGGCGCGGGCCGCCAGCGCGGCCGGTCAGAGCTCCGCCTACCGAGATGCTCTGACGCGCTTTTTTTACTGGTCGGAACAGCTGTTGATTGACGCCACGAAGGCAGGAGTTTCGGATCGGCGCACGATCAGGTCGATCCTGGCCGCCGAGCAAGCGCTGCTCAGCCAGACCGGGGCCAACGCGATCGAAGCCGGCGACGCTGCCCATGCCAGTAGCGTGCTTGGCAATGTCGAGAAGGAGTTCGAGGCCACCGAGGCGCCTGAACACGAATCCGGTGCCGGCGGCGGCTAACGCGGGCGGAGCCGGCTCGCCTGATGACCTCGAGTTGCTTCACCAGGTCGCCAGCGGCGATGGTGCCGCCTTCGGCTTGCTTGCCGAGCGCCACGGGCCCAGGCTGAGGAGCGTGCTGCTCAGGCTTGGCCTCAACGCCGACGAGGCGGAGGAGGCTCTGCAGGAGACGCTGATCCGGATCTGGCGCGGCTCAGCCCGCTTCCAGGACCGCTCCAGCGTGTCGACCTGGGCTTACCGGATCGCTCTCAACCAGGGCATCGATCTCCGGCGGCGGGCAGCCCGACGGCGATGGCTCTGGCCTGAGCCAGTCGACGGCGATCACGAGCCAGAGGAGTCCTGGGAACGGCGAGTCGAGGCCGCAGCGGTGCGCGACGCGGTCGTACGGCTGCCACCTCGCCTGCGCTTGGTGGTGGTGCTGAGGGAGTACGAGGATCTCAGCTACCAGGCCATCGGAGAGACGCTCCGAATCCCCATCGGGACGGTGATGTCGCGCCTGCATGCCGCTCGTAAGCTCCTCCGGAAGGAGCTGGCACCCCTCCTCCGGCCCTGAAGGGCACACAAATTCATCGCGGTGATCACTTGGTCATTACCGATGGCGGGACAGCCGGAGCTCTGGGCGAAGAGTCGGTTTCGCCGCTGTCGAGAGCCGACCACAGCCATATGCCGAGCGAGTTCACGCAGCGATCGGAAGCGGAGCGCGCGAATACTCCCGCAGGAGTCCGCCGAGTCTCTTATTGCTTTTGTGCGGTTCAAATGTGACGGTGAGTTCGAGCGCAGCCTCCGCGGGCTGGCGGTAAGGGCGGAGGGACGAGCCCGCGCACTCCCTTGGCACCGGCATTCATCGCTGCTCTCATGGCCGGGATCCGGTGCGCTCCCGGTGGTCATCGATACGCTCGGACCCTGGGTGCACGAGGGCCGGGTCAAGCGGAGGCCAACTGGCTTGCGGTGGGGCCTCGCACGTCGGCGACGCAGCAACGCCTGCAGCTGAACCCGAGGAACTCCGCGGCAATTAACTTGAACCGCGCTCGTGCGGGGCGCCCGATGATCCTCTCCCCGAAAGGGGACTCGATCTGGTGCCCGCCGCGTTTGTACACCTTTAGGAAATACGGGGCAGCCGGTCGCGAGCTGGTCGAGTCGCGCGGGCTTAGATCTGACTCGTCGGCCAGCCCCTGAGGATGCGGCGCTCATAGATCTTCTGCCGAACCTCTGGCTTGATGACAGGGACGAAGTCCAAAGCCGCGGCAGGGAGGCACCAGAGGGCATATACGGCGGCCGCGATCGTCAACCAGATGGGCAGGACGGACTGTCAGATGGGCAGGACGGACTGTTGATCCCAGAGGATCGCAGCAATCGCAAGGCCGGACAGCAGGTTCAAGGCCGAGCCGAGGCCATGTAGCAGCGGCCCCCGGCCCCACGGGATTTCGACTGCATAGATGCTTGGGAAGGCGGCGATTACGAGGCCGAGCCCCGCGGGCGGCAAGTGCATATAGAAGACGCCAAACCCGACTGCAACGAGGATGATTGGTCCCGAGAGCCAGCGCATTACCCTGAGGTACTTGGGGGTGGGGTACATCGCTCCCTACGATAAATCCAGATCCTCGTCGCCAGCCCTTCCGAAGTCGAATTCGTTTCTGACGGGCACTCCGGTTCCCAGCGGCGCCTTGCGCCCTCCACCCTAAGGGGAGAAATCGGGCCCCGCGCCGTTATCGTGGGTTGAGGTGACGATCGAAACCCCAGCAACTACCGATGCGTTCCTTGACGACATCAGAGCGTCTTTGGCCACCTGGCGCAAAGTCCCTCTCCTGCCTATTGTCACTGCAGCAGTCGCCCTCATCTACGCCGTCACCGTGCCTTCGAATGGATTCCCGATATTCGTCGTCGGCCTTTTGATTGGTTTCTTTTCCTTTGGATGGCTAGGTACACAATTCATCTGGTACCGGGCAGCCTTTGACGGACAGCCAATTCATTCGGGAGAACTGATTCCGCTCACCTGGAGCTTTCTCGCCCGTTACTTTTGGCTGTACTTTCTGGCGTTGATTCCGCTATTTGTTCTTGTAGCCGTCGCCATCCACTGGCGTACGTGGGACGCGACGTCGCCCGGTTGGCGAATTGGGGTGCTCGCGTATGTCCTTGTCCTCTCGATCGTACTCACGTTTATCAATCCGACCTTGGCCTTTACGACGCGTAGGGTGACCAAAGCCATTCCAACTGGGCTTCGCTTGCTCGTGCAGGGCTGGCCACGAAACTGGATGTATATGGTGATCCCAGGCGTGGTCGGCGCTGCGCTTGGCGGCGTGTACTGGTTAGTGCCTTCTCCCGGGCGCCCGGTGCTCGAGATCTTCACCTATTTGATCTATCTGGTCTTTGCCGGCGCAATCGCACGCTACTACTTGCGCACTCCTGTAAGAGGGTAAGACTCGCTCCGGCCCGCTGCGTGCTTTTGCCGCCTCAGCCTGGGGACGATCAGAATCGGCGGCTAGCCCGAGTTGTCGGGCAACTGGGACAGGCGGTAGTCCGTACACCTTAAGGAAATACGGGGCAGGCGGCGGTGACCTGGTTCAACCCAGTCGCGACTTGAATGATCAGGACGGCGATTTGTTCGCGGATGGCGTCCCCCCAGCGGGGGTGGGGAAGAGATTGGGGGCACCGCTGACGGACTCGTCGAACCGCACCCGCTCTGCGTGCCTATTCGGTCGGAGGCTGTGGGCCACGCGACACGATCACGAGCGACACCGAGCCTGGATCAGGGTGAAGGTCGTTCCCCAGCGGCCTGGTACGCCAATCTCGGCCTCGGCTTCCGCGCGCAGCCTGGCCAGCTCATCCTGGCCGACGAGATCGAGAAGCCTCGGCTCTAGCGACGCTGCGAACTGCAGGGGCAATCGGAGGTACGGATGCCCAGGTGACAGCGCGACGATCTCCGCCGTGAGCTCGGCCCTGTCGCCGAGCAACTCGTGTAGCCGCCTTCCGGCGTTGAAGTCTCCGCCGCTCGCCAGGAAGGCTCGCTCGATGAGCCCAATCAGCCGCTGCGCCGAGGGTGCCTCAGGGTTGAAGCGCCAGGATGACATGTCAGGGTCCTCGAGCACGACCCACCCGCCCGGCTTCACCAGCTTGCGATACGCCGCCAGTTGCTCGTCGAAGCGGCCGAGCGGCGCGAGCTGAAAGCGCGCGTGGACGAGATCGAAAGATCCAGCCCCTGTAGCCGATGCGAAAAGATCGTCCTCGACGATCTGCACGTTGCCGAGGGACTCCGCTGCCACCAGCGCACGCGCCGCCTCCAGCATCGACGGCTGAACGTCAGTTCCGACCACCTTTCCGGCCGGTTCCACCCACCTCGAAAGGATGCGCAGCCACCCGAGAGCGCCACAGCCGATGTCGATGGCGCGGAGGCCAGTCCCGGACCCGATGCGCGCGAGCAGCCGCTCACCTGCTGGCTCCCAAACTCTCGATTGCAGTTGCAGCCGTTCCAGCTCGGACGCCCGGTCGGTCATCAGGTACGACATCTGCGCGCCATTATGGTGCCCGCAGCGGAGGTGGGCACCATGGCCAGTGAGGATGCCGACGCCCGTACCAGCTTTCAAATGACGGAGTCCAGTCCGGTTGTCTGATCGGGAAGGGGAGAGCGCCGGTTCTGTACACCTTTAGGAAATACAGGGCACCCCGGGCGGGCCTGGTGAGCCCAGTTTCAGTGCCCGCGTGAGAACATATCGACCAATGACCAGTCCCGCTAGCAAGCGGCGCAAGCCCCAGAAACCAAGACGCCGGTCACGAACTGACAAAGAGCCTCGCCAGCCCAAGAACGTTGGCGGCGAACTACTTGCATGGGGACCTCAGACCGAGCTACCACCGTTTGAACTTCGCATTGAGCAGGGCTAATCGGCCGGTCAG
>Ga0307373_10008813_pt1 | contig 15248 bp, 14 predicted proteins | sample OX2MG_FD_202534 | JGI IMG/M metagenome (GOLD analysis project Ga0307373, IMG submission 202534) | Soil microbial communities from Risofladan, Vaasa, Finland - OX-2 | ecosystem: Environmental > Terrestrial > Soil > Coastal area > Acid sulfate soil | place: Finland: Risofladan, Vaasa | collected... | reverse complement strand
GCCCAGCGGAAGTTCTGGTACAGCGATTCGTAATCCCGGTTCTGCGCCATCTTGTGTCTCGATCCGCTATGCTCCGGCCGCTCGCTCAACCGCCGCGGCCGGCACTGTGCGACGACTTGCGTTCCGCGGCCGGCGGCTGCGAGCGACGGGCGGCCGCCTTGATGTACTTGATGCTCATCGGTGAGAGATCGTCGCGTTCGATACGCGCGTCGATGATCGCGAATTTGCGGCTGGCGTGAGCCTCGTTGAGCGCCGCCTTCAATTCCGCCGCGTTGGATACCTCGAAGCCCTTGCCGCCCCAGTCCTCGGCCAGCCTGGCATAGGGCCAAGCCGGAATCTCGAGCAGATCGTGACGCTCGGCGATCGGTCGGAAGATTCCCCAGCCACCGTTGTTGACCACGATCACGATCGGGCTGAGTCCCAGCGCCGGGGCGTGCGAGATTTCCGGCCCGGTCATCTGGAAGGCCCCGTCGCCGCACAGCACCAGCGGCCTCGCACCCGTCGCGATCTGCGCACCGATGGCGGCCGGTACGCCGAAACCCATCGAGGCGTAAAAGCCCTGCGCAAAATAGCCGGAGGCCTGCGGGACCCGCAGGTCGAGGCCGCCGAACAGCATGTCGCCCGACTCGGAGACCACGATGTAGCGACGGTTGGCGTCGAGGAATTCGTTCACCGTGCGCAACAGCTCGCTCACCCGCAACAAGGCGCCGCGCCCGTTGACGGCCGTCGCGGGCGGCAGATTGTCAGCATAATGGACGGTCTCGCGATGGGTCCGTAATTCCTGGCGCAGCAGCACGCGAACGAAATCGCGCACCGCGACGTCGGTGTAGGTGTGATACTTGATGTCGACCCGCCGGTCGACCGCCCACACGGCCTTGTCCTGGATGATCGCGGGCGGGCGATTGCCAAAGTTCATGTCGGTCTTCAGGCAGCCGAGGTTCAGCACGAAGTCGGCCTGGTCCATCCGCGCCACGATCGGCGGCGGACTGAGCGGTCCGACGTGCACTCCCATGTAGAGCGGATGATGCATCGGGAAGGCGCCCTTGCCGAGCACCGTCGCCAGCACCGGCGCGCCCATCCGCTCGGCGAGCTGAATCAGCTCGTGCGAACTCTTGTAGCGATGGATTTCGATGCCGGCGATCAGGACCGGCCGCTTGCTGGCGTTGAACATCGCCGCCGTCTCGCGCGCCGCCTCCTCGAGCTTGCGCGAGTTCGACTCGTAAAACGCCAGCCGCCCGTCCCATTCGATCAGATCCTCGGGCACCTCGATTTTCCGATCGACCATGTCGCGATGGATTTCGAGGTAGCCGGGGCGCTGCTCGGCCCATATCGCGCACACCACCTCGTGCAGGGCGCGGGCCGCGGTGTGCGGATCGGTCAGCACGCGCGAGGCGCAAGTCACCTCGTCGTAGATGCGATGTTGCGATTCAATTTCGCGCGCCTGATGATGAATCAGGGTGCCGAGCTTGCGCTCTTCGTCGCCGGGGCCGCCCGACAGCACCAGAATCGGCACGCGCTCGGAGAACGAGCCCGCCACCGGATTCACCATGTTGTGGCCGCCGGCGCCGTAGGTCACGCACACCACGCCGATGCGGCCGCTGGCGCGGGCGTAGCCGTCGGCCGCGAAGCCGACTCCCGGTTCGTGCGAGAGCGTAACGATCTCGAAGATGCGCCGCTTGCCGAGCGCGAAAAACAGCTTGAGGGCGAGGTCGCCCGGGATGCCGAACACGTGAGTGGTGCCGATCTTGCGCAGATAGGCGACCAGGAAGTCACCCAGCGTCATGTGCCTTTTCAAGGGAGGATCACCTCTGCCGCTTGGTTATTGTAGCAGATGACGGAGCCGACCGGCGGCTCGGGGCGGGCCGGATGCTCGAACACTTGGCTTTCACGAAGGCATAGGTATAAGATTTTATTAGGTCATGCTTCGTCAGTTTCTCAGGATGCAGATGTTAAACCCGCTCAGGTTGCGCGGGTTCATACTGTTTCTGCCGCACTTCATCCGCTTGTTCTATCGCCTGATGGCTGACGGCCGGGTCTCCATGATCGCGAAGCTGGTGCCGGTGCTCGGCTTGCTGTTGATGCTGACGCCGCCGGCGCTGGAACTCGATTTCATTCCGTTTATCGGTGAGCTGGACTGGCTGCTGGTCGGCTATATCACGCTCAAGATCTTCCTGTGGCTCTGCCCGCCCGCGGTGGTGCGTGAACATGTCGGCCGCATCGCGCACGGTGCCTGATAGCGCGGCTTGCTGATGCGTTCACGGATTATCCTGTTTGGCCTGGCGGCGCTGGTCATCATCGCGCTGATCCTTCTGAGCCTGCTCGATAATCTGTTCGTCAACCTGCTGTGGTTCGGCACGCTCGGCTACCGCAGCGTCTACATCACGATGCTGGTGGCGCAGTTCGCGATCTTCGGCATCGTGTGGCTGGCCGCCTTCATTCCGATCTGCATCAGCGCCCTGGTTGCGGTGCGCTTGAGCCACGAGCGTGAGCGGCTGCGCGTGGTGCGCCGGCCCGACGACATGGTCGAGGTCAACCTGCCCGAGCTCATCCGCGCGATGGGCGAGCGGGTGCCGTGGCGGCTGATCGCGGTGGGCGCCTCGGCGCTGCTGGCGATCTTCGTTGCGCAAGGCGAATCAACCTCGTGGGACATGTATCTCAAGGCCTACGACGCGGTCCCGTTCGGACGCGTCGACCCGGCCTTCGGCCACGACATCGGGTTCTACATCTTCAAGCTTCCGCTGCTGGAAGATTGGCGCGACCTGCTGCTGCTGATTCTGATTCTGACCACGGCGCTGAGCGCGGGCATCTACTGGGTTCGCGGCGGGCTCGATTTTCGCGAGTCGCCGCCCCGGATTTCGGAGGCCGCCGCGGGTCACCTCTCGGTCCTGCTCGCGGTTTTTTTCCTCCAGCGAGCCTTCAACTACTGGCTGGCCCGTTTTGAGTTGATGCTCCATGGCAACGGCGTGGTGTACGGGCTGCGCTACGTCGATCATCTGCTGTGGAAGCCGGGCTTGTGGCTGCTGGTCATCCTGTCGATCATCGCCGCCGCCATCTGCCTCGCCAATCTGCGCGCGGCGACGCTCAGGCTGCCGGTGCTCGCAGCGATCCTGGTGTTCGGCCCCTCGATCGCGCTCAGTCTGGCGCAGCCGGCGATCGAAAGTCTGTGGGTCAAACCCGACGAGCTGCGCATCGAGACGCCCTACATCAAACGGAACATCGCGATGACCCGGCAGGCTTACCGGCTTGACGGCTTCGACGTGAGGTCGTTCCTCGGCTCCGGCAAGCTGACCCTCCAGTCGACCAAAGACGACGCTACGACGATCAAGAACATCCGGCTGTGGGATCCGCGCCCGCTGATCGCGACGTTTCGCCAGTTGCAGGAGATCCGGCTCTACTACAACTTCCTCGATGTCGACATCGACCGCTACTGGATCAACGGCGCCTACACCGAGGTGATGCTGGCGCCGCGCGAGCTGAACCCCGATCTGCTGCCGGCCAACGCGCAGACCTGGGTCAACCGCCATCTGAAATTCACCCACGGCTTCGGTCTGGTGATGAGCCCGGTCAATAAAAAGGACACCGAGGGGCTGCCGCAGTTCTACATCAGCGACATTCCGCCGGTCTCAACCGCCGGCTTCAAGATTAGCCATCCGCAAATCTACTTCGGCGAGGCGAACAGCGGCTACGCGGTGGTCAATGCCGCGACACCCGAGTTCGACTACCCGCGCGGCGCCGGCAACGTCTTCGGTTACTATCACGGCAGCGGTGGAATTCCGGTCGCCGGGTTCTGGCGGCGGGTGATTTTCAGCTACTTCTTCCGCGACATCAACCTGCTCGTCACCGAGAACATCATCAAGCCGACCCGGCTCATGATCCGGCGCAATATCAGCGCCCGGGTCAGCAATGTGGCGCCGTTCCTGAACCAGGATCGCGACCCCTACCTGGTGGTCCATAACGGCAGGCTGGTATGGATTCTGGACACCTACACCACCAGCGATCACTATCCTTACTCGCAGCGCAACGGCGACCAGCTTAACTACATCCGCAACTCGGTGAAGGTGGTGATCGACGCCTATTCCGGAAAGATGGATTTTTATATCTCGGACCCCGAGGATCCCATCATCCGAACCTGGGCGCGGGTTTTTCCCGGCATGTTCAAGCCGCTGTCCGCGATGCCCGCGGATCTGCACGCCCATATCCGCTACCCGGAAGATTTTTTCCTGATTCAGTCGGATATCTATCGCACCTACCACATGGTCGATCCCGAGGTCTTCTATAACCGCGAAGACCAGTGGGAGTTCCCGCGCGAGAACTATGCCGACGAAACCATCCAGATGCAGCCGTACTACGTAATCATGCGGCTGCCGGGTGAGAAGAACGCCGAGTACATGCTGATGATTCCGATGGTGCCGCGCGGGCGTGACAATATGATCGCGTGGCTCGCGGCGCGCTGCGACGGAGCCGACTACGGCCATCTCTTCGAGTACGCCTTCTCCAAGGAGAAGTTGTTCTACGGCCCCTATCAAATCCAGGCGCGGATCAATCAGAATCCCGACATCTCGCGCCAGTATTCGCTGTGGAACCAGATGGGCTCGAAGGTGATCCTCGGCAACCTGATCGTAATCCCCATCCAGGAATCGCTGCTCTATGTCGAGCCGCTCTACATCCGCGCCCAAAACGGCCAGCTCCCCGAACTGCAGCGCGTGATCGCCGCTTACGGCGACCGGATCGTGATGGGCGATACGCTCGAGCATACCTTGAACGCCCTGTTCGAGCAGCCGGGCGGGGCAGTGGCGCCCACCGTCACACGAGCGTCGGCTGCTGCACCACCGGCGGTGGTTACCACCGTTACCAGCGCCGCAGCAGCCTCACCCACCAACCTGCGAGCCGCCTCCAACCATTACAATCAAGCCCTGAACGCCTTGAAGGGCGGCAACTGGAGCGAGTTCGGCGCCGAGATGGAAGCGCTCGGACACGAACTGGGCGAGCGGCCCGGCCCGCACTGAAGTAAAGATCAACCGGGGTCCGTCGGATGGAAACCGGGACGCGAATCAGGGTGCTGCTGGCCGACGATCACCGGCTGATGCGCGAAGGTCTGCGCGCGCTGCTGGGTGCGCAATGCGAGATCGTGGGCGAGGCCGCGAGCGGCGAAGAAGCCCTCGAGTTGGCGGCGAAAACCCGGCCGCAGGTGATCGTGCTGGACCTCCAGATGCCGGGTATCGGCGGACTGGCCGCGGCGCATCATCTGGCCGCAATCTCCCCCGCCTCCAAAGTCCTGGTCCTGAGCCAGTACTCGGATGAAGAGTACGTGGTCGAAGCACTCGCCGAGGCCGGGGTGGCCGGATACCTGGTAAAGACCGATGCCGCCGCCGAACTCGCCACCGCGGTGCAGACCGTCGCCGCCGGCAAGCGTTACCTCAGCCCGACGGTCGCCCCGATCGTGCTCAGCCGCATGAATCGGCCCGGCGGCGCGGATGAAGGCGCCAAGCTCACCCGGCGCGAGCGCGAGGTGCTCAAGCTGATCGGCGAGGGTGCGGCCGCCAAGGAGATCGCGCGGCGGCTCGGCATCAGCCCCAAGACCGCCGAGGCCCATCGCGAAAACCTGAAGAACAAGCTGAACCTGCGCTCGACCGCCGCCATGGTGCGCTACGCCATCAAGCACAAGCTGATTCGCGACGATTAGCTATTCGTCCCCCGCCCCTTCATTTTGGCGCCGAATCGGAATCATGCTAGAGATGAACGCGATCTATCGACACTCGGAGGAGGCCAAGATGAAGCGCGCCGGGGTTCATCATCTGGGGCTGGTATCGCTCGATATCGAGCGGACGATCGATTTTTACACCAACAAGATGGGCTGGCGAATCGCCTGGTGCGATATGCTGACCCCGCGCGAAGGCGGCCTCATCAAGCACGTCTTCTTCGACACCGGCGATGGCAGCTATATCTCCTTCATGTCTCCGCAGAAGATGCCGGGGGTGCCGGCCGAGTTCTCGACCGACATGAACAGCGCACAGCATCTGCCGGGCTTCTTTTATCATTTCGCCTTCTGGGTCAACTCGCTCGACGAACTCCAGGAAAAGCGCGATCAGCTCCTGGCGCGCGGCGTCGAGGTCACCGCTATCGCCGACCATGAATGGTGCAAATCGATTTACTTCCGCGACCCCAACGGGATGCTGCTCGAGTATTGCGCGACCTTGCGCCAGCTCGGCGAGGAAGATCAGGTGATGCGCGATCGGTCTGCGACCAACGTCATGTTCGGCAACGATCCCGACCAGGAGCGCTGGTTCAAGATACTATCCGGAGCGCCCGGAAAGTAACCTGCGGCGCACGATTGCAGAGGCCAAACGGACAGCGACCCGGTTGAGATTATCCTCAACCATTAACCTCATGCGGATTTATTGACGATGGCGGAAATCGGGGTTTTCGAGGCGATTCATTCGGCCCGCGCGCTCAGACGCTTTCGGCCCGACCCGGTGCCCGACGAATTGCTGACGCGGGTCCTCGATGCCGCGGTGCGCGCCCCCTCGGCCAGCAGCGGGCAGAACTGGCTGTTCGCGATCGTCAAGGATCCGGCGGTGCGCGCACGCCTGGGCGAGATCTATCGCGAATCGTCGCGCGTGGTGCAGGCCGAGTACGCTGAGCGGGGCAAGCCCCAGTATCTTGGCGACCGTCAGTACGAGCTGATGAGGAAGTCCTCCAACTATCTGTTTGAGCACCTTGCCGACGCGCCGGTCGTAATCGTCGCCGCGTTGCGGCTCGGCGCGGTTGGCTCGCGCCATTCGCCGCTGCACGGCGAGCAGGAGCAGGCACGCTACTGGCGCCTGTCGGGCGCCAGCATCTATCCCGCCGTGCAGAACCTGATGCTCGCCTGTCGCGCGGTCGGACTCGGCACGGTCCTGACTACCATCCATGCCTACTATGAGGAGCAGGTCAAAGCCGCGCTGAATCTGCCGGCGGACGTTCATAGCTATGCGCTGATGCCGGTCGGCTGGCCGCTCGACAAGTTCGGCCCCGTCAAGCGCCGCCCGCTCAGCGAGGTGGCGTTCCGCGATCGCTGGGGAAATCCCTGGGTCGGTTAGATAGTTGAGGGCTGAGAAGCCGGCGGGACGGCACGAAATGGGATCGCACCGCCCGCCGGATGGGATGTGTGGTGAAGCTAACCGAGCTGCTGCTTGAAAAACGCGATGACCTTGGTCCAGGCCTCCTTCGCGTGCTGTGGATGGTACGAGGGGCGTTCATCGCACATGAATCCGTGCTCGGCGTCCGCGTACAGCACCACTTCCGGATCCTTGCCGGCCTGCTTGAGCGCATCGCGAAACGTGTCGACATCGGCCAGCGGAATGAAGCTGTCTTTGCCGCCGAAGAACGCCATCACCTTCGCTTTCAGATTACCGGCGTAGTCGATGGGCGCCTTGCCGGCGCCGCGCGCCGCCGTCATCCCGCCGCCGTAGAATGGCGCAGTCGCCTTGACTTCGCTGTTGCGCGCCGCGGCCAGGAACGCCACCCGGCCGCCCATGCAGAAGCCGGTGGTGCCGATGCCGGGCTTCGCTTCCTTGAGCGTCTTGAGGTAGCCGATCGACGCGTTCATGTCGCTCACCACCTGCTCGTCGTCGAGCTTGCCGACCAGGCTTATCGCGCGCGGCAGCTCGCTGTAGGGCACCACGTTGTCGGGAAAGCGGAAGTAGAGATTCGGCGCGATCGCGACGAAGCCCTCGGCCGCGAAGCGATCGGTCAGCTGCTTGATATTGTCGTTGAGTCCGAAAGCCTCCATCACCACCACCAGCCCCGGGTAGGGGCCGCCGGATGCGGGCCGCGCGATATGGCACGGCATCTTTTCGCTTCCGGTCTGAATCGTGATCTCCTGTTTGACGATCTCCATGTCTCTATGCCTCCTGTACGCCACTTCACGAGCCGCGCGATGCGTCGTCCGGCTCGCAGCGCCTGTGGGTTCACGCGACCGGCGCGTCGTCTCACGCCACCCGGCGGGCGGCCCGAGACGACGATCGATCGGATCCTTTTGCACACTGCCCCGCGACTCTCAAGCGCTCCGCATCGAGGATCGACGACGACTCGCCCGCCAGGCACGCGCGTCGCCGGCGAGCGGGCGCGATGATCCCGCTCTACGACCGTGCCGCGCGGCATCGGGTCACCGACACCAACACCGTGCTGGTGGTCGTCAACCTCCTGCTCTTCCCGCTCGCCCTCTATTCGGGACACTTTGCCGAGGTTCTCGAACGTCTCGGGTTGGTGCCGCAATTCATTATGCATCCGCTGGTCGCGGCGAACCGCGACGGTCTGCTGGTCTTCGGGACGCTGCTGAGCTCGATGTTTCTGCACGTCGGCGTCATCCACGTGCTGCTGAACATGTATGTCCTCATGATTTTCGGCCCGGCGCTGGAAGATTACCTCGGCCCTCGCCGCTACCTGCTCTTTTACCTGTTATCCGGACTCTTCGCGGGACTGGTCGCGGCCTATCTATCGCCGGACTCCACTACGCCGATCGTCGGGGCCAGCGGCGCGATTGCGGGGGTTCTCGGCGCCCACCTGATCCTATTTCCCCGCGCGCGGCTCCGAACCATGCTGCCGCTGATAGTAACCGTCAAATTCATTGACCTGCCCTCGATCCCGTACCTGATACTGTGGTTCGGGCTGCAATTGTTCGGGCTGGTGAAGAGCGACTTGCTCGGCACTCACGGACCCGGGGTGGCATGGGCGCCGCATGTGGCCGGCTTCATGTTCGGGATGATGATGGGTCCCTTGATGGCGCGGGCCTGGGCGTCCAGACCTCTGCCGGCGCGCTCAGCTGTGGAAAGACGATAGCGATTCTGGATGGTCGTCAGCGCCGGCACTTGCCGATCGCGCGGCGGTGCGGATACTTGAAGATCTTATCAATCTTGGCGCGGGTGCGGGAGGTGGTTTGGCGGTGGCGGCGGCGGCACAGGACATTCTAAGGCGAGTACCGCCACAGAATCTGGAGGCCGAGCAATCGGTGCTCGGCGCCATTCTGCTCGACAACGAAGCGGTCAACCAGGCGCTTGAGGTTCTGAGCGGCGACGACTTCTATCGCGAAGCCCATCGCGACATCTTCCGCGCCATGGTCGAGCTGGCCGACCGCAACCAGCCGGTAGACGCAATCACGCTGACCGACTCGCTGCGTTCCAAGGGCGCGCTCGAAACCATCGGCGGCGCCGCCTACATCGCCGAGCTGGCGGCCTGTGTCCCGACTGCCGCCAATATCGCCCACTACGCACGCATCGTGCGCGAGAAGGCGGTGCTGCGCAGCCTCGCCTCGATCGCGACCGATATCGCAGGCAGCGCCTACGACGCGCCGGCCAACGTCGACGAGTTCCTCGACGAGGCCGAGCATCGCATCTTCGAAATCTCCGAGCGGCGCATCCGGCCCTCGTTCCATTCGATGAACGAGCTGACCCGCGACTCGCTCAAGATCATCGAGCGGCTCTACGAAAACCGCGAGATGGTGACCGGCGTGCCGACCGGCTTCCTCGATCTCGATCGGATCACCGCCGGCTTCCAGGCCTCCGACCTGATTATCATCGCAGCGCGCCCCTCGATGGGCAAAACTGCGCTGGCCCTGAATATCGCCACGTACGCCGCGCTCGAGGCGCAGCCCAAGCTCGGCGTCGCCTTTTTCTCGCTCGAGATGTCGAAAGAACAGCTGGTGCTCCGGATGCTCTGTTCGGAGGCGCGGGTCGACAGTTCCAAGGCTCGCTCGGGCTTTCTGCGGGCCGAGGACTTTCCCAAGCTCGCGCAGGCGGCGGCGCGGCTGGCCGAAGCCGGCATCTTTATCGACGACTCCTCCGATATCACGGCGATCACGCTCAAGGCCAAGTGCCGGCGCTTGAAGCGCGAGCGCGCCAACAATCTCGGCCTGATCGTCGTCGACTACCTGCAATTGATGCGCGCCGCGCGCCATGGCGAATCGCGCGAGAAGGAAATCGCCGAAATCTCGCGCTCGCTCAAAGGGCTCGCCAAGGAACTCAAGGTGCCGGTGATCGCGCTCTCGCAGCTCAATCGCCAGGTCGAGACCCGGCCCGACCGCCGCCCACTGCTCGCCGACCTCCGTGAATCGGGCGCGATCGAGCAGGATGCCGACGTGATCGCGTTCATCTATCGCGACGACGTGTACCATCGCGACAGCAAGGAACCCGGGGTCGCCGAAGTGATCGTCGCCAAGCAGCGCAATGGCCCGACCGATACCGCCCGGCTCACTTACCTGAGCCAGTTCACCCGCTTCGAGAACTACGCCCCCGAAGCCGACTACTTCGAGGGCGCCGAAGGCTAGCATTATCGCGATCCGTTTCTTGACCGCGCCGCCGGGCGGTAAAATCTCCAACAGTCTTGCTTAAGCGAGGTGACCAGATGGCGACCGCTCACAAGCTCGCGCCGCCGGCGATCGATCCCGCTTCCGTGCCCGAGAGCAAGGGCGTTACCCAGTATCCTGAGCCGTTCCGCGCGCTGGTTGCCGGACGCGCACGCCGCGTGCTCGGCACGGCGCTCGGGCTCACCCATTTCGGCGTTAACCTGACCCGCCTCGATCCCGGCGCTCACTCCTCGGCGCGCCATTGGCACGCGCTCGAAGACGAGTTCATCTACGTATTAGAGGGCGAGGTGACGTTGATTACCGATGAGGGCGAGCAGACGCTGACGCCCGGGACGGCGGCGGGATTCCCGGCCGGCAAGCCGAACGCCCATCACCTGGTTAACCGTGGTAACGCGATCGCGACCTATCTCGAAATCGGCGATCGCCGCCCGGGCGACGAGGTCAGCTATCCCGAGATCGATCTGGCGATGCGCTGGACGCGCGCTTTCACGCACCAGGACGGCCGACCCTACTGAGTGAGACTCAGGCGCGGCCGGCTAATCCTGCGAGGAATTGTCGTCCGAACGTTGCGGCGGCGGTTCGCCTTCTGCATCGTCGGAGGTCTGGCGATCCGAGGCCGAATCTTCCGACGCTGTCAGCGCGGGCGGCTCGTGCTCTGCTGGCTCCGCCGCGGCCGTGTCGGCCGCTGCGGCAGGAGCGTCGGCCCCGGCCTCCCCACTCTCCGCGATTCCGGCTACCGTCTGGAGCGCCCGGAACTCCTCGAGGTCGGGAAGGCTCGCGAGATCCTTCAGGCTGAACACTTCGAGAAACTCGGGCGTGGTCGCGTAGACGATCGGGCGGCCCGGCGCCTCCTTGCGTCCCGCGATACGGATCAGCCCGCGCTCGAGCAGGGTCTCGAGCACGCCCCCGCTGTCGACGCCGCGCAGTTGTTCGATTTCCGGCCGCGTGACGGGCTGGCGATAAGCGATAATCGCGACGGTCTCGAGCAGCGGACGGCTGAGCCGCGGCGGCTTGGCGGCCAGCAGCTTGCGCACGTAGTAGGCATGCTCGCGCGCGGTACGAAGCTGGTAGCCGCCGGCAACCTCTTCGAGCACGATACCGCGCGAGCCGTCGGCATAGGTCAACGCCAGGTCGGCCAGCGCCTTGCGAATCGCTTCGCGCGGCACGCTCTCCAACACCACCTGCAGCCGTGCGATCGGCAGCGGCTCGCCGGCGGCGAACAGCAGGCTCTCGAGAATCGCGCTGAGCCGTTCTTCTTCCATTTTCGCCGCGGTCCTATTCGTCGTCGACGGCCGTAACCGTGATTTCGGCCGGCTCGGAATCGATCTCGCCGCGTTCCAGCCAGATGGGTCCGAAGCGCACCTCCTGAAAGACGCGCACCCGGCGCTGGCGAATAAGTTCCAGCAGCGCGATGAAGGTCGCGATCACGAGCGTCCGTTCGAGCAGTTCACCGAACAATGCGCTGAACTCGACCCGACCGTCGCGCCGGATCGCGTCCAGCACGCGCGGAATACATTGCGCGATCGGAATGTCGCGCAACTCCAGATCGCGAGGCTGCCGATCGGTGATTTTCTTCAACACCGCCGCCATCGCCTGCACCAGGTCGAACACCGAGACCTTGAGCGGCGCCTCGCTCCGCTCCGCCTCCGCGAGCGTCTCGCCGGCGGCGGCGAACACGTCGCGGCCCAACAGCGGCCGCTCGCCCAGCTTGGCGCCCGCTTCGCGATAGCGTTGATATTCGAGCAGCCGCTCGACCAGGTCGCGCTTCAACTCCTCGGCTTCCTCGGTGTCGACCGCCTCCGGATGAGGCAGCATCGAGAACGACTTGATCAGCAGCAGCGTGGACGCCATCACCAGGTATTCGCCCGCGATATCGAGATTCAGCGCCTCCAGCACTTCGAGATACTCGAGATACTGCTCGGTGATGATGCTGGCGGTGACGTCGTGCGGGTCGAGTTCGGCGCGCTTAATCAGATGCAGCAACAGGTCCAGTGGCCCTTCGTAGACCGGCAGGCGGAAACGCGGCGCCGCGCTCGCTTCAGGCTTGTCCATCGTTTCGGCTGGGTCCCCGCTCACAGCAGCATCCGCGCAATCGCGTTGATCACCGGATTGATCACCGCGTCGATCGAGTCCGTATACAGCAGCAACAACAATATCAGAAATCCGTAGGGCTCAAGACGGGCGAAGACCCGCGCCGCGGGCAGCGGCAACAGGCCGGCGACCACCCGGCCGCCGTCGAGCGGCAGCAGCGGCAAAAGATTGAAGACCGCCAGCACCACGTTGATTATCACCGAGGCGTGCAGCATGTAGGCGAGCGGCAGGGTTATCGGATGGCCGCCCGGGCCGGCCAGCATCGGCATCAGGGCCCGCAAGACCAGCGCGCTGGCCAGCGCCAGCGTCAGGTTGGTCAGCGGGCCGGCGGCGGCGACCTCGATCATGCCGGTGCGGCCGTTGCGCAGCCGCGAGAAGTTGACCGGCACCGGCCGCGCATAACCGAATACCGGCAGCCGCAGAAACAGCAGGAACGCCGGCAAGACGATGGTGCCGAAGGGATCGATGTGCGAAACCGGGTTGAGCGTGAGCCGCCCGGCGCGCGCCGCGGTGTCGTCACCCAGCCAGCGCGCGACCACCCCATGCATCACCTCGTGCGCGATGATCGCGAAGACGGTCGGCACCGCCCAGATCGAAACCTCGCGGATGAACTCGATAAGGCTGCTCAAAGTCCCTGATCCAGTCCCTGATTTGCTTTGGCCAGCGTGGCGCGCGGATGAAAGGTGCGATGGACCTTGCGCAGATGACTCTTTGAAAGATGGGTATAGATCTGCGTGGTCGCGATGTTGCTGTGGCCCAGCATCTCCTGCACCGCTCGCAGATCGGCGCCGCCTTCCACCAGATGGGTCGCGAAACAATGGCGCAGCGTGTGCGGGCTGAGCCACGCCAGGCGCGGATCGTTGATCGTCCACTGCTTGAGCGCCTTGAAAAACCCCTGGCGCGTCATCGGCCGCCCCAGCCGCGTTACGAATGCCGCCCGCGACGGCTTTGGGAGCCGTGCCGGCCTGCGTCGATCGCGGGGCCCGGCGCCCGTGATCGCGGCCACCCGCGCTATTCTCTCCGCCTCGAGCGCCTTGCGGTAAGCGCGCAACGCCTTGAGCGCCGCCGAGCCAATCGGCACCAGCCGCTCCTTGCTGCCCTTGCCCATCACGGTCACCAGCCGCTGCTCGAGATCCAGTTGATGAAGCTCCAACCCGACCAGCTCCGAAACCCGCAGACCGGAGCCGTATGCCAGCTCAACCATCGCGCGGTCGCGCAGCCCGCGCACGGTGCGGCCGTCGATGGCGGCGAGCAGCGTATCGATATCGCGCCGCGAAAGCGTCCTCGGCAGCGGCCGAGAATAGGGGCGGAGCCTCACCGCGAGGCGCGGATCGTGCTTCAACAGCCCGCTTTCGCACAGCTCCCGGACCAGTCCGCGCACGCTCGACAGCGCCCGCCGCTGACTGCTGACCGCCAGTCCGCGCGCGGCGAGGCTTTCGAGATACCCGGTCATCGCCGCCGCGTCGAGCGCAGCAGGAGCGACTTCGCGCCGCCGGCAGAAATCCTGAAAATCGCGCAGATCGCGGCCGTAGGCCTCCAGCGAGTTGCGACTCAACCCCCGTTCGACCGCCTGGCGCCGGAGGTGGCGATCGATCAGCTCATCCCATCCGGCCTGCTTCAACCGCCCGCTCCGTCGTTGTTCTCGGTCAGTTTGGCCTGCAGCGTTTCGCGCAGCTCGCGCAGCCTCTCGAGCTCGACGATTTTCCGCCCCTCGCGATTACTCACATAAAAGACGTCGAGCGCCTGGTCGGCATTGGTCGAAATCCGCGCCAGGTGAATCACCAGCCCCAGCTCGAACATCGTATGAGTGATGGTGAACAGCAGCCCCAGCCGATCCTGCGTGAAGACGTCGACCACCGTGAACTGCTCGGAGCTGCGGTTGTCGACGGTAACCTCGGTCGGCACCCGGCGCACGAAACGGCCACGCCGAGGCGCGGAATCGCGATGGGCGATGGCAACCAGCTCCACCACATCGCGGTCGCCGCGCAACACCTGCTCCAGTTCGCGCTCGACCTTGAGCCAGCGCTTTTCTTCCAGCGCTATCGCGCCCGCGCCGATAGTATGCGAGACGCGGAAACTGTCGAGCGCGATGCCGTCGCCGCGGGTGGTGATGCGAGCCGAGAGGATGTTCAGATTGTTGGCCGTGAGCACGCCTGCGATCTTCGAGAACAGCCCCGCCTGATCCGCGGTCGCGACCAGGAACTCGCTGAACTCGCGCTCCAGGAAGTGGCGATGGCGGCATACCAGGGCGAATTCGCTATCACCGTTGGGTAGCGCCCGCATCATCTCGAAATGCAGCGCGATATCGCCCTCCGGCGCGGTCAGGAAATAGCGGTCCGGCATCAGCTCCAGGAACTGTCCGATCGCCTCGGCCGGCGCGTGCTGGCCCTCGAGCTGCAGGCGGACCGCGGCCTTGACCTGCGCCAGCCGGCGCGCCGGGTCGACCGCCTCGCGATCGCCCTGCTCGAGGATCTTGAGCGCGTGCATGTAGAGATCGCCGATCAGCATCGCGCGCCAGTTGTTGTAAACGTTGGGCGCCACCGCCCGCATGTCGGCGAAGGTCAGCAGGTAGAGCGCCTTGAGGCGCTCGATCGAGCCCGCCGTCCGCGCGAACTCGGCTACCACCTGCTGATCGTCGACATCGCCCTTCTGCGCCACCTGCGACATCAGCAGATGGTTGCGGACCAAGAATACCACCGCATCGGTCTGCTCCTCGCTGACTCCCAACCGCCGGCAGACCTCGGCCGTGAGCAGCGCACCGCGTTCATGATGGTCGTGGCCGTGGCCCTTGCCGATATCGTGCAGCAGCAGCGCC
>Ga0307373_10008811_pt1 | contig 15249 bp, 9 predicted proteins | sample OX2MG_FD_202534 | JGI IMG/M metagenome (GOLD analysis project Ga0307373, IMG submission 202534) | Soil microbial communities from Risofladan, Vaasa, Finland - OX-2 | ecosystem: Environmental > Terrestrial > Soil > Coastal area > Acid sulfate soil | place: Finland: Risofladan, Vaasa | collected... | reverse complement strand
GTCGCGCTCACTCGTTCACCTCAATCGTTGGTGTTGGCGGCCCGAAGGCCCATAGCTGATTGCGGCCGCTAGTCCAGATAGCCTTCGGACTTCATCAACTCCGCGTTGAGCAAAGCGGCGCCCGCCGCGCCCCGGATCGTGTTGTGGCTGAGCGTGGTGTACTTGAATTGCAGCACCGGGCAGAGCCGCACACGGCCGACCACGGCCACCATGCCGCCTTCGACATGAACATCAAACTTGACCTGCGGCCGGTCGCGTTCCTCGCGGACAATAATCGGATGTTTGGGCGCCGAGGGCAGCCCGCGCTCTTGCGGCAGGGCCCGGAATTTCCTCCACGCTTCGATCAAATCTTCCAAGGTGGCTTCCGAGCGCAAGGAGAGCGAAACGGCTTCGGTATGCCCGTCTTCCACGAACACCCGGTTGCAATGCGCGCTGACCACGAAGTTGCCTTTGGTCACGCGCCCGTCGGCCAGCTTGCCGAGCAGCTTGTGCGCTTCGCGTTCCACCTTCTCTTCTTCGCCTGAAATGTAGGGGATGACGTTGCCCATGATGTCCAGCGTCGGAACGCCGGGATATCCGGCGCCGGAAACGGCCTGCATGCTGGTCATCAGGACCTTTTCAAGGCCGAAGGCGCGCTCAAGGGGCGCCAAGGACAGCACCAAACCGACGGTGGTGCAATTGGGGTTGGTGACAATCATGCCTTTCCATCCGCGATGCTTGCGCTGTTCGCGGACCATCGCCAGGTGGTCCGGGTTGACTTCCGGAATCAGCAACGGCACGTCGGGCTCCATGCGATGGTTGGAGGAGTTGGACACCACGACGTGGCCGGCCTGGGCGAATTCCTTTTCGACTTCGCCCGCCACCTTGGAGTCGAGCGACGAGAAAACTAATTGCGGAGCCTTTCCGGGCTTGCACTCGTGGACCATCAACTCCCGGGCGGCGGCCGGCATGGCGTCCCGCAGGCGCCAATTGCACGCCTCGGCGTATTTCTTTCCCGCAGAGCGGTCTGACGCCCCGAGCCACGCGGCTTCAAACCACGGATGATGTTCCAGCAGGCTGATGAACCTTTGGCCCACCATCCCGGTCGCTCCGAGAATGCCAACTTCAATTTTCTTCATCGTACTCGTCCCTTTGGGTTTGGATTCTTGTTGACCCGCCGGATGCGCGGCGGTAGTTAAACACGATTCTTCAATTCTCTAACCAAACGGGTGTAAAGCTCAACCGCGCGGAGCAGGTCCGACTTCCGCACGCACTCATGGTCGGTGTGGGCGACGTGAATGGTCCCCGGCCCCAGCAGCAGCGGGCGTCCCCATTCGGTCAAGTTCGGCAGGTCCGTTGAGAAGGCCACCACGTCAGTTTCAAAGCCGTCGATGGGTTCCATCCGGATGGGCAGAGTGTCACGAATAAATTCATAATGGCAGCGGCCCTCCAAAATTCCCTCGATCTTTTGGCGCAGCTCCACGGAGCTACAAACCGTCCGAAACAGGATTTGCGCCGAGGCGCTGTCGGGGATCACGTTGGGGGCGTGGCCGCCTTCGATCATGCCGATATTCATAGTGGAACGTCCCATCACCGGGTCCTCGGGCAGAGGCAGCCGGCGCAGGTCCGCGAGGACGTCCAGAAGTTTCTCGATGGCCGACTCTCCCAGCTCCGGGTAGGCCGAATGGGCCGTCTTGCCGCTGGCGCAGATGTCCACCCGCAGATTTCCCTTGGTCCCCACCGCCAGCTTGTTTTCGGTGGGCTCGCCGTTAATGATAAATTTCGTCCCGGCCGGCGAAGCATTGGCCCGGCGGGCGCCGTCGCTCAGCGTTTCCTCCCCGACCAGAAAAAGCAGGCCTAAGTTTTCAAGCCCGGAAGCCTTCAATTCCAGCGCCGCGATCACCTGACAAGCCAGAATGCCCTTGGCGTCGCACGACCCGCGGCCGTGGATAAACTCTTCATCCTCGCCCGCCGGGAAAAAAGGCGGCACAGTATCCATGTGAGTGCTCAGCACCACATCGGGCTTGCCGAGCGTGGCCAACAGATTGGCGCGCCCTTCCGTGACGGGTTGAAGCTCCACCTGGAAACCGTGCTTCCGGAGATAGCCGGCAAGGTATTCACAACAAGGCTTTTCGTGGCCGGTGACGGACTCAATGTTGACCAACGTCTTGGTAAGCTCGAAGAGTTCTCTGATCTGCTCGCGCATAATAAACGTGTCCGAATTAAACCGGGGCTCTGGTTCCCAGCTTGACGTGTAATAGCTCTGTTGCGTACGCGAAGGGAAAGCCTCGGCGGCCAACGCCAAGCGCCGCCGCAGGCAATTCCGATTGCCTCGGGCCGGCTCGTCAGCACGATGGTTTACCCTATGACGGTAGCTTACAAGCGAAAGTAGCGTCAAGTTATTTCATGACGAAAGGCGCTGAAATGGCCTTAGGAATCAACAACTCGAACTTCGGGAAGAGGCGCGGAAATCCTTGGAGATCGCCGGGTGTTACCCGGCCCAATGCTTGGCGCGTTCCACGGCGCGGAGCCAGTCCGCATAAAGCTGTTCGCGGCGGGATTCGGGCATCGAAGGTTCAAAGCGCCGGGCGATTTTTCGCTGGGGAGCGAGCGCCTGCTCATCCTTCCAGAAGCCTGTCGCCAGGCCGGCAAGATAGGCTGCGCCAAGGGCCGTGGATTCCGTATGGGCGGGCCGCTCGATGGGGATGCCCAGGACGTCGGCTTGAAATTGGCAGAGGAAATTGTTTTGCGCCATGCCGCCATCTACGCGCAAAGCTTCCGGGCGCACGTCGGAATCCCTGGCCATGGCTTCGACGACTTCACGCGTCTGGTAGGCCGCCGCTTCCAGCGCCGCGCGAACGATGTGATTGCGGGTTGTGCCGTGGGTGATGCCCACCATCGTGCCGCGTGCATAAGGGTCCCAATGCGGTGCGCCGAGCCCCACCAACGCGGGGACGAAGTAAACGCCCCCCGTATCGGGCACTGACCGCGCGAGGGCGTCGCTTTCCGCTGCGTCTTGGAGGAGGCCTAATCCGTCACGAAGCCACTGCAGCGCCGCGCCCGCAACGAAAACACTGCCTTCCAGCGCATAGGTCGTCTTGCCGTTCCGGCTCCATCCGACGGTGGCCACCAACCCGGAAGTTGAAGGGGGAACTTCCTCGCCGGCGTTCATCAGGAGAAACAAACCTGTTCCGTAAGTATTTTTTGCGCTACCTCGCGCGAAGCACTGATGGCCAAAAAGCGACGCTTGCTGATCGCCCGCCACGCCCGCCAGGGGAATGCTGCCTCCGAAAATTTCTGTTTCCGCGAAGACGCTGCTGGACTCGATGACCCAAGGCAACAGCCCGCGCGGGATGTTGAAGTGCTGGAGTATTTCTTCGTCCCACTGGAGAGAATGGATGTTGAACAACAGCGTCCGGGAGGCATTGGAGACATCCGTCGCGTGGACGCGGCCGCCCGTGAGTTTCCAGATCAGCCAGGCGTCGATGGTGCCGGCTACGAGCTCGCCGCGTTCGGCGCGGGCGCGAACGCCGGGAATGTTTTCGAGTAGCCAGGCGATCTTGGTTCCCGAGAAATAGGAGTCGGTGATCAGGCCGGTCTTTTGGCGGAGAACGCGGTCGAAGCCTTCTTGCCGCAGGCGGTCGCACAGGGCGGCGGTGCGCCGGCACTGCCACACAATGGCGGGGTAAACGGGTTTGCCGGTCTCGCGCTCCCAAATCAAGACCGTTTCACGCTGATTGGTGATGCCGATCGCCGCGATATCTTTCGGCTGCACCTTGGCATCACTTAGAACTTTCTCGGCCGCAGCTTGCTGGGCCGCCCAGATTTCCTCCGGGTCGTGCTCAACCCAGCCGGGATTTGGATAGTATTGCTTGAACTCCATACTGGCGGAGGCGCACGCCTTTCCTTCCAGGTCGTAAAGAATGGCCCGGGAGCTTGTGGTGCCTTGATCAAACGCCAGAATGTACTTGGACATTCAAACTCCTCCGGCCAAGCTTATTCCAAACAGATTGCGAAGGGCAAACCAAACGCGTGCGGTTTGCGATGATCGTTGCGGTTTGCGATTTTATAACCGCGGCAAAAGGAATGGGGTGAGAAGAAAAGAGAACCTCCTGTTGCTTTGAGGCCACGACTGCCGATGTTCTCTTTCATCGTCAGAGCACGGGAAATTTGCGCCGCTATATCTCTTTTTATGCTTTCCTTCCTTACGCACTGTCCGTACCATATACCGAAACCGTGCCGTCTCCGTTCTGCATAGGAGAGTAGAAGATGCCGTTCCTCAAGAGGATGGTCTGGGTATTGGTCGCGGCCTTGGGAGCCCTGGGGCTGGGGATGATCGCCACGGCTCACGGCGAGCCGCTCAACGCGGTGTGGCTCGTGATCGCTGCGGCCTGCTTTTTTCTGATCGGCTATCGCTTTTACAGCCGGTTCATCGCTTACCGCGTTCTTGGATTGAACGATCAGCGCGCTACCCCGGCCGAACGGAAAGAAGATGGGCGCGATTTTGTGCCCACCAACAAATGGGTGGTCTTTGGCCACCACTTCGCCGCCATTGCAGGGCCTGGCCCGCTGGTGGGGCCGATTCTGGCTGCCCAATTCGGATATTTGCCGGGCACCCTTTGGATCGTTATCGGAGGAGTGTTAGGCGGCGCCGTACAGGATTTCGTCACGCTTTTCTGCTCGATGCGCCGCGACGGAAAATCGCTGGGGCAAATGGCCAAGGAGGAAATCAGCGGCCTGGCAGGTTACACGGCACTCGTTGGAGTTCTGCTCATCATGGTGATTTTGATTGCCGTTATTGCCCTGGTGGTGGTGAACGCATTAAAGGCAAGCCCCTGGGGACTGTTTACCATTGCCGCGACAATCCCTATAGCTTTTCTGATGGGCTTATACCTCCGGTATTGGCGTCCGGGGCGGGTCCTCGAGGCCTCGCTCCTGGGATTTGTTCTGGTGATGGCGGGGGTCATCGGCGGACGCTACGTGGCGGATTCGGCCGTCCTTGCTCCTTACTTTAGCCACGGAGGTCCGGCGCTGGTTTGGATGCTCATTATGTACGGGCTCGCCGCCTCGATTTTGCCCGTGTGGCTGCTGCTCGCTCCCCGCGATTACTTGAGCACTTTTGTCAAGCTGGGAACTATCCTGGCTCTGGCTATCGGCATCCTGGTTGCGCGACCCCTGATGCACTTGCCGGCCGTAACACGTTTTGCGGATGGCACCGGGCCGATCTTCGCCGGTAAGATTTTCCCCTTCTGCTTTATCACGATTGCCTGCGGAGCCATTTCGGGTTTTCACTCGCTGATAGCTTCCGGGACCACGCCAAAGTTAATCAGCAAAGAAAGCCAAGCGCGCATGGTGGGCTATGGAAGCATGCTGCTGGAATCATTTGTGGCGATCATGGCCGTCGTCGCGGCCGGCGTGCTGAAGCCCGGCTTCTATTTTGCCATCAACGCTCCTGCGGGTGTGGTGGGGGCGCTTCCCGCCCAGGCCGCCGCGACCATCTCGGGCTGGGGATACCCTGTGACGCAAGCGGCCATGGCTGATCTGGCGTCGAAAGTCGGCGAGCTTACGTTGTTCAACCGAACGGGAGGCGCACCATCACTTGCGGTGGGCATGGCGCACATCTTCTCAAATGTTCTGGGGGGCTCGGCCGTGATGGCCATCTGGTACCACTTCGCCATTATGTTTGAGGCGCTGTTCATCTTGACCGTCCTTGACGCCGGCACGCGGGTGGGACGCTTCATGCTCCAGGATTTGCTGGGCCACTTCTGGAAGCCCTTGGGAAGAACCTCATGGTATCCAAGCATTCTGTTAACCAGCTTCATGATGGTGGGCGCCTGGGGATTTTTTCTTTACCAGGGAGTTGTTGATCCCCTCGGGGGCATCAACAGCCTGTGGCCCCTGTTTGGAATTGCCAACCAATTGCTGGCGACTGTGGCGCTCTCGGTTGCGACCACCATTCTGATCAAGATGCACAAAACGCGTTATGCCTGGATCACCCTTGCTCCCCTCGGATGGCTGGTGGCGGTTACGATGACGGCGAGCTGGCAAAAAATCTGGCACTCGAATCCCCGCATTGGGTTTCTGGCCCACGCGCAGATGCTTGCCGGCCAGCTTGCGAGCGGAACGGTGCCGGCTTCGAAGGTTGTCGAAGTCCAACGCCTGATTTTTAACGATCGCCTTGATGCGGCGGTAACATTCATCTTTGCCGCGCTGGTGGTGGTGATCCTTGTTGAATCGGGCAGAAACTGGTGGCTCTACGCGCTGGGGCGGCGAGAGCCGGAGCTGAAAGAGGCGCCGGTCAAGTTGTCCCAGCTTCCGGCGTAGGCTGGGAGCGGGGGCTGGCATCGTTGTGGCATGGCGAGAGCAATCGAAATGTTTGACCGAGTAAATTTCGGAAGCGCAGCAAGGAGGCTGCTATACGGCCTGTGGCAATACCTGCAGGAGGTCTCCGGCCAACGGGATTACGCGCGCTACCGCGCACGGACTCTGATGGAGGGTGAAAAACTCCTGACGCCCCGCGAGTTTTACCAGAAACAGCAAGAGCACAAATACTCCCGCCCTAACCGCTGCTGCTGACCGTAATTCCTTCTTTCAAATCAGCCTCATCATCCAAGCTTGCGGTCTCGTCCCCGGACCTGAAAATATCCGCATGGAATGTGGCCTTGGCCGGGCAGCCAAGAAACCCTCCGCAGGCGCTCTGGCGGAGCCTTGGGATGCTACAATGAGGCAGGTTGAAACCTAGCTCCATGCGAGTTCGTCATACTCTCTATAACCGGTGGTGCCTGGAGATGCGCCGGGCTCGATTTTTGCATCCGGGTGAACGCGTTGGGGTAGCTGTCTCGGGAGGGCCGGACTCCGTGCTGCTGCTCGATTTTCTGCAAAGGCTATCCCGCGACGTGGGGTTTACTTTGGCAGTCGTTCATTTCAATCATCACCTGCGCGGGGCGGAGTCCGACGAGGACGCAAGGTTTGTGCGGCGTTGGGCGCAGGAACTGGAACTCCCCTTTCTGTGCGGGGAAGCTCGGGTGGCCGAGGAGGCTCGCAAGCGGTGCCGGAATCTGGAAGCGACGGCGCGTGAACTTCGCTATCGGTTTTTCCTCGGGCTGATTCGCCAGGGACGCGTCGATCAAGTCGCCACGGCCCATACCCTGGACGACCAGGCCGAAACGGTTCTCATTCACATTCTTCGCGGCACGGGAACCAAAGGCTTGGGAGGCATTCATCCGAGCTTCGAGGGAAAGATAATGCGGCCTTTTTTGAGCCTGACGCGGGCCGAAATCGAAGCGGCGCTCCAGGAACGGAAACTGGCGTTTCGTGTGGATTCGACAAATCTTGACACCGGCTTCCGGAGGAACAAGATCCGCCTCGGCTTGCTGCCGCTTCTGGAAAGGGAATACAACCCGGAAGTTAAAAGACTACTCAGCGAGCTGTCCGACCGGGCCCGCGACGACGAAGCATATCTCGAGCAGCAGGCGAGGGAGCACGCCGGAGCCTGGCGGGTGCGGGACGGGGGAGGGGAAAGAATCCCACGGCGTTTTCTGGCGGATTTGCCGCCTTCGCTTGTGCGGCGCGTCTTGCGGCAAGCGGTGCAGGCGGTTACAGGCAGCCTGCAAGGCATGACCTACCGGCACATTGAAGCTCTTCGGGAGTTTGCCCTCAAGTCGCAAAGCGGCAGAAAGCTGTTGTTGCGCCACGGACTGGTGGCGCGAACGGAATTTGAATGGTTGATTCTTTCCTGCGAGGCTGGGGAAAGCGGGGCGACCGCGGCTTTTGCCTATCCGGTAGCTTTACCCGGCACTATTTCCGTGGCGGAAATCGGTCGATGTTTTACCTTCAAGATGGTTGACTCGGAAGAGGTTCCGAGGGACTATAATAGAGGTGAGTGGCCGGAGATCAATCCGCTGAACCTGCCCGCTCAATTGGTCTTTCGGAACTGGCGAGAAGGAGACCGATACTGTCCTGCAGGCCGCCGGAAATCCGTGAGGGTCAAGGAACTGTTTCGCCGCAGCAGAGTTCCCAGGGATGAGCGTTCTCTTTGGCCGGTGTTGGACAGCGAGCGGGGCATCGTGTGCGCGCGCGGCCTCCCTGCGGCCGGCTGGGCTGTGATGGGCGAAGTAAGGGGCAAAGTGCTGCTGATCCAGGAGATCGCTCTTTCCTGACGCCCGAGGATCGAGGGTTCGTGCCGGACAAAAGGGCGGGTAGCCTGGGATAAATCGGGAAACAGAAGTTGGGCAGAACTTGGATTGCTACTTTGGAAGTGAAGCCTGCGTCGGAGATGGGGTTTATAGCATCCAATAATTTGAGAGCGCAGGGGAAGGTAGCCTTTCTCGAAGCGGAGCAGGAGGCATCATCGTGAATTCGGCGGTCAAGAACATAATATTTTGGGTGGTGATGGCGGTTACCGCTCTATTAATCTGGGCCGTCGTACGCTCGAGTACCGGCGAACACGTCAACGACTATACCTTCACGCAGTTTGTCGACCAGGTTCAGGGCGGAAACGTTCAAGATGTGACCATTGCCGGGAGCGACGTTACAGGCGTTCTGAAGAAGGACAACACCAAGTTCAAGACCACCATCCCCGGCAACTACCCCGATCTCTACAAAGACCTTCTGGGCAAGGACGTCAGGGTCACCATCAAGGATGAGTCCAACGGTTCCTGGGTGACCTGGCTTGCGAACGGCCTCCCGTTGCTCCTCCTCGTGGGGCTCTGGATTTTCTTCATGCGGCAAATGCAAAGTGGGGGGAACAAAGCCCTTTCATTCGGGAAGAGCCGCGCGCGGCTCCTCTCGACCCAGCATAAGAAAGTAACGTTCAAGGATGTTGCAGGAGTGGAAGAGGCCAAAGAGGAACTGCAGGAAATCATCGAATTTCTACGGGAGCCTCAGAAATTCCAGAAATTGGGTGGACGCATCCCTAAGGGTGTGTTGTTAGTGGGGTCTCCCGGAACCGGAAAGACCTTGCTTGCGCGCGCCATTGCCGGCGAAGCCAATGTGCCTTTCTTTTCGATTTCGGGCTCGGATTTTGTCGAAATGTTTGTGGGAGTCGGCGCCTCGCGCGTCCGGGATCTGTTTGAACAAGGCAAGAAGAACGCTCCCTGCATTATCTTCATCGACGAAATTGACGCGGTCGGCCGTCATCGCGGCGCGGGTCTTGGAGGCGGCCATGACGAGCGCGAGCAGACGCTGAACCAGCTTCTCGTCGAAATGGATGGATTTGAATCGAACGAGGGCGTCATCTTGATCGCAGCGACGAACCGGCCCGATGTTTTGGACCCAGCCCTTCTGCGCCCGGGCCGTTTCGACCGGCGCGTGGTGGTGCCCCTCCCAGACGTTAAGGGCCGCGAAGCCATCTTGAAAGTACACACGAAGAAAGTCCCGCTTGCGGAGGATGTGGAACTGCCCGTTTTGGCTCGCGGTACGCCGGGATTTTCCGGGGCTGACCTCGCGAATCTGGTCAACGAATCGGCTCTGCTGGCAGCGCGTCAAAATCGCAAGCAGGTCAGCATGCGGGACCTTGACACCGCAAAAGATAAGGTCCTCATGGGGCCGGAGCGGAGGTCTCTCATTCTTTCCGACGAAGAGAAGCGGAACACGGCCTTTCACGAGGCGGGACATGCCCTGGTGGCCTCGATGTTGCCGAATGCGGACCCGCTGCACAAAGTCACCATCATTCCGCGCGGCATGGCGTTGGGCGTCACGATGCAATTGCCGCTGGATGACAAGCACACCTACACGCGCGACTATCTGGAGGCCCAGCTGGCCATCATGATGGGCGGCCGCGTTGCCGAGGAGCTTTTCCTGAATCACATCACCACCGGCGCGGGTAATGACATCGAGCAGGCCACCGGCGTAGCGCGCCGGATGGTTTGCGAATTTGGTATGTCGGACCTGGGTCCGCTGGCCTACGGCAAGAACCAGCAGGAAATCTTCCTGGGGCGGGATTTAGCGACCCAGCGGGACTTCAGCGAAGATACCGCAATCAAGATCGACCAGGAAGTAAAGAAGTTTGTGGTCACTGGCTATCAAAGGGCGAAGGACATTCTGACTTCGAACCGCGATACGCTAGTGCGCATCGCTGAAGCGCTTCTTGTCCGCGAGGTTCTCGACGCCAGCGAAGTGAAGCTGTTGCTCGCGGGGAAGCCGCTGCCCGAACTGGTTCGGCCCGAAGCTCCCAAACCGGGCGAAGAGGAAACGACCGAGGTTTTGAAACCTCAACCATCCGGCGGCGTGCCGGGTCGCGAACGCCCGCAACCGGCGTAAACTTTCGATCATGTTCTCGCCATATTCTGCCGGGAGTGGGTTGCGCATTCCCGGCAGTTCTTGCCTGCTAAAGACTTCACCCTCCACAATGGCTTTCCTCAGGGGAAACAATGGTGTATCCTTTGCGCTTTGCAAGTTTGGGACTGTGGCAAAATCCTTAAGGCGTGCTCGTCATAACTTGGCCCGGCTCGGGCTGAAGCATGACGGGTCATGAAGTTCAATCTCTGCTGCTGAGGTCATGTCGAGAATGTCACTGAAAGATGCCGAATTAGAGCCCGCTTTGGAAAATCCCGTCAAAAAATTGCTTCGCGAAGGGAAACCCGTTCTTGGGTTGACGATTACGGTTCCCAGCGTAGAAGTGGCAGCACAAGCCGCCAACCTCGGTTTCGATTTCCTCTGGATCGAGATGGAGCACAGCCCCATCACTCTTGAGACTTTGCGAAATATGGTGCTCGCGACGCGCGGGCTCAAGGCCGTGCCCTTTGCGCGTGTCCCGGTCAATGAATTATGGACCGCCAAGCGCGTTTTGGACTCAGGCGTCTTGGGGGTCATTTTTCCTTTCACCAGCACGCCCGAACTGGCGCGCCGGGCGGTGGCGGCGTGCAAGTACCCGCCGCACGGCGGGCGCGGGTCCGGGGCGGGCCTCGCGACGTTTCGTTGGCCGGCGCCTGAAGGTTACCATGATTTCGCGGACCGCAACGTCCTGGTGATTGTGAATATCGAAGAGGCTGAGGCCGTGGAAAATATCGATGCGATCGCTTCAACTCCGGGCGTGGATGTTCTCTTCATCGGAACCAACGATCTCTCCTTCTCCTTGGGATTTCGCGGCGAGCAGGATCATCCGGAAGTCCGGGAAGCCATTGCGAAGGTTGTGAAGGCGGCCCGAAAACACCATAAGGTTGCCGGCGCTCCCGTCGGCAATCCTGATTTGATGAAGAAATATCTTGAACAAGGATTTCTTTTTTTCCAGGCCAGCACCGAGCTTGGCCTGATGGCCGCCGGCTCCCGCCAGTTTCTCGAGCCGGTTGGGAAACTTCTCACCAAGCCGAAAAGCAAATCCCTCTACTGACGAGTCACCCGGAAAGTAGCTCACCCTTGGCGCGTTAGGAATGTTGCGTCCTCCGGAGCCATTGAATGGTGAGGTTTTGGCGGAATAGTAGCCACTGTCCTGCGGGAAGCAGCGCGGAATGCGCAGGTTCAGTTGCCGGCCTGGGAAGGAAACTGGGCTCGCAGCTCCCGGACCCGTTCTGCAAGAGAAGGGCAGTCCTGAAAGATCCGAATTCCTGCAATGCCCTTGGCCCCGGCGGCGAGACACGCTCCGGCCTTTTCAACCGTAACCCCGCCCAGCGCGATCACGGGAATCGAAGTCCGTTTTGCAACTTCTTCTAGCTTGGCCAAGCCGAGCGGAGGTCCGTAGCGGAGCTTAGAGGGAGTCTCAAAGATGGGTCCCAGCAAAAGATAGTCTGATCCTGCGGCTTCCGCCCGCAGAGCGCCATCGAGCGAATGGCAGGAGACTCCGATGAGGAAATCTTCCCCTGCTTCGCGCCGGACAATTTCCGCCGGCAGCGATTCTCCGCCCAAGTGGATGCCATCGGCGGCCGCGCCCAGCGCGATGTCCAAGCGGTCGTTGATGACGATCTTCGTCACCGTTCCCCGGCAAGCACCAATCGCGGCTTCCGCTAACTTCAAGAGTTCTTGAGTGGGGAGATCCTTTTCGCGTAGTTGAATGAGATCCACTCCGGCCCGCGCGGCCGCCTGGACGCGAAGCAGCAGGGGCTCCGGAGCGAGTCCCAGGCGGTCCGTAATATAACAGAGCCGATAGGGCGATGGTTTCATCTGAGGATTCTTGACTCCTTGGCGGACGCAATGTAGATGGAGGCAACGACGCGGGCCATGCCTAAAGAGCCTGGACGCTTTTGACTGGAAGCTTAGCGTGCGGCGCTTGGGCGGATCAGCCCCAGCGCCCCCCTCATTCGCCAGACTTCGTAAAAGGCCAGGAAAATGTCAATAAGACCTAAGCCGGAGACAGCTCCCCGGACATAATAATTTTGGGATATAGCCGAAATCCATGGATAACGTCCCACAAAGAAATTCTGGTGCCAGAAGGGTACCCATGGAAATGCAAAGAGGAAGACGCCCATTTCAAAGCAAAATGCGATGTAGAGGATGGCTAACCATCGGCTGGTGGGCGGCCTTTGTGCGCCGACTCCGAGGGAGACCTCCTGGGCTGGGGGTTTCACTGGACTTATCATGAGGTTGCCATCAGGTCGATCAGGAAGCCTTCTCGCGGAGAATTCGAATCTTCTCTGCCACGTCCCGGTAGTCAATGTTCTGGCTATAGACCTCGGTGAATTTCTCGAGCGCGCTCTTGCGGTCCCCGGCCTGCTCCAAGGCCGCGCCCAGATCGTATCGGAGGGCCAGCACCGCATCTTCATCAAGGTCGGATATTTCGAGCGCTCGTGAATACCATTGGGCGGCGATGGCGGGCATGCCTTTCTCTGTAAAGCAGGAAGCAAGCAACGTGCACGCTTGGAGGAAGTTGGGAGGAAGGCGATTCGGGTGCGCGCCTTTGACAACTTTTTGAAATTCCCCAATGGCTTCATCGTGCAGGCCCATTTCCAGAAAAGCCACTCCAAGGTTGTAGTGCGTCTCGAGATCGTCGCCTGCCCCACCAGCCGCCTCGTCTTCCTGGAACTCTTCGAGAAGAGCACTCAACTCTGCCGAGGCTTCGTCCGCGGTCTGCGGGGCAGGATTGAGGTCGGCCGCCAGGTCAGCAGCAAGTGGACGCGATTCCGGCTCCTGGAGGGACGAAGCCAGTTCAGCGGCCAAATCTACCATGACGTCCCGGTGGCGGGCCGCAGCGGAAGATTCAAAGGGCGGCTGGGATTCTTCTTCGGGCGTTTCCGGAGATTCCCGCTCGCTCTCTTGTTCCGATTCTTCAACCAGCCGTCGCAGCGCGGCCACCGCCGGCTCTCCGGGATATTTCGCCTCAAGGTTACGGACCGCTTTCTGAGCTTCCTCATGAAAACCGTGAACGACGTAAAAATCAATTTCTTCCCGGCTTTCCTGGTTGTTGAAAGGCGGGATCTTCTCCGGGGTTTCAAGCTCCGCTGGTATTCCCTGCGGTTCCGGGAGACGTTCTTCTTCGGCGGAAGCCGGCAGGTCATCCGAAGATTGTACAAGCTCGAATTCTTGCGGGCCGGACGCTAGTTCGGGCGTTGCCGCGGGAGGGATCGGGCCCTCTATTTCGGGGAATGAAGAAGGAACAGATTCCGCCTCAAGAGGCAGTTCGGCGCTTGCCAGGGCGGAAAGATCAGGCGCTGCGTATTCCTTGCCCTGCTGCTCAAGGACCTGCCTGAGCATATCCTGATAGGATTCATTCAGAGGCTCCCGAGCGGCCAGCCTGGCGTATGCTTGCTCGGCTTTCGCCAGTTCGCCGGCCTGGACGTAAGCCTGACCGAGCGCCTCTAGGATTTCGGGAATTGTGGACTCATCCGCAGTCTTCTCACAGATGTTGTAAATCAGTTCCAGATTATCAATTCGCCGGGGCGCAGCCTCCCAAATCTGTCGCAACACTTCCATGAGCGGAGCCGTCTTCTTTTGCCCAATTAAAACCTGGGACACTGAGCTGGCTGCTTCGAAGGCTCGGTCATAGTCCTGTTTGGCTAGGCACTGGGCTGCGTAATCAGCGACCGGCGAAAAATCAGAAGGATTTGTGCGGAAAACCTCCAGCAGCAGCTTTCTTGCGGCATCCAGGTTATGAGTCGCCAGGTAAGTTTCAAACAATAGCCGCTGGGCTCGCGGATGGTTTTGGAGGGCAGGCACGGACGCCAGGATTTTTTCGGCTTGCTCGGGCTGCTGCTTATTGAAGGCCTCCTGGGCACGGAAAAGCTCCAGCTCGGGGCTGTCCGGAACCAACTCCGCTGCACTGCCCAAGGCGCTCTCAGCGGTCAGGGCGTCGCCCTGCCGTTGCGCCGCGCCGGCCGCTTCCAGATAGGCATCGGCGGCCTGTTTTTCTTTGCCAATGCTTTCGGCATATTGGGCCACCTGCAAGTGGCGGCGCGGGTTGTCGAGATCCAGCCGGGCGAGTTTGTGGAGAACTTCCAGAGCTTTTTCCTGCTGGTTGCTTCTCCGGTAAAATTCAAAGGCGTTCGTACATTGCTCGCGCGCAATGGCTTTGACGACAAAGCCATCTTTGACGTAGGCGTCGGCGAGTTTGTAAAAGTGTTTTAGGCCTTCCGGGAGATTTTTGTCCCGGACGTAAAGGTCTCCAATGGTGTTGAGCAGGATAAGGTCGGAGGGATCGCTTTCCAGAATCGAGAGATATTGCCTGATGGCCAAAGCATTTTTACCCTGAGTGACGTACTTATGAGCCTCTTGTAGCGCTTTGGCTTTCTTGAAAGCCATCGGGAACGCCCCTCAAAATCCTTGCCGCATGATTTAGGTTTAACGCTAGCATACGACCCGGTTGAAGTCAACGCAGAGCGTCTGGACGGCTTTGAATGTATCAAGGCTAAGATCTTTTGTTGCTACCACTTGGCGAGGTGCTGGGAAGCGGGCGGGAAGCAACCGCATGCCCTATCGCCCTGGCGCGTCTCGGCGTCCAAGAATTTAACTTTGGAGGTGATAGCGTAAAGTAAACGAAGGGAATCGTTATCGCCGGCCCATTGTGCCCTGTCACTCTCGATTGCCAGCCGGATACTTGTGAGGCGTTCGAGGAGCTTACTTCTTGTTTTCTCTCGATCACCTGCCCATCGGCAGGCTTCAGATCTGGAAGCTGGCGCGCAAAGGTCTCCAACAAGCCTTTTGCGAGAATCTTCCTTACTTCGAGCTTTCTTCGAACTGGACTCAAGGCTCCGAATCTCCGGGACGAGTACACGGCCTGTTGTACCTCGATGATAATGTCCCCTTTTGTCCTCGATAGAAATGTCCCCTAATGAGACTTCCGGAAGGAGGTCCGATTGGGGAGAACGGAGATGAGCAAGAGGGAGTTGAGTCGGGTGGAGGTGC